>LLEP01000009.1_pt1 | contig 133951 bp, 165 predicted proteins | sample 595871 | NCBI WGS metagenome assembly LLEP01 (sample SAMN02919316, study PRJNA255460) | bioreactor metagenome | biome: chemostat; feature: culture 2012_25.2; material: sediment; isolation source: day64 25degC chemostat 2012 inoculated with Wadden Sea sediment taken from... | place: Germany... | reverse complement strand
CGGGCACGCAGCGCCCGGTGGCGGCGCAAAACAATGGCGACATAGTTTCCCTCCACCTAGTGGGGAGGGATTAAGGGTGGGGGGAGCCAAATGGCACAACGCTGACAACCCCTACCCAAGGTCATCCTCGGGCTTGACCCGGGGATCCAGGCAAGCACAATTCAAGGCGCACAAAGCTAACAATCTGCCGCGCAGACATTCCAGCCTGGATTCCCGCCTGCGCGGGAATGACGGAAGTGTGTGGCGCAATGCCCCGGCGTCACCCCCCAAGACTTGATCTTGCAATCCAATTCACATCTCGTCTTGGGGTGACGGTGAGAGGTTGCCGATAGGCACGACCACCCCCGCCTCGTCACCTCGAACTCGATCCGGGGGCCATGCAGCACTGGAAGGGAGATTGACTAGTAGGTAGGAAAATGAAGCGAACTCATTACCTTTTACTTTAGAGGAAATAACATTCTCCCCATTGGCATAGCTGGATTTCTATTGCAGTCTGGTCATCAATACGCAAACGATGTGGTTTGATATATGAAGATTGAGTCGCAAGACCAGACAATAGAAGCACTACTAAAGGGTACAGTATTTGAAATCCCAAGTTTCCAACGCCCTTACTCATGGGAGTTGGATCACATAAACAAGTTTTGGGACGACGTCCTCGAAAATATATCAGATACATATTTCATTGGTTCAATGGTCGTCTACAAAGGCGATCGCTCGAAGGTCTTTGTGGTAGACGGCCAACAGCGGCTTACGACCATAGCGATTTTGCTTTGCGCATTAAGAGAAGGCTTTAAAAACGTCGGTGCCGAAGATCTTGCGAAAGGTATACAGTCGTATATCCAACAAAGAGATCGTGATGCGCGTATTGTCTACGTCCTTAAAACTGAAACGAGCTACCCCTATCTTCAGGAAGAGGTGCTGAAAGACAAACCTTCAACAATTACGCCTCGGCTCGGCGACGAAGAGCGTGCCATCGAAAGAGCATTTTCCGAGTTCAAGAAAAAGATCGCAACAGAAACAGATGCTATTCAAGGTAATCTTGAAAGAACGCCTGAAGAAAATAAGGCTGAAGTTGTGCGCTGGCTTACTGAAATTAGGGACACAGTGCTAGACCTAAACGTAATCGTTGTTACGCTCGACAAGGAAAGCGACGCTTACACGATTTTTGAAACGCTGAACACAAGAGGTAAGGATCTCGCGCTCACGGATTTACTCCGCGCCCATTTCAAAAAAATGATCGACGAAGGAACAGAAGTTGATCATGCCACATTGAAATGGCGGAACGTAATCGAAACTATTAGGGGCGCGCCGATTAACTTGGACCCGGACGAGTTTGTGGTGCATTCTTGGCAATCAAGATATGATTTCGTAACAAAAGCAAAAGCCTTCGCTAAGGCGAAGGAACGGATCGATAGCAGCAATGCCGACAATCATCTAAATCGCTTCCAAAGTGACGCTGAGCACTGGAGGTCGATTTTTGACCCCGATTTCTGTTGGAATAATGATGAAAAAGAAGTCGCAAAATCACTGCGAGCTTTGCGGATATTCAAGGTGAAACAGTCCACGCCCGGCATACTTTCTCTAATCCGAGCGTATAGAGATGGCATCATTCGATACCGACATTTGCGCGATGCAATCAACATGATTGAAAAATTTCACTTCACCTTCAATGCAGTCACGTCTTCTAGGTCTTCTGGTGGAATCTCGGGAATGTTTGCCTCATTTGGAAAACAAATGTTCAATAGCAGGGACAATGTGAATGCAGTGCAAGTATTACGTGATTTGAAATGCAAACTTCGTGATAGAGCACCTGATCCGGATGAGTTCGATGCGAATTTTCGCCGAATTGTCTTCACGCGCGGGCAGACCTCTCATAAAGAACTCATTAGGTATATTTTGAAAAAGGTCCAAAATGAAGAAGGTAGTCCGACAGTGGGTGAAAGCGATGACCTCACAATAGAACACCTTATTCCACAAGCGTCTGACCGTGATGAGTCAGTGGTTGGACAAATTGGAAACTTAATTTTGGTCGACAAAGAAACTAATGGTCGATTGGCGGATAGGGAGTTTTCAGAAAAGAAAAAGATATTGCATGAAACCGGATACCGACTTCCAACGGCATTCGATGAAATCGATGACCTGACAGATGAAATTATCGAAAAAAAACACCATGCGTGTTTCAGAATTGTCGCGTTCAAAGATTTGGAGTATCTAAAATATGACCGGTGAGCGTTGAGAACATCGGTATGGGGGCACACAAAAAAGCCGCCTCGCGGCGGCTTCCTCATTCTCTCTCAAACCCTTAGGTCAACTCGTCAATATTGGTGATCACCTTGCCCAGTAAGCCATAGTCGATGGCTTCTTTGGTGTTCAGCCAGAAATCGCGGTTGGTGTCTTCGGCGATTTTCTCTTTGGTTTGGCCCGTGGCTTCAGCAAACAAAATGTCGAACCGTTCGCGCATTTGTTTGATTTGTTCGGCCTGAATTTGAATGTCCGACACTTTGCCGCCCACGCCGCCGCTTGGTTGGTGCAGCAAAAAGCGTGTGTTGGGCAGGCACAAGCGGTTTTCGCGTTTCGCGCCCACAAATATCAGTGCGCCGGCACTGGCCACCCAGCCGCTGCCGATGGTGCGCACTTTGGGCTTAATGAACTTGATGATGTCATGCACCATGTCGCCACTTTCAACATGGCCACCAGGCGAGCTGATAAACACATTGATCGGGTCGTCAGAGTGGTCAGCAAGGGCCAACAAACGACCAGAAGCCTCGCGCGCCAACTTGTCGTTGATCTCGCCCGTGATCAAAACCGTGCGGTTGTTGAAAAGGATTTTTTTCAACTGTTGAGTCTTTCTTATCGTCGTTTTTGTCTTCGTTCTCATTTGCCATAGTTAAATTATGTCCTTGCCGTTCGAAATGCATCTTGGCTTTTGTAATTCATGATTCGGCTAAATCTAACGTAAAATTGTGTTCAGCCAAACAATTCCATTTGCCATTGTTAATGGGGCGTGATCTCTTAACTGGCATTGGTTGCACCAATGTTCAAGGGGAGACAGATGCCAGTTATCAATCGTGTTGCTGAATTTCATAAAGAACTGACAGAAATACGGCAAGACATTCATGCCCATCCGGAATTGGGGTTCAATGAACATCGCACCGCCGCGCTGGTGGCGGAAAAGCTCAAAAGCTATGGCGTGGATGAAATTGCCACCGGCATTGGCAAAACCGGCGTGGTCGCGGTGATCAAAGGGCGGCAAACCAAGTCTGGCAAAACCATCGGCCTGCGCGCCGATATGGATGCGTTGCCGATCACTGAAATTCTGGGCCATGAGTATAAATCGCAAAATGAAGGCGTGATGCATGCCTGCGGTCATGATGGCCACACGACCATCCTGTTGGGCGCGGCGAAATATTTGGCCGAAACCCGCAATTTTGATGGCACAGCGTGATGATTTTTCAGCCCGCTGAAGAAGGCGGCGGTGGCGGCAATGAAATGGTCAAAGACGGGATGATGGAACGGTTCGGCATAGACGAAGTCTATGGCCTGCACAATTCCCCCGGCACCGATACCAACCACATCCATGCCCGCACAGGCCCGCTCATGGCCGCGGCGGACTTCTTTTCCATTGATATTATCGGCAAAGGCGCCCATGCGGCCCATCCTGATCACGGCATCGACCCAATCATTGTCGGCACCGATTTGGTGCAAGCCTTTCAGCGCATCGTGTCGCGCAATGTCGACCCGCTCAAATCGATTGTGGTGTCGGTCACCACCTTCCATTGCGGCACCGCCGACAATGTGATCGAGCAAACCGCCAAATTGTCAGGTACTGTGCGCACATTGGATATGGAAGTGCGCGATTATGCAGAAAAGCGGATGCAGGAGATCTGTAACGGCATCGCGCAGTTGCATGGCGCCAAAATCAATCTGAACTATCAAAAGGAATATCCGGTCACCATCAATCATCCGGAGCAAACCAAATTTGCGTTGGACGTTGCCAAAAAGGTTGTGGGCGAAGATCGAGTGAAGGATGACATCGAGCCCGTGATGGGCGCAGAGGATTTCTCCTTCATGCTTTTGGCGCGACCTGGCGCTTATGTATTTTTGGGGCAGGGCGACACGCCAAATTGTCACCACCCGGAATATGATTTTAACGATGAGATTATTCCCACTGGCTCCAGCTTTATGATCAAGCTGATCGAAGAGGGCATGCCGATCGGAGATGCGTGAAATTCACGGTAAAAAGCTGTAATTGGGCCGTAATTTCATGAAATTTGGGCGCAAATTACTGTTTTTGAACAAAATAAAAGGGATTACAGCGGGTTGCGCTGTAATCCCTTTTCAATTTTAGCGCTTGTGGACCCTTAGAAGGTTTTAAACGTCAGCGTGGTCAGCGAGCGTTCAATGCCCTCAATGTCCAAAATATTGTCATTGATGAACATGCCCACATCCTGATCTTCAGGAATATAGATCTTCATCATCAAATCAAAATTGCCCGAGGTGGAATAAAGCTCGGAAACAATTTCGCGCTCATGAATTTGGTCAGCCACTTCATAAGTGTTGCCCGGTTTGCAGCGCAGTTGAACAAATACGCAATTCATAATTGTGTCCTCACATGCCAAAGTTCGGGGAATAGTTCCACATCAAGCATCCGGCGTAAATAGCTCACGCCACCTGTGCCGCCCGTGCCGCGTTTGAAGCCGATAATCCGCTCCACCGTTGTGACATGGTTGAAGCGCCAGCGGCGAAAATAATCTTCAAAATCAACAAGCTTTTCCGCCAGCTGATAAAGCACCCAATATTTTTCAGGTGCATTATAAATCTTCGCCCACGCGGCTTCAACGCCATCATCGGCTTGGTGCGTGTCGCGCACATCTCGTTCTAAAATCGCGGTGGGAATGTCCACACCATTGGCACGAACCAATTGCAACGCCACATCATAAAGGCTTGGCATTTCAAGCTCTTGCTTCAGCAAAGCGTGAATGTCCTCCCGGTGAGCGTGGGGCTTGAGCATGGATTTGTTGCGGTTGCCCAAAATATATTCAATCTGCCGATATTGGTAAGACTGAAAGCCAGAGGATTGGCCGAGGGTCTCGCGAAACTCGGTATATTCCGACGGTGTCATGGTGCGCAACACATCCCACGCATTGTTGAGCTGCTCAAAAATACGCGCCACCCGCGCCAGCATTTTAAACGCGGGCTCCAGTCGATTTTCCTGCATCGCCGCACGGGCCGCGTGCAGTTCATGCACCGCCAATTTCATCCACAATTCGCTGGTTTGATGCTGGATGATAAACAGCATCTCATCATGCGCCGTGGATAAGGGCTGTTGTGTGTTGAGGATGGTATCGATCTGCAAATAGTCACCATAGGACATGCGTCCATCAAACGACATTTGAGCGCCTTCGTCGCTCGGATCATAGGGTTTGATCATGTAACTTTTGACCTTTTTTTGGTACTTGGGGTCGTCCCAAACTTTATCATTGATAATGGTACCAAGAATAGCCGCTGCGCCGCGTACATCGTCGTGATCTGTATAGAGCGGGGTAAAACCAAACCGCATCATATCCGGGGCGCGGAAATCACCAATCACCCCGTTTGCAATCAATGCCTGCATCGCCGCATAGCCATTCTCGAAGTGGAATGAAACTTGCGAACCACGGCACTTGCCTTCACGCGGCGACCCCAATTGCAATTGCGGACATAGCCGCTCAACTTCATCAATAAACAAATCACAAAGCTCAATCGAGCGTTCGCGCACGGCGTCCATCTCGACCATGTCCCAAATGTCGAGGCTGGCTTCCAGAATGCTCAAGGCGATGATCGGCGGCGTGCCCACGCGCATCCGCTCAATGCCCGGCGCAGCGCGGAAATCGAGATCAAACGCAAATGGCGCTTCATGGCCCATCCAGCCAGAAAGGGCCGGGCGCGCCGTATCCTTGTGCTTGTCCGCGACATAGATAAACGCAGGCGCGCCGGGGCCGCCATTGAGATATTTATAGGTGCAGCCCACGGCAAAATCCACGTCGCAACCCGCCAGATCAACGGGCAGGGCTCCTGCAGTGTGGGCCAAATCCCAGATCGTCAGAATGCCATTGGCATGGGCTTTTTTTGGTGAGCGCTTTCATGTCGTGTTTGCGGCCCGTGCGATAATCGACCTCGGTGATCATCATCACTGCAACCTCGTCGGTCAGCGCGTCTTCCACGTCCTCAGGCGCAACAATGCGCAGCTCATAATCCTTATCAAGGCTCTTGAGCAAACCATCGGCCATATAAAGGTCTGACGGGAAATTGCCCTTGTCAGACAGCACCACTTTGCGGCCGGGATTGAGTTCAAGCGCGGAGGCTAAAGCCTGATAAACCTTGATCGACAGCGTGTCGCCCATCACCACGGAGCCAGCAGGCGCGCCGATCAGCTTGCCGATCCGGTCACCAATTTCACCTGGTTTGTTCATCCACCCGGCCTTGTTCCACCCGGTGATCAGCATTTCTGCCCATTCATTCTGAACGGTGCGCTCAACCACGCCCATCGCCGCCTTTGGCATGGGCCCAAGCGAGTTCCCATCAAGATAAATCATGCCCTCTGGCAGGTGAAATTTGGCTTTGGTCTGGGCAAAAATATCGGTCACGCTTGGGTCTCTCTTAACTGAAATCTTTGGATTTTTCCGGTTTGGGTTTTCGGCAATTGATCGGTGAACACCACTGAGCGCGGGTATTTAAACGGCGCAATGGACGCTTTCACATGATCTTGCAAAACCTTGATGGTTTCTTCGGACGGTGCGGTGCCTTCAGCCAGCACCACATGCGCCTGAACAATATGACCGCGCGCATCATCTGGCACGCCGATCACGGCACACTCAAGCACATATTCATGCGACAAAAGCGCCGCTTCAACTTCAGGCCCGGCAATGTTGTAGCCCGACGAAATAATCATATCGTCATTGCGGGCCGCGAAATGGAAATAGCCATTTTCATCTTCGACAAAAGTGTCGCCCGTAATGTTCCACCCGTCGGCCACATATTTGCCTTGCCGCTCATCATTCAGATAACGGCAGCCCGTTGGCCCCCGCACTGCCAAACGGCCCGGTTCGCCCCGTGGCATTTCGTTCATATTGTCGTCCACCACTTTGGCTTCATAGCCAGTGACGGGCTTGCCCGTGCAGGCGGGCTTAGCATCGTCCAGGCGGTTGGAAATGAAGATGTGCAGCATTTCAGTCGCGCCGATCCCATCCAGCATCGGCTTGCCTGTTTTTTGCTGCCATTCTTCAAACACAGGTTCGGGCAGTGTCTCGCCAGCCGAAACCGCGCAGCGCAACGTCGAAAGGTCTGCGCCTTCTTCCATCGCCCGCAACATCACCCGATAGGCGGTGGGCGCGGTAAAGCAAATGGTGGCTTTGTGGGTTTCGATAATTTCGATCATGTTGGGTGGGGAGGCCGTTTCCAACAAAGTGGCTGTGGCGCCAAAACGCAAGGGGAACACAGCCAAGCCGCCAAGCCCGAAGGTAAAGGCCAACGGCGGCGAGCCGACAAACACGTCATCCGGGGTGACTTGCAGTACTTCCTTGGCGTAGCCATCGGCAATAATCAGCAGATCGCGGTGGAAATGCATGGTTGCCTTGGGTTCGCCCGTGGTGCCCGACGTGAAGCCCAACAAGGCCACGTCGTCGCGCCCGGTTTTCACCGCTTCATATTTGACCGATTTGCCCAAGGCAACGCGATCCAATTCGGCGTCGTGATTGGCGGTGCCATCAAAGCCAATAATGGTTTTCAGATATTTCGAGGTTTTGCCGCAGGCAACAATCTCGTCCATCATCCGCGTGTCGCAAAGGGCAAATTCAATCTCGGCCTTATCGACAATGCCGCCAAGCTCGCCCGCCCGCAGCATTGGCATGGTGTTCACCACCACAGCGCCTGCTTTGGTGGCCGCGAGCCAACAGGCCACCATTGCCGGGTTATTGGCGGAACGGATCAAGACCCGATTGCCGGGCTTCACACCATATTCTTCCACCAGCGCGTGGGCCAAACGGTTGGTCCAGTCGGCCAGTTCCTTATAGGTGCGCTGGCGGCCATTGCCGATCAGGGCGGTGTGGTCGCCAAAGCCCTTTTCCACCATTGCATCGGTGAGGGCGCGGCCCACATTTAAATATTCAGGATAGGTGAAATCCTCAGTATTGATTTGCGGCCATTGGTCAAATGGTGGCAAATTCTCCCGGCAAAAATGGTCCACATGTCCAGTTGGTCCCAATTCCATCGTTTCCCCTCCCAAGGATTCGCTAAGTGCTTAGCTTAATGTTTGGCGCGCGATGACGATTTTTTGGACGTCAGACGCCCCTTCATAAATGCGTAACGCGCGGATTTCGCGATAAAGACTTTCCACGATTGAGCCTTTGCGCACGCCATCGCCGCCGTGAATTTGCACGGCCTTGTCGATGACTTCTTGCGCCTTGTCGGTGGCGTAAAGCTTGGCCATCGCCGCTTCGCGGGTGACACGGGCCGCGCCCATATCTTTGGTCCACGCGGCGCGGTAAATCAGCAAGGCAGCCGCATCCACATCCAAGGCCATATCAGCAATGTGACCCTGCACCATCTGCAACTCGGCCAACGGTGCGCCGAACAATTCTCGCGATTTTGCACGGGTCAATGTTTCGTCTAACGCGCGGCGGGCAAAGCCCAACGCCGCCGCCCCAACGGTGGAACGGAATACATCCAAAACGCTCATGGCGATCTTAAAGCCTGCACCTGCGTCGCCAATCAAATTGGTTTTCGGCACGTGAACATTCTTGAAACGAAGCCGCGCCAACGGGTGCGGCGCAATCACGTCCAACCGTTCGGCAATCTCTAGCCCTTCGCTATCGGCAGGCACCACAAAGGCAGACAGCCCCTTGGCCCCCGGTGCTTCGCCAGTGCGGGCAAAAACGGTATAAACGTCAGCGATGCCACCGTTCGAAATCCATGTCTTTTCGCCATTCAGCACATAATGATTGCCGCGATCTTCGGCGCTTAATTCAATATTGGCCACGTCTGACCCGGATTTGGGCTCACTCAAAGCAAAAGCCGACAGGGCAGTGCCCGCGCGGGTTTGATCGAGCCATTTCTGCTGGTCCGGCGTGCCAAACAGCGAAAGCGCCCCAGTGCCGAGGCCCTGCATGGCAAAGGCAAAATCGGCCAGGCCATCATGCCGCGCCAATGTTTCGCGAATGAGACAAAGGCTGCGCACATCCAGTGTTTCGCCTTGTTTTGCGCCTGAATGTTGCAAGAACCCGGCCTTGCCCAGCGCTGCCACAAGGTCTTTGCAGGCCTGATCCACATCGCTGTGATCCACAGGCAGATTGGCAGAAGCCCAGCTTTCCAGCTCAGCATGCAGCGCCCGGTGCTTGTCTTCAAAAAACGGCCAATTGAGAAAGCTGGTGTCGGCCATCAGTTGCCCTCAAATTTGGGTTTTTCTTTCGCGACAAAGGCGTGATAGGCGCGCTCAAAATCTTTGGTTTGCATGCACAATGCCTGCGCTTGTGCTTCGCTCTCAATCGCTTGCTCGAGGCCCATGCTCCATTCCTGATTGAGCTGGGTTTTGGTGATCCCATGGGCAAAAACGGGCCCGGCCACCACACGTTCGGCCAATTTCATCGCCGCATCATCTAGCTCTTCGGTGCTGTGCAACGCATTGAAAAAGCCCCAATTCAAGCCTTCCTCGGCGCTCATGGAGCGGCCCGTGTATAGCAGCTCCGCCGCACGGCCTTGGCCGATCAAACGCGGCAGCATGGCGCACGCGCCATATCGCAGCCCGCAAGGCCCACGCGGGTGAACAAAAAGGCGGTTTTGGCTTCAGGCGTCGCCAACCGCATATCGGAGGCCATGGCGATGATCGCGCCTGCGCCAACCGCCACGCCGTCCACCGCCGAAATGATCGGGGTGGAGCAATTGAGCATGGCCTTGACCAAATCCCCGGTCATGCGGGTGAAGGCCAACAGCTCTTTCATATCCATGCCCACCAGCGGCCCGATAATGTCGTGCACATCGCCGCCGGAGCAGAAATTGCCGCCGTTGGAGGCGAAAACCACGGCGTTGATGTCGTCGGCATAATGCAGGGCGCGGAAAAAATCGCGCAACTCCGCATAGCTTTCAAAGGTGAGGGGATTTTTGCGGTCGGGGCGGTTCAATTGCACAATCGCAATGTCGCCCTTCATGGTCAGCACAAAGTGCTCCGGTTGATAATCGGCAAGATTAGTCATGCTGATGATCCTTTCGGATATGGTTGAGCGCATCAATGAAGTGTTCAATGTCATTGTCCTGAACATTGTCCATCAATTCATTGATCCAGCTTTCGTGTTCGGCGGCCATTTCGGCGAATTTCTCAATTCCCTTTGGTGTAAGCCGCACCAAGGTGGCGCGTTTGTCGCCCTTCACGGAAACCCGCACCACATAGCCATCTTGCACCAACCGGTCGATAATCCCGGTGACATTGCCATTCGACACCATCAATTGCTGGGACAATTGGCTCATGAGAAGCCCATCACGCGACCGATCCAACATGGCCAACACATCAAAGCGCGGCAGGGTGGATTGATAGGTGACGCGCATACGTTCGCGCAGTTCATTTTCAACAAAGCGGGCGGTTTTCAGCATATGCAGCCACAATCGCAAGCGTTGCTTGCTCATGGGATGTCCGGTCACCGGATCGGTCGCGCTCATATCTCTCCTCCTGCAATGGAAAGGGCGACGCCGTTTACACCGTCGCTTTGCGGGCCGCTTAAATATAGCGCAGCCGCCGCTACTTCCTCAGGTTCGATCAGACGACCTGCGGGTTGTTTTTCGCCAAGGCTTTGTGCGCATCGTCAGCGCTCATGCCCGTCTTGTCCATAATGTTGGCAATCGACCGGTCGGTCATTTCAGTGTTCAAAAAGCCCGGACAAATCGCATTCACGGTGATGCCCGTTTTCGCCACTTCCAAAGCCGCGCTTTTCACCAAGCCAACCACACCATGTTTCGCCGCAGCATAAGGCGCGACATAGGGATAGCCTTTAAGGCCTGCCGTTGACGCCACGGCGATCAGGCGGCCCCATTCTTTGCCTTTCAACCGCACCAAACCTTCTTTCAGGGTCAAGAAGGTGCCAGTGAGATTGACATTGATCATCTTGTTCCAATCCTCAAGCGAGGTCTTGGCCATCGGCGCGCTGGAAGACGCGCCCGCATTGGCAATCACGATATCCATCACGCCAATCTCGTCAAACATCGCCTTGACCGATTCCTCATCGGTGATGTCGACGGTTGCGACTTTGATGTTGGCGTGTTGCTCGGCAACGCCGTCCAACGTTTCCTTCGTCCGTCCGGCAATGGTGACCATGCCGCCCGCATCTGCGAACTGCTTGGCCATCACCGCGCCCACGCCCGTGCCGCCGCCTGTGATCAATATGTTTTTGCCTGCGAATGTCATACCTTGATGCCTATGCCTTCATTGCGTTCTGCCAATCGCATCATTTGATCCCGACCGGGCAAATAGGGCAAGGGCCATTCGCTCTCTTTGTCGCCCAGCGCTGCGGCAGCGTGGAGAGTCCAGTAAGGGTCAGCCAAATGTGGCCGAGCGAGACACACCAGATCGGCGCGTCCGGCCATCAAGATCGAGTTGATATGGTCCGGCTCATAAATATTGCCCACCGCCATTGTTTTCAGGCCCGTCTCGTTGCGAATACGGTCGGAGAATGGGGTTTGGAACATGCGCCCATATACAGGTTGGGCGTCAACAGATGTTTGGCCCGCAGATACATCGATAATATCAATGCCAATCTCAGAGAACATTTGCGCGATTTGCACCGCTTCGTCCGGGGTCACGCCTTCATCGCCCACCCAATCATTGGCGGAAATCCGCACCGACATGGGCTTATGGTCCGGCCAGGCATCGCGCATGGCTTGGGCCACTTCCAGCGGATAGCGCATGCGATTGTCCAACGAGCCGCCATATTCATCCTGCCGATTGTTTGACTTTGGCGAGATAAACGACGAAATCAAATAACCATGTGCGGCGTGCAATTCGACCATGTCGAAGCCAGCGCGGTTGGCCATTTCGGTTGAGGCGACAAACTGGTCGCGCACCTTATCCATATCGTCGCGATCCATGGCTTTTGGTGTCGCATTGTTTGCCGACCAGGGCAGGTCTGACGCTGACAGTAGCGGCCAATTGCCTTCTTTGATTGGCGCATCCATTGTTTCCCACCCCAATTGGTCGAGCCTTTGCGGCCAGAATGGCCAATCTGCATCGCCATTTTGGCGCTGGTCTCGCTATGTACAAAATCAGTAAGACGGGTCCACGCCGCCTCATGCTCTGGCGCATAAAGGCCAGGGCAACCCGGTGTGATCCGCCCTTCGGGGGACACACAGGTCATTTCAACATAAACAAGGCCAGCGCCACCCTTGGCGCGCTCAGCGTAATGGGAAAAATGCCAATCTGTGGGGCAGCCATCTTTGGCTTTATATTGCGCCATGGGCGAAACCACGACGCGGTTTTTCAATTCCATATCCCGCAATTTAAACGGCGCGAACATGGGCGCACGGTGCACGCCTTTGGCACCTGCTTGCTCCTGGAACCATGTCTCAGCAGATTTCAACCATTCAGGATCGCGCAAACGCAAATTCTCGTGGCTAATCCGCTGGGAGCGGGTGAGCAATGAATAGTTGAACTGCACCGGATCAAGGTCGAGATAGCGCTCAACATCCTCGAACCATTCTGTGGAGTTCCGCGCGGCGCTTTGCAGCCGCAACACGTCTAACCGACGGTCTTCCTGATATTTGGTGAAGGCCGCTTCCATGTCCGGTTCCGTGTGCAAAAACTCAGCCAGCGCGATCGCGCTTTCGATGGCCAATTTGGTGCCAGAACCAATCGAAAAGTGGGCCGTAGCAGAGGCATCGCCCAACAAAACGACATTCTTATAATGCCACTTTTCACACAAAACGCGTGGGAATTGCAGCCATGCGGACCCGCGAATATGGTTCGCATTGGTCATCAGGCTATGGCCGCCCAAATGGTCTTTGAAGATCTCTTCGCAAATCGCGATGGTTTCTTGTTGGGTGATTTCGCCAAACCCAAATTTTTCAAACGTTTCAGGCGCGCACTCTACAATGAAGGTCGCCGTGTCTTTGTCGAATTGATAGGCGTGCGCCCACACCCAACCATGTTTGGTTTTTTCGAAAATAAAGGTGAAGGCATCATCAAATTTCTGGTGGGTGCCGAGCCACACAAAATGACATTTGCGCGTATCGATTTGGGGTTTGAAATGGTCGGCGAATTCGGTGCGTGTTTTGGAATTTAGCCCATCTGACGCCACCACCAAATCATATTCTTTCATCAGGGGAGAAGCGCTGTCGATCTCGGATTCGAATTCCATCTTCACGCCAAGTTCGCGGGCGCGTTCCTGCAGGGTTAGCAACAGTTGCATCCGCCCTACGCCGCAAAACCCATGGCCCGTCGACACCGTGCGATGCCCATCGTGCACCACAGCAATGTCATCCCAATAGGCGAAATGCTCGCGGATCGCTTCGGCGCTTTCCTTGTCATTTTCAGCCATATTGTCGAGGGTTTCATCAGACAAAACCACGCCCCATCCAAACGTGTCGTCTGGTTTGTTGCGTTCGAAAATCGTGATATCATGTGATGGATCGCGGCGCATCATGCTGATGGCAAAGTACAAACTGGCGGGGCCACCGCCCAAACATGCGATTTTCATAATGTTCCTCCCATTGGCGCAAATTTATTACGCTTAAGGCCATGATTGCATCAGAATCCATATATTTCAAGCTCAAAATTTTAGGCTTGAAATATATTTGTTTTTGGTGGAGACTTGAAGGCGATAGGGAGGATATATGGGCGAGCAAAATATGCTGCGCATAGAGCAGGTGGACGTTAAAGGCCACAATGCCGCGTGGGCGATTCTCAGCATTGATCGACAAAAGCAGCGCAATGCGCTCAACACAGAGCTGTTGGGACAAATTGCCGATGCACTGCAAGATCTAGCCCAATCCTCACAGGTGCGAGCCGTATTGATCTGCGGCGAGGGCGAGCATTTTGCCGCTGGCGCGGATATCAATGAGATCAAGGATAAGGCCGGGACGAAGGCTATCTCGACCCACGCAAAAAGCACTGGGCGCGCATTCGGAATTGTCCCTTGCCGTTGGTGGCAGCTGTGGATGGCTTTTGCTTGGGCGGTGGCTTTGAACTGGCGCTGATGTGCGACGTGATCGTTGCGGGCACCACCGCCAGATTTGGCTTGCCCGAACCAAATTTAGGATTGATCCCCGGCGCTGGCGGCATTGAGCGACTGACGCACTTAATCGGCCGCGCCCGTGCGTCCCGCATGGTGCTGGGCGGCGACATTGTCGACGCCATCACTGCCAATGATTGGGGCATCATCAGCTATATGGCCGAAGATGGCGCGTTGCCGTTTGCTGCAAAACTGACGGAACGTATGGCCTTGCGCGCGCCATTGGCGCTGCAGGCCGCGAAAAAGGCGCTGGTGGCTTCAGCCGAGACGCCGCTCAAACATGTGTTGGGCGAAACCAGAGGCGATTTTGAAACGCTGCTGGGCACCACGGACAAGGCGGAAGGCGTTGCGGCCTTCCTGGAGAAACGCAAACCCACTTTTGAGGGCAAATAATGGTGGCTTTGAACAAAATCGGCGTGGTGGGTGCTGGCGCAATGGGGCGCAATATTGCGCTGTTCTTTGCGCAAACGGGCCATCAGGTGCAGCTGTTTGATGTCAGCCCAGAGGCGGTGACGTCTGCCCTGGACGCGGTGGCGCAAACATTGGGACGTGCTGTAGAAAAACAGCGCGTCAGTGCCAATGCTGCCGAAGCGACAAAAGAGCGTTTACATGCCGCCAAAACGCTCGACGATTTTGCTGATTGTGATCTGGTGATTGAGGCAATCGTCGAAGATCTCGAAATTAAACAAAAATTGTTTGCACAGCTTGAGGCGGTATGCGCCCATGATTGCCTGTTGGCGACCAACACGTCGTCGCTCAGCATCACTACAATTTTTGCAAAATTGAGCCATCAGGAGCGGGCGCTGGGGCTGCACTTTTTCAACCCTGCCCACATCATGAAGCTTGTCGAGGTCATCACAGCCCCACCCGTATCTGCGATACGATGTGATGACCTCGTCACCCATTTGCAAGCGATCGGCAAGACAGCAATTAAGGCGAAGGACAGCCCTGGCTTTGTTGTCAATCGGTGCGCGCGTCCGTTTTACGGCGAGGCGCTGGCGATTTTGGAAGAGGGTGACTTCACAGCACATGAAATTGACGCTGCCATGCGCGCCAAGGGCTTTCGCATGGGGCCGTTTGAACTGATTGATCTCGTGGGGGCCGACATTAATTTGGCGGCCAGCGAAACCATGTTCAATGCCTTTGGGCAGCACCCACGCTATTTTGTCTTTGATCGGCTCAAGCAACAGGTGAAACGCGGCGACCTCGGCAAAAAAGCGGGACGTGGCTTCGTGACCGCGCAGTCTGACACTGCGTTAAGCGACGAGACGCAACGCCAAATTGCCGAACGGATTTTGGCCATGTTGATTAATGAAGCGGCCTTTGCCGTGGACGATCACGTTGCCGCGCCGCAAGATATTGATCTGGCGATGCAATTAGGGCTTAATTTCCCGAAAGGGTCATTTGCGTTTTTAGCCGAAATGGGGATTGATCCATGTGTGGCGCTATTGGCCAAATTGGATGCTGATGCACCCGCCCATTTAAAAGGCCGCTATCAGCCTGCAGCCTATTTGCGACAGGGAGCGAATTGATGTCGAGCACGGTACCAGATTGGACGACGCCTAAAGATTGGGACGACGCCTACGCCAATAGCGCATACATCGAAAATTCTGACTCTTACGTGAAATATTGGGCGAAAGCGTCTGCGCAGTTCCGAGAGGAAATGGTGGCTGCCGACCGTGCTGAATTGGGGTTGGCGTATGGCAATGCCCAACGAGAAAAGCTCGATTTGTTTCTGCCCGAAGGCACGCCAAAGGGGCTGTTTGTGTTTGTTCATGGCGGCTATTGGCTAAGCTTTGATAAAAGTGCGTGGTCGCATCTGGCCAAGGGCGCACTTGCCCGTGGTTGGGCGGTGGCGCTGCCATCGTACACGCTGGCACCTGAAGCGCGGATCAGCACCATGACCCAACAAGTCGGCGCGGCCATACTCTATGCTGCGACCAAGGTTGAAGGGCCAATTCGTATTTCCGGTCACTCCGCCGGTGGCCATTTGGTCACCCGCATGATGTGTGCGGATACGCCATTGTCAAAGGAAGTGCAGTCGAGGTTGACCCATGTGATCTCCTTGTCTGGACTACATGATTTACGCCCATTGCTGAACACAGATATGAACAAAGGGCTGCAGCTGGATTTGGCCGAAGCCCGCGCCGAAAGCGCTGCGCTTCGAGAGCCATTGGCAGGCGTCAAGCTCACCTGTTGGGTGGGGGCCAATGAACGACCCGAATTTCTGCGCCAAAATCAACTTCTGGCAAATATTTGGACAGGGTTGGGCGTGCAGGCCAATGCAGTTGAGGCGCCGCAAAAGCACCATTTTGATGTGATTGCTGACTTGGAAGCGCCTGATAGCGCCCTGACCAATTTGGTTGTTGGAATGGATAGAGAGTAATATATTTTAAGCATGAAACTTTTAATATTGAAATATATTAAGATTCATGCATGGATAACATGATGGAGTTTGCGGCAATTGGGTAGGGATATCCCATTGTTGTAAGAATTGACCTTTGCTTTGGGAGAGGCAAAGGGCAAGCTAAATGCTTCACCTGTCGTGAAGCATTTTAATCGGCGAGCCTTGCTCGCAGTTTGGGAGGAAAATATGAAGACGCTAAAAACAATTATGGCCAGCGCATTGGCGATGAGCTTAGCCCTAGGCGGCTCGGCCATGGCCGAAGGCGCAAAGATCGGCATGATCACAACCTTGTCCGGCGGTGGCGCTGGCTTGGGCGTAGATGTGCGCGATGGCTTTATGCTGGCGATTGAACAAGCTGGCCGCGACGATGTTGAAGTCGTGATCGAGGACGATGCACGCAAGCCAGATCTGGCCGTGCAAATCGCCGACAAAATGATCCAATCTGAAAAAGTTGATATTTTGACCGGCATCATCTGGTCAAATCTGGCAATGGCCGTTATTCCATCAGCTGTGGCACAAGGCAAAATCTACGTGTCGCCAAACGCTGGGCCTTCCGCGCTTGCGGGTAAGGGCTGTAATGCCAATTATTTCAACGTGGCATGGCAGAACGACAATTTGCACGAAGCCATGGGCGCTTACGCCAATGTGGCTGAATATACAAACACCTTCATTTTGGCGCCAAACTATCCGGCTGGCCAAGATGCGTTGAACGGCTTTAAGCGTGAATATCGCGGCAATTTGGCTGGTGAAGTGTTCACCAAGTTGGGCGCAACAGACTACGCTGCTGAAATCGCACAAATCCGCGATTCAGGTGCAGACAGTGTGTTCTTCTTCTTGCCAGGTGGCATGGGCATCGCGTTCATGAAGCAATATGCAGCATCCGGTGTTGATGTGCCAGTGATGGGCCCAGCTTTCTCATTCGACCAGGGTATCTTGGGCGCAGTGGGTGACGCGGCGCTTGGCGTGCGCAACTCTTCACAGTGGAGCAAAGACATCGACAACGAAACCAACAAGGCTTTCGTTGCGTCGTTCCAAGAAAAGTATGACCGTTTGCCATCGCTTTATGCCAGCCAAGGCTTTGACGCAGCAAATCTGATCCTGTCTGCATTGGACAAAGCCGATGTGAAAGACACAGAAGCGTTCAGTGCCGCGTTGAAAGAAGCAGACTTTAAGTCCACCCGCGGTGACTTCCGTTTCGGCAACAATAACCACCCCATTCAAGACATTTACGTACGTGAAGTTGTGAAAGAGGGTGACGTGTTGACCAACAAGATCTTGGGCCTTGCACTTAAAGATCACCAAGACGCTTACGCTGCAGATTGCCCATTGCAATAACAGCCGATGTGATTGGCGGGGCGCGTGCGCCCCGCCAGTACACAAACCGCCGGGGAAATTATGTCCACCACTCTTTTGTTTGAACAGCTATTGAACGGCCTGCAATATGGCGTGACGCTGTTTTTGATGGCCGCAGGTCTGACGCTGGTGTTTGGCGTGATGGGCCTGATCAATTTGGCGCACGGTTCGCTCTATATGATCGGGGCTTTTGCCTGCGCGGCCGTTGCTGCCGCCACAGGGTCATTCTGGCTGGGGCTGGTCGCATCGATTGTCGCTGCGGGTTTCGCGGGTGTCTTGATCGAGATGCTTGTGATCAGACGATTATATGATCGCGATCACCTCGACCAAGTATTGGCCACTTTTGCATTGATTTTGATCTTGTCCGAAGGCTGCCGTATGATCTTTGGGTCTTTCCCGCTATTCCTTGACGCACCCGGTTTCCTGTCCGGCCCTGTCACATTGTTCGGCGGGTTCCAGTATTCCGCCTACCGTTTGGCCATCATATTAGTCGGCGGCTTGGTGGCGCTGGGGCTTTATCTCCTCATCACCAAAACCCGGCTGGGCATTCGCATTCGCGCAGGCGAGGCCGACCGCGAAATGATTGCCGCATTGGGCGTGAACATCGCCACGCTTTACACGATTGTTTTTGCCATCGGTGCGGCGCTGGCCGGCTTTGCTGGCGCGATGATGGGGGCGATACAATCGGTGCAAGTAGGTATGGGGGAGCCCGTCTTGATCCTTGCCTTTGTGGTGATCGTGATCGGGGGTATCGGTTCCATCAAGGGCGCATTGATTGGCGCTATTCTCGTGGGCGTTGTCGATACGCTCGGGCGCGTAACTTTACCCGGATTTTTCAACCTGTTTATGGAAACCTCGGCTGCCAACTCCGTGGGGTCGGCCCTCTCGTCCATGTCGATTTATGTGCTGATGGCGATCATCTTGATCTTCAAGCCGGAAGGGTTGGTGAGCAATAATGCCTAGCCTTTCAAGAGAAAACGCAATCAACATTATCCTCAGCCTCGGGCTATTGGTGTTTCCCTTTATCGCCACGGCGATGGATGAACCGTTCTACATCACCTTGGCCACCCGCGTTGCCATTTTGAGTTTGGCTGCGGTCGGCTTGAATCTGGCGCTCGGAACGGGCGGGCTGGTCAGCTTTGGTCATGCGGCCTTCTTCGGCATTGGCGGCTATGCATGGGCATCTTGGCCAGTCACGCACAAACCTATACGCCGATTTTTACCTGGCCCTTCGTGATTGAAGGCACCAATCAGATGCTGATCATCTGGCTGGTGGCGATCATCATGAGCGGTATCGCGGCCTTTTTCATCGGCCTCTTATCGTTGCGCACATCTGGCGTTTATTTCATCATGATCACCTTGGCCTTCGCGCAAATGATCTATTATTTCATGATCTCGTGGCCCACCTATGGCGGCGAAGATGGCCTTTCAATCTATGTGCGCAATCAGTTTCCGGGCGTGAACACGCTTGATCCGTCAAGTTTCTTTTATATTTGCCTGGTGCTGATGTTTGTTGGTCTTGGCCTTTCGGCAATGATCAAAAACTCGCGTTTCGGCGCGGCGTTGCAAGCGGCACGGCAAAATGAAGAACGTTTGGCCGCCACCGGCATTCGCCCGTTCAACATTAAACTCACCGCCTTTGTGATCTCAGGCATGATCACCGGCTTGGCCGGGGCGTTGATGGCCGATCTGAACCGCTTTATCTCCCCCACCATGCTGTCATGGCACATGTCTGGCGAGATTATGGTGCTGGTGATTTTGGGTGGCGTTGGGCGGCTATATGGCCCTGTGGTTGGCGCGATGATCTATATCATCTTCGAATTTATCTTTGGCGGCATGACCGATCACTGGCAGTTCTATTTGGGCTTGGTCCTGCTCGGTGTGGTGCTGTTTGCCCGCGGCGGCGCAATTGGCCTTTTGGCCGGAAAGGCGCGTCATGACTGATCAAGCTATTTTGCAAATCCAAAATCTGAACAAGAGCTTTGGTGCGCTCACCGCCACCGATGACGTGACCCTTGATCTGAAACCGGGCGAAATTCATGCTTGATCGGGCCGAACGGGGCAGGCAAGTCCACCCTGATCAAACAGATCTGCGGCCAGATCAGCTCCGACAGTGGCAAAGTGATTTTCGATGGCCGCGACCTTGGCGGCATGGATGTGGCCGAACGAGCCAAAGCCGGGTTGGGGCGCACGTTCCAGGTTTCCTCGCTGGTGATGGAGTTTTCTGCCCTGCGCAATGTGATGCTGGCGGTGCAATCAAAACGCGGCACCAGCTATCGCTTCTTTAAAAGCGTGCGCAACGACAACTCACTCACCGATCCCGCGATGGCTGCGCTAAAGCGGGTCAACCTTGAAGAGCGGGCGCATATCATGACGGCTGAATTGTCCCACGGCGAACGGCGGCAATTGGAAATTGCCATGGCGCTGGCGCTTGATCCAAAGCCTTTCTGCTCGATGAGCCGATGGCGGGCATGGGGCCAGAAGGGTCCAAGCAATTGATCAGCTTTTTGGATGATCTGCGCAAGGAAGCGCCAATCCTGTTGATAGAACATGATATGGACGCCGTGTTTTCGCTGGCAGACCGGATATCGGTGCTGGTCTATGGTCGGGTGATTGCCACCGGCTCTGTCGATGAAATCCGCAACAATCCCGCCGTGCGCGAAGCCTATTTGGGGAGTGCTGCCTAATGTCAAAAACTCTCCTGTCGATCAAAGACATTGAAGTTTTCTATGGCCCGTCACAGGCGCTGTTCGGCGTGTCCCTTGAAGTGAACGAGGGCGAAGTGGTGGCGCTGATGGGCCGCAATGGCATGGGCAAAACCACCACCATTCGTAGCCTTTGTAAAATGTCCAAACCCGTGCGCGGCGACATTCAATTTGACGGCACCCTGATCAACAAAATGCCCAGCCACAAGGTGGCCAAACTGGGTGTGGGCTTGGTGCCCGAGGGGCGACGCTGCTTTTCCAACCTGACGGTGGAAGAGAACTTGGTGGCCGCGCAGCGCGATGGCGAATGGACGCTTGAAAAGGTCTATCAATTGTTCCCCCGCCTTGAAGAGCGTAAGACCCAATTGGCGAACACATTATCTGGCGGCGAGCAGCAAATGCTGGCGGTGGGCCGTGCTTTGACCACCAACCCGAAATTGCTGGTGCTTGATGAGGCAACCGAGGGGTTGGCCCCAGTGATCCGCGAAGAAATCTGGCGCGCGGTGAAAGCATTAAAGGCGCAAGGCCAATCCATTCTGATCGTCGATAAGAGCCTGAATGAATTGCTGCCACTGGCCGACCATTGCGTGATCTTGGAGCGGGGCAAAACCGTGTGGACAGGTGAACCGGATGCGCTGACCAGCGACATCGCAGATCGGTATTTGGGGGTCTAGATGAGCAAAACCTTCACCATAGATCAAGACATCTTGTTCCAGCATTGCGACCCGGCAGGGATCGTGTTTTACCCGCGCTTTTTCGAAATGATCAATCTGACCATCGAGCGTTGGTTTGACAAAGCCATTGGCTATTCCTTCGCGCAAATGCATGTGGCGGACCAAACGGCTGTGCCCACGGCCAGCGTGGAAGCCACCTTTAACGCACCTGGCAAATTGGGCGAAGAATGGCAATGGCATTTGAGCGTGGCGCGGGTGGGGCGCACCAGCGTGAAAGTGCGCGTTTCGGGCGTCCATGACGCGCAAACCAAGGTGGAAAGCACCATGACCTTGGTGCACATCAACAAATCAACGGGCCGACCCATCGAATGGCCCGACGACCTTAAAGCAAAAATGACACTCTATTTGGAAACAGAATAATGACACATATTGTTGTACAACCTGAGGGATGGAAGCCCGCCAAAGGCTATGCCAATGGCATGATCGCGGAAGGGCGCACGCTTTATGTTGGCGGTCAAATCGGCTGGAACAAAGACCAAATCTTTGAGGCCAAGACCTTTATTGACCAAATGGAGCAGGCCCTGCGCAACATTCTCGATGTGGTGGAGGCCGCCGACGGCAAAGCCGAACACATTACGCGGCTCACTTGGTATGTAACGGACAAGCAAGAATATTTGGCGCACCAAAAAGACGTAGGCGCTGCCTACCGTCGGGTGCTGGGTTATCACTTCCCCGCCATGACCATGGTGGTGGTTTCCGCTTTGGTGGAAGATGAGGCGATGATCGAAATCGAAGCAACGGCGGTGTTGCCAGCCTAGCTCAATTGCCGCACCGCATGGCCCAACGTGGATTGTGGGGTCTCTCCAAAGGCGGCGCGATAGTCCTGCGAAAAGCGCCCCAAATGGCTGAAGCCCAAATCCGATGCGATTTGGGTGACCGTTTGGCCTGGATGCGCCCCTTGCAGCCAGTAGCGCGCCCACCGCAACCGCTCCAGCCGCACCATTTGCATCGGGGTTAGCCCATAAGTTTTCTTGAAGCCGTATTGCAGCGCGCGGGTAGACGCCCCTGCCGCTTTGGCCACATCATGCACGTTGATCTCTGAGCGAAACTCAGCCTTGATAAAGGCCATGGCGCGTTTGATTTGTCCGGGCGCAAGATGTACCGGTGCAGCATCGAAAAAGCACTGAATATTGCTCGGCGCAGCTTCTAAAAACTGCAGCATCAATTCCGAAAGCCCATGGGCGTCTTGGCCATCATCCAAATCATTGATCACCTGGCGCAATTGCTGCCGCCATGGGGCAAGTTGCTTGGCCCGCATGCGCAGCTTGGGATCAAACCGAATGGGGGCGTCCAATGTGCGCCCGAGCAAGGCTTCGGCCTCTCGTTGCAAATGCTGCACATCGATTTGCACCAGCAGCATTTCGCAATCCGCATGCCACACCATATCGGTTTTAAGATCGGGGTTGAGAATGGTCGCAAATTCGACAGTGCTCTCAACTTCAATATTGCCATTGACCACCTGCGCGCCGCCGGCCAACGGAATTTGCACCAAATAGAATTTTTCCAATTCACCCGGATTGATCCGCACAGCGCCACCATAGCGCATATAATTGAAAGTAAGTCCCCGTTGCGCCACATGATTATGCACCGCATCCAGTTGGCCCTGCGGTGCCACAAAGTCGAGCCGATGAGCGCAATATTTTTGCGCCACCATTGCCCGCGCGCGCTCCAGCTCGCCGGATTGGAATAAACGATATTTCGCCAATGGCTCCATCATGGTGCCCTTCTCCCCAACGGCCCCCCGCGCACTATTTTGCGTTTTTCGGATAGCCACCACTCTCCATCTGACATTTAGTTTAGACATAAAATAAAAAAATGTTGCAATCGGCTTGGAGGAGGGGACGATGACAACCAAGAAAAAGGTGGCCGTTATTGGCGCCGGGGTGAGCGGCCTTGCGACCGCAAAAACGTTCAAGGAAAAAGGCCATGATGTCACCATCATTGAGCGCAGCCACGATCTAGGTGGCGTGTGGGAGCTTTCGCGGTCTTACCCTGATGTGCAAACCCAAAGCCCGAAAGATCTCTATCGTTATACCGATAAGGCGATGCCGGAGGATTATCCGGAATGGCCAAAGGGGCCGCAGGTGCACGCCTATCTCGACAGCTATGCTGCCGACTATAATTTGCGTGACCTGATCCAGTTCAACACCAGCGTTGCAGAGATGACCCGTCGCGCGGACGGGCAAAAGGGATGGACGCTGCATTTGGTGGATCAGGCAGGCAAGGAAAGCACAGAAGATTTTGATTTTGTCGCCGTCTGCACCGGCCAGTTCAGTGAAAAGAACATCATCAACCATCCGGGCCAAGAGGCATTTGAAGCGCAGGGCGGGCAGGTGATGCACTCGTCAGAATATACCGACCCATCCATTGTGGAAGGCAAAGACGTGACCGTGTTGGGCTTTTCCAAATCGGCGACAGATATTGCCGTAAACGCGGTGAAATCTGGTGCGAAATCCGTCACGATTGTTTATCTGCAATCGGTGTGGCGCGTGCCCTATTTCATAGGTGGGCTGATCAATTTTAAGCGCATCCTTTATATCCGCAAGCAAGAGCAAATGTTCCAAGCTGGGGGCTATCGCCAATGCAAAAATTTGCTCATATCATCGGCAAGCCGTTTGTGTGGGCAAATTGGCGGGCACTGGAAGCGCTGCTGACTATGCAGCTCAAGCTGAACAAAACTGGGCTGCGGCCAAAAATCAAAATTGAAGATGAAATCAACTGCTCGGTGCCGATTGTTACGCCCGGCCTGTTTGACATGATCGCCGATGGTCGCATTAAAACCATTCAAGGCACATTCAAAGAATATGAAGGCAACAGCGTGGTGCTCACGGACGGCGAGAAGGTTAAAACCGACCTCGCCATTCTGGCCGTCGGCTGGAAACTGGGCGTGCCTTATCTGCCAAAAGAATTTCAAGAGAAATTGGTGGAAGAGGATGGGCAATATCGCCTCTATCGTATCATTGCTAATCCCGATTTGCCAGATATGGGTTTTGTTGGCTTCAACTCGTCGTTCTGCACCGTGCTGTGCGCGGATCTCGCCGCCAACTGGTTGGTGCGCTATGCCGATGGCAAGTTGGCCAAGCAGCCGAGTGCCGAGCAGATGAACGAAAATATCGAGCAAATGCTGCACTGGAAGCGATATGAAAAGCCTTCCGCCAAAGTGTATGGCGGCCTGTGCGTTGCCCCTTATCACTTTAAGCATTTTGACGAATTGCTCGACGATATGGGCGCCAAGGTGCGGCGACGCAACCCGGTGGCGGAAAATCTATCACCACCGAACGCCGACGCTTACCGTCGATTTTTAGATTCAACCCCGGACTACCGGTCGAATAGGAGGAGAGAGACATGACTTTAAAACCAGGTATCACAGCCAAAGGCGAGGGCCTTGAAGGCACCAAATGGAACATCTTGGGCCAAACCTATATTCCCAAACTGCATTCGGAAAATGCGATGATCTGGCATGCGCTGTTGCCCGCTGAAAGCTTCGTACCACCGCATATTCACCCGACGCAAGATGAGTGGATCACCATGTTGGATGGCGAATTGGAATTGGCCTTTGGCGATGAGATTTTAACCGCCCGCGCTGGCGATACAGTGCGTATGCCCATGGGCATCGCCCACGGCATCACCAATAAATCGGGCAAGGATGCCAACTGTTTCTTCGGTGTGGCGCCCAGCCGTAAACTGTTTGATTTGTTTGAGCTTTGCATGATCTGGGCGACCCCGACGAAGTGGTTCGCCTCTCCGCTTTGCATGAAGTGAACTTTCTCCCACCGCCATCTGAGTAATGGCGATCTCCCAAGCGTAGAAACAGGCGGTGGTCTCCAAGATCATCGCCTTTTTTTATTGATTGGATGTAAGTTGATGAATCTGCTGAACTGGCGAGAACTTGCATTCGTTTGAAAATTAAGAGTATATTAACCTTAATATTGGGGGAATTTTTAAATCGTCTGGGTGGGCGTCATGGTAAATACTCTTAAAATTATTGCCTTTGACCGAAAAGATTTTGTGACTTCTAAACAAGCCAGTCACTACAACGCTGTGCAGGGGATCAGCGGTTATCACCTCATCGATGGCTATACCGATGCTGCTGATTTAGTCGCGAAAATCAAAGCACTATCCGCGGCCAATGCGAATGCGTGTGTTGATTATTTGGAAATATACGCCCATGGCAGTCCCACGAGTGTTGATAGCTTGCAATTGACAAATGCTGGGGCCTGGGGGACGGAACTGCAGAAGGTGCCCTGGTGCGACACCGCAAGCATCTATTTGGGTGGTTGCAACACAGGTTTGAAGACGGCCGCGGGATCAGGCTCGGTTGCCGAAGCCTTAGCGGGGCAAATCACGTTTAACGCGGCAAACTTTGCACACCAGATCCGTGTCTATGGCGCCAAAGGCTATATTTCCGGCGCCCATGCGAAAGGCGGTGAAGGGTGCACGCGGGTTATCACCGAGAGGCGATGGCGATGGAAATGGGCACTGGGGTTCCTTCCCTACTATGGATATGATGATGTGATCACCCACACCGCCTATCCGAATTCGGTTGATGCGACAGGAAATGCCTGCTGGAATAGCTTTAAGAATGGAACGTGGTGAGCGCTATGGCAAAAGTAACTGTGACCGACATCCAAACCAACACAAGTGTTCAGCTTTCACAACAAGAAGCAGATTTAGTGGCGAGTGAGATCGCGATTGTGCAGCCGGGGCCGATTACGCGTTTGTTGATGCGATTGTTTCCTGGGGCGAATGCGCACCCAAGAGTTGCGCCAGACTTTGAAATTGTCGTGGAAGATGGTGGACGAACCACTGTTTTTGAATTGCTGAGCGAAACGGTGTTGCAGCGCAAAAATGATAAAATGGGGTTTAACTTTTTCCTCGGCAGTAAAGTTGTTGATTGGCATGCTGCCCATTCCGGTGTTGCTCCACTTTAGTTTTCAATGAAAAAGGGCGGGGAAATTTCCCCGCCCTTTTCAACTCAATGAAGATGACTAAGTCAATAATAGACTAGGCAACCACAACACAATGCCCGGGAAAGCAATGAGCACCGCAATTGTGATGGCATCCGCGACAAAAAACGGGGTCGCGCCGCGGAACACATCTTGCACTGAGATATCGTCTCGCACCCCAGCAACCACAAAGCAGTTGAGGCCAATGGGCGGGGTGATCAAACACAGCTCGGCCATTTTAACCACAATGATGCCGAACCAAATGGCGCACCCCCAACCATTCATGCCGAAGGCACTTTCTGCTGCAGTGACGTCCATGCCGCCATTCAGGGCCATAACGGCCGGGAAAACAACGGGAAGCGTCAGCAGCAGCATGCCAATCGCATCCATGAACATGCCCAGCACCGCATAAGCCAAAAGGATCATGATCAAGATGATCATTGGGTGTTGATCCAACGAGGTCACCCAGTCTGAAAATGCGCCGGGTAAATCGGCAAAACCCAAGAAGCGCACAAAGATCAAGACGCCCCAAATGATGGTGAAAATCATGACGGCCAGCTTGGCCGACTCGGTGAGTGCATCTTTAAACTGCCCCCACTTCATCCCGTGGATCAGCGCCATCACGAAGATGATGAACGCACCAATCGCGCCACCTTCTGTGGGCGTGCCCCAGGCATCGCCGCCAAATGGGTTGTAGATAAAGCAAATGATGATGATCACGACTGCAAAGATCGGCATGGCAGGCGGTAGCGATTTAAACCGTTCTCCCCATGTAAAGCCTGATACAGGAGGCCCTAGATTCTTGTTGAATGTGGCCATCAGTACGACCAGGCCGCCATAAATCAACGCGGACACAGCGCCGGGGAGGAAGCCGGCCAACAACAATGCGCCCACATCTTGCTCAACAATAATGGCGTAAATCACCAAAATCGCAGAAGGGGGGATCAAAGACGCCAATGTGCCACCAGCAGCCACAACACCCGCCGCAAAGCGCCTGTCATAGCCAACTTTTAGCATTTCTGGGATCGCGATCCGCGCAAACACAGCAGATGTCGCAACCGATGCACCCGACACCGCGGCAAAGCCTGCGGTGGCGAACACGGTGGCCACGCCCATGCCGCCCGGCAACCAACCGACCCATTTTTTCGCCGCTTCAAACAGGGCCTTGGTCAAGCCCGCATAATAGGCGAGATAGCCAATAAGGATAAAGGTCGGAATGAGTGACAATGCTTGCGAGGAAACCTTTGAGTGGGGCACCTGACCAGCGGTTTTGGCTGCAACGCTTAACGCCCAGAAAAACTGGTTCGGGTCATAGCCCTTTTTGGACCAGAACACCCACACCAAGCCGGTTACACCTGCCATCGCCGCAGCAAAGGCCACACGGACGCCGATGACAACCATCAAAAGCAGCATCGCGGTGACGATTAAACCAATATCGATCGTGGTCATTTGCTGTTCTCCTCAAGGCCGGAAACATGTTCAGCTTCGCGCTGGGCTTGTGTCGCCGCATCCTCAATCATTGGCACCGCAACCGGGTGTGTGGCGTTGGTGGCAAAGGCTCTGCCAAAGCCAATCAATTGAATGACAAGACGTAAGCTCAAAATGAAGAAGGCAACCGGCGCCAACAGTTTGGCGGGCCAAAGGGGCAAAGCGATATCAATTGAAGAATCGCGGCTCCACATGGGCACATTGAAATCAAAGGAGCGCTGGAAGTGCGCCCAAGAGCCCCAGACCAAAAGGATCATCAACAGGAGCATGGCCAGCGTGCCGACAAATTCAGCCAGCCATAACGGGCGGCCCTTGAGCTGACCGATCAGAATGTCCATGCGAATATGCCCACCCACACGCTGGGTATAAGCAATGCCGACAAAGGCAATCAGCGGCATGATCTGTTCGATCCAATCCACATATCCGGACAATGGGCGATTGAAGAAATTACGACCGCCAACAGAAAATACGGCCAAAACCATCAGCGAAAAGATGGCCAAACCGCCCACAAGTATCAAAATCTTTTCAATGGAAAAGAGCCGCTGATCGAGGCGGCTTAAAAGGCTGTCGTCCGTCAGAACGGATGCAGTGCCTGCCATGGTGTCCTCCCCCGAATACCAAAAGCGAAAAGGGAAAATCGACCGCGCAGCAGCGCGGCCGATAGGTTCTAATTGGCGCTTAGTTTGCCAAAGTTGAGTTCACCAAGTCCAACAATTCTGCTGCAGGCAAGCCCTTGGCGTTGTTTTCTTCAACCCAAGTTTTGGCAATGCTGCCAGCGGCTGAACGGAAACTATCCAACTCTTCGTCGGTATAGGTGATGCGCTCAATACCACGTTCGTCAAGCGCTGGGCCCCAAGCTTCCATTGTGTTGTTGTTGTAATTATCAACATAGTGCTGCAACGACGCAGGAATAGAGCTCATCAACGCTTCACGGTGCGCATCAGACAAGCTGTTCAGCGCATCTGTGTTGGCCACAACGGGGCAGTTCACGGTGCCCGGGTTCATGTTGGTGGTCCACCATTCGCCACTCTCAATGGTGCCGAAAGACATGTGCGCATGCGGTGCAAAAGACACAGCTTTCACCACGCCAGAATCCAGTGCCTGACGCACTTCTGTAGCCGACATAGAGTTTGGCACGGCACCGATGCTTTCCATCGCGCGACCAATGCCGCCCGTGGCGCGCACTGAAAGACCTTCAAAATCTTCCAAAGCACGTGGCGCTTCGCCAACGCCCACAAAATTGTATTGTGGCAGCGGTGAAGGCATCAACAAGGTTGCGTTCCAGCGACCCAGATCAGCTTGCGTGGCTGGATGATTATAAACCGCCATGGACACTTCAATTTCCTGCTCCAAAGACGAAACGCCAAGGAACGGAAGTTCCAAAACAGTGATCGATGGGTTTTTATCTGCGTGATATCCCGCGCAGAATTGCGCCATTTCGAATGCGCCGATGGAAATGCCATCCAGGTTTTCACGGTTATTTGACAAGCCGCCATAAGATAGATTGAGCGTAAAGTCGCCATTGGTTTTTTCGCTAACCAATTCAGCAAGCTTTTCCACGTGCTCGGTGAACGCGCGTTTCTTGCCCCAAAGGGATACGTTCCACTCTACCGCAACGCTTCGCCGACAAATGACATGCCCAATAGAGCAGCAACGGCTGTTTTTGTAATGGTCTTCATCTTGTTCCTCCCAAGGAATACCTAAACCAGATCTGTATGCACCATTGGCACCCGGACGAACCGAGTCGGTGCTGACGAAAGCTTAGGCGCGGGGGAATAGCTTGGGTATGAAGAAAACTGCGTACAAGAATTGTAGTGCCCTGCGGATTTCCGCAGGGGGAGATTGGGGGGAATTATGGTTTTCGCGCCGCCGTCATTCGCTTTGCTCATTACCCCGGCATCCCCGCCGAATGGTGCCCACTTTTGCGCTATGCAGGGCGAAGCAGCAGCCTCTGACGTCATTACCGGACTTGATCCGGTAATCCATGTAGCGGCAGCAATTTGGCAAAATCACCGCTGTAAAGCTTCACACATGCTGTTTAGACCCCGGATCAAGTCCGGGGCGGTCCGAAGGGAAGTATTTTAGAGTACTCCCTTAAGGAAAAAGAGTGGACGAGCGCAGCGAGGACCCCGAAACCTTCAGGTTTCGCGCGGTCGCAGGCCGATGCGCAGCAGCGAATAGCCGTGAGACAAAATCACGAGCCCTAAAGCAATTCGGACTTGTCCAAATTCAATTTGACGATCTTTTCGTTCAGTGTGCGCCGTCCAATACCCAGCGCTTCGGCCACAGCATCCATGCGCCCCTGATGGGTTTGGATGGCTTTGGCGATCAAGCTACGCTCAAAGCTGGCCACGGCCTCCCGCAGCGTTTCGGGCACATTGCCCATATCATTTTCCAGCCGCATGGAGGTGGCAATGGAGCCACCGCCGCGCCGTGCTGCCAAAACCCGCCGTTCCGCCACATTGCGCAGTTCGCGCACATTGCCGGGCCAGTCATGGGCCAGCAGGGTGGCAATTTCCTCTGCGTCCAATTGCGGCGCTGTGGTTTCATAAAGCGCGGCATAGTGAGTTAGGAAATGCTGCATCAACAACACAATGTCGTCGCGCCGCGACCGCAAATTGGGCAAATCGATCACCACCGTGGACAGGCGGTAAAACAGATCTTCGCGAAACCGGCTGGCCGCAATCGCATCATTCAAGTTTTCGTTGGAGGCAGAAACGATTCGCACATCCACCGACTGCGGCTTGTCTGACCCAATTGGCGTGATTTCATGATGTTCAATCGCGCGCAGCAACTTGGCCTGAATGTCCGGGCCAAGCGAGGCGACTTCATCCAAAAATAGCGTGCCGCCCTCGGCCTGCATAAAGGTGCCCAAGCTCTCATTTTGCACCCCAAACACCATGCGCTCGAAGCTGCCCGCTTCAAAGGTGGCGCAATTCATGGCGATAAACGGCTGATCAGCCCGGTCACTCAAATCATGAATGGCCCGTGCCACCAGCTCCTTGCCCGTGCCCGTTTCGCCAGAGATCAGCACTGGGGCGGGAGTCGAGCTGAAATCAATGATCTGTTCGCGCACCGATTGCAATTGTGGCGATTGCCCCAGCAACACCCGGTCAATGCCTGAAAGTTTGGCCAAGCGCTCTTGCAAGCGTTGGGTGTTCTGCGTCAGCCGATGCCGCTCTGCAGCATTGTTCAAAATGCGCAACAAACGCTGCGGATCGAATGGCTTTTCCAAAAAGCTATAAGCGCCCGCGCGCATCGCTTCCACCGCCATAGGAATGTCCCCATGGGCGGAAATTAGAACAATGGGCGGCGTTTGCTGTTCGAGATGCAGCAGATCCAGCCCCGACCCACCGGGCATGCGCACATCAGACAAGATCACGTCTGGCTGCCATTGATTGAGTTTTTGCTCGACTTGAGCAATGCCGCTCAACAATTCGACACGCCATCCCGCCGCTTCCAGCAAATGGGAGAGCGAGAGACGCATTTCCTTGTCATCATCAATCACCAAGGCGCGAAAGGGCCGCCGCTTTTGCTCTGCATCGCTCATTCGCCTACTTGCCCTTTTTTGCCTTGTGAAATGGGGGACACCAGAATGGTAAAGGTCGCACCGCCATGGTCATTGTCCGCAGCGGAAAGCTCCCCCGCATGTTCTTTCACGATCGACGCGGATATGGCAAGGCCCAGCCCCATGCCTTCGCCGGAGGGCTTGTCGGTGCGGAACGGTTCTTGCAAATCTTCAATCTGCTGTCCCTTTAGCCCATGGCCATTGTCCGCCACAAAAATGACGATCTGTTCGCCCGCAGGTGCCCAGCCAATCTCGATTTGTGGCGCTGACACATCGTCAACCGCGCTCATGGCATTGCGCAACAAATTGACCAACACTTGTTCAAACCGCGCACCGTCGCCCAATATTTGCGGTGCAGGAGTGGGTAAGTTCATCTCAATTTCGATCTGGCGCGCCTGCAAATCATGTCGCGTCAATCCAACTGCATTTTCAATGGCTTTGTTGACATCAAATGGCGTTTTTTGATGTTGCTTGGGTTGTGCGAAAAACCGCAAGTCTCGGGTGATATTTTCCATGCGACGCACCAAGCCGGACAGGCGAGTCGCCAAGCTTTCGGGTTTTTGAGCCGCGCCCATTTCCTCAATCGCAATATAATTGCGCATTGCCGACAATGGTTGTCCCAATTCGTGGGTTACAGACGCCGCGAGTTGCCCAAGCGCCGCCATGCGGCTGGATTTTTCCAGCTCATTTTGCGTTTTTGCCAACGCATTTTCCGTCGCTTTGCGTTCTTCGATTTCGCGCAGCAAGCGCTTGCGATCTTTGTGCGACGCGTCTAACGCCCGCCGCAAACGCTCTGTGCGCCAAAAAATAAACATGATCGCCAAAAGCGCCACGGAAATGCCCGCGAGGAAAACCACAAACAGCGCACGCTCCTGCAATCCGGCAGTGCTAACGATAAAATGCAATCGCCATGGCTGGCTTGTCACAGGCACGCGAACGCCAATATGGCGCTCGCCAAACAGTTCAATTTCATCGCTGCCAAGCCGTTCCCAATCAAGGGGCGTCAGCGGTTCTTGTCCAAACTGACGCATTTTCCGAATTTGCAACAGCCGCTCCTCACTCGGGGGCGTGAGCGTGCGATATTGCCACTCAGGCTGGCTGGCCAACACCACAATCGTATCCAGATTCGTGATCAGAATTTTCTCGCCGGATGCGCGCCAGGCGGCAACCAGCTCATCCAACTCGATCTTGAGTGCGATCACACCAATGATTTTGCCTGCGCTATCGCGTACGGGTTCAGCCACGAAAAAGCCAGGCCGTTTGGTGGTAGCACCAATCGCAAAAAACTTGCCGCGTTGGCCGCTCTTTGCGGTTTGAAAATAGGGCCGAAAGCTGTAGTTTTCGCCCAAGAAATTGACCGGCTCACCATAGTTGGACGCAGCAATCGTCAGGCCTGTCATATCCATAACGTAAAGCGCTTCAGCGTTTGCCCGGGTCGCAAAATCGGCCAGCCGACGGTTAAGCGCATCGCGGCTTTCCGGGTCTTGCAACCCGCGCACAACCGCAGGGTCTTGGCCCAATATAAACGGCAAATGCTCCAACCGGTCCAATGCGCTTTCCAGCGTTGTGCGATAAAACTCAGCGCGGCCCTGAGCGCGCTCAAGCTCGCTGGACTTGAAGGTGGAAAACGCGGCGGCATAAATCACCAAAAACGACACGCCGAGCAGGAAAAGGGCGATGACCACAGCGGCCAAGCGGCGCCTTTGATGTCGAAGTGTGTTGCCCGTTTCTGCCATATCGCTAGACGATCAAGCTCGACAAAAGGTCGTTTTCAGTGATGTCCTGATATGAAAACCCGCCTGCCATCATCTTATCAAAAAGGACTTGAAAATTGGCAGGATCGTTGGTTTCAATCCCCAACAGGACTGTCCCAAAGTTACGTGCAGATTTTTTTCAAATATTCAAACCGTGCAATATCGTCATCCGGGCCAAGCATATTCAAAAAATCCTTCAACGCACCGGGGCGTTGCGGCAGGCGCAGGATGAAATATTTCTTTAGGCCGCGATAGCTCATGGCTTTTTCTTTAACCTCGGGCAGGCGCTCAAAATCAAAATTGCCACCGGACACGATACAAACGATTTTCTTGCCTTCAATCTCCGCAGCGGGCAAATCCTCCAGCACATCAATCGACAGCGCCCCCGCTGGCTCGAGCACCAAGCCCTCAATGTTCAACAGGGAGCTGATGGTGGCGCAAAGGCGATTTTCCGGCACCAAATGCACCGCGTCGCTTGGCACGGCCTTGAGGATATCGAAGTTCAGTTCGCCAATTTGCGCGACCGCGGCGCCATCGACAAAATTGTCGACTTTATCAAGTTTCACCCGGGCCTGCGCTTCCAGGCTGCGTTTGAGGCTGGGGGCGCCAGCTGGTTCCACAAACACAAATTTCGTTTCTGGCGCAATGGCGCTAAACAATTGCAACAAACCCGCGCTCAAACCGCCACCGCCCACGGGCAAAATGATCATATCCGGCGCTTCATTTTCAAGCTGCTCAAGAATTTCCAAGCCGATGGTCGCCTGACCTTCAATAATATCCGCATGATCAAAGGGTGGCACTAAATGGGCATTCTGCTCCGCACAAAACTTTTGTGCGGCGGCATAGCATTGGTCAAAAATATCGCCAGTCAGCCGAACCTCAACAAACTCGCCCCCAAATATTTTGGTCTTTTCAATTTTTTTGCCGCGGTGTGGTCACAGGCATAAAAATGGTGCCATGCACACCAAAATGGGCGCAGCTAAAGGCAAAGCCTTGCGCATGATTGCCCGCCGACGCACACACAAAATGCGGTTTCTCTGCACCCTCGTGGTTGGCCAGGGCTTTGGAAATGAAGTTAAAGGCTCCACGCAGTTTGTAGGATCGGACAGGCGTCAAATCCTCACGCTTGAGATAAATATCGGCACCATATTGCTGCGATAAATGTACATTGCGCTGCAGCGGTGTGGCGGGCAATATCGACGACAAATTTTGTTTTGCCTGTGTGACTTGATCTTTGAATGCGTGCACGATCTCAACCGGTTTGAAAACTTTTAGAGTGCGATTTGTAGGTGCACAACTAGCCTAAAGCAAGTCGCTCTCCTTTTGAGGAGGTTCTTTCATCCACCGATTTAGGTCGGCAATCAGGGCGCCCTGCTGTGTAATGGTTTTTTCGACATCTCCAGCAGCTTCTAAGCCGTGATCCAAATCTGGTTGCAATGACAATGCGATGTTGCCGTGCTGCGAGATGTCTGCCGGCAGGCTAGACTGATAGTATTTGTCAATTTTCCCCATACCAATAAACGAACTTTTATGGTGTGTGATGGCTGCCCAAATCGGCGCATAGGAAATATTTGGCGTGAGCCAGACTGTGCCGCAGGCCCTGGCCATGGTCTCAGTCAAGTGTGCAACCAAGAAACAACCCAGTGACTTGCCAAGCAACAAAATATCAGCTGAAAGCGCCAGATAGGAATTGAGTGCAGCATCTATCTGCCGCGCATCATCCATCAAGATCTGTACAATTTTTTCCTGTTGGTTGACCTCAAACAAGCCAAGATAAGCATAATTCACCAGGATAGGTGTAAAGCCGTTCTGTGCGCAACAAAGGGACGCGAATTTTAGGGCGGGGTGATTGGTGGTATAAGCAAGACCCGGGAAAATAAGCGCGGCGCGTGAAATTTCATCCATTGGCAGGATTGTCTCAAACCTAATGATATGCCCATGCGCGCTGGCAATTTCAATTTCCGACATTATTGAATAACCCTATCCGTTTCGCATATTTAAGCAGCATGCCGTCGTCTTCTATTGGGACAGTCAAATTGCGCCGAATGCGTGTTTTGCCATGTGTTGTCTTTTCCCATTTAAACGGGTCAACAGCAAGCTGCCAAGCGGCGCGCCATGTGGCGATTGAGGTAAGTATCCAGTAGAGCGGGAGCAATGGCTGAAATGCAATGAGTAAAGGTCGGCGTAGACGGAGAAGGCCCAATATGCCCGCAATCAGGGCGCTACCATAGCTCATCGACAGAACGATGAAATATGGCCAGGCATGGTGAAGCCGTGCCCACAGTTCACCCTGATAATAAAGAATTTCCCAAAGTAGCAAGAACACAAAGATGCCATGCAAAGGGGCGGCGAACACCATGCCCCCGATATAGAGATAGAAAAACAAAAAGTCGCGCCAACCCAGCTGCAATTTCAATAATCTTAGCTGGCTGGAATGTACCATCAATGTCTGCATCCAGCCCTTCATCCACCTGGTGCGCTGCTTGATCCATGGCCAAATTTTAATAGGCGCTTCTTCCCGCGTGGCAGATGGCAGCATGGCGCATCGCATGCCCAAACGCGCGAGACGCAAACCCAAATCTGCATCCTCGGTGACATTAAAGCTGTCCCAGCCGCCGACATGGCGCAATGTCTCAAGCCGAAAATGGTTGGACGTTCCGCCAAGCGGCATGGGCATGTTGAGATCGGCAAGGGCACGCATAATCAGGCCGAATTGACCTGCATATTCTGCCGTAAACAGCGCCGTGAGCGCCGATTCGTAGGCGTTGTCGATCACCAGTTCTGCCTGAAAACACACAATGTCGGGATTCTGAGCAAAAAGTGTCGCGGCAAGTCGCAGCTGATCGGGGTGAGGAATATCCTCGGCATCAAAAACCACAATATGCTCGCCGCGGGCAAACGGAAGGGCAAAATTGAGCGCTTTTGGCTTTGTGCGTGGTTGGCCGTCGGGCACTTCAACAAGCTCGAATGCCAGATGGTCAAGCTTAGCGCGCACTGCTGCCACGGTCGGTTGGGAACTTGCCTCAACGATAAACTTGATGTCCAGCTTTTCAGGTGGATAGTTAAGCGCTTTCAATGCTCGCGCCAATTGCGGCACCAGATTGGCCTCGTTGTTGAGTGGTACCATCACTGAATAAATGGGCAAGGCATCGTCGTTCAGCAATTTGGGGCGAGTGGGAGCGCCGAGCAGCATGCCGTAAATCGATGCATAAAGTCGAAACGTGGCTGGGCCGACATAAAGCAATGCAAGAAATGCAAAAATCAACGGCTGGAGTGAGGGGGGATCCCATGCAGAAATCGCGGTGACCAGCAAAACAGCACCTAAAAAGAGAAATCTTTTATAACGTCCCAGTCCCAGATGAGCGCTGGCGTGGGGCCATATTCGGGCCAAACGCTGGATCGCTGCTTCGTAAAGTGCGGGTCGTTGTGCGACTTGAATCGATTGCTGCAAAGCCCGGAAGGGAACGATGCAAATCTTGTTTCGCATTTCTGGATGATGACGCAGTTGGGTATGTAAGCTCACAAACCTTTCGAGGGTTGGTGCTGCAAAAACCAATGCGCAATCATAGATCTTACCTCTTACTTGTCGGACGCTCGGCAGAATATTGAGCCGATCGACCTGGCGCATCTGCACCGTGCCAGGCGGTATTGTGGGGTGAAACGCCAACCCCACAAGGGCTGCGGCGCGCGCGTATATGTCCGTCTCGCTGATCCCAAAACGCGCCGCACATAGATGCAGAACATCCAGATGCTGGCGTTGTGCATAAGCAATCAGCGCAGCGGCGCGCGGCCGGTCCACTTGATAAGGGGCCAATATTTGTTGCAAAAGATCTGCATCTTGCAGATCGTCACGCAAATGCACCAAAGTAAATCACTATAAAAAAATCAAAAAAATATTGTTTACTGTCGCAAAATGCGTCCGCTGAGTCAAAGAATCTATGAATAAGTATTTGAACCTTTTGATAAAATTTGCGCTCGCCACAACTGTGGGTTTTGTTTGTTCGCTTTTTATCGGCAGCAGTATCGCGCAAACTTTGCCCAATCATGTGGATTTGGATGCCCATGAGGATGTATTTGACGCGACTCAGATTGGCGCCATTCGATTCCTGACCACAACTGATTTTCCGCCGCTCAATTTTAGCAACTCAAGCGGCGAACTGGCCGGATTTCACATTGAGTTGGCCGAAGCCATTTGTGTGGAGATCAGTGTGAAATGCACCATGCAATCATGGCCATGGGAACAATTGGGAACGGCGGTGAACAACAATCAGGGCGATGCAGTGATCGCGGGGATTGCCATCAACCAGCGCAATGCGGAACTGATGGACTTCTCGCAACCTTACCTCAAGTTTCCTGCGCGGTTTGTTGGACGGGCAGACGGCCAATTGCCTTCACGCGAAGCGATCAAAAATAAGGTTGGCGTGCGTGAAGGGTCGTCGCAGGCTCAGTTTCTGGCCAAACATTTTAAGGCGCTTGAACCTGTTCCTTTTGAAAACGAGCAGCAGGCGCTGGAAGCCGTGAAATTCGGCGATGTTGATCGTGCATTTGTGGACGGTATGCGCGCCTCGTTCTGGTTAAACGCAAACCCGGACTGCTGCACATTTGTCGATGGTCCCTATTTTTCAAACGAAATCTTTGGAACCGGTCTCGCCATTGCCGTCAAAAGTGGCAACGACGCCACACGGCGCGCCATCAATATTGGGTTGCGTCGCGTGCAAGAAAACGGCAAATTTTCGGAGCTCTACCTCAAGTGGTTTCCTGTGAATTTTTACGATTAGCGTCCGGCCTATCGCTTTCACCCTTAGGCTTCATTTTCAATTTGAAAAATGGCAGCAGGATCGACCACAAAAATGTCTCTGGGCCTCTTTCCTGGGCGTCTGGTTGGCCAATAACCATTTTGTCATGCCCCAATTCAGGCTCAATACTATAAACGCGGAAAAGCCGATCCCAAATACTAAGCGCGAAGCCATAATTGGTGTCATGCTCGCGGCGCTCAATGGAGTGGTGAATGCGGTGCATATCTGGTGTGACGATGAACCAACGCAGCATATGGTCAAGCTTGGGTGGGATTTTGAAATTGGCGTGATTGAAGATGGCCGAGCCGTTGACGACCGCTTCAAAAATAACCACCACAATCGCGTTTGCGCCCAGCAACAACACGGCGGCCGATTTGATGAAAATCGACAATATGATTTCAAGGGGATGAAAGCGCACCGCGGAACTGGCGTCCAAATCCTGATCTGTGTGGTGCACGCGATGAATCCGCCAAAGGATCGGAATTTTGTGGGTGATCACATGTTGGCCCCAAATCACAAAGTCGAGCACTAGAAATGCGATCAGCCATTCCACCCAGCGGGCCAACCCAGCCAATGAAACAGACCGATTTGATGTTGCTGAGCAAACAGGGCTGTGATGACCGCGGTAACTGGCACCAACAGCACCACTAGAGTGACGGCAAGATAGTCTGAAAATAGAATGCCTAGATTGGTGGCCCAGCGGCGCATACGTGTGTGCCGTCGCTTGCGCCGTGGCCACAATGCCTCAAGCGCAATCATCAACAGCAGAATACCAACAAATGTACCAAAGCGCCACGCGCCTTCATTAAATCCAAGCTCAGGCATTAATTATCCTCTCGAACCTGCTGTTTAGCACAGTGATGGCAGCCACAAAAAGTCAAATGACTGTCAACACTGTGTGAGCAGGTATAACTCGGTACGAAAGGCAGGCCCTTCTAGACCACGCGGTGGCGCGCGCGGGCGGCCATTTCAATGGCAGAACTGGTCAAACGGTCAAGACCAAACCTCATGCGCAAAAGGTCAAGCACGCGGCTCTCTTCAGGCCGAATTTGCAGATCGGCCGCAGCAATCTCAACCGCCAAAGCATAGGCCGTGTCATTCAAATGTGAAGGCAGATCAGCAGTGATGTCATTGATCACGCTTTGCAAATCACTGTCTGCATCCAACATCTTTGCGCAGTCAGCTGCCACAAGTGGCAAACTGTCCTCAGAAAAATCATCAAAAACAGGCAATTGTCGCACAACCGAGCCAATACGCTTGAGTTCGGAATCGTCCATCTTGCGGTCAGCAGCGGATGTGACAACCATAATATAGATTAATGCTTCTTGCGGTGACAGCGACATAATAACCCTCTTTGCTTGCCCCAAAATCTCACTAAGAGTTAGGCCGCGTGCACACCAATTACAAGCGTTCGTGCGCGCCTTTACCAATTTTCAAAAAATTCGATACTATTGACGCCACCAGCGCAACGTGCGAAATGCCGCAGGTGCGGGCGTTCGCGGATCACAAATATGTTTTGCACGCGCCACATTTAACCTGAGTTTTTTTCCGGAAAGGGACGCCAAAATGGCAAATACCCCCACACTTTTTGACACTGACTTTTTTTGACGCGGCGGTCAACGCCCGCGCATGGCCTTTTGAAGAGGCAAAAAAGGTGCTCAAACGTGTGGAAAAAACTGGCAAGAAAGAAGCAATTTTTGAAACGGGTTATGGCCCTTCTGGCCTGCCGCACATCGGCACCTTCGGCGAAGTGGTGCGCACCTCCATGGTGCGCCACGCTTTTCGGCTTTTGACCAAGGATGAAATCCCGACAAAAATCATTTGTTTTTCTGATGATATGGACGGTCTGCGCAAAGTGCCGACCAATGTGCCGAACCAGGAGCGCATGGCTGAATATTTGGGCAAACCGCTGACCAAAGTGCCAGATCCGTTTTCTGATGAGCACCCAAGTTTTGCCCATCACAACAATGCGCGCCTGCGTAAATTTTTGGATGCCTTTGGCTTTGAGTATCAATTTGCCAGCGCCACGGATTATTACACGTCCGGGCAGCTCGATGCAGCGCTTTTGCGCATGCTTGAAGTTTATGATGACGTGATGAAGGTTATTTTGCCAACTTTGGGTGAAGAGCGGCAAAAAAACATATTCGCCATTTCTGCCCATTTGCCCGCGCACAGGGATTGTGTTGCAAGTGCCCATGATCGCCCGCGATGTGGAAAAGGGCACCGTGACCTATGTCGACCCTGAAACCAACGAAGAAATGACGGTGCCGGTGACCGGCGGCGCGGTGAAGTGCCAATGGAAAGCTGACTGGGCGTTGCGTTGGTATGCGTTGGGTGTCGACTATGAAATGTCCGGCAAAGATTTGATCGACAGCGTGAAACTCTCGTCGCGCATTGTGCGGGCCATGGGGGGCACACCGCCAGAGAGCTTGAGCTATGAATTGTTCTTGGACGACCAGGGCCAAAAAAAATCTCCAAATCAAAAGGCAATGGCCTGTCGATTGAAGATTGGCTGACCTATGCCTCTGATGAAAGCCTAGCGCTGTTCATGTACCAAAAGCCAAAAACAGCGAAAAAGCTGCATTTTGACGTGATCCCGAAAGCGGTGGATGAATATTACACCTTCTGCACAAAAGCGGAGACACAGTCTCCAGCAGAAGTGTTGGAAAACCCGGTTGTGCACATCCATGCTGGCATGCCGCCAAAGCATGATATGCCGCTCAGCTTCGCGCTGTTGCTCAATCTTGTGTCGGCGGCCAATGCGTCCGACGCGTCAGTGCTTTGGGGCTTTATTTCGCGGTATGCGAAGGATGCGACACCGGAAACGCATCCAGAGCTTGATCGTATGGTGGGTTACGCCATTCGATATTTTGATGATTTCGTCAAACCAACCAAACAGTTCCGCGCCCCAACAGACCAAGAACGGGCCGCGATGGAAAAATTGGCCTCGCGGCTAGATGAAATTGAAGACCAAAGCGATGCGGACGCGATTCAAACGCTGGTGTTTGAGATTGGCAAAGAGTTCGAATTTGAGCCGCTGCGCAATTGGTTCAAGGCGCTTTATCAGGTGCTGCTTGGCCAAGATCAGGGGCCGCGCTTTGGCTCGTTCATTGCCCTTTACGGCGTCAATGAAACCAAGCAACTGATCGCTGACGCGCTGGACGGCAAGTTCGCCGCATAGTCGAGATGGTCTCATCGACCCACCCCTAACCCTTCCCCGTCAAGGGGAGGGGGATAATCGTTATCTCGCTCAACCGTGAGCAAAAATCATTGGCTGGCCCAAAGGATGCGGGCGATCCAGTCCAACTCGGTTGTTTTAATGACGCGCGGCTCATGCTCTGGATTTATAGAGTGTAGCTCGACCTGATTGGCCGTCTGGCGATGCAGTATTTTCGCCATCACTTCCCCATCCTGAGTGCGCGCGACAACACGGTCGCCCCGACGTACCTGCTCAGTGGGCGAGACGATGATCACGTCACCATCACGGTAAAGCGGCAACATGCTGTCGCCGCTCACTTCCAACGCATAAGCATTTGCGTTTGGACCAACCGGGAAGTGCACTTCATCCCACCCTTGGCCGACCGGAAAACCGCCGCTATCGAAAAAAAACCGCCTGCACCAGCTTGGGCGAATCCAAGCAATGGAATCGGCTGTTCGTGAATATCGGGCTGGGTGTAGACCCCACCACCGACAAGAAAACTATCCATATCTTCTTCGGTCGCCGCGAGAATTTTGGCTAAGCTCTCTGTGGAAGGCCAACGCTCCCGCCCGTCTTTGCTGGTGCGTTTGGACGGGTTGAAGCTGGTTGGGTCCAACCCAGCAAGGCGCGCAAGCGCTGAGACGGAGAGGCCTTTGCGCTCTGCCAAAGCGTCAATCGCATGCCAAATATTGCGGTGAGAAATCATGATCGGACCCTGTCGTTGCAGGAATAGTTTCGGATAATCGGATTAAAATCCTATATCTTCGTAACTATTCTTGGTAAATTTGTAAAGTAAAAATGCCAGTAGAGGACAGGTGCGACGTGTGTCACAAGTGATTTAACCCCATAAGTTGCTTTGAAAACAAAAATACCAAAACCAAATACACGCAGATCAGAACATGATGAAAAACGTGTTGAATGGGAAAATTCTGGGCCCTGACGTCTTTGCTTGGCATCAAATATCTACCAATCAGACAAGATATTCAGTAACCGTGCGGCATAACATTGCTTGCACTTTCTTTCTGAAAGGACTAAGCCTTTGGTGAATTGAACAATCTAGCGTTTGACACTCATGGTTATTTACAAAGTCTGCCCCAAAGCTGACTATCAAGACGCAACGAATAAAGGCCATTATGATGGCATGCCGATTGATCATGAAGACGGCTACATGCATTTCTCCACCGCAGCACAATTGCGCGAGACTTTAGAGAAGCATTTTGCGGGCCAATCTGATCTTGTCCTGTTGTATGTGGATGCGGAGCGTGTGGAGAACCACTTGAAGTGGGAACCATCGCGCGGTGGCGATCTTTTCCCCCACCTTTATTCAGAACTTAATATGGCACACGTGCTCAAGCGCATGATCTGCAAACCGATGAGAACGGGCAGTTCATCCTGCCTGACGATATTCGATAGATGAAATCCTACATATCCAAATTGCTAAATAACCCGCTGGTCCAAAATCTAACGCGGGACGCCTTGCTGAAAATGGACCCGGAACAGGCCCATCGCACAACCATCAGTGCGCTCAAATTGGGCGCTGTGCCTGAGCAAGAGGAAACAGATCCATCTTGCCTGACCACCAACATTGCTGGGCTTGAGCTAAAAAAATCCTGTGGGCATGGCCGCCGGGTTCGACAAGAACGCCGAAGTGCCAAACCAGCTGATGCAAATTGGCTTTGGCTTTGTGGAAGTGGGCACCATCACGCCGCGTGCGCAAGAAGGTAACCCTAAGCCACGCTTGTTCCGTCTGCCGGAGCATATGGGCGTTATCAACCGGATGGGCTTCAACAATGAAGGCCACGAGGCAGCGTTCGAGCGACTTACGCGGAACAAGCAGCCGGGCACAACCATCGGCATTAACGTGGGCGCCAATAAAGACAGTGATGATTTCGTCGCCGACTATGTGGAAGGCGTAAAGCGCTTTGCCCCCATCGCGGACTATCTCACCGCCAATATTTCCTCGCCCAACACGCCGGGCCTGCGCAATCTGCAGTCTAAGGAGGCGTTGAAACGGCTATTGACCGAAGTGCTGGCCGAGCGCAGTCGGGCGCCTGTCCATGTTCCTGTGTTTTTAAAGCTCGCACCTGACCTGAACCAAACGGAAATGGATGAAATTACGTCTGTGATCGAAAATCTCGATTTAGATGGATTGATTATTTCCAACACCACAATTCGCCGTGATTTGGTGGAAGGTGCCGAGCATGCAGATGAAGCAGGCGGCCTAAGCGGGCGACCCTTGTTCAACTTTTCGACCCAGCGTTTGGCCCAGATGCGCCAACGGGTGGGCAAAGATATGCCGATCATTGGCGTAGGCGGAATATATTCCGCTGAAACAGCCTTGGCCAAAATTGAAGCCGGCGCCGACGCGGTGCAGCTTTACTCCGCCCTTGTGTTTGGCGGCATGGAATTGATGACCAGCATCAAAAAAGGCTTGGTCAGCGTAATGATGCGCCACTCCTATAAGAGCGTGTCAGAAATCTCAGGCAACAAAACTGATGATTGGGCGAGCGGCAAGCTGGAAATCTAAGTCGCCGTTGCGCCTTCTGGTGTTTCTTCTTTAAACAGAGATGGCACGCGCCGCAGCAAAAGCCACAAGAAGATTGCGCTGCGGGCGATAAAGAAACCATGCAACGCCAACCACAACCCGTAAATGCCGAACAATGGCACGGCGATGGCCAGATAATTAAAAACGCGATGGCTGATAAAAACATGCCATTGCGCATGTCTGATCCCATAGCCGCACCGGCAAACACCCCATCCAATACGAAAGCCAACACGCCAAAAACCGGCGCCAACGCGGCGAGCCATAAAAAGTCGCGCGCGGTTTGGCGCACAATGTCGCTGGTGGTCATAAAATCAATGATCATTGGTCCCGTCAGGATAAAGATCACTGACAAACAGCCCGATAGAATAAAGCCCCAAAGCGAAGAAAGCTTGATTGCGCTGAAAAAGGCGGGCTTCCATCGTGCGCCAATCGCCTTGCCGCAAAGCTGTTCGGAAGCCGCGGCAAGCCCATCCAAAAAGAACGATGCGATCATGAGAAAGTGCAACAAAATGCCGTTGGTCGCCAGAATAACGTCACCCGCTTGCGCCCCTTCGCGGGCGAAGAAGGAAAATACGGCATTGATCAACACCGAGCGCAGCAAAATATTGCTGCTTAGGGAAAGCATCTTTTTGATCTCGGCTTTGTCGAACAAATTCGCTTCGCGCAAGCGCCGCGCCAATTGCGAAAAACCACCCAGTGCCTGAATGGCCCCAAACAAGCCGATCACCATAAAAATGCCCGTGGCGATCACCGTGCCCCACGCCACCCCGGCGATGCCCATGTCAAACTCGAAAACGAGCACATAGGATAAGACGATGTTGGTCAGGTTCAGCCCGGCTTGCAGCATCAAGGCGGTGATGGATTGGCCACGGCCCAAAAACCAACCGGCCAGCACAAAGTTCATCAAGGCAAACGGCGCCGCCAAAAGCCTGATATAGAAATATTGGTCAAATGCGGCGTTGACCGCATCGCTGGCGCCATAAACCACTTTGGCAAAATTTGCCAGCGGTCCACCCAGCAAAATGATCAGCAGACCAGCAAACAGGCCAATGGCCAAGCCGCGCACCAATTGCGCGGTTTGCTTGGCCTGATCACGCGCACCAAAGGCTTGCGCGGTAAGGCCCGTCACGGACATGCGCAAGAAATAGAAAAAGGCGAACATAAAGTCGAACACAAGGCCGCCCAGCAATAGACCACCCAGGAGATCAACTTCGCCCAAGCGCCCAACAATGGTGGTGTCGGCGATGCCGAGCAACGGCTCGGTGACAAAGGCAAGCGCCGTCGGCAAAGCGATGTACCACACGTCCTTGTGCCGCACGTCAAAGGGGTAAGACTTCGCTGTCATCAATGTGGACCTTAAAGGGGTGCGGGGTTAGCCGCGCGTGATCGTGGGTGTACTTGGTGTTTGCGCAACAGGCATCACTTCCACACAATTGATGTTCACATGGGCAGGGCGGGTCGCCAAAAACCACACGATCTCGGCAATGTCTTGCGGCACCAGCGGCAACACATCCTCATATAGCTTTTCATTGGCTTCTTCGCTGCCCGTGCGCACCAAAGTGAATTCAGATTTGGCCATGCCCGGTTCAAGGCTGGTGACGCGAATGTCACTGCCAGCCAAGTCACTGCGCAAATTATAGGAGAATTGGTGGGTGAACGCTTTGGTTGCCCCATAAACATTGCCACCCGGGTAAGCAAAGCTGCCGGCAATGGACCCCACATTGATGATGGCTGCGCCTTTGCCTGCTTTTTTCAGGTGCGGCAGCAAATTGAGCGTCACGTCCAAGACGCCCATAATGTTGGTGTCGACCATGGTGCGCCATTGTTCGCGCGATACGTTTGGCACCGGATCCACCCCAAGTGCCAGCCCGCCATTGTTGAACAAACAATCGATGGTGCTGTGGCTGTCGGGCAGGGCATCAATGGCGGCTTTGATCGACGTCTCGTCGGTCAAATCCATCGCCACCACATGGACTTGGCCGTCGGGAAACTCGGCTTGTAAGCTCTTTAAACGCTCTTCACGCCGGCCCGTGCCCACAACTTTCCAACCATTTTGCGCAAACATGCGGGCAGTCGCCGCGCCAAAACCAGACGTTGCGCCCGTGATAAAAATGGTTTTTGCGTCAGAGAAATCGCTGTGCGCCATAATGAACAAACTCCAAGAAAGTGGTGGGACCACTTTTTAACAGGCTTGGAAAATGGCTGTAAAGCCAAGAACGTACATTATCGCGCTTTGCGCTATTTAAATGATTTCAGAATGCGGATCAAAATCCAAAGCGGGAAAACCACAGCCGCACCATAGCTAAACCAAATGGCCACTGTGGCGATGGTGGCGCCGAACTCAGAGAATATCGAACCGACCCAGCGGCCAAAACCACCGAAGATGTCGCCGGGGTTTAAACCTGATTGATACATGACAAATCCCACCAACAAAGAAGCAAGGACCAGCTTGATAAACTGCTTGCCATTGGATTGGCCGCGACCTTTTCGGTCTTCAGCATCATACATGTGATCACGATCTGGCATTTTTTGCCCCTTCCTCGTATTTATGCTGGCGCCGTAGCGCTTCATAAGTGAAATATAAGCACGATGGTCAAAACAACAAGAAATCATTCTGATTCTTTTCAACAGGGCCGGATTTGTTTGCACAAAGCTGGGGGGTGCCTGATGTGGTGCGGGACTGGTTTTTGGCCCGTGATTGGACGCCACGGCCCCACCAGCTGGATATGCTCGAGGCAGACCGAGCGGGCAAATCTGCTTTACTGATTGCGCCCACAGGCGCGGGCAAAACTCTCTCGGGATTTTTGCCCAGCATATGCGATTTGGCCGAAACACCCCATGAAGGGTTGCATACACTCTATATCTCGCCGCTCAAGGCACTGGCCGTGGATGTGGCGCGCAATCTGGTTAATCCGATTGAAGAAATGGGCTTGAACGCTCGGGTGGAAACCCGCACGGGCGACACGCCGTCCTCTCGCCGCCAGCGGCAGCGGTTTGACCCACCCCACATTTTAATGACCACGCCGGAACAATTGGCGCTGATGCTCTCGCATCCCGAAGCGCCCAAATTGTTTGGCACCCTAAAACGCGTTGTGCTGGACGAGTTGCACGCCTTGGCCCTCTCCAAACGCGGTGACTTGCTGTCGTTGGGGCTAGCACGGCTTGGCACGCTTTGCCCCGACCTGAGAGTTTCGGCCTTGTCAGCCACGGTGGCGCACCCGGAAATCTTGCGCGATTGGATCGCGGCTCCGTGCCCGCAACGCGAGGTCGCTATGGTTAGTCAAACAGGCGGCGCCAGCCCGCAATTATCCATTTTAGCCAGCGATGACCGCGTGCCGTGGGCGGGACATTCCGCACAATATGCAGTGCCGGAATTACTCGACATCATTCAGCAACATGGCACGAGCCTTTTGTTTGTGAACACAAGATCACAGGCCGAAATGTTGTTCCAATCGCTGTGGGAACTGAACGAGGATTCCTTGCCCATTGCATTGCACCATGGCTCGTTGGATGTGGAGCAACGCCGCAAAGTGGAGGCGGCGATGGTGGCGGGAAAGCTTCGCGCCGTCGTGTGTACCTCAACGTTGGACCTGGGCATCGACTGGGGCGATGTGGATTTGGTGATGCAAATCGGCGCGCCCAAAGGCTCCTCGCGCCTGTTGCAGCGGATTGGTCGCGCCAACCATAGATTGGACGAACCGTCACGCGCGATTTTGGTGCCGGCCAATCGATTTGAAGTTTTGGAGTGTGAGGCCGCCGTGGAGGCAGCGGAAGAGGGCGCACAAGACAGCGAAGACCCGCAGCCGGGTGGCTTAGATGTGCTCGCGCAACATGTTTTGGGCATGGCGTGTAGCGCACCACTGGACGCAGAGGCACAGTTTGCCGAAACCATCCGCGCCTGGCCCTATCGCGATCTGACCCCTGATTTGTTTGACCGGGTGCTCCAATTTGTCGCTACGGGTGGCTATGCCCTTAAAGCCTATGAACGCTACGCCCGCTTGCGCAAAACCGCAGACGGCACATGGCGCATTTCGCACCCCAAAATCGCGCAGCAATATCGCTTGAATGTCGGCACCATTGTCGAAGAACCGATGCTGAAAGTGCGGTTGGTGCGCTCCAAAGCACATAAGCGCGGCGCCACCACCGGCCCCATTGGCCGCGGCGGGCGGATGTTGGGCGAAATGGAGGAATATTTCCTCAGCAACTCATGCCCGGCGATACGTTCTTGTTTGGTGGCGAAATCGTGGCTTTTGAAGCCATTAGAGACAATGAAGCCTATGTCTCGCGGTCCTATCACAACAACCCAAAAATTCCGTCCTATATGGGCGGCAAGTTCCCGCTCTCGACCTATTTGGCGGAGCGGGTGCGCGGCACCCTGGCCGACCCCACAAGCTGGAAAAAGCTGCCCGATCAAGTGCGCGAATGGCTGAGCCTGCAACGGGATGTTTCGAAATTGCCAGGCAAGGAAAGCCTGCTGGTGGAGACCTTTCCCAAGGCCGATAAGTATTTCATCGTTTGCTACCCGTTTGAAGGGCGATTGGCGCACCAAACCTTAGGCATGTTGCTCACAAGGCGGCTGGAACGCGATCGTGCGAAACCGCTTGGCTTCGTCGCCTCGGAATATGCGCTGGCCATATGGTGTTCGCTCGATGTGGGGCAAATGTTCAAATCGGGACGCCTCAGTTTGGATGAACTGTTTTCCGAAGATATGCTGGGCGATGATTTGGAAGATTGGCTCGATGAGTCCAGTCTGATGCGCCGCACCTTTCGCAATTGCGCCATCATTTCCGGGCTAATCGAACGCCGCCACCCGGGCAAGGAAAAGACCGGCCGGCAAATGACCATGTCGTCTGACCTGATCTACAATGTGCTTTATGAGCACGAGCCGGACCATATCTTGATGCAGGCCACGCGGCGCGATGCCGCGCGCGGGTTGCTCGACATTGAACGGTTAGGCCATTGTTTAAAGCGGATCAAACGGCATATCATGCATCAACATCTAGACCGAATCTCTCCGCTGGCGGTGCCGGTGATGCTGGAAATCGGCAAAGAGCCGATCTTTGGCGAGGGCCGCGAAAGCGTGTTGGTGGAGGCCGCGGAAGAATTGATGCGCGAGGCAGCGGGCAAATGAACGATCAAAAATTTGAAATTAGGGCATTGCGACCATCCGAATGGCGCGATTGGGCCCGCATGCGCGGCACACTCTTTGAAATCAGTTTGGATGAGGCCAGTGAGGATGTGCACCGCTTTTTTGAAGGCACGGGCCCCAATCTCAAGGCGGTGTTTTGCGCCGCGGTCGATGAACAGATCATCGGCTTTGTGGAGATCAGCGAGCGATCTTATGCCGATGGATGCTATGAGGGGCCGGTCGCGTATATGGAAGGCTGGTACATTGACGAGGCCCATCGCGGCAAAGGCTTGGGCAAAGCATTGGTGCAAAAGGCTATCGACTGGGCAAAGGCCAACAATTACACGCATCTGGCATCTGACGCGGAATTGCGCAATGTCGCAAGCCAGCGGGCGCACCAGGCGCTCGGTTTTGAAGAAACGGGTCGAAATGTGCAATATCGGATGGCGCTTAAATGACCCTGGCCGCACCGCAACGAGCATACTCTCAAACCTTGGAATTTGGCGGCCAGAGCTTTGTGCCGCTTCTGTCCGGTGCGCTGTTTTGGCCTGCACAAAACGCGCTGCTGGTGGCGGATTTACATCTTGAAAAAAATGTCGTCCTTTGCCAAATCGCGCCAGTTTTTTTCCGCCCTATGACACCAAGGCAACTTTGGCCAAGCTCGAACGTGATCTGCGCGAAACCGGGGCAACGCGCGTGTTTTCCCTCGGCGATAGCTTCCATCGCGATGAAGGCACCACCACATTGCTCGCGCATGATCGAGCCCTGATCGCTGACTTTGTGGCCCACTATGACTGGATTTGGATTGCCGGCAACCACGACCCCAGCGCCCATGATTTGGGCGGCTTTTGTTGTGATGAATTGTCGATGGATGGGCTGATGCTATCGCATGAGCCGGATGCCAAAATCGCGCCGCAAATCGCGGGGCATTTGCACCCCGGCGCCCGCATCCGCATCAATGGGCGTTCCACCAAACGACCTTGCTTTGTGTTTGATGCGGATCGCTTGATCATGCCGTCCTATGGCGTATCGACGGGCAATCTCAATGTGTTGAAAACGGCATTTCATCCGGTGATGAACAAAGAAAATATGCGCGTTTTTGCTATCGGTCGTGATCAAATTTATCCGGTAGCCACCAAATATTTGGTGAATGGCTAGACCTTAAAACCGCTTGTGATAGCCCGTCTTGTCTCGAACTAACCCGGCCTTCTCATAAAAATCGAGAGTGCCTTGCGTGTTGCTGCCCGTGAGCAGCATCACTTTGTAGCATCCGGCCTTTTCTGCGCGATCAAACGCATCTTGCAGTACCCGCTTGCCTAGGCCCATACGGCGATATTGTTTGTGGGTCACCACATTCTCGATCAACGCCATTGGGCGATTGCCGCGGGTGAGATTAGGCAGAATGAAAAGGGTGCAGCACGAAACAATGATGCCATCCAGCTCCGCAACGATGATCATGCGTTCTGGGTCAGCGAGCAGGGCGTCGAGGTCCTGCTCAAATTGGTCATTGCTGACGTCTGGATCATCGGGATGGAGATGGGTGTAAATGTCTTTAAGCGCGATGGCATCGCGGACAGTGGCCAACCTGACCTCACAGCCCATCATCAATTGACAAGAAAGCGGGCGATCAAAATCAGCAGTAACGTGGCGCACACCAGCCAAGTCATCACCAACCGCAGCCGCGCATAGGCTGGCGGGACGCGGCCGCGTATGCCTGACCACACATCCCAAAGGCCGTGTATACCAAAGCCGGCGATGAGTATGATCAACCCAACAGTAAGCGGCAGCAAAAGTGTGATGAAACCGGCAACCGAGCCGAATATGCCCACAATATAGGTAAGGTCGCTGCCCGCGCCGCCTTGCAAGCGAATGCCCCAGCGTACGCCGCCCAAAAAGGAAAGGATCAGCGCGCCATAACCCAACAACGCCCGTTCAAAAATAACCGGATCAACCGGCGAGAGGCCGGGAAAAAGTACCAGCACAAAACCTGTAGCAAATGGCACCCACCCCGCCAAAGCGGCAAGTGATACGGTGCGCGACCAGAAAATGGGAAGAGACATATTATCTCCTAAATACAACCCCGGACAGCCAACCTGTGAATATGGCTAGGATGACGCAAACTACGCCATAAAGCAAAGAATAATCTTTGGCAGAATTGGCAACAAACCGTTCAAAGCCCACCGTCCGGACAGTGAAGCGTTGGGGGGCGTTGTCGATCAACTGGCCATCTTGAAACACATAAGTGTTGGCCAAATACGTGCCGTTAGGCACATGGGCGGGCAGCGCAATGCGGGCAGAAAAGAACGTATCAGATAAGAATTGTACGCCATGTTCATCCAGCGAATAAAGCCCGCGCTTTTTCATCAAACGGATCAGTTCCTGCGTGAAAACATCGGTGTTTTGCGTGCGGCGAACGGGCCGAATATGCGGCGTGCTGTCGAACGCCAGACCGTTGACGCTGAGTACCGGAGGTTCGGCGATTTTTTCCATCGGCGCGCTCGACACAAGTGAAAAATAGGAGGGGAACCCCTCAAATGCTTCCTGCTCGCCATTCAGCCAAATACCAAATTGACGTGTCTTTTTGCGGGCGACGTAGGTTCCCGCCGGACCTTTAATCGAAATCACAATGTTGTAATTGTTGGTCACTTGATTGGTGCTGCCGCCAACATCAGGTTCAATCGTGCCAAAAATGGTGATGGTGTCACCAGCAAAATTGGAGCTGATCGACACGACCGGCTCGGACGTGGACATCACCAACCGTTGCGCTGCGGCGGACTGCACGGCAAATAGCGAAAGGATGAGTGCGGCGACAATCTTCATTAGCCGCCTCCAAAATTGCTAAGAACAGCAACAGAAAACGGATCGCTGGGGGTGAGCAACAATGAAAGTGCAAAACGCACGGCAACAGCAAGAACAATGATTGCCAATAGTGCCCGCAACTGGTCACCACGCAAATACTGCCCAGCTGAGACGCCAAATTGCGCGCCAATGACGGAGCCTGTCATCAAAGTGAATGCCAAAACAATGTCGACAGTTTGTGAGTTCACCGCGTGCAAAATGGTGGTGGCGGCCATAATCGCCAGCACCTGCAGCAACGATGTGCCGATAACGATTGAACCGGGCACGCGCAGCAAATAAATCAAGGCGGGCACGAGAATGAAGCCGCCGCCAATGCCCAACAGTGAGCCCAAGAAGCCAATGCACCCGCCAATGAGCATCACGGGGAAAATGGACACATATAGATTGGAGCGCTTAAAGCGCACCCGCAAAGGCAGGCCATGGATCCAATTATGCTTACCTGGTAGTTTGGTTGGCGGTGGATTGCCTTGTTGCCGATGTTTGATAATTGAGCGGACGGCCTCAACCAGCATTAAGCTACCGATCGATCCCAAAAAGATCAAATATCCTAAGGAGATAACGAGATCAAGCTGACCGGCTTCGCGCAACTTTCCAAAAGTCCATACGCCGAGAAATGCACCGCAAATGCCAGACACAATCAAAAAGAGGGCCAGCTTCAAATCGATGCCACCACGCCGCCAGTAAGAGAGCGCGCCAGACGTCGAAGCCGCCACAACTTGACCCGTAACAGAAGCAACAGCAACGGGCGCAGGGATGCCAGAAAAAAATCAGCATGGGCGTCAACAAAAAGCCGCCACCAACACCGAATAGGCCCGATAAAAAGCCCACAGCGCCCCCCAGCCCGATCAACATAAACAGATTGAGCGAAAGTTCGGCTATAGGCAAATAAAGCTGCACGAGACCGCGATCCTAAAAAAAATTCCACGCCCCAGATAGGGCTTTGATTTGAGCCCGGTGTAGGCCGCGCTATGACGAGCTGTCAATTGGTATGAACCAAGAATTGGTTCGAATTTTCTAATCGCATGTCAATTTGCGCGAATTATAGCGGCTGGCTGCTCAAAATGGCCATCAAACGCGGGTTGATTTCGCCTACTTCGTTCATGCCCAAAGCTCTCTCAAAGCCGCGTATTGCATCCTGCGTTTTCGGGCCCATTACACCATCAGGCTTGCCGAGGGAAAAACCCAACTTGAGAAGTGCTGTCTGCACACCCATTACGACTTCTTTCTTGTCGATTGACGGGCCAGGATTGAACTCTGGGTCCCATGTGCCAATCGGCGCGTAATTTGAGCTTAATGAAATTTCTTCAGCTTGCCAATTTGCAATCTGATTTTTCAAATCTTGCATTCGTGCGGCATCGATTGAGCGAGCAACATCATCGCGTGCGCCTTTCGCATCCTGGTCGCCTTGCGCGGCAGCAAGCGAGAACCAGAAATAGGACTGCCCCAAATCTTGCTCAACGCCAAGTCCGCGCGCATACAGCATGCCAAGATTAAACTGACTATCGACTACGCCTTGGTCAGCGGCACGCTTAAACCAAACACCTGCTTTGTCGAAATTCTGGTGATCTCCATTGGCAGAGGCATATAGCGCTGCCAGATTGTGCATCGCCATACGGTTGCCATTTTCGGCGGCGCGCTTGTACCATTCCCTGGCCTGATCCACATTTTGCGGCACGCCAATCCCATGCTCAAACGCGGCAGCAAGACGGTATTGCGCGGGGCATATCCTGCGGCAGCCGCCTGTTCAAACCATTTCGCAGCAGCCCTTGAATCTTTTGGTACGGCTTGACCTTCCATCAAAATGGCGCCCATTTCAAACTGAGCGCGCACATCGCCGCCAGCTGCTGCCATGCGCAATCCTTCAGGGCCAATGTCCTGCGCCATCTCGTCTAGTGTGGAGGTGCCGGGCTCAGGTGAAACTGACGCTGTGGTCAGGTCCTGATCTGTATTGACGGCCATCGGCGCGACCAACCCAACATTTTGGTTGGCCAAAGCATTCTGATCCGTAAGTGCCGCCAGCTCGCCAACCTCAATTTCTGGCCGTTGGGTCAAGTCGATTTGACGCGGATTGATTGTTTCGTCCAAGGCGGACATGTCGGCGTCGGTTGGCTGGGTAAGAGCTGGCGCATCGCCAGCACCTTGACCGTTTGTCTGGCCCGTATTTTGATTAATCAGATTTGCCGTCATCGCGACGATCGCAATAATGGAAGCGCCGAGTAGAATTGGCTGGCGGTGACGGCTTAAGAAGCTCTCTTTTTCTTCTTCTTCTTCTTCGTAATCGGCATCGTCTGGATCGATCGCATCCCGGTGATCGGGTTGTCCGTCGAGAGCGATATTGTGCTCATCGTCAAACGGGCTTTTGGGGCGTTCGATCCGTTCTTCGTCTGCCGGTTCATCTTTTTGCTTTTTGCTAAACGGCATCATAAACCGTTTGCGGCGCTCCTCAGCAGCAACTTCCAATTCTGCAGCATCATCTTTAATGGTGGCGCTAGCAGCCTGTACATGATTTTCGCCAGCATTGAGACGTGGTGGGTCCACGTCCTCATTTTGTGTATCATCTTTACCCGCTTTGATGCGTGCGAAAGCGCGACCCAACAGACTGGTGGTTTGCTCTTGCGGATCGTTTTTTGCGACCGCAGCGCTGCGTGCAGCAGCGATAAAGCTTTGGCGCGCCTGGTGCAGTGTTTCGTCCTGCGCCTGCCGGGTTGTACGTCTTGCGCACTATGATCAGCTGCGGGCTCGAAGTCTGCCGATTTTACGGATGGCGCGGTGGACGCGACTTCGGGCGCCGCTTCGACCTCGTCTTCCAAATCACTTAACGAGCGTGGTGCAGCATCATTGCCAAATCCATCCATATCAAACGCGGAACGCGGTTGCGGCACTTCTTCTGGCTCTTGCGCATGTTCAAGTTCGGTTTCTTCAGCGAATTCTTCGGCAACAGACTCATTCGCCATAGCGTTTGCAGGTGCGGCTTCCGGGCCGCCAAAAACATCGCTTGCAGCGGAATAGTCTTGCGCAGTAGCTGGCTCATCTTGAGATGTCTCTGGTGATGAGGGCGCTTCTTCGAAATCACTTTCTGAAAAACCAAGACCCAAAGAATTGGTGTGCTCGTCGGTTTGCTCTGGTTCATCGAGGCCCAAAGCATCGTCAAATGTTGGTGCGGATTCAATTGTGTTGCTATCGTCAAACGCATAGTTAGGCGCCATTGGTGCCGCTGCTTCTTCGGCATCATCGTCTTGCCACGCAGCAAAATGGTCCGATGCGGGTGCCGGTCTGCCGGCAGGCATAGATTCCGGCATAACCGGCGCGGCCGCTGGCGCAGGTGTGGCATGCAAGCGATCGTCGAGCGCCTCAAGCTGCTCTGCCAACCGCGCTTCAATCGCTTTTAGTCCGTCAAGGTCGAGGGCAGGTGCCTGTGCGCGTGAAGGCTGCTCTGTTGCGCTCCGAAGCGTTTGGATGGCGTCGACGATGCGATCTTCCATGCCCTTCAAGCTTCTGAAAAAAAACCGTCCTGTGGAGCACTGCGGTCTTGCTGCACGCGATCAATAGAGTCGATGGCGGCGTTTAGCGATCTTCCATTGCGGTGAGAGCCCCCAAAACATCTTCGTTGTTTTGGGCCTGATTTTGACCTGACGCAGATCCCGCAGCGTCCAGGCTAGAAATAGCGTCGTTTAAGCGCTGCTCAATTGCATGCAATTCACTTAAATCCGGCTGGCTTCCATCGCTTGGCGCCGAAACCAGATTCTCCTGAAGGCCTTCTAACTGGGCTTCAATGGAATCAAACCGAGGTTCAAGCGCGCCCGTCACGTCAGAGCGTACGCCCTGCATTTCACGACGGATATGATCAGCGACACGGGCAGAGTGTTGATCATCCAAAGTTGAAATGCGATGGCTGATTTGCTGCAATTGTGAATAAATCTCGGGCAGTTTTTGCGCTGCAGATTCTTCCTGCAAATGCCCCACGGCACTTGCAATTCCAGCGACTGAGCGTGCGATCGTGTCGAGTTCTTTTGACGGCGCACCTGCTGTGCGTTCAAGCGCATCAAGCCGCTCGTAAAGGTTGTGGATGCCGTTTTCGAGACCATCCAAGTTGATTTCTGGCGGCCGATTGCTCTCGCGAATGTCTTCAAGTTGTGCCATTTGGCGAATTTGAATTTCAGCGAGGCGCTCGGTTGATTTCATCAAATCATCAAGCCGTTGTCCCATTTCGTCGAAAGCCGGGTCGCTATGCCGCCCCAGCACTTCACCTAAGTCACTGATGCGGCGCTCGATTTGGTTAAAATTGGCACTAAATTTTTCTGGATCGCTTTGCAAATTCTGCGTGGCAAGATCGCGCACACTGCGGTGCAAACCTTCCATACCTTGCATGATATCACGCACATATGCTGGCGGATCATTTGGCTTCGCCTGTAGTGATTTTTCTGGCCGCGTTGCTGGGGCATTGTCCTGCCGCGGTGCATCCGGGCGAATTTGTGCCTGCCGCGCGCGTATCTGTGCAACGGCGCGATCCAACTTCGAGCCGATCTCATCGCCTTGATCTTGGCGCATGGATGCAGCCGGGGCGCTTTGCTTGCGGCCCATCCGCGCAACAGCAGACTGGACTTGGCGCAGCGCGTCTTGGCGACGTGGATCAAAATCTTGACTGTCCTCCGAAGGTGTTTCGTGATGCTGCATAAAATGCCGGGCACCATCATCGGTGCCATAGCGGCGCACAGGCTCGTGAATAAACTGGGCATCATTGTGATGCTGATGCTCAAACTCAGCGATCTGGCCGTGAACCTGATCCAGCAATCCTTCCAACTCACCTTTGAGGGCATCCCACTCAGTCGTCCCGGCGGGGTTCTGCAGGGGGTTGGTTTGTTTTTGCGTAGGGAACCGGCGGTTTGGCATTTTCTATCCATATCGCGTGCAGACAAATCAACACGCATGTTTGAGTTCTCGAACGCCCTTACCATTTAACATCCTTGGTAAAGAAGCTGTTAATTTGCGGCAAAAATCGCCGCAAAATGAGAAAATTCACCGGTTTTTGGTAGATAATTTTGACTTTTGGTGTTCGGATCAACAAGTGTTTGTTAAGGTTTTACCGTCATGCCATAACGGAATTCAGACTCAAACTTCGCCAAAAATAAAGGCAAGATTTGAAGTAAATGGGCCCAAAAATGTCAACTACATCGCGCGAAGACCATACTGATAATCAAAATATTGCAGGTTATATTTATACAATCGGCGATCTGGCGGACTTTTTTTGGCATCACCCACCGTGCGCTGCGTTTTTATGAAGACAAGGGCATGCTAAAGCCAAAGCGGATGGGGCAAAAGCGGTTATATTCTAAAAAAGACCGGACCAAATTGCGCTTGATCCTCAATGGCAAACAGATCGGCATGACGATCCGAGAAATCCAAGATTTTTTTTGGAAAGCTACGAGCTCCGCGATGGCAATGAACGGCAAATGCGCGAAGCGCTGACAAAAATTCGATCGCAAAGACTGCTGTTAAAACAGCGGCGTGAATCAATTGAAATGAGCTTGGCCGAACTCGAGCGGGTGGAAGAAATCATCGCGGGCATGGTGGATGCTGGCTGAGTGATGATTAGGCATGGCGATCGCAGATAAATCGCCGATCAGTGACGCGCCGAGCAAAAGCTGACTTGTTTGCGGCCAAAATGTCGGCTAAACCAAATTCATCGGGACCAACCGGACAAGTAAATGGCACAAACGCGCATTATAATCGCCGACGATCATCCGCTGTTTCGCGCAGCATTGCGGCAAACCATTGAAACGCATTTTGGCGACGCCCAAATTGACGAAGCTGGCGACATTGAAGCGCTGACTGGACTTTTGGACAAAGATCGCGATTGCGATCTTGTGCTTTTGGATTTGGCCATGCCCGGCGTGCGCGGCTTTTCGGGCCTATTGCTTGTACGCGCACAATATCCTGACATCCCCGTGATGATTGTCTCGGCCAGCGACGACCAGCAAACCATGTCCCGCTCCATTGATCTGGGGGCCGCAGGCTTTTTGCCAAAATCCACCAATGCAGATGCCATTCAATCTTCAATGAAAACTGTGTTGGATGGCGGCATCTGGGTGCCGGATGGCTTCACGTTTGATGATGCTCACGCTGAAATCGCTGAATACACCAAACGGCTTTCCACGCTCACACCGCAGCAAGTGCGCGTGTTGATGATGCTTTCTGATGGGTTGATGAACAAGCAAATCGCTTATGAATTGAGCGTTTCGGAAGCCACGGTTAAGGCCCACGTCTCCGCGATTTTGCAAAAGCTAAATGTAGACAGCCGCACTCAAGCCGTGATTGTCGCCTCCAAGCTCGAGCAAGGGCAAATCGAGGCCGTCGCCGGGGCTTAGCTTTTGCTGCCCAACAGTGCCAAAAAGCTTTGCGCACCTTGGTGACTAAAGGTCACGACCCGCGAATTTGGTTCACGTTTTGCCCATTTGCGCGCATAGACTTGGTCGAGCAGGGCTTTGCCCAATGCGCCCGCCAAGTGATTTTTGCGTGCACTCCAGTCTAGGCATTGGCGGCACAAGGCCCGGCGCTCTGATCGAAGAGCGGCCAGATCGATGCCAAATTGGCTCAAAAATTGCCCGCCAGCTTTTGTCACATCCAATGCTTCGCCGTTTTCCAGCAAATAGCCATTTGTGATCACCGCGTCATAAAGTTGGATGCCCATGTCGCCCGCCAGATGGTCATAACACATGCGGGCATGGCGAAGCGCTGGGTCGCGCGGGCCGGTGCGGGTGCGCAAGTGCCCCTTGGTTGCCGCCAAATGCATCAGGCTTTCAAGCACATTGGCGACACTGTCGTCGCGCAGCGAATAATAACGATGGCGCCCCTGTTTCCGCATGCGCACCAACCCACCTTCTGTCAGTTTCGCCATGTGGCTGCTGGTCGTTTGCAAGGTCACGCCTGCCTCTTGCGCCAACTCGGTGGCGGTCAACGCTTTGCCGCTCATCAGCGCCGACAATATATTTGAGCGCGCCGGGTCGCCAATCAATTGGCCAATTCTTGAAATATCGGGTCCGTCTTTCATAGTTCGATCATAACCGAAGCATTGATGTTGTTCAATGTTGTAGGTGTGCAAAACCAAAGTGAAAGAGAGCGACAATGATTACATGTTTTATTCAATACCAGATCGACCCGACCAAAAAAAAGCACAATTTGAACAATATGCGCGCAATTGGGGGCAAGCAATTCCACGGTGTGGCGCCGATTTGATCGGTTATTTCTCCCCGCACGAAGGGTCTTCAACACTCGCCTATGGCGTCTATTCAATCGAAAGCCTGGCCGCCTACGAGCAATATCGCGCGCACCTTGCGGCTGATCCTTTGGGGCAAGAGAACTATCAATTCGCACAACAGGAAAGATTCATTCTGAAAGAAAACCGGACCTTTTTGAAGCTGGCCTCGGAGAATTTTCCAAAATGATTGCTGTGATTTTTGAAGTGCAACCTGATGCGGGCCAAGCCCATCGCTATTTCGAGATTGCGGCGGCGTTGAAATCTGAATTGCTCGACATTGATGGATTTATCGGCGTTGAACGATTTGAGAGTGTGAGCGAGAAAGGGAAATATCTATCCCTTTCCTTCTTCCGCGACGAGGCGGCAGCGGCAAACTGGAGAGCCCATATGAGCCATCGCAAAGCCCAAACTGAGGGCCGTGAAACTGTATTTGCGCACTATCGTATTCGCGTTGCCGAAGTGGTTCGCGATTATAGCATGACAGATCGGGCGCAAGCGCCCCGCACCAATGCTCACAAAATGATGGCCAAATAGATCGTGCCAAAAACCCCCGGCGCCAAAATCAGAAATTGGGACAAGGGATTGTTAAACCGATATTCTTTGTGGTTGCGAAAAAAACCAATGGGCGCCGATGTGCGCGATAGCAAAAATGGCAAACCAGAACTTTGCCGCGTGCATGACATCCGGGGTGCTGAGAAAAAAACAGCCAGTTCAACAGCATGAATAGCGGCACATGCAGGGCCGTGAAAACTCGAAAGCCAAGCTGGTCTGGCAGCAAATTGGTGCCGGGAAAAATGCGCCATTCCTTTTGTTGAATGGCGTCCAATTCGTGACCAATGACCAGCGCGTAGCAGGTCAGAAAAATCCACTCGACCATGCTGTTTTCCCTCTAGGTTAGCCGAGACATAAGTGCTCTTAAGGCTGCAGGTTTGAGTGGTTTGGGCAACAGGGAAACATTGCGCTCCTCGGCCAGATTTTGTACTTGGGCGCTGCGGTCTGCCGTGATCAGCACTGCCGGCAGATGGCCGCCCACATTTTGCCGCAGCCATTGGATTGCATCCAGCCCAGAAGACTGGTCAAGGTGATAATCCATCAAAACAATTTCAGGAACCCAGCCCTCCAAGAGGTCGTTTTGAGATATCTCTTTTAGCGAGCGCGCAACACGGACATCGCATCCCCAGCCTTTCAGCAGATCTTGCATCGCATTGAGAATGTCACGTTCATTATCAACGCACAAAACCTGCTTTCCGGTGAGTGAGCTATTGGGCTGTGTCGTCGCAATGCTAGGTGTCGATGGGGCAGGGGCCTCCGCCGACGGCGGCAAATAGATCGAAAAGCGCGACCCACGACCGGGCACACTATCCACCTCTACATCGAGATTAAGCGCCTGCCCGAAACGTTGCACAATCGATAGGCCCAACCCCAGCCCCTGGGCAATGCGCGCGCCCGGCTCAAGGCGGGAAAATTCGGTGAAAATAAGCGAATGCTGATCTTTGTCGATGCCAATGCCATTGTCGATAACATCCAAGCGAATGCGATTGCCACGCTTGCGACACCCCACCAAAACCGCACCGCCTTCGGCGGTATATTTAATGGCGTTCGACACCAAATTTTGTAACACCCGCGCAACCATGCGCCGGTCGGTGCTGACCAAGGCATCAGCGCCTACGAGCCGTAAATTGATGTTTTTTTGCGGTGGCCGCCGGCTCAAACTCAACCTTCACCTTTTTGAGTAATTCACGCAGGGAAAAGATGGAAAATGCAGCTTGATGGCGCCGCTATCCACCCGTGAAATATCGAGCAAGGCGGACATGATTTCTTCAACCGCGACGAGCGAGTCATCCACATTGGCGGCCAGTCGAGCCAAATCTGTGCCATGGGCGCGCTCAACCATGGTCGAGGTGTAAAGCCGCGCCGCATTGAGCGGCTGTAAGAGATCGTGGCTGGCCGCGGCCAAAAAGCGGGTTTTGTCCAAATTAGCGGCGTCGGCTTTTGCCCGCGCGCGCTCCAACTCATTGTTCAAATGCGTCAGAGCCTTGGTGCGCTCCTGCACGCGCTTTTCCAACGATTGATTGACCTGCGCCAACGCCCGCTCTGCCGAAACCCGTGCTGAAATGTCATTATAGCTGATCACCAGCCCCTCATTGGGCAAACGATTGGTGCGGACCTCTAAGAATTGACCGTTCGGCCCAGACCGCTCGAGCAAGCCCGATGTGTTTTGCTCAATTTCATCGAGGCGGCTTTGGGTAAGCTCGTCAATGTCACCTTCGCCAAAGTCGCCGCGGGTCGCCAAGTGCCGAACAATGTCTGCAAGCGCCGTACCAACATCGCAAAGGGCCGACGGCAAATCCAATATGGTTTGAAATTGATCGTTGGAGACATCGAGTTGGCGATTTTGGTTGAAGACCGCAATGCCTTGCCCCAAATGCTCCACCGCCAAACGCAAAGCCGTTTCATCACATTGGTGATTCTTGCGATCTGCCATATCCACTCCAAAAAACCGTTCCGTCAATCTATAGCCAAATCAAACCGAAGGGCAAAGCCTCAGCCAAATTAAGCACTTATTGCAATACATTCGGTTGGCTTGCACACAATCAAAGGTTGTGTTACAAGTATAGGAAAATAAACCTATAGACAGGAATAATAGGCATATAAGTACATATACCTATGAATATGTACCTAGGTACTCGGCCAAACTGGCCATCATTTTTCGCGCAAGTATAATTACGCACATGTCAATGTTCCATATTTTAAAGCATTGAATTCATACTTAAATTACAATTGGAGTGCCACATGACCCTTCCGAAATTAACTCCGTTCCAACAAGTATTTTTTCCTATTGGTCTAGCACAATGACCGCAAGTATTTATTATCACAACGCATTTAACCGCGATTTGCTCGTCAAAATCGTAGACGCTGATCAGGCCACTTGCGAAGCACTGGGGGTCCTGTTTCGCCTTGAAGGCTTTCAAACCAGCCATTCAACCAGTATCGCAGAGTTTCTAGGTTCGATTGAGCGCAAAGTGCCAGATGTGGTGATCATCAACATGACTGTGGGGAACGAGGATGCCTTGCCGACCGTGACGCGATTTAAAAATATGCGCACGGGTGCCCCCATCTTTATGCTCGCCGAATCTCAAAATATAGGCAGTGCGGTTGGTGCCATGAAGGCTGGCGCTGCTGATGTGATCACCAAGCCGATTGATACAGAATATTTGGTCCGTTCGGTGCGCCAGGCCTTGCAGCGCAATGTGCATATTGGCGCTGTTCAATCCGGGTCCCACCGTCCCGTCGAGGTTCGCGGGTTCAGCCAGCTTACCCCCCGCGAGCGCGAGGTGCTGCAATTGATCACCAATGGCCAATCCAACAAGGAAGCTGGGCGCGAATTGGGTATTTCCCCGCGCACCATTGAAGTGCACCGCGCCCGCGTGATGGAAAAGCTGGGCGCCCGCAATACCGCCGATCTGGTGCGCATCGTATTGACCAGTTGAAACCTAACATCCCCTTCAACTGAGCATAACTGGCGGCCCAATGGGCCGCCTTTTTTCTTGCGCTATGTCGCAGCAGATTTTAGGCTCAAAAAGTGGGACGACCCACCAGTGAACCCCCAAAATCAGGACGACCTGAAAATTGTGCCATGGCGCGGAGGGAATATGTCCGAAAATCCATCAACAGGCGAACTCAACTTGAACAGGCTGCTGGCGGAAATGACGCCCATACTGGATGATGAAATTTGGGTATTTCTTACCCTGAAGTCGCCGGAACCGGGTCTCGACCATAAGGCGTTGATGCGCTTTGAAGAAGACGAGGGCACCACCTATATCGTCAAAGAAGACGATGCCAGCGGCCATGATCTTGCATTCCGTTGCCAGCGTATAACTTTGCAAATTCATTCGTCGCTGGAAGCTGTGGGCTTCTTGGATGCCATCTCCACGGCGTTAACGCTGCACGGGATCAGCTCGAATGTGGTTTCGGCGTTCTATCACGACCATTTGTTTGTGCCGGTCGAAAAAGCGGCACAAACCATGTCGGTGCTGAAAGCGCTAAGTGAGTCTGTAAAGAACTAGCCGCCAATTGTTGGCAATACCAGATCACCAGAGTTCAGGGCCTGGGCAGTGAGTTGCGACGTATCAATATTTTTTGGCAGACTCAATTGGTCCCAAACCTGCAACAAGGAATCGCGTAGCTCAAAAATCATTTCATCATTGTGCAGTGGCGTCGGCGTAATCCGCAAACGTTCAGTGTCTTTTGGCACAGTGGGATAATTGATCGGCTGAATGTAGATATTGTGCTTTTCGAGCAGCATATCGCTGGCCGCTTTGCAGCCCCGTGCTTCGCCCACAATGATCGGCACAATGTGCGTTTCAGTTGGCATCACCGGCAGGCCCGCAGCGCTCAAAATCTCTTTCGTGCGTTGAGCTTGTCGCTGTTGCCCTTCACGCTCGACACTTGATTGCTTCAAATGATCAATCGAGGCGCGCGCCGCGGCACAAAGCGCAGGCGGCAAAGCTGTGGTGAAGATAAATTCAGAGGCGTAAGAGCGAACAGCGTCAACAATTGGCTGGCTGGCGGTGATATAGCCGCCCATAACGCCAAAAGCCTTGGCCATGGTGCCTTCAATAATGTCGATGCGATCCATCAAGCCTTCGCGTTCGCAAATGCCTGCGCCGCGTGGGCCATACATGCCAACCGCGTGCACTTCATCAATATAGGTGAGGGCATTGAACTCTTCGGCCAGATCGGCGATTTCAGCGATTGGCGCGACATCACCATCCATGGAATAAACTGATTCGAAGACGATCAGTTTGGGGCGATCTTTGCCAGCCGCGGTCAACAATTCGCGCAAATGCGCCATATCATTGTGGCGGAAAATCTTTTTCTCAACACCAGATTGGCGCACGCCCGCAATCATTGAGGCATGGTTCAATTGGTCAGACAGCACCAAGCAATTCGGAATCAGCCGCGCAATTGTCGAAATGGCGGCCTCGTTTGACACAAAGCCAGACGTGAACACCAAAGACGCTTCCTTTTTGTGCAAATCGGCGAGCGAACGCTCAAGCTCAACCAACGGGCGGTTGGTGCCAGAAATATTGCGGGTGCCGCCAGCGCCAGCGCCAAGCTTGCCAGCAGTTTCCTGCATCGCTGTGATCACTTTGTCATTCTGGCCCATGCCCAAATAGTCATTTGAGCACCAGATCGTAATCTCGCGCGCATTGTCCGCCGCGTCACGGAACACAGCGCGTGGGAATTTTCCAGCAACTCGCTCCAGATCAGCAAAAACACGATAGCGCTTTTCGCGACGTAATGTGTCGATGGCGTCTTCAAAAAGTCCGCGATAATCCATCAACTCGTCCCCTATATTTCATGCCCGTGTTGGCCATAAACCACATGGTCAACTTAGTCGCAAATTATCATGCATACGATCCGGCAACATGACGCAGGTCAATTGATGAGAATTTTTTCGCGACCAATATATGCAATAACGCGAACCCGTTAACGATTGCAATTGAATTTGGTTAAATACCAAGAATTTACGGGCGTTTGTCCATCACATCCGTGTGAAATCGCCTATGTGTCGACCTCTTCTGCCGGCACAAACTCGAGAAGATCGCCGGGCTGGCAGTCCAAAACATCACAAATTTTGGCCAATGTTTCAAAGCGCATACCCTTGGCTTTGCCTGTTTTAATCATCGACAGATTCTGTTCGGTTAGCTCCACGCGCTCCGAAAGCGTTTTTAGCCGCATTTTGCGCTTGGCTAACATCACATCTAGATTAACAACAATGGGCATAATTCAGCCTAAACAAACGATTGGTTTTCTTCATACGCAGATTGTCCTGCGGCAAATATATGCGCCACAACCAACATGGCCAAGGCGATAAACAGTGCGGTGAACACCTCGGTGGTCAAGCCGAATACAAATGAAATTTGGTTCGGTATCTGTTGCAATCGCACATAAGTCACCAAAAACACTCCGCCGAACAATTCATAGCAGATCAATGCCAGATTCGCCCAAGCAAAGCGCCTGAAGCCCGAAACTGACTTTTCAGAGAGCCATCGCGCGGCCGCGGCTTCATTGAAAGTTTGTCGGAGGCCAAAGAAACCCACGAGCAACGGGGTTAAATAGCCGATGGCAAACAGTCCCAACACAGCACGCACCATCGGTGAAAAATCGTCGGCCTGCAGGCTGATCTCTTGATTGCCCAACAGCGAGAGCTCCAACGAGTTGCCGAAAATCAAAAAAGCGGCCATGGAGATCGGGATAAGTATCGACGCAATCAGAAGAAAAATCGATAAGATGCGGGCCAAAGTTGAAATTGCGCGCGGGGACATAGCATTCTCCTCATACCTTACAATTTCAATTATTACTTTAATTATTCATAGTCAATATTGATCGCCACACAAAAAAAATGGCCCATCTTAAATCAAGACGGGCCGGAGGTGAGGAGGGAGGAGAATTATCCGTTCAGGATGAAGAAGCCTGCGTTCAGCGCGGTGGCGAACCCAATCCAAGCCATGTATGGCGCGGCCAACCAAAAGCTGATCCGGTCGCGATTCCACAACAAGGCCATGGTGATCAGCACCGTCACGTCGAGCGCTGAAATATAGATCAAGGCGACGCCGAGATTTTGCGCCCCAAAAAAAAGCTCGGGGTCCAAATCGTGTTCAGCGCGAATTGAAGTGTCCACAACGCGATCAATATTGGCTTGATGTCCGTTTGTGGCGCCATCACGATCCGGTAGCCGATGGTGGCGATGAAGATATATAGGATGGTCCACACTGGTCCGAACAGCCAAGCAGGTGGTGCAAAAAACGGCTGTTCCAGAGCAAAGTAGTAGGACTGAATTTCCCACATCACAGCGCTGCTGGCGGCGACAATCGTTGCCGCGTAGAAAATTGCCCAAATAAGTATTTTTCTTGCCATTTTAAACTCCGTATTCTTTAAAGTAACGATCTCAATCAGCAACTGGATCAAATAGCTATTTGATCATGGCCTTCGCAGGCAAGTTGCACTTAACCACCCCGACGATACCACCTTTCTGAATTGGACCAAGCCCCCATGAGCAAAGCGCTGAAACAGCTGAATCTGAGATTGGCGGAACGGCTTGAGCCTTACTATTATAAAATTGTTGGCGGTGTTGAACGCCAGCAGGCCAGAAAGAGTATCAAGGAACTTGACCCGTTTATTGTTGGTATTACTGGAAGCTGCGGCAAATCAACAGCAACAAAGATTATTTCTGAAATGCTGGCGCATGGATATGACGAACCCGTGCACAGTGGCGTGGGGAATAACACAAAGCGTTGGGTTTACCGCGCACTACGCAAGCTGAAGGCCCCCCAACAGACATTGGTTCAAGAAATTTCCGGCGGCGAACCTGGTTACCTGGACTATCTCGTCAACGACGTTCCGCTTGATATTGCCGTGCTAACGACAATCGGGGCGGACCATATATCGGCGTTTCGCACGCAGGCGGCGATATTGGCAGAAAAATCAAAGCTGCTAGATGCTTTGAAGCCTGGCGGTGTCGCGTGCTTGAATCTTGATGATGCACATCTGGCACATTTGGCGCGCGAAAATGTCAGAGATCTTAATATCGTAACCTACGGGGAAGCAAGTGACGCTACATTGCGGGCTGAGATTATTTCCGCAGATTGGCAAGCCGGTTTGTGCTTCATCCTCCATGTTGAAGACGCGACTTACACGGTTAAAACAAAATTTGTGGGCACGTTGCTTCTTACAAGCGTTCTGGCTGCGCTAGCGGTAATTCACGCAAAAGGTTTGCCGCTGGAGCCGGCTATTTCAGCGCTGGCGAATATTGAACCGATGAAGAATCATATGAGCGTGCACAAAACGGCGACAGGCCAAACCTATTTGATGGATGCATTTAAGGCGCCATATTGGGCCACCAAATTATTTGCCGCAGATGCCGCCACGATAAAGAGTGGTGAAATGGTTGTGGTGCTTGGACAAATCTCAGACACCGGCAACACCGGTTCACGTGCCTATCGGCAGGTCATTCGCGAACTGGCACCGCATTGTAAAATGATTATTGGCGTCGACGGCGCTTTCCGCAGTGCCGAAAAACTCAAAGGCAAGCTCGGCAATTGTGAAATTGTTGCGAGCAACGATATTAAAGAAATCCATAAGTTGATCGGTGCTCAAGGCGACGCGCTGATTGTCGTGAAGTCGGGTCGTCGAAGTAAATTGTGGCGACTCTACGAAATGACATGCGCGCCAATCGATTGTGAAATCATGCCTTGCGGCTTGGAAACCGGATGTCCCTATTGTCCCAGCCTTAGGCTCCAAAAATAACCATCAAAATTTGTGACAAAGACATTCAAAATCATCATGAAATTGGCCTATTTGATTAATGACACTGATGAGTCGACGCGCTAGCCTGCTTACAAAACAATGCAATATGCGGCGCGGTGAAACGCGGCAGGTAGGGGATGGAATGTCGTTCGAAAAAGTTCTGAATAAAAAAAGCATTTATTAATGGCCAATGGGTCGACGCGCAGTCGGGCGATGTTTTTGCGGTGACCGATCCGGCCACAGGCGAAATGATTGCTGAAATTGCAGACTGCAATGCCGATGACGCCCAAAGCGCTGTCGCCGCGGCCAAAGCTGCATTTCGGCCATGGGCCAACAAAACCGCGAAAGAGCGCTGCCAGATCATGCGCAGATGGTTCGATATTGTCATGGCGCACGATGAAGAGTTGGCGTCGTTGCTCTCCACCGAACAAGGCAAACCCTTCGCTGAAGCTTGGGCGAAATCCGCTATGGCGCGGCCTATATTGAATGGTTTGCAGAAGAGGCACGCCGCACTTATGGAGATATCGTCCCGAGCCACAAAGCAGACGCACGCATATTAATCATGAAGCAGCCCGTGGGCGTCGTGGCTGCGATTACACCATGGAACTTTCCAAACGCGATGATTGCGCGCAAGGCAGCGCCTGCGCTGGCTGCAGGCTGCCCGATTGTGATCAAACCCGCCGAGGACACCCCATTGTCCGCATTGGCATTGGCGCAAATGGCCAAAGAAGCAGGCGTGCCCGACGGCGTGATCAACATTGTGCCAACAAGCACTGCGCAAGCTGTGGGCGACGTGCTGACCACACACAATGATGTGGCCAAAGTGTCTTTCACCGGGTCAACAGATGTGGGGCGTATCATCATGCGCAATGGCGCCCAAACCATCAAAAAGCTGTCGCTGGAGTTGGGCGGCAATGCGCCCTTTATCGTGTTTGATGACGCTGATATCGATCGGGCCGTTGAAGGGGCAGTCGCCTCCAAATACCGCAACTCCGGGCAAACCTGTGTTTGCGCCAACCGCCTCTATGTCCAAGCGGGCATCTATGATGAATTCGTCGCCAAATTCAGTGAAAAAGTGGCAGAGCTTAAAGTCGGCAACGCGTTTGAGCGCGACGTGGTGCTTGGCCCATTGATCAATAAGAAGGCGATTGCAAAGGTCGAAGAATTGGTTGGCGATGCGCTAAAAAAAGGCGCGTCGGCGACCATCGGCGGACGGCAAAGTGAAAAAGGTGACCTGTTCTACGAACCAACGATTTTGCGCGACGTGAGTCGCGATGCGCGGGTTTTGCGCGAGGAAATTTTTGGACCCGTCGCTCCCGTGATCAGATTTGAAGATGAGGCTGACGCAATCGCATTGGCCAATGATTCAGAGTTTGGCTTGGCAGGCTATTTCTACTCCAATGATTTGGGGCGCGTGTGGCGTGTGGCTGAAGCCATCGAATGTGGGATTGTCGGGGTCAATGAAGGGGTAACTTCAGCGGTTGAAGCCCCGTTCGGCGGCATCAAGCAGTCCGGCCTCGGGCGTGAAGGTTCCCGCTATGGCTTGGACGATTATCTTGAGCTAAAATATGTGCTGATGGGCGGATTATCGCAATAGGATTGAGCACATGAACATTTTGGTGACAGGCTTTGAACCCTTCGGCGGCGAGCAGAGCAACCCGTCAGAGCAATTGGCGAAATTGCTGAACGGCGCGGCCGAAGGCGATGCGCAAATTGTGAGCGCCATTTTGCCGGTTGAACGTTTTGCCGCACTCGAAAGAGTGGATGCGCTTATCCAGCAGCACACCCCAGATATGGTGGTTGCCCTCGGCGTTGCAGTGGGCCGCACCGCCATAACGCCAGAAAAAGTTGCCATCAATTTTGATGATTTCCGCATTCCCGACAATGCGGGCCATCAACCGTCGGGGAGGCAATTTTCCCCGACGGGCCCACCGCCTATTTTTCCACCTTGCCGATTAATCTGATGGTGGAAGAAATGGCGTCGCAGTTGCCGAGCACCATCTCGTTTAGTGCGGGAACATTTGTGTGCAACCACCTCATGTATGGCCTCTTGCATCTGTGCACCTGCAACTATCCCAACACACGCGCCGGTTTCATTCACGTGCCGCAGGCAACCGAATGCCTTTCAGCTCCGTCAAATGATGTGCCGCACTTGCCCTTGCCGCAAATGACCGAAGCACTCAAAAACGCCATATGGCGGGCGGCCGCCCATAAAGGCGACGATATCAAATTAAATGCCGGTGGCACGCATTAGCTCGGCTATTGGCTTTTATTGCGGCAAGGCCTCAATCAGCGCGGCGACCAGTGGTTGCGGCTGATATCCCATTCGCGAAGGTGTGAGGCCCATGCGCACCACGACCAAGTCTGCCGATGGGCTGATGGCGATGGATTGCCCGTCATGACCTGACATCCAAACCATATCCGATGGCAAGCCAAAACCAGCATCGGGATCAAGCGAATTTGGTGTGGTCCCCCGCGGGCCATGCAGCCAGATCTGGCCCTGACCATATTCATTTTCACCCCAGGGCGTGACGGATTTGGGGGTAGGTGAAACCATAAAATCATAAAAGGCCTCAGGCAGAACCTGTTTGCCATGCCATTTGCCTCCTGCCGCAAGCATCAAGCCGAACCGAGCCCAATCTCGCGCCGTCGCATAGAGATAGGATGATCCCATAAAGGTGCCGCTGGCGTCGGTTTCGAACACGGCACTGCGCATGCCCAGCGGTTCGAATAGCGCCCGGTCCGGCCACAATAAAGCGTTTTCCCCCAATTGGTTTTGCCAAATACGTGAAAGAAGAACGCTGGTGCCGGAGGAATATTCAAACTTTGCGTTGCCAATATCATCCTGCAAGGGTTTATCGGCGACGTAGGAAGCTGCATCTTGGGAAAGATAAAGCATGCGTGTCACATCAGACACATCGCCATAATCTTCGTTCCACGCCAAACCGCTCTCCATACCCATAAGCATTTTAAGGCTGATATTGGCGCGCGGATCATTGTGCCAAGCCGCTAAAAGGTCTGTTCGGTTGAGTGTGAATTCCTCAGTGAGGAGCGCACCGATCAAGGCAGCGTTGACCGTCTTGGTCATCGACCAGCCGACGAGTGGCGTTTGTGCGTCAAACCCCTCGCCATAGCGCTCCGCAATAATGCGGCCTTTGTGCACAACAACAATTGCACGCATACTCGGCCCGCGAAGTGCTGCATTGTCCAGCAAATCTTGCACACGATCACTTTGCGTTTGGATGACCTTGTCTCCCATAGGCCAAATAGCATTTGGGTCAAACTGATCAAATTCTGGCCGTGTGAGGGCAATGTTTGCCAATGAACTAATTTCTCTTGAGGGCAACGAAGCGCACCCCAGCCCGTCGCGGTATACCGCCATGCCAGGTGCAAACAAGCCCAGCAAACGTGCAGATACTCGTTGTTGATCGCGGTCAACGTCGATGTGCACGAAGCGCAACAAGGGATGGCCGGGCGCTTGCACATCTTCGCGCAAAACCAGGTCGGGATCACGGTCCGCAATGAAAACGTTGGAGCAAACGATTTTGGCGGCGTAATTTGTGCCCACGCGCAGCAGGTCAGGCGGGGAAATGAGCAAAAAGCCAATTGCCCCGACCAGCACCAAGACAACCGCAGCAGCGGTCCATTTCATAGCAGACTTAACGCGTCGCATCTGGTTCCTCCCCAACGCCAATTGGCGGTATTCAATGTGTTTTTAGTGCCAAATGCAAGCAGGTAAAGTCTTAGGATCGTTCATCCCACCGGTCCTGCGCTTGCATTGCCCAATAGCTCATTTGCGTGCCCAGTCGGCCCAACAAACCGCCGCCCCACTGGGCTTTAAAAGGCACGAATAATTTGTGACGATCAGACATGCCCGCAACTGCTTCAGCAACCACTTTGCCAATTGTGGCAGTGGTGTTCAGCCATGTCCACCCGTTGCCGTGGCGGTCCAAAGGCCTGGTTCCAGCTCGCGCAGTACCGGCATTTTGTGCACGCAATACCCCATCAGGCCAGACCAAGCATAGTCAGTTTCAAGTTCAGTCAATTGCGGGTAAATCTTGGCGATATCCTGTTTGAGCAAGGCGGCAAGCGCCTTGGGTTCAGAGCGTTGCGTGGTGATGCGCCCGCCCCATAACAGGCGCTGTCCGTCGTCCACAAGCCGATAATAATCACCGGCACGACGATTGTCTGAAATGCATCCGCGATAGGTGATCGCGTCGTTTAGCAAATCGGGCCGTTTCGCCGAGGTAACAACATAGGTCGCGACCGGCAAAACAGCGCCTTCAATGCGCGGATATAGATGATGCATATAGCGGAGCCACATAAAATCACTTGGTTGCAAAGGACTCGCGACCCGTTTGAAGTGGTGAGTTCAAAGCCATTTTGCAGTTTTTGCAAATCTGTCGCCGGGCTTTGCACATAGATTTGCGCGCCCAAAGCCCGGGCGTCGTCAGCCAGGCCAAGCGCATAGTTGAGCGGATGAATATGGATCGCGTTGCCATCTTCCAGCCCTTGGAAATAGCGGTCTGTCTTCAGCGACTCCCGCACTTCCTCAGCGCTGCGCGCTTCATAATTGGCGCCATAATCTGCGTTCATCTGCGCGGCATGCCGCAATAAGCCGTCGCCCACATCATGGCGCACCACCGAGAGCCAGTTTCGGCCCATGGGCAATTGGGGGATGGCGAAGCCCGCCATGCGGTCTTTGACATATTGAGTGCCCTCTTGTGATAGGGCGAATAGCTCTTTGGCATGCGCGCGACCAAGTTTTTTTTCTCCAACGCGCCCATCCCTTCAGCAAAGCCATCGGACACAAATCCGCCATTGCGTCCAGATGCGCCCCAGCCAATATCTTGCGCTTCCAAGAGGCACACTGATTTGCCGCTTGTGGCCAATTCGCGCGCCGCGGTGAGCCCCGCCAGCCCGGCACCAACCACACAAACATCGGCCTGAATATGCTCGGTTAGCGCTGCAAACGGCGCGATACTGATGCGGTTATCCGCATAATAACTGTCAATATAGGGCATAGAAACCTCGCCAGAACGCAAAGATTAGGTTGGACCGTGATGCTAGCTGGTTTCCACCTGTTCGGGAAGACGCCAATAAATCGGATCGCGGCCCTGCGCCGACAAAAACGCATTGGCTTTTGAAAAATGGCCGCAGCCCAAAAACCCGCGATGGGCCGACAGGGGTGATGGGTGAGGGGCCTTGAGCACCAAATGCTTGTCTTGATTGATAAAGCTGGCCTTTTTCTGCGCATAGCTGCCCCAAAGCATAAAGACGGTGGGGTGCCCCTGCGCGTTGATTTTTTTTCAATCACCGCGTCGGTAAATCGCTCCCACCCTTTGCCCTGATGTGCCCCAGCTTGGCCGCGCTCCACAGTCAACACGCTGTTCAGCAGCAACACGCCTTGCTTGGCCCAGCTCTCCAAAAAAAACCATGTTGAGGACGCGGAAAGCCCAAGTCACGTTCAATTTCTTTATAAATATTATTGAGAGAAGGCGGAATGCGGACGCCGGGACGCACGCTGAAGCTCAGCCCATGCGCTTGCCCCGGGCCATGATAAGGGTCCTGACCCAAAATCACGACTTTGACGTCTTCTAACGGCGTTAAATCCAATGCCCGGAAAAAGTTCGACCCGGCTGGAAAAATAGTCGCGCCATTGGTTTTGCGCTCCAGCAAAAAGGACTTAAGTTCTTGCATATACGCGCTGGCAAACTCATCCGCGAGCGCGTGTTTCCAGCTGTCTACTAGCTGTATTTCGGCCATCTTCGATACGTTCCTCCTAAGACACTCAGAAAGGTAACCAATTTTGAAAAGACGGCAAGACAAGAAAAAGCCCGCCAACAGATGAAACTGTGCGAGCGAGCTTTTTCTTAATTCGTCAGCATAAAGAACTACAAGGGATACTCTTCACAAGGATCATATTCAATGCGAGCAGACCTAGGCACTTCGCATTCATCCTCCTCCTCGTCCTCTTCATCCTCGGCTGGAGGCGGACTTGAACGCGATGGGCCGGATGCATGTTCTTCAATCATACATTCTTGCATTTTCACGCCATCACGAATGTCCATATCGCCAGAACGGGGAAAAATGCACAGGATGTCCCATGTGCAGCTGCCGTCGTTTGGCCATGGATGCACTGGTTCGTAACAGGCTGCGAAAGCAGAGGTGGCGCTGAATACACCAAAAAAATACCACTGGCAGGATTAGTTTTTTCATCGGAAGGCACCTTCTTAACAGTTTGTTAACTAATTGCCGCACCGATAATCTCGCATTTTGAAGGATTAGCCGCAATTGCAATTGCGAATCACTCTTAAATTTCATGCTTAACGGAGAGAGGGCGGAATTTCGCAGAACGAGCCAAATGGTGCTGCCGGAGAGAATTGAACTCTCGGCCTCTCCCTTACCAAGGGAGTGCTCTACCCTGAGCTACGGCAGCATATAAGATCTTTGAAGCGATCAAGGTGGACGCGCAAACTTGCGCATCAAACGCCGTGGTTACTGCCACATCGATTTGTTCAACGCAAGGGGAAAACTAGACGAGAACGTAAAAAACGTGCAAGAAACAGGTCAAACACCCTAGAGTCAGAATTTCATCCAGAAAATGTTCGATCGACGCCATGACCTCTGAAAAGCAAAAAACCAAAGACGAGCTGAAAAAAAGAACGCTTGGCTGCGCAGCTGCGCGCCAATTTGCGGCGGCGGAAAACTCAGTCTAAAGCGCGGGTAGAGACACCGACTGGCTTGGCTGAACGCCCCAAGGGCAAGCAAAGCGTGTTTGATAAAATGAAGGATAATAAGCAATAAGTGGGCTTTGCCGTGCTTAATTGCTACCTTTTGGCCGCATTTTTGTTCATAAGGTGCGACAAAATAAATCTAAGATCCCCTGTCGGTCAATCTAAAAGGAATAAATATGGATCGCATTCGATTGGTTGGTGGCAACGAACTTAATGGTGAGCTGCCGATTTCTGGCGCAAAAAATGCCGCACTGCCGCTTATGATTGCATCTTTGCTGACCAAAGACCCGCTTGTGCTGAACAATGTGCCGCGCCTGGCCGATGTGAAGCAGCTAGAACGTATTTTGGAAAACCACGGTGTCGATATAGCTGTGCAGGGACGTCGTCGCGGCGACGATCAGATGCAAGGGCAGCGCATCACGTTCACGGCCCATGACATTGTCGATACGTGCGCGCCATACGAGTTGGTGTCTACGATGCGGGCGAGTTTCTGGGTGATCGGCCCACTTTTGGCCCGGATGGGAGAGGCTCGCGTGTCGATGCCCGGTGCTGCGCGATCGGCACACGCCCTGTAGATTTCTATATTGATGGTTTGCAACAATTGGGCGCGGAAATTGATATTGATGGCGGTTATGTGAATGCGAAAGCACCAGGCGGTCGGCTAAAAGGCGGCAAAGTGGTGCTGCCCCGCATTTCAGTTGGGGCAACCCATGTGATCATGATGGCTGCCGCCTTGGCGGAAGGCACATCAGTTATCGAAAACGCTGCCATGGAGCCAGAAGTCACCAATTTGGCCGAATGCCTGATTGCCATGGGCGCAAAAATCGAAGGTGTGGGCACACGCACCTTAACCATTCAGGGCGTCGAAGCGTTGCACGGTGCCGAAGTGGATGTGATCCCCGATCGCATTGAAACCGGCACCTATGCAATGGCTGTGGCAATGACAGGCGGCAATGTGCTGCTGAAGGGCGCCAATGCTGAACATCTGCGCGCGGCGTTGGATGTGTTGAAGGAAACCGGTGCGCAAGTGATCGAAGAAGATGATGGTATACGCATCATCAAAAACGGCAGCGGCATCAAATCAATCAATGTAGATGTGTCCGAATATCCGGGCTTCCCTACCGATTTGCAGGCGCAATATATGGCGCTGATGAGCCGCGCGACGGCAAAACCACCATTCGTGAAACCATTTTTGAAAATCGGTTTATGCATGTGAGTGAGCTTGCACGCTTGGGCGCTCACATTGATGTTGAGGGACAAGCGGCTGAAGTGACAGGTGTTGAGCATCTAAAAGGCGCTCAGGTGATGGCAACAGATTTGCGGGCTTCGGTTTCGCTTGTGATTGCGGGATTAGCGGCAGAAGGCGAAACCATCGTCAACCGCATCTATCATTTGGACCGGGGCTTTGAACGGCTTGAAGATAAGCTAAGCCGCTGCGGCGCCAAAATTGAACGTGTGTCAGGCTAAGCGCGTGTGGGCGGCCGATAAATAATCGCCCACCCATTGTGAAGCACGGCCACACACATTAGGTATGAGCCAACAGGTTGTTAATGCAAGGACCCTCAAATGGCTGATCTAAAACTGCTCGCCTTAGACCAAGAAGATTTGGACGTGATCGCGGCTTACACGCAAGATGCGGTGATCAAAGTGGGCGATATGGGCTATTTGCCCGGCGATAAGCGCTTTGCCTTTTTGATGAATCGGTTTGCATGGGAAACAGGCGATAAATCCAGAAAAGGCGAACGTCGCCGTGCTGCACTGCACTTTGACCATGTGCTGAGCGCGAAGAGCGCTGGCTTCGATATGAACGCCAAAGATGGCATTTTGGAGCTTTTGACCATCCGATTTGAGCCAACAGATGCGCCTTCGGGCAATGTGACGCTTGAATTTTCTGGCGGCGGCTCTATTGCTTTGCAGGTTGAATGCCTTGAGGCACGATTGGCTGACTTGGGTGCCGCTTGGCGCGCTAAGGCCAAACCCGCCCACGAACTCGAATAGTAGGATTTTATATGCCGCAAAGACTGCGCACCTTCGACGCTGATTTCGAAAACAAATTTGATCAATTGCTCAATGCCAAGCGCGAATCCTCGGTTGAGGTCAGCGACAGCGTGGCTGACATTTTGCATCAGGTTGAACAGCGCGGCGATGCGGCATTGGTGGAGCTGACCGCAAAGTTTGATAAACTTGACGTGGCCCCAGAAGGCTGGGCTTTACCCAGGATGAAATCGATCAGGCTTATTTGGATACGCCCGATGAATTGATTGAGGCACTAAAACACGCTTACAAACGGATTACGGCCTATCACGCGCGGCAAATGCCAAAGGATGAATTGTTCGCAGATGAGCAGGGGGTGACCCTTGGCTCAAAATGGAACGCCGTGGACGCCGTGGGCATTTATGTGCCCGGCGGTTTGGCCAGCTACCCTTCATCCGTGTTGATGAACACGGCGCCGGCGCGTGTCGCAGGCGTTGAGCGCATCGCCATGATGGTGCCGACGCCCGCCGGCAAAGTGAACCCAACCGTATTGGCCGCAGCCAAGATCGCAGGCGTGCATGAAATTTATCGGGTTGGTGGCGCACAAGCCATCGGCGCATTGGCGTTTGGCACTGAAACCATCGCCCCGGTCAACAAGATCGTTGGTCCGGGCAACGCGTTTGTGGCATCGGCGAAGCGTCAGGTCTATGGCAAAGTCGGCATCGACATGATCGCTGGCCCCTCTGAAGTTCTGGTGATTGCCGACGATAGCGCCAACCCCGCTTGGATCGCCGCCGATTTGCTGGCGCAGGCCGAACACGACACTGCCGCCCAATCCATTTTGGTCACGACCAGCCCGCAATTGGCAGATGATGTGATGAAGGAAGTGGAGCGGCAGCTTGAATTGTTGCCAAAGAAACACTTGGCCGGACCATCTTGGGCCGATTACGGCGCGGTTATTGAGGTGAACGACCTTGACGAAGCGTTTGACATTGCCAACCGGATGGCGCCGGAGCACTTGGAACTGTCCCTCGACAATGCCGAGCAATATATCGACAAGGTGCGCCACGCCGGCGCGATCTTTTTGGGGCACCACACCCCTGAAGCCATTGGCGACTATATCGGTGGCACAAACCATGTGTTGCCCACCGCGCGTTCCGCGCGCTATGCTTCGGGCTTAAATGTACATGATTTCATCAAACGCATTTCGATTTTGGGCTGCACCCCAACATCGCTGTCGACGCTCGCCCCCGACGCGATTGCGCTGGCAGAAGCTGAAGATTTACAAGCCCATGGACGTTCGGTCTCAATTCGGCTTAATCTCTAAGCTGTTTGAACGCGACAAGGGGCATAATGCGCATTTTAGATCCTGATAGCGATAAACTCGTCACCGTGACGCTGGATCCGGAAACCATCATTTCCATTGATCCGGATGAGGTGCATGAGCGACGCATCGCGGTTTATGATCTGGTGGATGAAAACGCATTCGCCCCGACAAATGGGGCCAGCGGACCGTTTGCGCTTCACTTGTCAATTCAGGGTAATCATTTGGTGTTGGATGTGCGTAATCCAGAAACCAACGAGCCGATTGCGGCGCACTTTTTGTCGCTGACGCCGATGCGGCACATGATTCGCGACTATTTTCGCATTCGTGACAGCTATTATGACGCGATCAAATCCGCCCAACCGGTGCATATCGAAGCGGTGGATATGGGGCGTCGCGGCTTACACAATGACGCGGCAGAAATGCTGCGCGAGCGCCTTAAGGGCAAGCTGGAAATGGATTTGAATACGGCGCGTCGATTGTTCACGCTGATCTGCGCCGTACAGCCCTATGCTGATCGTTCCACTAACGAAGCGCAAAAGCAGCCTTCCGTGCTGTTTGTGTGCTCGATGAATTCCGTGCGGTCGCCGATGGCGGCGGCGCTGGCCCGTAAATACTTCCCATCTGAGCTGATTGCCCGTTCTGCCGGGGTCCGCTCCGGTCAGGTGGATCGGTTTGTGCATGATGTGATGGAAGAAATTGGCATCGACATGTCAGTCCACACCCCGCACACAATGGACGAACTGGTGGCCACCAGCTTTGACCTGATTGTCACGCTTTCTGAAGAAGCGCCTGCTGCAGTGGATGCAAAAAACTATGAAGCCGGTGCGCGGCTGCATTGGGGCGTGGATGACCCAACTTTGGAAGAGGGCAACCGCGAACAGCGATTGGATGCCTACAGGGCCTTGCGCGAGGATCTAACCGGGCGCATAAAGGCAGAATTGCCCCCGATCTTGACGGGCGCGCAACCAAATGGTTCACAAACGCATTGATTTTGTATAGTTTCCCCCAGCCTATGCTGCTATAAGGCGGAAAAATTAGCTCAGGAGACAGAATGGCTAAAGAAGAAATGCTCGAATTCCCGGGCGTCGTGCAAGAATTGTTGCCGAACGCTACTTTCCGGGTGAAGCTTGAAAACGAACATGAAATCATCGCCCACACTGCGGGCCGGATGCGCAAAAACCGTATTCGTGTTTTGGCAGGCGATAAGGTGCTGGTCGAAATGACACCTTATGATCTGACCAAAGGGCGGATCACCTACCGCTTTAAATAAGCCTTTCGCGCCCCCGGCGCAGTTGCGGAGAATGATCAAATGGCGGCCCGTCCAGATCTGATATTGGCGTCTTCATCGCCGCGCCGTCTGGCGCTGCTCAATCAAATTGGGATTGAGCCGGATCATCTGGTGCCTGCCGATATTGATGAAACCCCGCACAAGGGCGAAACGCCGCGCAAACTGGCCGGGCGCTTGGCGCACATGAAAGCCATCGCCACGCAGCATAAAGCGCGCCAAACCGGCATTGACGAAAATGCATTGGTGCTGGGCGGCGATACCGTCGTCGCCGTTGGCCGCCGCATTTTGCCCAAAGCCGAGATGTTGGAAGACGCTGCCAATTGCCTGAAATTGCTCTCAGGCCGCACCCACAGGGTTTTTACCGGGGTGTGCTTGCTTACCCCTGGTGGTCAGGCACGGCGGCGCTTGGTGGAAACCAAACTTCGCTTTAAGCGCTTGTCCAACAACGAAGTGGAAGCGTACCTCGCTTCGGGCGAATGGCAAGGCAAAGCAGGCGGCTACGCCATTCAAGCATTGCCGGTGCATTTGTGATCAAATTGCAGGGCTCTTACCCCGCGGTGATGGGCCTGCCGCTTTATGAAACCGTCTCCTTGCTTAAAGGTGAAGGCTATCCGATCCAGTTCAACTGGCTAAACTCTGCATCAGGCATCTAGACTAACCCCATGGCAAACGAGGAAAAACCCGGTGAAACCAAGGTCACAGGCTTGCGCGCGCCCAAACCTTGCGTGATGTGCGGCAAACCAAGCGACCGAAAATTCCACCCCTTTTGCTCAAAACATTGTGCAGACCTGGACCTGGGCAAATGGCTAAATGGCTCTTATGCGATCCCGGTTGTGGAAGAAGATGGGGCGGAATTTGACGAGGAAAATTAGATGCTTGGCGGCAATCTAAATTTTTCTCTCAAAATTGTGCATTTTTTGCATCTCGCGCTGGACAGAGCGGATTGAACGCCCTATAACCTCGCCAACATGCTGATTGCGACATGCAATCAAAATGTGCCCGGGTAGCTCAGGGGTAGAGCAGCGGATTGAAAATCCGCGTGTCGGTGGTTCAAATCCGCCCCCGGGCACCATGCCTTTCCAAAACTTCATAACATTCTGATTTTGCAATGTAATTGCAAACTTGACCTTTGCTTCGCTTTGGTTAATCTGTGGCATAATTCATTTTTTTTGATTAAGTTTTTATGTCCAGATTTTTTTTGTTTTTCTTTTTTGCATTTTGCAGGTTTTTTCTGGCTTTGCTTACGCTAAGGATCTTTACCTGCCGCCGGATTCCACTGCATTGAACGCCGTCTATTTGGTGCGCGACCCAAACTTTAACGGGGCGAATTTGTATCTCGTTTTGCATGCGGGTGAGGCCGACATGAGCGGGCCCGAAGGCTCTCCCATTATTTGGAGCACCTGGCCTATTTCTCGTCTGCTCAAAAGCAACGCGGCGATACCGCCGTATCAGTGGACGACAATGCCTTTGCTTTCAAATTGGCCACGATGTTTTATGCACACGCTGAAGATTATAGTGACCTCACGCCTGCGCTGGAGCGGCTTCGCGCGGTATTCGAACCGATAGAGCTTGAGCGATCGTTTATGATCGAGGAGCGGGGCATCGTCGAACGCGAATATGAAATGCGACGGCAAGAAGATCCTTTGGGCTTTGCTGCAGAGGACATGCTGCAAAAGCTATATGGCCCCAAGCATATCGCCCGTTCGGTGATTGGCGATCGGGATGCAATTCGTGCGCTCACGCCGGAGGATGCGCTGCGCGCCCACAGCGAATTTTATCACCCCGCAAACGCATCATTGTTCATTATCGGCGATATCAATTATTCGCTTGTCGCACAAAAATTGCATGAGACTTTTCCCACAAAGGAAGACGCCCCGCCTGCCTATGAGCGAGAGGCATTTCAGATCAGCCAGGACGAGTATTTTGACGAGGCCGCTCGGGATGACATTTTCCGGGATCGCGTGCTGTTCCGAAAATTGGTGCGGTTTCCCAAAGCGTATGATTGGGCGCAGCGGATGATTTTGCGCGACCATGTGCACGAAATCTTGTCCTCAAGCTACCCAAGTGGACTGCGCAAAGCGCTGCAATTCGACGACTTCTGGGCAGCGGATCTGGAATTTGAGCTGGAGTTTATCACAAGCGAACTGCTCTTGCTCACGATTAACGCCGCGCCTGACTTCGGCGTGGAACTCGACGAACTCAGTGCGAAAATACAAAGCCAACTCAGCGCGTTTGCAGAGCAGGGCGTGTCGCGCCAATCCTTTTACGATTTGAAGAACGATACTGAATTCTATTACGAGGATTTGAAGAACACACCGACCGATTTGCGCGAATATGTTTTTAGATCTTTGCGCCTTGGCGTGCCGCCTGTTTCCGGTCGCGAACTTGACCGCGCGGGAAGAAATCTGACCCACCTCGACTACGACAAGGTCATAAGCGCCATTGCCACGCCCAGCGACACAGCAATTCGATTTTTGAGAGCCACACAATGAAAAGAATTATATTGATTCCTGTTTTTTTTAACTTTGGCCGTTCTTTCGGCTTGTAGCCTTTCCACGGTAAGGCTGCCTGCGGTTGACGAAATTAAAACGGATGCCGGGCACACGGTCTTTTATGTCGCGACGGACGCCGATTTTGTCTCGATAAATGTTGCCTTTCCCAATAATTATTTGTTCACTGAGGGGGCCAATCCTGCTGCGCCGCATTTGGGCTTGCGCCTCATCCAACAGGCCGGGGCAGGGAAGATAGAACCCGCGGCCCTGATCGAAGAATTTGAAAAGCTGGATGCGGACGCGAACCTGTTCGCCCAAACGCATTTTTTGCGTGGCGCGATAAGTGCTGAGAATTACAAAATTGAAGAGGCCGCAAAGATCGCCAATACCCGTGCTTAAAAACTCTACGCTCGATGAGCGTTGGTTTGAGCGCGTTAAGGGAAACATGTCCGAAACGGCCCTGTCGGATCGGTATAACTCGGATATGATTGCGTGGGCCACTTTGCGCGATGCGAGCTTTGATCCTCGGATCGCAAAGTTCTGGGCGGCGGATTTCAGTTCCTTGCAAGATTTACGCCTGGAGCACGTTCAGGATTGGTACGCCCAGTCTTTTTATGCCGGCGATGCAATTATCATTGTCGAAGGCCCGAAAGATATGAGTTCGGCCCTTCGTGCAGTGGATTTCCTGCTTGATGGGCTCGATGAGAAGCAGCCCAAAGCAAGCATTACACCGGTTCAAGCTTTCTCTCCAGTCGCAAAGACAATTCTTGTCGAAAATAGCCGCGCAACAGATGTTTCCATTTTGCTTGCGACTGGGCTGACAGGCGACGCGCGGCAACGCGAATATGAGGCACTCTTTACGGCTTATGAAATTGGCGGCGATTCAGAATCGCGGTTACATCGAAAACTACGCGATGAATTGCGTTCAACCTACACTGCATTTGGACAGACGATAGATTACACCAGAGACACGCGGTTGCTGGCGATGGGCGCGCTCGTGTCGCCCGAACAAGCCAGTGAAGCCCTGGCAGCCGCCAACAAGGCTTACGACAATTTGCGCGACGGTGGCATCGAAACAGAGGCTTTCGACGAAATTCAGACAATCTATCAAGATCACTTCGCCAGCATTCTAAACGAAGACAGCTTGCCACCGCACATTTTGATGGAGGCGCTGCTTGATGGTCAGACACCAGAGTTTGTGAAAACATTTATTTCAAAATTAGATGGCCTCAAGCGAGAAAACGTCAACGAGTTTATGGCTGAGATTTTGCCGCCGTCAGAGCGCATAACGCGAATTGTTGTCGGGGCAAATGTAGAATCCCTGAACATCCAGGCAGATTGTATCATCAAACAACCTGCAGATTTAGCGCTGTGTAAATAGCAATGGTTCCGGTGAGGACCTGTTTCAATCGTCCTCACCAGAATCTGATTTATTCAACATCTCCAGACACTTGCATCAACAGTTTAGAACGCTTCTAAACTGTTGATTTTTCTATTGATTTCGAAAAATAGTTCAGTTAAAAACGGCATCAAATAAACATGATAATTAAAATCATGTTATGGGCGCTGGGCGCCAAACTTTGATGGCGTTGAAGATCGCGACCTTTTGTTCAGCACCATCATTTCTGGAGCGTGGGGCCATGCCCTGCGTTCCAGTTTTCTGACTGAAATTTAAAGGAGCGGGGCCGTGCAAAAATCACAAACGCAATTCATAACCGATAGGGGCCCGCGCTATCTGGGCCAATTGTGCAAGCATTTTGCCCACAAAATCGATGCGGGTTTTGAGGGCAATCACGGCTATGCCAATTTCCCGTTTGGCACCGCCAAAATGCGTGCCGACGACAATCAGTTGGAAATTGCCATCGAAGCCGACGACGATGCTGCGCTCAGCCGCACGAAAGATGTGATTGAAAGCCATCTGGTGCGCTTTGCCTTTCGCGAAAATCTGGAGAAGCTAGCGTGGCGCGATGCGGCCTGATTGATCTGGCGCATTGAGGGCAAATTTAGAATGTTTTAAGACGCTCTACGACATCTAAAAGATGAGGCAGCTATGGATCGGCGTGAATTCCTTTTAAGTGGTGCAGCGACATTGTCGGCTGGTGTAGCATTGGGCACCAACGCCTTCGCGCATCAATCCGCACCCATCGCTTTCGATGTGCAGCACGCCTCATTTGATCTTGGCAAAGGCATCACCCATGGGTTGGTTTCCACCGCCAACAATGCGCCGCCGCCTGTGTTGCGATTGCGCAAAAACCAAGCCGCTCGTTTTCGGGTAAAAAACCAGCTCGACAGCTACACCACCATCCATTGGCACGGGCTGCGCATTGCAAACAATATGGATGGCGTGCCCTATTTGACCCAATTTCCAATCGGGCCAGGCAAAAGCTTTGATTATGAATTCACCCCGCCAGACAGTGGGACTTATTGGTATCATCCCCACTGCCAAACCATGGAGCAAATGGCCCATGGCCTGACAGGCGTTCTGGTGATCGAGGATGAGGCTGATCCAAAATTTGATGCCGAGATTGCATTGAACCTGAAAGATTTCCATCTGAACAATGATGGATCACTGGATACGCCCTACACAAAGCGGGGCGCAGCGCGTGGGGGCACCATGGGCAATGTGATGACCACCAACTGGTTGCAAAACCCTGCCTATGCCGCGCCAGCGGGCGGCCTTGTCCGTTTGCGCATTGCGGCGACAGACACAGCGCGTATCTATCGGCTGGCCCTTGAAGGGGCAAAAGGCAAAGTGGTGGCCATGAATGGCCATGCGACGGACTTGATCCCGTGGCCAACCAAAGATGCCCCATTGATTGTTGCGCCGGGGCAGCGCGTGGATATGGCGATTGAAATGCCAGCAGAAGGGCAGGCGGTTGAGCTGTCGCATCATGCGCTTTCCGGAAGTCGCCCCTTGGCGCGGATTATGCCTGAAGGGCCAAGCCTGAACCATAACCTTGAGGATTTGTCGCCGCTGGCCCGCAATCAATTGCCAGAGCTGGACTTGTCGGCAGCAGAAACCCACGAATTCCTGTTCGGCTGGACGCCGGAAGCCGACCCGCAAAACAATGGCTGGTGCGGCTCCTTTGGCTATTCCTTCTGGTCGATCAATAAAAAGCCATGGCCCGGCGATGCCGTGCCCAATGTGGGGCCATTGGCCGAAATGAAACTGGGCAAGACCTACATTTTGCGCCTGCGCAATGAAAGCCCCAACGATCACCCTATCCATCTGCATGGGTTGGTGTTCAAACTGCTGCGCTCCAACAAGCGCGACATCCCCCAAATCTGGACGGACACGGCGCATCTTTTGAAAGATGAAACCATTGAAGTGGCGCTTGTGGCCGACAATTTGGGCGATTGGGCCTTCCATTGCCATGTGATTGAACATCAAAAAGCAGGCATGGCGGGCTATTTGAGTGTCATTTGACGTCGTTTTCAGCAACAATCTATTTATCGCTTGACCTTCCATTGACTGGAAGCTTTAAAACAGTCAGCATGATCTCTAGCCTCCAAAGGAGCACTCATGGCCGACCACGCGAAAAGCCAAACATCGTCTTGCTGCGACGACCACAATCATGACCATACGCCACACTCGACCGCCACTGATCCGGTTTGTGGTATGAGCGTAAAGCTCAATGCAGGCAAACCCAGCCTGACCTATCAGGGAGAAGAATATCATTTCTGCAATCCCAAATGTCATCACAAGTTTGAGGCGGATCCATATTTTTATCTGTCTGGTGCCAAGGAAAAAAAAGGCAAAGGTAGCGCCAAAAAAATGCCAAATATACATGTCCGATGGACCTGAGATTGTGCAAGAAGGGCCGGGCACTTGTCCCATCTGTGGAATGGCGTTGGAACCGATGGACGGTGTCCCAGCTGGCGAAAATCACGAATTGGTAGATTTTACACGGCGCCTCTGGGTGAGCGTTGCCGCGGCAATCCCTCTACTGATATTGACCATGGGGCCAATGATTGGCCTGCCCATACGGCATTGGATCGGTGAAAATATCGCAATTTGGCTGGAGCTGATTTTGGCCACGCCTGTTGTGCTTTGGGCCGCAAAGCCATTCTTTGAACGGGGCTGGATGTCGCTGCGCACACGTCATTACAATATGTGGACACTGATTATGCTGGGCGTTGGCGCAGCTTACAGTTTTAGCGTTGTGGCCACTCTTTTCCCCGGCATTTTACCGCCAGAAGTTTTGGTAATGGGGCACCCGCCGGTTTATTTTGAGGCGGCGGTGGTGATTGTTGCCTTGGTTTTTGTTGGCCAGGTACTTGAATTGCGCGCAAGAGAACGCACCGGCGACGCCATAAGAGCACTGCTTGATTTGGCCCCTAAGACCGCGCGCCGTATCAATGATAACGGGACTGAATATGATGCCCCGCTGGAAAACATTCTCATTGGGGATAAATTGCGCGTGCGCCCCGGCGAAAGTGTGCCTGTTGATGGCGAAGTGATTGAGGGATCGAGTGCTATCGATGAATCAATGATTTCGGGTGAACCTGTGCCTATTGAAAAAAATGCAGGCGACAAGCTTACAGGTGGAACCATCAACAAGAATGGCGCGCTGGTTATGCGTGCTACCCATGTGGGCGAAGAAACCATGCTATCCAAAATTGTAGCCATGGTCGCGGCGGCGCAGCGTTCGCAGGCGCCGATCCAGAGCTTGGCTGACAAAGTGGCAGGCTATTTCGTACCCACAGTTGTGGCGGTTGCCATTATTGCTTTTGCTGTCTGGTTTTTCTTTGGACCATCGCCAGCGTTCTTGTATGCGCTGATCGCCGCTGTTTCAGTTTTGATCATCGCGTGTCCTTGCGCCTTGGGTTTGGCAACACCGATGTCGATCATGACCGCCACCGGGCGTGGCGCGCAAGCAGGTGTGTTGGTGCGCGAAGCTTCAGCATTGGAGCGTATGGCAGAGGTTGATGTGGTCGTGGTGGATAAAACCGGCACACTAACTGAGGGCAAACCGAGCCTGACCGACATCATTGCCCTAGAGGGAGAAGAAGACGGTTTATTGCAACTGGTAGCCTCGCTTGAACAAGGTTCGGAGCACCCGCTGGCCGATGCCATCATCGCCGCGGCGCACGACAAAAAGATCAGCCTCAGCGAAACAAAGTCTTTCGAAGCGGTAACCGGAAAAGGCGTTTTGGGCACGGTTGACGGCCAAAAACTTGGCTTTGGGAATTGGGCACTGATGGAGCACCTGGGAGCGTCTCATGCTGATGCTCAAGACAAAGCAGCGGCATTGCAGGAACAAGGCAAAACCGCCATGTACTTGGCGAAAAACGGCAAACTCGTCGCGATTATTGCCGTCGCAGATAAAATCAAACCCACGACCAAAGATGCAATTGCTGCGTTGCACCAACAGGGCTTACAAATCATTATGGCCACTGGCGACAATGAACGAACCGCTAGAGCCGTAGCACGCGATCTTAACATTGACGACGTGCGTGCAGGGGTTTTGCCAGAAGACAAAAAAGCTTTGGTTGAAGAACTGCGCGCCAAAGGCAAAAAAGTCGCCATGGCAGGGGATGGCGTAAATGATGCGCCAGCGCTGGCGGCGGCAGATGTTGGCCTTGCCATGGGTACTGGCGCAGATGTGGCGGTGGAAAGCGCGGGCATGACCCTGCTAAAAGGCGACCTAACAGGTATCGTGCGTGCGCGCAAATTGTCAAAATCAACGCTGCGCAACATCAAACAAAATCTGTTCTTTGCCTTTGCTTATAACAGTGTGGGCGTGCCCATCGCGGCTGGAATTTTGTTTCCGCTTACAGGGGCGCTTTTGTCACCCATGTTGGCCGCCGCCGCGATGAGCCTTTCGTCCGTTTCTGTGATTACCAACGCCTTGCGCCTGCGTAGCTTAAAGCTTTGAAGTGCTTGAAAGGGAAAACATGTCAACACTTTGCGATGAAAACACTTCAGACCAGAAAAGCACACCGCTCAAAGAGCTTTTGTGTAAGGCACACGCTATAGGCTTTTCTGAGGAAGAAATGGCCGAATTGCGAAAGCTTTATGGCCCCGGTGAGGAGCGAGACAAATGAACATTGGCGCCGCTGCCGAAGCCACTAGCCTGCCGACGAAAACAATTCGATATTATGAAGATATCGAACTGATAAAGCCGGGTAGGGCCCAAAACGGGTACCGCGACTATTCTTGCGATGACGTGCATCGCCTACGATTCCTGCAGCGTTCGCGTAGCTTGGGCTTCACCATAGAAGAGTGCCGCACATTGTTGTCACTTTATGATGATGAGTCTCGCGCAAGCGCGGATGTGAAGCGGATCGCGCGTGAGAAAATTGAAAAGGTCGACGAGAAAATTGCGGAGCTGCAGAGCCTGCGTGCGACCTTGAAAGTGCTGGTGAAAAACTGCCACGGAGATCAGCGGCCTGATTGCCCCATTTTGGATGACCTCGCAGGCAATCGGACTTAAATCTAGTCCCCTAACTCGTCGCGCCACGGTGGATTTGCGCCGTGGCGCGAAACGGTTATTGCAGCAGCCCGCGCACCAAGCTGAACCGCGTGGCTCAACTGCTCTGCACTAATTGTCAGCAACGACCCAATCAAGTTTTGTTGCTGTAATGCACACAGAAAACCAGCGGTAAAGGTATCGCCCGCACCAACGGTGTCCACAACTTCAGCGGGCGTCGCCGGAACATCGACCCGCACATGGCGCCCCACAGCGGTTACGCCATCACCGCCTTTGGTGATCAGGATAAGCTTAGTTCCAAGGTCGAGAATCTCCTCGATTTTTTCATCGATTGATTTCAGCCCAGCAATCCAAGCCAAATCCTCATCAGAAACCTTAAGAATGCTGACATGTGGAAACAACGCATCTAGTTCGCGTCTGTAGGCAGATTCATTTGTGATGAATGAGGGGCGAATGTTAGGGTCCATCATCACCGGAATTTGCGTTGCCATTTCAGTTAGCACGCGCTGATAATAAGGACCGGACTTCGCTCCAAGCAAACTAATGCCGCCAAAAAAATGCCAGTTGCACCTTGTTCGGCAAGGGCAAAGTTTCATCGTCTGCAAAATCTTGTGCCGCGGTGCCCTCATCATAGAATTGATAGGTGGCATGCCCACTGCTTAAATGAACCATAGCGAGCGGTGTTGGCAATTGGCTCCTTTTGAGGTGATCGAGATTGACCTTGCTTTCGGCAAGTGCTGTGCGTAAATGCTCGCCTAGCCCGTCTGTCGACACTTTTGAATGAAATGCTACACTCGCGCCCAAACGCCCCAAGGCAATAGCGGTGTTGAAGACGGACCCACCAGCTGCGGGCACAAAGCCCAATCGCCCGTCTTTGGCTTCCATTGGCAACATATCGATAAGCGCTTCGCCACAACAAATAATCAAAATCAATTCCTATCTTATGCGGAAAAATTCATCCATCGGCAGTTCACTCTGCGTGTTGTCTTTTATCAATGGGCTTGACCCTGTGCCATTAAAAACAAATTTCCGTTCCTGGATTATTTGATTAATAACACTTGTTCCTTGGCCTAATACACAATGGTCGCCAATGCTTGTGCGCCCAATTATGGCACTGTTGGGATACATGACGACACCCTCGCCAATCGTTGGCGCCACACCATGATTTTTTCCAACTGTCGAGTTTTGATACAGTACCAGAAAATTTCCATAATTCGCTTTGGCCAAAACAATCCCTGCCGAATGTCCAATGAAGAACACAGGTGGGAGATCGATTTCGTAAAATAGATCGATGGCGTTCAAGGCTTTATTGAGCAAAAACAGGCGCGTGGGCAATTCGCGTTCGCCCGTTTGAGCGAATATCTCATTGCTCAGTAAATATAAGAATGTGCAATATTGCGTGGAATGCAAATGATCAAATTTGCCCGGCGTCCACATTTTGACATGCTGGATGAGGTGATGGAGACGATCTAGGGTTGCTGGCAGGTGTGCTGAAATGACAGGGCGGACTTCCCCGACATTGGTATCAGGCAGCAAGTGGCAAAGCTGTTGCGCCAGGTAACGCTCCAAATCATTCTTATTCATTTTGCAACCTGAGTTGAGCGAATAAATTTTCTAAAACGTTTCTGCACAAAGGTTCTGCCATCGTTTCGCGCGCGATTTTGGCACCACTTCGTGTTTCACGCCGTTGCGCTCGAAATAGGCGCCCTCATAAGGCGGAAACCAAAAAGCACGGGCGTATCGATCCGCCGTTTCTTGATCCGCTGAATCCGGAATGCGTTTCATGGGTAAAAATTCATCTAGCGAGTGATAACGCACTTCGTGGGCCGGTTGTGGAATAGCGGGCAAGGGCGCGTCACTTTCTACCATTGCGACAAATTCCTTAAACAAGCTAACCATTTCTTTTTGGGCCAACTCCTCTAGGCCAAACCCTGTCAAAAGCTTGGCGTCAATCGGAAAACGGCGGACTTTGAGTAAAGGTCCATCGTCGAATCCCTTGCCCAAATGATGCAGGTGCACCCGAACTCTTGTTTATTTTCCAAAATCGCCAAATTATAGGTGCCCCAGCACCGTACTCGGGCAAAGGCGCAGCGTGAAAATTCACTGCCGCCTTGGTGGCCTTGGAAGCGATCTCCGGCTTTACCAAGTGGCGGAACATATAGGAAATGACGACGTCAACTTCGCCAACTATTTGACCAAGTTCGCTTTGCTTGAATACCGGCAGCCCAAGGGCCTTAGCAGCCATCTTCAAATCCGGTTCTGGGTACCATGGGTGGGAAACTGTGCCGGAGACGCACACCGCTTTGATCGCCCAACCTTGTTCATACAAATGGTTGAGGGCGACAACAGCGCCAGGCTTCGATCCCATAAATATGACACTTGGTTTGGCCATCTACGCCGCCTTTTTAGAAAAGAATTTGCCGATTGCGTCGCAAACTTCATCCACCAACGCAAGATCCATCATCGAATGAAGGGGCAGAGACAGGATTTGATTGCCCACCGCATCTGTGACGCTCAAATCGCCTTTGCGGCAGTCTTTCCAAAGGCTAAACCAATGCCCCGGCTGCCAGTGTATGCCCGTATCAATGCCATGTTCTTTCAAAAAGGTGCGCAGATCATCCCGATCTTCCGATGGGACGCGAATGTAATACAGGAATGGGTTAACCTCATCGAAGTTCGAATGAGGCGTTCTAACTGCCGCAACTGACATTAGTTGTTCTGAATAGCGACGAGAGGCCGCAACGCGCGTGCTGCGAATTTGATCCAGCTTTTCGATTTGGCGCACGCCGATGGCGGCGTGAAGATTGAGCATATGGTAGCGAAAACCAACCCGTTCGACATCAAAGGTCCAGGCGCGTTTATTTTGATACATGACCTCAGACGGCTGTTGCATCCCAAGCAAACGAAGCTCGCGCACATATTTCAGCTCTTCTTCTGTCCGCACAATAACGGCACCGCCATCAAGGCAGGTGATTGTTTTCACCGGATCAAAGCTAAAGACGCAAATATCTGAATAGGAGCCCACAGGCTTGCCCTTAAAGGAAGACCCGAAGGAATGGCAGGCATCATGGATCACCCGTAAATCATGCTTTTTCGCAAAGGCCTCGACCCTGTCATAGTCGGAAATAATGCAATCATAATCCATGATGATGATGGCTTTGGTTTTATCTGAAACCAGCGTTTCCGCCTTATCCAAGTCCAACTCCAACGTAGCGTCGTCACAATCGCAGAACACGATATCCGCGCCGACCCAGCTGATGGCTTGATAGTCCGCGGAGCAATTAAAAGCTGAAACGATAACCTCATCGCCCGGCTCTACGCCTGCGACCAATAATGCCACATGCAGCGCCGCTGTGCCCGTGCTCACAGCGGAGACATAACGGTCCGGCGCTTGAATAACATCAGCAATTTTGGCTTCAAAGTCGGCGACATAGCTGCCCATGCCGAGCCATCCCATTTCCAGGGATTCGACTGCAGCACTGATTTCATCTTGTGTGATCAGGGGCTTAAAGACGGGAATGTCAGACATAAAATGCCTCAAAGAATGGTGAAACAGGATATCGATTCGTATCAGTTTAACGCAAAAAAAACTATTCTGCTATGGTGAGCTTCGGGATGGCCCAAACAAACTTTGGCTTGTTCGAAAAGCGCGGTGCAATACTCGCCATAATTTCTGGCCCAATATTCCAGGGCAAGATCAGGATAATATCAGGGTTCGACTGGATAAGATGATCTGGTGTGACAATTGGAATATGGCTGCCGGGCATATAATTGCCCTGTTTTGATGGAGCCGCATCGGCAATCATCGGCAGCAATTCAGGCGTTACACCAGCAAAGTTCAGCAGCGTGTTGCCCTTTGCCGCAGCGCCATAACCAAGTATTTTTTGCCCCTCCGCGCGGGCACTTTCCAAAAAGCTGAGAAGCTCAAATCTGATCCGCTCGGCATCTTGTTGCAGCGCGTCATATGTTGTGATGTCTGCGAGGCCGAAATCATGTTCTTCACGCAAGATTGCATCGACATTTGCGCTCGGCGCGCGCGAGTCATCATGGTGCGCCAAATACACGCGCAAGCTGCCGCCATGGGTGGGCAATTGCATCACATCAATGATCTTCAGCTGCACCAAGCGTGCAATCCGGTTCAGCGCCATCAGCGACAAATAGGAAAAATGCTCATGATAGATCGTGTCGAATTGACAAAAGCGCAGCAGGTTCAACAGATGTGGAAACTCAAAGGTGATCGTGCCGTCAGGTTTGAGTAAATTGGCTGCGCCGGAAATAAAATCATTTATATCAGGGACATGCGCGAGCACATTGTTGCCGACAATAAGGTCCGCCGCCCCATATTGCGATTTGATCTCTTCGCTGACGGCGCGCCCGAAAAAGTCGCGCCATTGGGGAATGCCCAAATCTTCTGCCGCATCCGCCGTCGCTTGTGTTGGCTCAACCCCAAGGCAAGGGATGTCAGCCGCGACAAAGTTTTTCAGCAAATATCCATCATTGGAAGCCAACTCGACAACAAAACTCTTCGATGAAAGCTGGAAGCGCTCGATGGCCGCCGTCGAATAGTGGCGTGCATGGTCCAGCCAGCTTTGTGAGGTCGAAGAAAAATAGGCGTAATCTGCCGTGAATAATTGGTCGGCCCGCGTGAAGTCTTCCGTTTGCACCAAAAAGCAAATTTCACACACCCTTACCTTAAGCGGATATGCCTGCTCTGGTTTGTCGAGGGCATCGCGCGTCAAGTAAGCATTTGAGGGGGGCATCTCCCCCAAATCAATCAGGGTATAGCGAAGCTCCGTTTGACAGTGACGACATTTCATACGGCCACTCCTTCGCCAAAGCTGGCAAATGATGGCAAGGTTTGATCCCGATCAGAGAGATTGGCTGGCGTCTGGGGCCAACCAATCGCCAATGATGGATCATCAAACCGAATGCCCGTTTCTGCTTCCCGGTGGTAGGCACCTGAGTGGTGATAAAGCAATGTTGCGTGCGCGCTGAGGACCTGAAAACCGTGGGCGCATCCTTTTGGAATAAGCAAGCCACAACGGTTTTCATCACTCAATTCAACTGCAACATGTTCTCCAAATGTTGGCGAGCCGCGTCGCATATCAACTGCGACGTCCATCACTTTGCCACTCAGGGCCTGCACAAATTTCATTTCCGCTTGGGGTGGCAGTTGCAGGTGCAAACCGCGAAGCGTGCCTTGGCCGTTATTTTGCGACAGGTTGGTTTGAGCGACTGGCGCATCCCATCCCAATTGTTGAAATTGCGCCGCACTGAATAGCCGCGAGAAGCTGCCGCGCTGATCTCCCATTTCTTGGCGCTTGAGAATTTTGACGCCCTCAATTTTGGTTGCCGTTATGTCAAACTTCATAAAGCGGCCTCAAATGCGTTTATGTCGCGATCACAAAGGGCAGCGGCATCCATGCCATCGTCCTGATCCTTGTACCATGCCATGGTGCGCGCCAGCGCCTCCTTGCTGGGCCAATTCGGCTTCAAGCCAAATTCATCCCCTATGCGGCGCGCATCAAGCTGCAACAGCCCGGCCTCGTGCGGCCCATCGTCTCCGCCGCCCAGGCTGACCTGGCCACGACCGTACCAGGACTGGGCGTGCTGGATCAGTTCACCAACGCTCATCTTATCGTCGATGGCGGGCCCAATATTATAACTGGCATGCTGTGCCTTTCGGGCCGATTGGCAAAGAAGCAGATAAGCGAAAAGTGGCTCCAAGACATGTTGCCATGGGCGTAGCGCATTGGGCCGTCGGACGTTTAAGATTTGCTCGTTCGACCACGCCCGGATGGCGTCGGGGATGATCCGATCAGCCGACCAATCGCCGCCGCCAATTGCATTGCCTGCGCGTGCGCTCAATAGCTTTGTTTTGCTGGCTTCAAAAAAGCTTTGTCGATAGGAGGAAATGACAATTTCGGTAGCGGCCTTACTGGCGCTATAGGGGTCGTGTCCGCCCAACGGGTCGTCTTCGCGAAACGGCACACCATGTTCCAAATTGCGGTAGACTTTGTCCGTTGTTGCGACAAGAAAGACGTCGGATGTCTGAACTGTGCGGGTCGCTTCAAGCAGATATGCGGTGCCCATCACATTGCTTTCAAATGTGGATATTGGGTCATCGTAAGAAGGGTGGACGAGGGCTTGCGCGGCAAGGTGCAAAATGACTTCCGGTCGCGTTTCACCCAAAACTTTTTGTATGAGCTCTTTGTCCCGCAGGTCGCCAAATGTGCTGGTCATGCGGGTTTCAAGCTTGAGCAATGAATAAAGATTGGGCGAGGTTTCTGGGGGTAAAGCAAAACCTGTCACCCGTGCACCAAGTCGCATGAGCCAATGGCAAAGCCATGCACCTTAAAGCCTGTATGGCCCGTCACAAGAACTTTTTTTTGCCTGCCAAAATGCGGGGTCGAGTTGCGGCCGCGTCATAAAGGATTAATCCCAGACTTTCCAAGGGGCTTGCCCAGATTGCCAGGCACGCTCCAAACGGGTTTTATCGCGCAACGTATCCATCGGTTGCCAAAATCCATCATGCGAGAAAGCACGCAATTGATTGTCTGATGCCAATGTCGTCAGCGGCCCTTCTTCCCAGCTTGTGTCGTCGGTCTCAATCAAATTGAGACAGTCTGGCGACAACACAAAAAAAATCCGCCATTAATGGCACCGCCGTCGCCCCGAGGTTTCTCGTTGAACCCGGTGACAGCATCACCGTTGGTTTCTAACGCTCCATACCGGCCTGGCGGGGCGACCGCGGTGATGGTTGCCAGTGCCCCATGCGCCCGGTGAAATTCGATGAGGTCTGAAACATTTACGTCGGCAACGCCGTCACCATAGGTCATGCAAAAGGCGTCATCGTCTTTGACATAGTCGGCGATACGTTTAAGGCGTCCGCCAGTCAGCGTATCAATGCCCGTATCTACCAGCGTCACTTTCCAAGGTTCCGCGTGGCGTTCATGCACGTGCATTTGGTTTTTGGCGATATCGAAAGTGACGTCTGATTTGTGTAAGAAATAATTGGCGAAATACTCCTTGATCACATAGCCCTTATAGCCGCAGCACACCACAAACTCATTGATATTGTGATGCGAATAAAGCTTCATGATGTGCCACAGTAGAGGCATGCCCCCAATCTCAATCATCGGCTTGGGGCGTAGGTGGGTTTCCTCCGAAATCCGGGTGCCGAGACCGCCCGCTAAGATCACTGCTTTCATGCTGAAGTCTCACAATAGCGTTGCCACATTTGCCGATAGGCGTTTTCCATGCGACTAACGAACGCCTTTTCGTCCATCGCAGGACTGTTTTTCATCTTCGTCCGCATTGTGGCGCGAATGTCCGCCAATTTGTCTAGGTCACTTGCAAGATCGACGGCGATTTCCACGTATTGTTTTTCATTTTCCGCTACCCACTCGCCAAAACCAGCATGGCGCAAGATAGCGCCGCCGAGCGTGCCAACGCTGGCGCGATTGTAGAGCGTGACAAAAGGGTTGCCCATGTAGAGATGCTCAAAAGCGTAGTTCCCGAATTGTGTGGGAAACAGTCCAGGGCAATATCAATCTCGCGCAGCACATCCCATGGGGGGCTGTTAAAGCCCATGATCAGACGATCACTCTCAACGCCGAATCTAGAAAATTTTTCTGCGACTTGATCACACATCATCTGGTCTTGGTAATTGCGGCTATCCAAGCGCAGTTTTGACCCCTCGGTGCGCTTAAGAATTTCCGCCCAAGCTTTGATTGTCTTTTCATTCAAGCGAACCGACCGCGAAAGGGTGCAAAATGTCACAAAACCATTTTTTTTGGGCAGGTAGCGGACTGACTTCGCCCATGCCCGGACCTGGGCGATATACAACTGAGGGACCATCTAGCCGCCAAACTTCGCCTTCACCGAATAAGTGATTATCGCGTTCAGGGGTTACATTTTGATCACCCATATAATAGTCAATGGACTCCATCCCTGTGGTGTAACCGAAGTCTAGCCAATGGATTGAAACAGGCGCCGGCTTGCGCGCAAAAGCCAACAAACGGTTGCCTTTTGCATGGCCTGAAATATCAACAAGAATGTCGATCTTATCGGCACGAATTTGGTCTGCCAGCGCGCCATCGGTCAGCTTGTTGGTTTTGATCCAATGATCACACTGGGCTCGGTAAAACTCGGTATAACTGTCCGATTGGGCAATTTCGGCGTAAGCAAAAATCTCAAAACTCTCTTTGTTTGCGTGCTCGAATAGGGGCGGAAAATGAAAAGCCGCGGCGTGTTTATGAAATGAAGAACTTACATATCCAACGCGTAATCGACGATTTGGGATGCGCGTGTTTTGATGCGGCTGTTGTTCGGATTCCAATGGCTTGGCATATCTATCATTGAAGCCCTTGTACTGATCAAAAATTTCCTCACCGCTTTTGTTTGGATCATAGTTCATCGTAAACAGCATATTTGAATAAGCTGTGCTGAAAGTCGGATCACATTCTAGGGCCTTTTCGAAATGGAATTGCGCCCGATCAAAGTCTCCAAAATCTTTGTGAACGCTAGCCAAGTTGCTGTGCGCCTTGGCGTGTGATGGATTTAACTCCAATGCGCGCTGAAACTCGTCAATTGCTTCCAAAAGACGTCCTCGCTTTAGATACGCATTGCCTAGATTGTTATGCATGCCCGAGGAGTTTGGTGCCAATTCAACGGCTTTTTGGTAACTTGGGATTGCCTCTTCGCTGCGGCCCATTGCGAAATAGGCATTGCCGTGATCGTTGTAGGCATGCGCATGATCCGGGTCTATTGTGTAGGCGCCTTCAAAGCAGGTAAGCGCATCCTCGTACTCACCGGCTTCACTAAGCGCTAGGCCCAAATTGTAATAGAAATCTGAATTTTGTGGGTCAAGTTCCGCAGCTTTTTGACCGTGCTCGATCGCAATAGCCAGTTCATTTTGTTCCCGCGCCAAAATACCCAAATTACAATGAGCTGCCGCAAAGTTCGGTTCAGCTTCCAGCACTTGCTTATATTGCTGGGTTGCTTCGCCATGCCGCCCCAAGTGTTGCAACGCCACCGCTCGGTTGTAAAGCGTCATAACTGAATGCGGGACGATTTGTAGGGAACGTTCGATTAGGTCTAACCCTTTACCAGGATCCCCCATATCTGTGTACAAATTTCCTAGATTGTTGAGGATTTCATGGTTTTGCGGCTGCAAAGACAACGCTTTTTTCAATGCGTGTTCAGCTGCCTCATAGTTTTTGGATGCCTTTTCGACCAATCCTAGACTGATATAACCGGGCGCAAAATTTGGATCTGCAGTAACGGCCATTAAATGGTGGGCCCGAGCGCCTTCAAAGTCGCCCAACTCTTTCAACACACCTCCCATATTATTCAAAAAAAATGCGGGTGACTTGGGCTGCTTAAAAGCGCTTTCTCTAAAAACTGTTTTGCAATCTCAAGCTTGCCAACCTGTTTTGCTAATAGACCCATCAAATGATTAGCATCGCCATGTTGCGGATTGATCTTCAATATCGCTTGATATTCCTGTTCTGCTAAAGGTAATTCGCCCTTTTGGTGGTGCGCTACACCTTTGGCCAACAAATCGTTTATCGGGCCCTGACCCGTACCGGCGCCAGTTTGTTTTTTTTCCATTTTTGCTTGGCGGCGGCGTTCGGATCGGTTCATGGCGATGGTCCCATTTGCTTCAAAGAATCAGTTTGCTTGAAATGCTAGCACCAATGAATCGAACGGCATAATCGCTTTGCGTGCCTCAAAAGAAAAGGCGGAGCGCAAAGCGCCCCGCCTAATGAAAATCAACTGCGATTGGTCGACTTACTATTCAACTGTGACACCAGCGAAATAAGGCACACCCAATGTTGAACGCCAGAAGCCTTTAACGTCTGAACCCATCATCATGTAAAGGTTACGGTGATACATGGGCAAAATAACATGATCATTCATCATGATCGCTTCTGCATTGGCCATATGCTGCAAAGATTCTGCCTGATCAACTGCAGCTTTAGCGGCAGCGATTTCGGCGTCATACTCTTCATTTGACCACTTTGCCAGATTGTTCGGGCTTGTTGACACAAAGTTATCCAGGAACGTCATTGGGTGCGGATAGTCGGCGCCCCAACCATTTGCGCAATCTGGTATTCAACTTTTTGCACTTCTGGGTAGTAAACTTTCCATTCGCTCACATCGATCTCAACGTCGATATTGAGGTTCTCTTTCCACATTTGCTGAATGGCTTCGAGCAACTTCTGGATCGGAGGCGATGAGTAGGTTGCAAATACAGTTGCAGGGAAACCTTCGCCATTTGGATAGCCCGCTTCAGCCAAAAGCTTTTGTGTTCATCAGCTTTTGCTGTGTCGGCCAAGCCGTAATCTTCAGCCACGTCGCGGAAATCTTCGCCCGCAACATTCATGCCATAAGGCACCAAGCCAGTTGCTGGCACGTCTGCTGATTGCAAGACGAACTCAACGATTTCCTGCCGATCAATCGCCATTGAAAGGGCTTTACGCACTTTCACATCGTCCACTGGGTTCATTGCTGGGTTGAAGAATGCATATGTGGTGCCCAAAGATGGGATCACAAGGAAGGCTTCGCTTTCAACGGAAAGACGAGGCACTTCTGACGCTGGCACAGATTCAATGCCGTCAACATCGCCAGCTTCCATCGCAGCCAAAGCAGTTGATTGTTGTGGGATCAAACGGAAAGTCAGTTTGTCGAGTTTAACATCTTCCGCACCGTAATAGTTTGGGTTTTTCTCGAAAACAAAACCTTCGCCCAAGTTCATTTCGGTCACGCGGAATGGGCCGGTGCCAATATATGTGTCTGGGCTGCGTGTCCAACCTTCTGGGTCAGCTTCCACAACATCCTGACGCACAGGGAAGTATGTTGAGTAGGCCACAAGCTGCAACATGTAGGGCACGCGTTGCTTCAAAGTGAACTCAACAGTGTGCTCGTCAACGGCCTTCATGTTTGGCGTGGCGTCACCGCCATCATAAAACTCTTGCGCGCCTTCAATGTGATACAGAAGGGCAGAGTTTTTCGCGCCGCTGGCAGGGGTTAAAACCCGTGTCCATGCGTAAATGAAATCATCGGCGGTGACAGGCTCGCCGTCGGACCATTTTGCATCTTCGCGCAGTTTGAAGGTGTAAGTCAGGCCATCTTCTGAGATGTCCCAACTTTCAGCCAATGCCGGCACAATTGAACCGTCTGGCGCAAACTTTACCAAGCTTCAAACGTGTTGCCAATGATCGGTGCCGCAAATGTTTCGTTTGTGGTGCCGGGATCGAAAGTGTCAGACTCATTGTTGACCACATAAACAAGTGATGATTCAGCAAAAGCTGCTCCGCCAAGTGCCAATGAAGTGGCTGCAATGAGAGGGATCAGTTTTTTTTAACATTTCACTCCTCCATTGGGGGGATGCCCCAATTATTATCAAATGGGCCATTGTGAATTGGCCCTTGGTTAAGTCGCCGACTATTCGGCGTAATGGCAGGCAACTTTGTGGTTGTCGGCCAATTCTTTAAGCTCAGGCTCCTGCTCGGCGCACAAATCCGTTGCCAATGGGCAGCGGCTGCGGAACCGACAGCCGGATGGCATGTCGATGGGGCTGGGAATTTCGCCCTGCATTTGATCCTGATTGTCCTTACGCGCTTCCACAGGGTCCGCGATGGGGATCGAGGCCAAAAGCGCGCGCGTATAGGGATGTTTCGGGTCATCATAAAGCGCGTTGTTGGGGGCAATCTCGACCAGTTTGCCCAGATACATCACGCCAATACGATCTGAGATATGCTTCACCATCGACAAATCATGGGTGATAAACAAATAGGTCAGCCCAAGCTCTTTTTGCAGATCCTCGAGCATATTGACCACTTGCGCCTGAATCGAAACATCGAGCGCGGAAATCGCTTCGTCGCAGATCACCAGTTGCGGGTTTAACGCTATGGCGCGGGCGATGCCGAGCCGCTGGCGTTGACCGCCGGAAAATTCGTGCGGAAAGCGGTTGGCATGGTCTTTATTAAGTCCCACCACCTCAAGCAATTCCTGCACCCTGGCGGTGCGACTCTTGTCATTTCCAATCCCCGCAATCTCAAGCGGCTCCGCAATCAGATCACGCACATTCATGCGCCCATTCAACGAGGCATAAGGGTCTTGAAAGATCATTTGAATGTTGCGCCGGTGTGGCGCCAAGTCTTTTTCTTTCAGCTTGGCCAGGTCGGTGCCGTTAAACTCAATCACCCCGTCCGTGGGGCTGTAAAGCCGGATCAATGTGCGGGCGAGGGTGCTTTTGCCACAACCACTTTCGCCTACCAGGCCGAGTGTTTCGCCACGGCGAATATCAATATCCACCCCATCGACGGCTTTCAGATATTTGGGGTTTTGGCCAAAAAAACCAGAGGATACATGAAAGTGCTTCTTCAGATTGCGCACGCGCATCAGCACATCGTCTGTATCGGATTTGTGCAACTGCTTATCCATTTGAGATCTCCGGTGCGTCGAAGATTGCTTGTAGCGCATGAGGCGCCTCGTTGTGGTGCAACCAGCACCGGGCCTCATGCACCGTGGTTTTTGCGTTGGGCCGTTCAAACAGCGGCGGCATCGCGCTCAAACAGTGTTGAATGGCGTGCGGACAACGTGGCGCGAAGGGACAACCTTCCGGCGGCCTTAGCATATCTGGCGGTGAGCCAGGAATGGGCGTTAGTCGTTCCTTGGTGTGGCTGCGCACATCGGGGATCGAATGCAACAATCCGGTGGTGTAAGGATGCTGTGGCGCAGCAAAAACGTCGTAGACATCGCCGGTTTCCATCACCATGCCGCCATACATTACCAATAAGCGGTCAGCTACTTCGGCGATCACGCCCAAATCGTGCGTGATCAAAATGATGGCCATGCCCAGTTTTTCTTGCAAATCTTTGAGCAGCAGCAAGATCTGCCGCTGGATGGTCACATCTAGCGCAGTTGTTGGCTCGTCGGCGATCAGCAATTTGGGGTCACAGCTGAGCGCCATGGCGATCATCACCCGCTGGCGCATGCCGCCAGAAAATTGATGCGGATAATTGTCCAACCGGCTGGCTGCGCTCGGAATTTTTACCAACTCAAACAGTTCGAGTGCGCGCTTTCTCGCCTCTCCACGCGATTGAGGCTTGTGCGCGAGAATGGTTTCAATGATCTGCTCCCCAACAGTCAGCGTGGGGTTCAAGCTGGTCATTGGGTCCTGAAAGATCATCGCAATGTCATCGCCACGAATGGTGCGCAATTGCTTATCTGACAGGCCGGTAAGCAGCTTGCCCTCAAAATCGGCAGAGCCTTCCACCACTTCGCCATTGGCTTTCAAAAGCCCCAAGATGGAAAGGCAGGTTATGCTCTTGCCCGAGCCACTTTCGCCCACAATGCCCACGATTTCGCCCGGGCGCACATCAAAGCTGACGCCGCGCACAGCCTGCACATCACCGCGGGTGGTGTGAAAATGGGTAGTGAGATTATCGACTTTCAATAAAGGTGCTGAGCTCATTTGCGCAACCTCGGATCAAGTGCGTCCCGCAATCCATCGCCCAAAAAGTTAAAGGCAAACATGGTCATGGAGATTGCAGCCGCAGGAAAAAACAATTGGTGCGGATAGGCGCGCAGGGTTTCCACCGCTTCAGCGGTCAATGTGCCCCAGCTGGCCATCGGCACGCTCACGCCCAAGCCGATAAAGCTCATAAAGCTTTCAATGAAAATCGCGCTCGGGATCAACAGCGTCAGGGTCACCAAAATCGGGCCCATTGTGTTGGGCAGCAAATGGCGCGTCAAAATCCGCTTGGTGCTGGCGCCCATGGTTCTGGCCGCCGCCACATAGTCCTGATTTTTGAGCGAGAGCATCTGACCACGCACAATCCGCGCCATATCCACCCAGAACACCGAGCCAATGGCAATGATGATCGATAAAAAGCCTGACTGGAAAACCACCATCATCAGGATCACATAAAGGGTGAGCGGGATGGTGGCGATAATCTCCACGATCCGCATCATCACATTATCCACATTGCCGCCAAAATACCCGGCAATGCCGCCATAAAAGACGCCGATAAAGAAGTTCACCATCGCGGCGACGAAAGCAACGGTCAACGAAATGCGCGCGCCATAAAGCTGCCGCACCAACACGTCACGCCCAAGGCTGTCTGTGCCAAACCAGTTGGTTTGGTTCCAACGATAGCCAATCGATTCAACGGGGTTGCCGTCCGCATCCACCAGAGCGGCAGGCAGGGAGCTGTAATCCACACGGATTTGCGTATCTTCAAACACATAAATGTGTTGCTTGTTGATGAGGTCTTTGCGTTTCGCACGCACGAGGCCAAGAATTTCGCCATTCTCGCCACTTCATAAAGCTTGAAGTTGCCACTGTTGAGAAACACATATTGCGCTGGGGCGTTGCTTGGTTCGGCCTTGTAGACTTCAAATACCGGCGGAATATTGGACAGCTTCAAATCTTGATGAAAATAGGTGTGCTGAGTCAGCATGGGCCCGAAAATCGCCGACAAGATCAGGAAAATAATGAAGGCAAGGCTGGCCATAGCTGGTTTGTTGCGCCACATGCGCTGCCGCACATCCTGCCAATAAGTCAGGCTAGGCGCCGCGATAAATTCCGCATCCTGCGCGCCTTGATCAACAGGGGTCCAATTCTCTTTCGGTATCGTCACATTGTGCTGGGTCATTGTGCCTTCTCCCCAAGCTTAATTCGGGGGTCGAGTACCATATATAAAAGGTCGACAATCAAAATCATCAGCATCAAAAACGCCGCGTAGAAAATCGTAATGCCCATAATGGTGGTGTAGTCCCGGTTGGAAATGGACAGCACAAAGTGGCGACCGATTCCGGGCAGTGCAAAAATTTGCTCAATCACGAATGAGCCGGTGAGCAAATTTGCGACAACTGGACCCAATACGGTCACGATCGGGATCAGTGCATTGCGCATACCATGTTTGAACAAAATGGTGTGGGGATGCAGGCCTTTGGCGCGGGCGGTGACCATGTAGTCCTGCCCAAGAACCTCAAGCAATGATGAGCGTGAGAGACGCGCGATAAAGGAAAGCCAAAAGCCGGACAAGGCAGCAACTGGCAAGATATAGCCGCGCCAACTGTCGAGCCCGAACGTGGGCACCAAATTCCATTGCAGCGCAAACAGATAAAGCGCGATGGTTGCCAACACATATGACGGAATCGCCACGCCCATTGTGGCAATCGCCATAATGGTGGTGTCCTGCCACTTGTTTTGATTGAGTGCGGCGACGATGCCTAAGGGAATACCCAGGGCCACAACGCACAACATGGCCAAGAAACCAGTCTGCGCGGTAACCGGCAGGCCTTCGCGGATCAAGTCATTCACCCGAACGCCGGGATATTTAAATGAAGGGCCGAGGTCAAAAGTGACAATGCCCTGCAGATAGCTGAGATATTGCTGCCAAATCGGCTTATCCAGGCCATATTTGGCATTCAACGCCGCCTCAATCTCAGGTGCCAACATTTTTTTCAGATGTGAAGGGCCCGCCGGGAATGGCGTGCATCAAAAAGAATGTCAGCGTAATGATCAAAAACAAGGTCAAGGCCATCATCAAGATGCGCTTGATCAGATAGTGTAACATTTATCGCCCCGCTGGATGGTTACATCGCCATGTGCTTGTCTCCCAACAAGCCATGCCTCACCAAATAGATACCATTGAAAATACAAGATTGGCGAAGCGAGTAAAGAAGTTTTTATCAGATAAAAATTTTTTCGATCGGACATTGCTCACCAATGCTTGGAAATCCAGTATTTATCATGTGAAATTTTTTTTGTTTTGGGGGGGGATTACCCCTGATTTTTTTGGACAATTCCCCCAATTGTGAATTAAATTGTCAGTATTGTAACACTTTCATATTTGATTAAGCGCAAATTCTGATTAGTGTTCCGAAAGTTAAACGAGGAAAAATCAACCTATGGCGTCACCCCCATTGCTCATACTTGGGAACGTGAATATCGAACTGGTGATGGGCGATTTGGATCGTTGGCCAGACTTCGGGACGGAGATGACGATGTCTTCGTCAGACTTCCGCGCGGGCGGCGCCGCGGGCACAACAGCGCTTGCGCTTTCCGGCCTGAGTGTCGATCATCGATTGATTGCCACAGTTGGATCTGACAATCTGGGAACATGGCTGCAAGGGGAGTTCCAACCCGGCACAACGGCCTGGACGACCATTCCAACCGCGACGACGGTTTCTGTAAATATGCTGCATGATGGCGGCAATGTAGTTGTGTTCAACTCCACAGGCCATCTGCAGGATGTAACCTTGGACACAATGATTGATGCCATTCCTCCGGCAACTTCAAAGTCATCTTTCGCGCTGGTTACCGGCGCGCATCTGATGCCCTCGGTTACGGCGGGTCTTTCCCAACTTCTGACGATGCTTTCCACCATGGGGTGGACCACTGCACTCAGCCACGATCGTCCCTTCGAAGGCTGGACCGAAGATACAAGAGCTGTGTTTCTAAGTTGGGTGCGGGCCACGGACTGCATTTTGATGCGCGAACACGAATTGCGTGCGGTTATGGAAGAGGAAGATACAGACGAGGCAGAAAAAGCGCTTGTGAAGACGCTGGCCGATCACCAAGTTTTGGTGGTTCAGCGGGGGCGCACGCGCGCCGATGGCTTTTATCAGGGACAAATGGTAACGGCTGCCATCGAAGAGTTCGAGACAAATGATCCCGTGGGCTATGCGGATATTTTCAACGCGGCGTTCATCTCGTCTTATATGGCGGGTGAAGGATTGCAAGTGGCGCTAGAAAGCGGCCTAACAGTCGCCTCAATAGCGGTCAGCACGGCACCGCGTATTTATGGTGTTTTTGTTGATTGATAGGGCGACCAAGACAACGACAAAAAAGGGGCCATTGGCCCCTTTTAATTTCTTTTTTTGTTCAGATCAGTTGAGGTCGCGCTTAAAGCTCGCACCAATGCCATAGGAACGTTCGCCAGCTACGTGACCAGCATCAAGTGCGTACATCACGTCAAATTGTAGTGTGCTGAACGCGTCCGGTTGCATGAAATAGCTTGCAGCAATATCGATCTCGCGACCAGATGGCGAGAGATTGCCGGTAACCTGATCATAAATGATGTTGCCAGCTTTATCCCGGCCAACCGGCAAATTCATGGTGATGTCGCCAGCGTCTGCACGAAGCGGTTGTGCCAAAGACAAGGTCACTCTGTCGCCCTTCTGCACTAAATCTGCTTTTGCTACCCCAAGGTGAAAACCGGAAAATTGTGCGGCATCAAAGTCGGTCACAAATCCGTCGCCCTCAGCTTGACCATTGGCCCGGCCCAACTCAGCGCCGCCAAATAAACGGAAACCGTTCGCCAAGTCTGTGTCAAAACTCATATTCGCGCTTTGTGTGTTGGCCAAGGTGGGAGTGTTGAAGGCATCGTTGCCCACTAACCCCAGAAAGGCTCCTGTTTCGACCATTTGATTGAGACCAAGGCGTAAAGATGAGTTGCCAAGTTCGAATTGTGCTGTCGCGCCCGCACCGGACAATGAGCCATTTATGCTTTCGCTATGCTGGGCGCTAAACCCATAAAAGCCATAATGGCCGAATGCCGTCTCATGCTTTTGATAAATGGCGGTCGCTGTTTCTGCAAAGGAAAGAATCGATACATTCCCGGCAAGTTCGTTGGCAAGGCCGAGGTCAGTCTGCAGCAGCGCAAGACCATCTTCTGCGCCGAAATACAACGCATTTTGAATATTGCTGTCTTCACCGCCCAGCGACAACGATGTCTTTGCCTGACCTTTGTCCTGCAGCCTGTCCACCGAAGCTGACCTGTAGGTGCTTTGATTCTGCTGCACGAAATGATCAGCTCCGATGTGGAAATCGCCATTAAGTGCGTCAAAGACTGCCATTTCCTGCTCTCGTAGCATGCGCGATAGCCCATCGCCATAGCCAGCACTTGTGCGGATGGCTGCATTGCCCAAACTTGTACGCTGGCCGTTGCTAAGATTGCTCCCACGCACAACGCTGACCTCACCAATCGGTTGCAGTGCCGCGGAAATGTTCAATACGCCATGGCCAAATACGTCGGAATAGGCATGCGTCACGCCGCCGCCAAAGTTCGTCGTGCCGTCGACAGTGAAAAACGTGTTGTTTGCCGAAGCGAGCAAACGATCGCGCCATTCCCCTGGGGTCAGACCAGGAAAAGCTTCTGCAAGCAAGGCAACAGCGCCTGAAATTTGTGGCGCGAAAAATGAGGTGCCGGCACCCGACTCATAAAGGCTGTCACCGTTGTCGGATGCTGACGACAATTCGCCATCTCCGACCAAACAAAATTCTGCGGCTTGGCCACAGGGGCTGGACAACAATCTAGCGCTTACAATTTCTTCGGTTGCAGGATTAAGCGTAAAGTCGGCCTCTGCTGCAACAATCCATGCTTCTGCAAGCTGCGGGGCCAAAATTGGCAGACCCGCGCTAATATCGGTATCCCCCAAATTGGTGTTTGCATTTGCAAATACGATGACGCCTGTATTCTGGAATGCATCAAGCGCATCAATATAGTTTTGCCAGCCTGTTTCGCCGCCGCCTTCAAGAGAGTTTAAAGCTTGCGCTGCCGTTTGCCCTCCGCTCATGAGTGTCTGTGCCTCGACGACACTTCGATCGAAACCCCATGAGTTATTCTGAACGACGGCTCCCTTGCTCGCGGCATCGGCGGTCGCTAATCCCATATTGGTCAGCGAGTTGTAAAAAGTCGACAAATGAAGGTCAGCACCTGGAGCTACACCCATTGTGCCGCCGGAGCCATAATCTCCCGTTGCGATCGCGGCGACCATTGTGCCGTGGGCACTTGAGCCTGACACGACAGTGCTGCCATATGTGTAAATCAGCTTGCCGCTAAATTCATCGTGAGTGGATCGGAAGCCGTCATCGACAATAGCAACCAACTCGCCCGCGCCAGTGAGGCCGGTAGAAAGCCCCTTATGCAAATTAATAAATTTGTAGGCATGGGGCCTGGAACCTGCGCGCACAAAGTCAACATCAGCATTCTGAAATTCTGCCGAATTCAAAATCGTCGTCGCAAGCGCCGCATTTTCAGTGCCGCCACTTCCCGTGGCCCAAGCTGCTGTGATGCTGGTGGATGTACTTGCGCCACCACCGCCGCCGCCGCCGCCGGGACCACAACCCGCTAACAACAGCACGCTGAAGGCTGCAGAACTCAAAAAGGTTGCTTTGCTCAATCTGTTCATATGATCCGATCTCATGTTCATGCCTGCAATTTCATCAAAAATGACTTTAAATCCATATTTCTAACAAAAAGCCTATTTCATTAACCAATTCAATAGATCGCGCCAAAAAAAACTTAAAACCTAAAAGATACCAATGAAGACATTTCATTTCAAACGGGTCTCGTTTTTTTAGTCAAAAATTTGTAGTTTCCCGCAGATGGTACATGGAAATGAAAAATAAACTACCTATGCTTGTGCTTTTTATTTATATATATCAGTTGTTTATGTGAAAAATATTAGCGTTTTCCCCAATTTGTACTTTTTGTGATTTTTTGGTTGCAAAATGGTATTATATTGGATTTAATGAGGGTGAGGATAACGGTGGCCGTTGGGCTTTAGGTGTATGTGGCGCTGTTCTAGTTAGGTTTGGCATTTCTATTGATTGAAATGTTGGGGAGGGAAGCGATCCATGATGATTCTTATCAAAAATGCCACAGTTTTTGACGGTGAGCAGTTTTTGGAAAATCATTTTGTTGAGATCGCTCATGGGCAAATCGCCCGTCTAATGCCGGCTGCCGAAATTGCAATTTCTGAATACGACGAGATTGTAGATCTGCAGGGTCAGGTGCTTGCACCTGGGTTTGTGGACGTTCAGGTTAATGGCGGTGGTGGTGTAATGTTCAACGACAAACGCTCGGTTGAAGGGTTGGCCGAAATTGTTCGGGGACACCGCAAATATGGCTCAACCACTTTAATGCCCACTCTGATTACCGATTCCTTCGATGTTATGCGCGAAGCTGCGAACGCGATCACTGCGTCGATTGATGCTGGGTTGCCAGGCGTTCGCGGTGTGCACTTTGAAGGTCCCTATCTAAGTTTGAAGCGCCGAGGTGTGCACGCGCCGGAATTTTTGCGCGATGTTGATGACGAAGCGTTGGAATTGTTTACGAGGGGCGATCTTGGTGAGGTGATCGTTACGGTTGCGCCCGAATGTGTGCCCGGTGATTTTATCTCGGCGCTGAATAAAAGCGGTGTGCACGTCTGTGCTGGGCACAGTGCGGCCACATATGAACAGATTGGCGATGCGCTTAAGGCAGGCTTGCGTGGCTTTACTCACTTGTTTAACGCCATGCCGCCATTGGCCAATCGCGAGCCAAGCGTTGTTGGTGCGGGCCTCGACGACAATGAAAGCTGGTGTGGGCTAATCGTTGATGGCTATCATTTGCATTTTGCTAGTGCGCGCATTGTGGTGCGGGCTAAATCGCGCGGTAAAATCATGCTGGTCACTGATGCAATGGCCACAGTGGGAGCTGCCGAAAAGCACTTTAATCTGTACGGTGAAACCGTTCATGCCATCGACGGTCGTTGCGCTTTAGATGACGGCACGCTCGCTGGGTCTGATCTCGATATGATACGTGCCGTTGAGTTGGCAAATAAAGAGCTTGGCCTCGAGCTCTCAGAGGCGTTGCGGATGGCCTCTCTATATCCCGCTGAGTTTTTGCGTTTAGACAAAAAGATTGGTCGGATCGCGCCTGGCTATGATGCGGATCTGGTTGCCTTTGGCGCGAAAGATTTCAAGGTTTCCCAAACTTGGATTAAAGGCGAAGGGGAGGTGCACTAATGCCCGTGTGTTTTGACATAGGTGGCACCAATATTCGCTTTGGCTGGCCCAATGCAGTAGGTGAGGTGCAGGTGGCGGGGCAATGCCCCACGCCCGGCGGTTCGCTTGAGGAGTTTTTGGCAGCAATGGTGTCGATGGTGTCCGAGGCGCCAGCTTCTCAGCGGGACTATGTCGCCATTTCCATCGCAGGTTTCGCGGACCCAGATAGCGGCGCGCTTACCATCGCGAATATAGAGTGTTTAAAGGGCGTAGATTTGGCAACCAAGCTAAAACTTCGCCTGGCGATGCCGGTGATCATCGCAAATGATGCCGATTGTTTGGCGCTGGCGGAGGCCCATGCGGGTGTCGCAAAAGGCGCACGCAATGTGCTGGCAATTGTCTTGGGAACCGGCGTTGGCGGCGGTATCGTGATCAATGGCGAAATTGTTATTGGTGTTGGTGGAATTTCAGGTGAATGGGGCCATGGCCCGGTCGTTGATCCATCTGCTGGCGGGCGAATAGAGCTATTGGCTATTTTGAATGCGGCTGTGGCCAATCAGGTTGTTTGGACACTGTTGGTGGTGCGCGTGGCTTAGAAAATGTGCACAAGGCGCTAACAGGCGAGGTGGTTGAGGCAAAGAATTTGCTCGACCTCTGGCGTGCAGGTGATCGCCAGGCTGCAAAGTCGATTGAAATATCCGCAGAGATGGTGGCGCGTGTGCTTTCAACTTTTGTCAATGCGTTGGGCCCAGGTTGTGCCGGTTGGCGGCGGATTAGCTCATGCCCACGATCTGGTGGCGCTTCTCGATAAACGCGTGCGCACAATGGTTCTCCCCAAATATGAAAAGCCACTCGTTGTGCCCGCTCATCACCTCAAAAACGCTGGGCTTGTTGGCGCTTCCTTTTTGCGTCCAAGCGGCAGCGATGTCCGGGGGGTCGCATGATGCCAAAAGTCATTCTAGAAATCTGTGTAGACACAGCGCACGGGATCAAAACAGCAAAGCGTGCTGGCGCGGACCGAGTGGAGCTCTGTTCGGCCTTGGTCGCGGGTGGTTTAACGCCGACCCGCGGTTTGATGCGACTGGCGCGAGACCTAGAAATGGCCGCCCACGTGATGATCCGTCCACGCGAAGGTGATTTTTGTTTTACCGAAGATGAAATCAATTTAATGCTGGATGATATCGCGCTCGCCAAACAAGAGCATATGCAGGGCGTCGTGTTAGGGGCAACCAAGGCTGATGGCTCGCTTGATGTGCGCACGCTTCAAAAACTAGTTGCCGCAGCTAATGGTCTTGATTTGACGCTTCATCGTGCCTTCGATGTGACGCCCGACCCCTTCGAGGCGCTGGAAACAGCTATCGAATTAGGCTTTGACCGCATATTGACCAGCGGACAAAAGAAAAAAAGCAATAGATGGCAAGGACTTGCTCCTAGATCTCGTCAAGCTAGCCGACGGTCGAATCGAAATTATGCCTGGTTCCGGTATAAACCCAAATAATATTGAAGACCTGGCTAGAAAGTTGCCGCTGAAAAGCGTGCACGCCTCCTGCGCATCAACTCATCCGCAACGTCCAGAAATGGCTGCATATCTGGGCTTTTCGACCCAAAATGGTCGGCGAGATACCGGTTTAGAAATTGCACGTCAAATGGCAGCTGCGTGCACAAATTCGGAAAGGGTGGCGTCATGACTACATTCTCTTTCCACAAAGATTTAATTCAAAAACATGAATTAAATCAAATCACTACCCACGTAAATGAAATTAATTTTCACAATTTGCGCCCAAAACTACGATTCACGCTTGAGAAATTGCACATTTTGGTCCAAGGTGCGAAAATTAATTTCATCATAGATCGGGAGGGATCGTATGACCTTTAGAATTGGTGTCGTCGGACTTGGCTATCGAATCGGCTATTTGATGCAGGTGATTGGCCAGACACAGCAGGACGTTGAATTTGTTGGTTATGTCGATCCAAAGCCCGCAGGATTGGGGTTGGTAAATGGCGAGGGTGTGCCGGGAATTTCTGTTGATCCAGAGGCACTCAAGCGGTTTGATCCAGGTAGGCAATTCGCCAGCTTGGAAGAGCTGATCGAAAAAGGAAATCTCGATCTTTTGATGGTGGGTTCGCCCAACCATTTGCACCTTGAACATTTGCGCATCGCTATCAAAAGCGGCATCAAGACCTTCGCTGAAAAGCCCGTTGTGACAACAGAAGCGCAGACTTTTGAGCTTTTGGGGTTGTTGGCGGAAGCTAAAGATGTCGATCAGGTTATGATCGGCTTGGTGCTGCGCTATGCGCCATTATATCGCGATTTGATCGCCGCACGTGATGACGGCAAGTTAGGCAATATTGCTTCGATCGAGGCATCCGAGCATATCGCGCCATACCATGGTGCCTTTTTCATGCGCGATTGGCGCCGTAACTCGCGGTATTCTGGTGGGTTCATGTTGGAAAAGTGTTGCCACGACTTGGACCTTTACCAAGGCCTTGTTGGGTCGCGTCCAAAACGCGTTGCGAGCTTTGGCGGGCGTCGTTCGTTCGTGCCGGAAAACAAGCATCAGAACTGCCCAATGTCTATCAATACAAACCAAGCGGTTGGAATGGCAGTGATAAAGTCTTTGATAGTGACGGTGACATCATCGACTATCAAACAGCGCTCATTGAGTATTCGGGCGGTGAAAACCTTTGCTTTCACACCAATATGAATGTGCCAGACGAATTCCGCCGCTTCGCTGTGATCGGTTCAAAAGGCATGGCTGAAGGCGATTTTATTCGTAATTTCTTCAAGCTAACGGCGTCTGAGAATTCAGAAACGTTGGTGGATAAATCCTATGAGGCTTCTAATCTATCTGCGCACTACGGGGCTGATGAGCAGATGATCGAAGATATTTTCAATCATTTGCGGGACGGCGCAAAGCTCCCAGTTTCCATCTTGGATGGGCTGGAAGCCGGCTTAACCGCAATCAAATTAGACGAAGCACGCTTGTCCGGTTCTGTCATTGATCTCACCGAAATGTGGGCCAAGTTCGACAGCTACAAGCTTGCTAAGGAGGAGGTTGCTTAAATGCAAGCAATGGGGGGACGTCCAAATGTGTTTCCGTATTTGCTGCTTTTGCCTGCGCTGTTCATTACGCTTGCAATTGTGGCCTGGCCGCTGCTTGAAACAGTGCGCTTGTCGTTTACGGACGCATCGCTAAAGCTAACGGAAGATTTTATTGGCTTCGCCAACTATGAGAAATTTCTCACGCCGCTTTCCTGAGGTGATCGGTCGAACGTTCTATTGGATGGCGATTTCGGTTACCCTGAAAATGGTAGTTGGCGTTTTGGGGGCAATGTTGCTCAACTCCGCGGTGCCAGGACGTGCCTTCTTCCGCGTGTTGGTTATGCCGCCCTGGATTGTGCCGATTGCCATTGGCGTATTCATGTGGCGCTGGATGTACAACGGCCAGTTCGGGATGATCTCAGGCGTGGCACAGCATTTAGGAATCCTCGCCGGTCCTTATGAATTTTTGGGTGACCGTACAGGCGCATTCTATTCGACAGTGGTGACAGATGTTTGGGTGGGTACGCCCATGGTGACCATTTATTTGCTCGCTGCTATGCAGTCGATTTCTCCAGACTTGCACGAAGCCGCTTGGGTGGATGGCGCAAGCCGCATGTATCGGTTCCGGCGCATCACATTGCCTTTGATTATGCCGGCCGTGGCCACAATGGGCCTATTGAGCGCAATTTGGACCTTCAACTCCTTCGATATCATTTGGATTTTGACCGAAGGTGGACCGCGCGGGTCGACCACCACGATGATTATTGACACCTATAAGACTGCGATTTCACGAAATCGCTACGGTGAAGGTGCCGCACGCGCGGTGATGATCGTGATCTTCTTATCGTCCTTCGCAGCATTCTACTTCTACATGCTGTCACGCATGGCAAAACGGAGCTTGGGCAATGATAAATAAGTACCGTTGGTGGGAAGTTGTTGGCATCTATCTCGGCATTGCCGCCTTCCTGATCTTTATTCTTGCGCCTTTCTTGGAAGCCTTCTTGGTGTCCCTGCGCCCACTGGATCGCATCAATTCGATTCCATACAGGGTCGTAACGGAAAATATGAGCTTTGACGCATATTTCACCATGTGGGAAAACGTGCCTCGCTTAGCGCGCTACATTTGGAACAGCTTCTTTATCGCAACCTGCGTGACCATTATCGTGCTGATCGCAGTGGTGCCTGCTGCGTGGGCATTCGCACGGTTCGAATTTAAGGGCCGCGACCCGCTGTTGGCTGCATTCCTTGCCATCAACATGGTCGGCGGCGCTGTATTGATCATCCCATTGTTCCAGTTGATGCGGAACCTTGGATTGCTCAATACTTATCTGGCGATGATCGTACCAGGGCAGCCTTTTTGATCCCCACTGCGATCTGGTTGCTGCGCTCATATTTGATGAAAATCCCCCGCGAGCTGGAAGAAGCAGCGTGGGTGGATGGCGCAAGCCGCCCTTATATCTTGCTTAAGGTGATCTTGCCGATCGCGATGCCAGGTATTGTGGTGGTGGCTATTGCGACCTTCATCGGCGCCTATGCGCAACAATTCTTGTTTGCGCTAACATTCAATTCACAATCTGACCTGCACCCATTGCCGGTTGGTATTTACCAGTTCTTTGGCCGTCAAACCGTTATTTGGAATGAAGTGATGGCCGCGAGTTTGGTCGGCATTTTGCCAGTGCTGATCATTTACATCTTCCTCCAGCGTTACATTATCGCTGGCCTGACCGCTGGCGCGGTCAAGGAATAGGCAAGATGTATCAATTGGCAGAAAAAAGGGAGTTCAAGATGAAACTGACTAAAATTTTGCTTGGTGGCGCATTGCTGCTTAGCTCTGCAACATTCGCTGTTGCACAAGATCAATCGCTTCAAGTTATCCTTTGTGGTGACGACACTTGGGGTGGTGAAGTAAACGCAAAGCACGCTGCGGAATGGGAAGCTGAAAACCCAGGCTACAAAGTTGACTTTGAATATGTGCCTTGGGGCCAATGCCAAGAAAAAGCGACAACACTTGCCGCTGCTGGTACGCCTCCTGCGGTTGCCTATATGGGTTCACGCACATTGAAGCAATTGGCTCAAAACGATCTGATCATGTCTCATGACTTGTCAGACGAAGAGCTTGCATCATGGGCCGGACCAATCTTGGGTACAGTGACTGCCGATGGTGAAGTATGGGGCTTGCCTCGTGCGTTCTCAACCAAAGCGCTTTACTGGAACAAAGACTTGTTTGAAGCAGCTGGCCTTGATCCAGAATCAGCGCCTAAAACTTGGGACGAAATGTACGACTACGCCAAAGCCATCAAAGACAACACTGATGCCGATGGCTTCGGTTTGGCTGCTGCGTCATTTGACAACACCATGCACCAGTTCATGAACTACGTGTACACAAACGGTGGTGAAGTGATCAACGCTGAAGGCGAAATCGTCTTCAACTCGCCAAACAACGTGCAAGCACTCGAGTTCTACGGCAAAATGGCTGAAGTATCTCAGCCTGGTCCAGTTGCTTATGACCGTGCGAAACTGCGTCCATTGTTCGTGGAAGGCAAAATCGGCATGTTCATTTCCGGTCCTTGGGAGCGTCAGCAGGTTGGTGATGTGAACTGGGGCGTTGCGCCAATTCCAGTTGGCCCAATGGGCACACCAGGTACATTGTTGATCACTGACTCATACGCAGTGTTCAATGGTTCAGGTGTTGAAGATGCCGCGCTTAGCTTCGCCAAATATATGACAAGCTACGACAAGCAGATGGAATTCGAAATTGCTGCTGGCTTGACACCTTTGCGTCCTGATCACCCAGAAGTTGCAAAAATGCGTGAAGCCGATCCAACTTGGAACGCCTTCCTTGACGCGATTGCAACAGGTGGTCCAGAGCCATTCCTTACAGACTATGTTGGTCTTCAAGACGTAATCAACGAAGCTGTTCAGGGCGTTGTCTTGGGCGAAGTATCTGCTGAAGAAGCCGTGGAAATCGCTGCGGAAGATTTGGAAGACTACAAGTAAGCCTTTGCAAACTCGTGGGGTCCGCCATTGGCGGGCCCCGCAATGAAAACCGCTAATTAGGGGGAGGATGACCGTGGGTCAACTCAAACTCGATAACGTTAAAAAGAGCTACGGCGACGTTGAGGTCATTCAAGGCGTATCACTTGATGTGAAGCATGGTGAGTTCATCGTGTTTGTTGGGCCGTCAGGCTGCGGCAAGTCGACCTTGTTGCGCATGATCGCAGGGCTCGAAGAAATTACCGCTGGCGATGTTGTGATTGATGACAAAGTGGTCAACACATTACCGCCAGTGAAACGCGGCATTGCAATGGTGTTCCAATCTTATGCGCTCTATCCACATATGAGCGTTTACGAGAACATTGCATTTCCTTTGCGCGTGGAAAAGAAATCAAATGACGAGGTGGATGAAAAGGTCCGCAAAGCCGCCGAAATTTTGCACCTGACACCGCGCCTCAATCACCGTCCAGGTGAGTTGTCCGGTGGACAGCGTCAGCGTGTGGCCATTGGCCGTGCGATCGTGCGGGAGCCGAGCGTGTTCCTGTTTGACGAGCCTTTGTCCAACTTGGATGCGGCATTGCGGGCAACCATGCGTGTTGAGCTAACAAAGCTCCACCATGATCTCGACGCAACAATGATTTATGTGACCCACGACCAAGTGGAAGCTATGACCATGGCGGACCGGATCGTGGTGCTGGACGCAGGCGAAATTGCCCAGGTAGGCACACCGCTCGAGCTATATCACAAGCCGGACAATCTGTTTGTGGCTGGCTTTATCGGCAACCCGAAAATGAACTTCATTGAAGTAACGGGTAAGGGTTCGGATAAAGATGGCGTGCGCGTGGAAGTGCCCAACGCTGGCGAGTTTGTATTGCCAGTTACGCCGCATGACGAAGACAAGATTAACGGACAAACCCTTACGCTTGGCATTCGCCCCGAGCATACGCACCTTGAAAAAGGCGATATTGCTCTAAACTTGACGGCCAATGTTGTTGAGCGCTTGGGTATCCACACAGTGGGCTATGCCAACCGCGATGGCATTGATGAAGTGTTTTGCACCGTTCAAACGGGCTCTGCGCCAATCAAGGCCGGTGAACAATTCAAACTTCGCTTTGATGCCAAGGATTGTCACTTGTTTGATGATGCAGGCCGCGTTTATGAGCGCAAAATTCAGTTCAAAGATCTGAGCTTGCCAGATCTAAAATAGATTGGGCGCAAGCCCAAGATGAAAAGTCTCAAATGAGCGTTTCATTGGCTCCTCCCCACGGGCCGGAACCCCATCCTCGGATGGGGTTCTTTTTTTGCCTAATCGTCAAGAGGTTCAATTTGGCATTCGCCTCCAGATGCCAAATTTTGGCAACAATCTGCCAACCGGCCTTTTGGTCCCAAATAAAACTCAAATGATCGACAAAAACATTGGTGTGGGAATGCAGCCGTAGTTTGACCACGGCGCTGATCGGTGAAAGCCAATCGAGCAGGATAATCTGATCGTGGCGCTTTTGCATAATGCTGGCAGGTGAAGGGCGCGACGCGACATCAGCACGAAAGCTGTCTATTGGATCGACAAAAATCTCGCCATTGTCCGCGTCAAAAAGTGTGGAGCATTGGTGAAATACCCTGTCCAGCTTTTCAACATCGCAATAATAGATCGCGTCGAAATAGGTTTGGATCGCCTCAAAAGTGCAGCAGTTCTAGTCATCTTGATATCTCCATTTTAGATCATAGAGATATCCGGCAAGTCCGGCTTAAGCGCCAGTGGCGGAAATGACAAACAGCGTTAATTTTCCGCCAAAGCGTTGTTGGTCGAAGTTGCGGCTACCAAACGCGACCGCGGGCGGCCACATTCACCATTTCGATAAACTCGCCATCTCGGTGCAAAGCAATCTGATCCATCAAATTGCTCACAACGCAGGTGTGGTTGGGAATGATGCGAATTTTATCGCCCACTTTTGGCTTGTCCTTACACGCTGAAAGGTCAACGACCGCATGTTCTTCTGACAAGCCGCTGATCACCGCTTCAGGATAGTCCAGGATATAGCCAAAATCCGAAAACCCAAGCAGATCAGAGGTAAGAGCTTTAGAGCCTGCGTCCAGCACAGCACGATCTTCGGTGGGCCGCGACACAACGGTGGCCAAAATATTCATCGCGCAATCATCAAAGCTGCAATGCCCTGCACGAACCAATGAACGGTCATTGTAAATGTAAGTGCCTGCGCGATGCTCTGTCGCGGATTTGGCTTTTTCAGCCGAATATAAGCTTGGCGATCCGCCGCTCGACAACACGGGGCAGGCAATGCTCGCTTCAGCAAGCAATGCTTTTGTGTCGGTGAAAAACTGATCAACCGCATCCTCACCATTGGGCGATGGATAGGTCATTAAGCCGCCAAAGTTGAGGCCCGGGGCAGCCTCAATTTCGCGTGCCAAATCGAGCGCCTGCTGCGGCGATTGCACGCCACACCGGCCACCGCCTGTGTCGCATTCCACCAAAACGGTGAGCGGGTTGTGGCCATCAAAGGCTTCGGCCAGGCCTGCAATTGTTGTCGAGCTATCGGCGACAACCGAAAGCGTGATTTGTTCGTTCAGCTTGCGCAGCGGGCCCATTTTTTCTGCGCCGACAATGTTGAACGTCAGCATAATGTCGGTGATGCCCGCATCGGCAAAAACTTGCGCCTCAGAGACTTTTTGGCAGGTAATGCCAATCGCACCCGCGTCGAGCTGCTTTTGCGCGAAGCGCGGAATTTTATGGGTCTTGATGTGCGGACGCGCCTTTTTACCCGCCTGATCCAAATAGGATTGCACACGTGCAATGTTGGCATCAACGATGTTTTCATCGATCAGCACAACAGGCGTACTCAGATTGAAAATCGAGTTATTATTATTCATCATAAATTCCCGCTTGATGCGTTTGATTTGGCTTTTAGCCTAGGTTATGCGGATCAGCGACTTTCGGCCAAATGTTTTTTTGGCGCCTTCTGATAATCCGTCGTTGCCGGATCATTAGGGTAGGGCCGCCCGGCCGAACAATAAATGATTTTTTTTCGGCGATTGGCGCGAATGAATCATAGAAGTGATTGGTGGATTTAATCAACAAAATGTCTTTCGCGGACCAGTCGATGCCGCCCACTTCAAACAGGCTTTTGTCGAAGCTTTGGCAGCGTGTTGAATTCAGGATGACTTCAATACCATCAAAGCTGATGGTGGCGATGTCCCCCATCGGCACGAAACTATCGCCAAACCGATGCTCAGCATTCGACACCAGCTTTTCAATTTTCACCCGTTTATCAATGGGATCACCCGTCAAAGGGGCCGACTTTGCGCCAAAACGTAATGGAATGGTTGCCCCTTCGCCAGCGGCAAAGCAAATCTGCACAGCAATGGGGTCCCATATGGTGCCAACGGCAACGTTGGTTGCGTTACTGCGGATAAGCTCATCCAGAATGACCGTTGCATCGCCCGCCGTGCCGCCGCCAGGATTGTCCCACATATCCGTAAGGACAACAGGTTTTTTTGGCTGATGTTGCAGTCGACAATGCTTCTGCACCGCCGCCTTTTCGTCTGGCTGCTCCGGCATGCTTTTACCCCGCATGGCAAACACTTCTAGCCCCAATTCGCGCGACAGTTCTTTGCCTTTTTCTGGTTGATCATTTGTGATCACAACCATCTTTGTCCCCATTTCGGGTACATCCGATGCCATAAATCCGTGGATCAGCGATAAGGACAAAACATCGTCATCGCTTTGCTCAAGTGCAAACATTTTATCGACGAAACTGCGCATGGGTTCGCGTGATGTGGGGAACACATCGATCATTTTACAATCGAAAACGCTCACAATTGGCTTTAGCGCGCCGGAAAGTGTGCCATCCAAAATGCGGTATAAATCTTCTGCGCGATCCACAAAATCTGTGTGTGGAAACTCCTTGAACGCCATGAAGAAATCGAGCTGGTCAACGCGTTTTTGGGTGAGCTGACTATGCGGATCAAAGGTGGCACATACCACGCAATCCTCGCCAACAATATCACGCACGCGTTTTAACAAATCACCTTCTGGATCGTCATAGCCAGCTGCAACCATGGCGCCATGCAGGCCGAGCGCGACCGCGTCCAGCGGCATAGCCTGTTTGATTTGATCCAAGATCTCGTCGCGCAGACTTTCAAATGCGCGTTGATTGATGATGCCGGCGGGGTCAGCCCAAGCAGCGGTGCCTTCAATAAAGGTCCACTGCTTTTCTTTGGCCCATTTGCGGCCAAGTGGGATGACTGCAGAGCACAAAGTTGGGGTCTCAGGGTGGGTGCCTGGACGGGCATAAAGTGACGCCTCAAAACCCCGCCGGTCAATCGCGATGGGCGAAAAAGTGTTCGATTCGGTTGCCAAAGCCGCCGAAAAAAACGCGCAAACTTGCCATAATATTTACGCTCTTTCACCACCCATCGGGTTTGGCAAATAGCCGGTAAAGCCGGTGATTTTCCAATGGCCATCAACGTTGGCGCAGTAATAGACCGTTTGCCACAACATGCGATCGCTGGTGCCATTGGCTCGTGGAATGCGACCGTCAAATTTTTTGTGAACAATGGCCTTATCACCATTAATTTCGATGTCGCGCAGCACGGTTGCGTTGAAAATCGCATCCATTGGGTCGCCTTCAAAGGCGCCGGCCTGTGATTCCTTTTGGAAATTCTTGGCCTGGTCCAACCATTCGTCGGCATAATCCTTCAGCGTCGGAAACGCCAAACGCCAATGATCTGGATTGGAGGTGTTGTGCCCGTGGACGCCCATAAAGCCTTGTTCTACAAAGTCATTTTGCACCATTGACCAATCGGCAGCAATGAAGGCTTTGATGTCACGGTCCACCAGCATTTCCCAAATTTGGTGGCGGGCACTGTCTGATTTTTCAAAAGGATTCTGTTTAGATGTCACGATACTACCACTCGGCAAAAAAAATTTTCATTTTTGTTAAAATTCCTATGGAAAAACTGGGCTAATTCTGTTCATATGTCAATCCGTAAGAAAATAATTTACATAGATGAGCAATTCGGAGACGGACAATGACGATTAAACGTTATGGCGCGGAAAAATCAGGCGCGGGTGGTCAAAACTTGCCATTCGCACGTGCAGTTGAGGCCGATGGATGGTTGCACGTTTCTGGTCAGGTGGCCATGAAAGATGGCGAAGTCGTCGGTGGCAATATTGTGGAGCAAACCCACGTGGCGATCAAGAACCTGATCGCGATTTTGGATGAAGCAGGCTATGGCATGGAGCATGTTGTGCGTGTTGGTGTTTGGCTCGATGATCCGCGCGACTTTTGGTCATTTAACGGCGTCTACAAATCCTACTTTGGTGAGTACCCGCCTGCACGGGCCTGTGTACAATCGAGCCTAATGGTCGATTGCAAGGTTGAAGTGGATTGCATTGCCTTTGATCCCAGCCGTAAATAGAGGCTGAACACAGGAAAAGGCGGATCAATGGCGGACATTATTGCTACCTTACAAAAGGAACGAGACGGGCTTTCTCGCTCAGAGCAACGCATTGCGGATATTGTTTTTGAAGATAAGCAATTCGCGGTCAATGCCTCCATCATTGAGCTGGCGGCGCGCGCTGACGTGTCGCCGCCCACAGTTACGCGCTTTTGTCGTCGCTTGGGCTGCCATTCATTTTCTGAGTTTAAGGTTCGGGTGGCGCAATCTGCCTTTATCGGCACGCGCTATCTTGAGCCTGAAATCAAGGTGACCAGCAGCCAAGAGGTGATCGACACGGTGATGGGGCGCGCCCAGTCAACATTGAATGTGTTGCACGAGAATGTGGACGCGGAAGTGGTTGAGAAAATTGCTGATCAGGTGCTGAAAGCCAAAATGATTTATGCTTTCGGCTCCGGCGGCAACTCTTCGCTTTTCGCGCATGAAGTGCAAAACCGTTTGTTTCGCTTGGGCCTGCGCGTCACCGCGACTGAAGACCATTCCATGCAGCTGATGACGGCCTCGACTTTGGGCGAAGACGACATGGTTATTGGGCTTTCAATTTCTGGGCGCAACCGCGAAATGACGCGGGCACTTGAAGTGGCGTCTGGCTTTGGTGCCGCAACAGCCACCATATCGAAAAGCGAGAGTCTCGTCTCTCAGGCCAGCGATATGAATTTAGCGGTCGATCTACCTGAAGGAACAGATGTGTTGCGCCCGTCTTCAGCGCGATATGCCTTTATGGCCGCCATCGACATGATCGCCTTTTTGGTGGCGATCAAACGCAAAGACAGCGCGATTGAACCTCTGCGTCGGATTAAGCGGCAATTGGTCACCTATCGCGATGAGGACGATACTCAAGTACTCGGAGATTAAATCGTGTCTGATCATAAGAATCTAAAAACCGCCATCGTAACTGGCGCAGGCGGCGACATAGGTCGCGCCATTTGTATTGAATTGGCCAACGACGGCTATGCGGTTTTGGCGCTAGATATTGCAAAAGAACCCAATGATGAAACCATGCGCCTCGTGCAAGAAGCAGGCGGCACAGGTGAAGCGTTGGTATGCGATATTTTGGACGCTGATGACCGGCTCAAAATGGCGGATGTGGGCCGGAAACTCGGTGCCATCTCACTGCTGGTCAATAATGTTGGCATGGTGACCGACGAATCCTTGCACAAGGCTAGTGTTGAGAATTTCGAAAAAGATCTAAAGATCAACCAAGTGGGGGCCTTTGCCTGTTTCAAGGCCGTCGAGAAAGATCTGATCGCCAATAAGGGCGTGTTGACCAATATCGCATCGGTCAACGGGTTGGGCGTATATGGCCATCCCGGCTATAGCGCAGCCAAAGCCAGCTCATTCATTTCACCCGTTTGGTGGCGGTTGAATATGGCAAATATGGCATTCGCGCCAATGCGATTGCCCCCGGTACTGTGCGGACCCAAGCCTGGGACGAACGGGCCAAAAAGAATCCTCAAGTGTTTGAGGACGCAAAACGCTGGTATCCCTTGCAGCGTGTTGCAGACCCAATCGACATCGCAAAAGTGGTGAGCTTCATTTCGTCTCCAGCTGCGGCTGCAATTTCAGGCGCCTGTCTGCCTGTGGATTGCGGGCTAACTGCAGGGCAGGCGGAATTAGCTGGCACATTTGCACAATCAGAAGACTACTAGGCGAAATCTGACGATTTCCGTCCCTAAGATTTAAGAGGAACATATTATGTCAACGCCAAAATTCCGTCTTGAGGCCACTTGGGTGGACCACGGGGAGGAGCCAGCAAAGATGAAGCTGGCGCTGACAAACCTATCCGGCACAGACCTGAAAAGCTTTCGCTTGTCCTACACAGGCTTGATGCGGGCGAAAGCCGATGTGGAAACTGAAAACGCAACATTTGTGAAGCGTTTTGCCAATTTTCATCAGTTCGATCCGCTCGACAATGTGGTTGTTGCCGATGGCGACACTTGGGAATTTACCATCACAAATCTAACCGGAAATGCGCAACATCGCATGGACGGGCCAAAATCAGGCTATGTGACCCTGGAAGATGGCACCCATGTGGATGTGGACACGGGCGATTTGCAAATCGAAGGTCGTCCAAGCGAGTTTGCCGGCAATTTGATCCCGGAAGGCAAATTAACCGACCCCATTTCTATTGTGCCTTGGCCCAACCATGTGGCCGTGAGTGGCTTTGAAGCGCCGCCTGTTGTGTTGTGCCTGGCTGCCGAAACAACAGCGCAGGAAAAACGTGCAGTGAACGCCGTTGCGGCCTTGGCCAAACGCTTGAAATATGAATTGCCTGACCGCTTGCGCCTGACCGACGTGCCCGGTGGTCGCAAACTGACAGTGAACCACACTGCCGCAATGGCCAGCGAAGCCTATGAACTGGCGTTCAAGGCAAATGAAGTGGTGCTAAACTATGGTGACGCTGCTGGTTTGACCTATGGCCTGATCACGCTATCGCACATGATGGACGGAGCAAAGGCTGAGCCGACAAAGTTTCAGTTTCCCACCGCAGGCGAAATCAAAGATGCGCCGCGCTATGAATGGCGTGGGTCGCACTTGGACGTGTCACGTCAATTCTACCCAACAGATGCGGTTGAACGTTTCATCGACATTCTGGCGTGGAACAAGCTGAATAAATTCCATTGGCACCTGTCGGACGATGAAGGCTGGCGCGTCGAGATCAAAGGCTACCCAAACCTCACCAAAGATGGTGCGGTGATGGGCGAAGGCCATGAAATGCCGGCACAGCTTGGCGCCGGGCATAAATCAACCGGCGGTTTTTACACCCAAGAAGAAATCAAAGATCTGATCATTCACGGTGAAACGCTGAATGTTGAGATCATGCCAGAGCTCGATATCCCCGGCCACTGTAATGCAGTGTTGGCGGCATACCCCGAATTGCGTGACCCTGAAGAGCCCGAAGACAATTATCGCTCTATCCAAGGTTATCCCAACAACGCCATCAACCCCGGCATCCCGGCGACTTACAAGTTCATCGAAACAGTGATGGAAGAAATTTCCGACCTGTTCGCGTCCAAATATATCCATGTTGGCGGCGATGAAGTTGATGAGGAATCATGGTTGCAATCACCAGCGGCGCAGAAGGTGATGAATGAAGAACGCTTGAACGGCACCTTGCAGTTGCAGGCGCACTTCTTGGGCAAAGTGCAAAAAACCATCCGCAAAAAAGGCAAAATTGTCGGTGGTTGGGATGAAGTGTCCCACGGCGGCGGCATCGATAAAGAGGGCGGCACCTTGCTGTTCGCATGGCAAAAGCCGGAGGTCGGCCTCGAACTGGCTGAGCAGGGCTATGACGTGGTGATGACGCCGGGCCAGGCCTATTATCTCGACATGGCGCAATCCCCCGTGTGGCAGGAAGCTGGTGCGTTTTGGGCAGGTTATGCCTCGCCCGAAAAAACCTACACCTATGAAGCCGCAGGCGAGTTTCCCGATCATTTGAAGGGGCGCCTAAAAGGCGTGCAAGCCTGCATTTGGTCTGAGCATTTGATCACCCGTCAGGTCTTCAACCATCAGGTGTTCCCGCGTTTGAATGCCATTGCGGAAGCAGGATGGACCGAAAAAGAGAATAAAGATTGGCCACGATTTGCGGCACAGTGCAGTTTGTTGCCGCGTCTCTAAGCTCTTTTGAACACAAGGACGACTGAATATGCGAATTGCTGTTGCTGGGCTGCACACAGAATGCAGCACCTATACAAGCCTTGAACAAGAAACTGAGAACTTCAACGTCATGGTTGGGGAGCAACTCCTCAAACATGAGTTGCTCAAATTCTTGGATCATGACGGCGTCGAAATTGCCCCGCTGTTTTATGCGCGGGCAACGCCGGGTGGCCCGGTGGCGGCAAACACATATGAAAAGTTCAAAGCTCAAACCATGGCCGCGCTCGATGCGGCCATGGACCAAGGCCCCATTGATGGGGTCTATTTGGCGATGCACGGGGCCGTGCATGTCACCGGCATGGCAGATGTAGAAGGTGACTTCATTTCCGCCATTCGCGCGCGTGTTGGCGATGACGTGATCATTTCTGCCAGCTATGATTTGCATGGCAATGTGACCCAGAAAATCATCGATCAATTGGATATTTTTACCGCTTTCCGCCACGCGCCCCATATCGATACCTACGAAACTTTTGAACGCGCTTTCCTCTATCTTGTGGACGCGTTGAATACCGGCAAACGCCCAAAAGTCTGTTGGGCGCCAATACCGGTTCTGCTACCGGGAGAGAAAACCAGCACTGTCGACGAGCCCGCAAAATCGCTCTATGCCCATTTGTGGGACATTGATAAGCGCGATGGCATTTTGGATGCTTCACTGTTGGTAGGCTATGTGTGGGCCGATGTGTCGCGTGGCACAGCTTCAGCTGTTGTCTGTGGCTATGACGAAGCGGCCATGCAAACAGCAGCGAGGAGATTGCCCAATCCTATTTTGATGCACGCGGTGATTTTGCCTTCGGGGTGCCTGCGGCACCGCTCAGCGAAACACTGGACACAGCGTCAAAAATTGATACCGGCCCGATCGTAATTTGCGACAGCGGCGATAATCCCGGCGGCGGCGGCGTGGGTGATCGCGTTGATGTGCTCAAAGAAGCCCTCTCGCGTGGCCTGTCAGATCTTTTGGTGATTGGCATTTGCGCGCCCAAGGCAGTGGCACAATTGTTTGAGGCAGGACTGGGCAAAAAAAAGTGGCCTTGCAATTGGGCGCCGAACTTGATCCGCTCAACTCCCCGGTGATTGAAGGTGCCGCGACTGTGTTGCGACTGGCAGAATTGGCCAATGGGCAGCGCTTGGCACTCGTTGAAATTGGCGGGGTACGCGCAGTTCTCAGCGAAAAGCGCCAAATGTTCCACGACCCATCTGATGTCGCGCCGCTTGGTCTCGATGTGGCCGAAGAAAAAATGATCGCGATTAAATGCGGTTATATTTCTGCCCAGATGACCAAAGTGGCCAATCCAAACCTTATGGCGTTAACCGACGGCGCGGTGAATCAGGACATTGAACGGCTCAAAAACGAACATCGGCCAGTCCCAAGCTACCCGTTCCAAAAAGACTTTGGCTTTAAGCCAAGGGCGGTGATGGGCGCGGCTGCAAAATAACTGCCCTATTTACAGCAACCAGAATCGGCAGATAAGCTACAGTCACCATCTGGCGGCGCGCCATTGCTTGCTTCCCCTGCTTGGGGAGACCACGCAGGCACGGCAACTCTTGCACCTCTGCGCTGCCGTCATCTGACACGGATTGCTTTATGCTGTTTATCTTTAATGTCATCGCCCCGGTCTTTTGCCTTGTGGGGTTGGGGTACTTTGCCACGTGGCTCAAAGCGTTTCCACAAGATGGCATTAAAGGGCTGATCGCCTTTACCAACAATTTTGCGGCGCCGTTCTTGCTGTTCCGGGCGATGCTGACGATTGATTTTTCGTCGGCGCTCAACCCCAATTTGATTTTTCCGTTTTATATCGCGGCCTTAACGGGGTTTGTTTTGGGGATCATTTTGGCGCGCAAAAGCTTTGGCGCGCGCCCCGGCGTATCGGTGGCCATTGGGTTTTCTGCTCTGTTCACCAACACGGTGCTGTTGGGTATTCCGATTATCCAGCGAGCCTATGGTGATGAGGCCTTGCCCACCATCTATATGATCATTGGTTTTCATGCGCCCACATTGATGAGCGTGGGCATGTTGACCATGGAAATGTCACGCCGTGATGGGCGCCCAATTGGATTTGCGCTGCGCGAAGCGGGCAAACGCATCGCCACAAACCCGTTGCTAATCGGTATCGCATCGGGCGTGCTTCTCAACCTGTCGGGCCTCACGCTGCCCTTATTCTTGGAGGATGCCACTAAATTGCTGGTAGATGCAGTTTTGCCCACGGCGCTTTTTGGTCTCGGGGCGGCGTTGACGCAATATCGCTTGTCGGCGAGCTGGGCTCCCGGCCTCACCATGGCGCTGATCAAAAACCTGTTGCATCCGGCGCTGGCCTATCTCATGCTGGTGCCACTATTGGGCGTGCCAATTGAGGTAGCGCGGATTGTGGTGTTGCTCGCAGCAATGCCCACAGGCATCAATGCCTATATATTTTCGACCTATTATAATCGCGGCACAGATGTCGCCGCGACGACTGTATTGATCGGGACCATGCTGAGCATGCTCACACTTTCATTCTGGCTCTGGGTGTTGCAATGAGAAATATTTTGATCGCGGGCAATTTACCGCAAGACTGTCTTCAATTTATGGCGCAGCATTTCAATCTGCTGCGGATGGACCAAGCTGAAGACAAAGCCGCTTTTGTTAACGAACATGCGGCAAAAGTTGATGGGCTGAGCGGCGGCGAGGTCGGCGCAGAATTGATGGACCAACTGCCCAATCTCAAGATCATCGCCAATTTCGGCGTTGGCTATGACAATATTGATGTCGCCGCGGCGAACGCACGTAATATTGTGGTGACCAACACACCCAACCGTTTGAACGCGGCAGTGGCGGAGCTGACCTTGGGACTGATGATTGCACTGGCCCGTCGCATCCCGAAAAATCATGAGATGGTGCGCAATGGCCATTGGCCAAGTGTAAATCGTGCGCCCCTGACCGGTCAGTTGGCCGGGTCGAAGCTAGGCGTTTTAGGTTTGGGCCGCATTGGCAAGGCCGTCGCGCGAAGAGCCGCGGCCTGCGAGATGGAGATTTCATATTTTGGTCGAACGGATCAACAGCTCGACTATCGCTATTTTGATAATCTGAAAGAAATGGCGAGCCATGTGGATTGGCTTTTGGTGATGACACCAGGGGGCGCCGACACGGAAAAACTGGTCAGCGCAGAAATCATTGAAGCGCTTGGCCCAGATGGCTTTTTGGTCAATATGGCGCGAGGCAGCATTGTTGATGAACCGGCACTGATCGCGGCACTTAACAACGGCAAATTAGGCGGCGCTGCGCTTGATGTTTTTGCGGACGAGCCGCATGTGCCCGATGGCTTGCGCAATTTGCCCAACGTTGTGCTGTCGCCCCATGCGGGCAGCGCCACCAATGTGACACGGCGGCAAATGGGGGAACAAGTCGTCGAGAATTTGATTGCCTTTTTTTGAAGCCGGTGAACCGCTCGACCCTGTCGAATGAAAATCCATATCACTGGAAACTCTGGCTCAGGCAAAACCACATTTGCCCGGGAGTTTGGGCAGGCGCTCAATTTGCCAGTGTACGGGCTGGATAAGATCGTTTGGCAACCGGGTTGGGTGAAAACACCGCCCGATCAGCGTGCGTGATGGAAACTGAACTGATCGATAATGAAGCTTGGATTATTGAGGGCGTCTCGGCGCAGGTGCGCTGGGCGGCGGACGTTATTGTCTTCCTTGATGTGCCACGCCCAATCGCTTATGTCCGCGCCTTAAAGCGCAACCTGCCCTACCTTTTCAAAAATCGGCCCGACTTGCCAGAGGACTGTCCTGAATGGAAACTCATGGCCCAACACCTTTTTATCGTTTGGCGATTTGGGTCGAAAGCCCGGACGCAAATTTTAGATGATATGCGCGATCATCCGGGCCAGGGGCATCTTGTACGGACGAACGCGCAGCGCAATCTGGTCCTGAACCAACTCACCGCGCGGCCATGTTGAAAAAAAAGCCCCACACAGGGCGGGGCTTTTGTCGGTTTGTATACAGGTTTTAGCTATTCGGCATCGCCGTTTCCACAAGCTGCGCCCAATAGGAACAGCCATAGGGGATGACATTGTCATCGAAATCATATTGGTCTTGGTGAAGGCCCGCAGTGTCGCCATTGCCCACAAAAATGAAAGCGCCCGGGCGTGCATTGGACATGAAGGAAAAATCTTCCCCACCAAGGCTTGGCTCTGTGTTGCCGTCCACGCGGTCTTCGCCCACAAGTTTTTGCGCCACTTCGGTGGCAAATGCGGTTTGGGCGGGGGCGTTCATGGTGACCGGATAGCCGTCGCGATAATCAACTTCGGCTTTTGCACCAAAGCCAGCTGCAACTGTTTCAGCAATCGAGATGAGACGTGATTTCACCTGCTGCCGCACATCGGATCAAGGGCGCGCACGGTGCCCGCCAATTCAACATCCATGGGGATGATGTTGTGGGCCGAGCCGCCTTTAACAATAGTCGTGGAGACCACGGCTGATTGCACTGGGTCCACGTTGCGGGCGACGATGCTTTGCAGCGCCAAGACAATGTGGGAGGCCACAAGGATCGGATCAACCGATTTGTGTGGCATGGCAGCGTGGGAATCAACGCCAACAACTTTAATGTTCCACATGTCGGCAGCGGCCATAATGCCGCCTTCGCGAATGGCGAATTCCCCCACCGGAATGCCAGGGAAATTGTGCATACCAAACACTTCTTGAATGCCCCAACGGTCCATCATGCCGTCATCAACCATGGCCTTGCCACCAGCGCCACCTTCTTCTGCAGGCTGGAAGATCACGGCGACCGTGCCATCAAAATTGCGGGTTTCGGCCAGATATTTGGCCGCACCAAGCAACATGGCGGTGTGACCATCATGCCGCATGCATGCATTTTGCCCGGTGTTTTAGAAGCATAGGGCTTGCCGGTTTTTTCGTGAATGGGCAGCGCATCCATGTCAGCGCGCAGGCCAATCACTTTGCCGCTTTTGTCACTATTGCCTTTAATGATGCCAACAACGCCGGTTTGGCCGATGCCCGGCACCACTTCATCGCAGCCGAAGCTTTTTAGCAGTTCTTCCACCTTGCCCGCAGTGCGGTGCACATCATACAAAAGCTCTGGATTTTCGTGGAAATCGCGGCGCCACTCGGTGATCTCGTCATGAAATTCGGCAATACGATTGATAATCGGCACGTTTGGTCTCCCTAATATATTAGAAAAGCGCGCTTGCCGCGCGCTAATGTTGAATTGACATTGTGCAACAAAACAATTGGTTTGACCAGAGGCCGCTCCAGTATTCAAATCAGTCTGTTTGTAACTTTATCTTTTGCACGCTGCCATCGCGCAGCGGCACCGTGAGGCCTTCGGTTTCGACCCCTAATGGCCCTGCGATTTCTGCAGCCAAATCTACGTGCTTCAATTCCTCAAACCCGTTCGCAAAGCTCAAAAAGCGGAGCGATGACCGGTTTGCGCTCGGCAAAATTAGGTCCAAAATTCCGTCTTGGTTGACGTCGATAACCGCGGAGAGCCGTTGTTCATGGGAGCCAAGCTTATGGTTGGAATAGCCGGCATGTTTTGAAACTAGAGTGAGCTTCCCCTGCACATAGCGCCACAACTGCAACTCTTTGGCCAAATGCGGTTTAGATACAAGGGCAATCTCGAACTGCCCGTCGGCATCAAAATCAGCAATGCCTGCCGGGTTGAGCCAGCGGTAGGGCTGGCCGATAAATGGTGTTTGCGCCAAAAGGGAAATGCTGCTCGGTGCCAGGTCAAATATGGCGAGGGAAGCCCCTTTGTCGATTTGGCTTACCACCAAAACCAATTCCTCACGACCATCACCAGTAAAATCAAACAGGCGCGGCACCCGATCCTCAAAAACCTGATTGCGCGGCAAGCGATAAATGTCCGTTGCGCCGTCCGTGTAGTGCACTTTAAAGCCCGCCGCTTCAAACCGGTCTCCGAGCACAAAATGATCGTAGCGCTGTGTTGGATCAACCAACTCGACGCGTTCGATAGGGCCGTTGCCCATTGCGACATGGCTGTGCATCAGTTTGTGATCTGCCGCGATGGCGGCGCCGGCATATAAGACACAACAGTAAATAATAGTTAGTTGCGCTGGCAACTTTTGCAGGTGCTGAATCGAAAAGATCGGCAAAACATTGGTCCTTATGCGTCGAATGGATAAGAATTCTATCTTGCCAAACAAGCGAAATCGCGTGCAAATCACTTGCACGTTACACAATAACCGCATACCAAAGTGCCGCGAACAAAGCGAACCCACAAAAGTTGGAAAGACAATGTTTGAAACTTTAAAACCCGCCCCCCAAGACAAGATTATTGCCCTGATTGCTGAATACGCAGCTGACGAGCGCGACAGCAAAATTGACCTTGGCGTAGGTGTTTATAAAGACGCAACGGGCAACACGCCGATCATGACGGCCGTGGCCAAAGCAGAAGACCGTCGGGTCAAAGAACAAACCACCAAAACCTATGTTGGTATGGCCGGGAATATCGGCTTCAACAATTCCATGATCGATCTGGTCTTGGGCGACTCGATCGCCCGCGACCGCGTACGCGGCGCTCAAGCGCCTGGCGGCACTGGCGCGCTGCGCCTGATCGCGGATTTGCTGAACGTGGCCAAGCCGGGCGCGACAGTATACCTGTCCGACCCAACATGGCCGAACCACTTGCCTTTGATGAGCGCGGCTGGATTGAAAACAGCGACCTATCCTTATTTCGATGCGGAAACCGGCCATGTAAAGTTTGATGCGCTGTGTGCCGCGCTGGAGGAAATGACAGCCGATGATATCGTGTTGTTGCATGGCTGCTGCCACAACCCGACTGGTGCCAACCTCACCAATGAACAGTGGGACAAAGTTACCGAGCTCGTGAAGAAAACGGGCACATTTGTGCTGGTCGATATTGCCTATCTTGGTTTCGGCGATGGGTTGGAAACTGACGCTTATGGCGTACGCAAACTCGCCAGCACCTTGCCTGAAATGGCCGTGGCAGCGTCCTGCTCGAAAAACTTCGGGCTGTACCGCGAACGTGTTGGCTGCGCATGATCATTGGCGCGACTGAAGAAGTAGCCAACATCACCTTCTCACAATTACTCAGCGCCGCCCGCGCCAACTATTCTATGCCACCTGATCACGGTGCAGAAATCGTTCGCATCATCTTGAACGATGAGGCCCTGCGCAAAGAATGGGAAGACGAGTTGACCCAAGTGCGCAACCACATGGTGACCATTCGTGAAAATCTGGCGGAAGCCATGCGCAAACGCTCGAACAGTGCAGATTTTGATTTCTTGGCTGAACACCGCGGCATGTTCTCATTGCTCGGCATTTCGCAAGAGCAAGTTGAACAGCTTAAAAAAAGATTTCGGCGTTTATATGGTGGGCAATTCCCGCATGAACATTGCCGGACTTGGCGTTGACAAGGTGGAGCAGTTTGCTGACGCGTTGGTGAAAGTGACCCGCGAAGGCTAATCAAGCCGAACATTGAATGATGAAGGGCGCCAATCGGCGCCCTTTTTTTATTCGAATGCGGGAAATGCGGTAATTTGGTTCACCACATTGCCGTCATGGGTGGGCACCAGCATAATTTCCGGATTGGCGCGTTTGATTTGATTGAGCAGCCACAGCGTATCGTGGGTTTGCGGAATGTCGTCATCAACAATTGCTTCCGCAAAGGGCAGGCGAGGGTGCGCGTTTTCAATCGCCTCGAGCGACCAGCTTGCATCGCCAATGAAGAAATAGCGTTTGCCGCTTTTGGCGGTCACAATGAGGCCCATACTGCCTGCAGTGTGGCCGTTCAAGGGCACTGCAATCACCGTTTTGTCCCCAAACATGTCCTTGGATTTTTCAAACGGCCCAAACGGACCATCTGTGAATTCAAGATATTGCCACTTCGTATCAGGTGCACCAAATATTCTTCAAAATAGCTTTGCTTGACTTTGGACAGTTCGCGCGCCGTGTCCAACTCTTCCTTTGTGGTCATAATTGGTGTTTCCAAAAAGTCTGGAATGATGGCCGCATGATCCCAATGCAAATGGGTCAGGATGATAAAATCAATATCTGACTGGCTTTGACCATTTGCAGCCAAGCGTTCTTTTGCCGTTTCAGTCGCCGTGTAGGAAAACAGGTTTTCATAGAAGAGGTCGAAATTGTCCGCATGCTCACGCGCTATATTGGCACCAATGCCCCCCTCGATGATAAATCGCGATTGCGGATGCTCCACCACAAAGCCTGAATAAACACTTTGATGTTGTTCGAAGAAATTGCCGCCCGTGTAAATCAGCGCTTCAGGCGAGATGTTGTGGCCGGAGCTGAATTGGCTAAGCAGAATTTCGCTGCGTTCGGGCGCAGGGGGAAACTGTAGATTGAGTTCCATCTGCTCACGCGGTTCGCTGATGGTGCGGGGCCAAGTTTGATAGGTCACCATGCCGCCAATAGCCAGCGCGATGGCCCCAGCGGCGAGCGCCGATATATGTCTCTTTTTCATTTAGGATACGCCTTACTTTAAATAGATACTCAGATGGTGATGGGTTCGCTGCAAAGGGGTGAGCGAACGTTGGGTGCGCGCCAAAATCAACGCGCCTTCAAGAGCGCAAAAACTAAACTGCGCCAAATCCTTTGCGGACTTCTCTTCAAGGCCGAAATCGCCAAGCCGCACGGCCACAATCTGCTGCCAATGGTCGTAACAATCGGATATGGCGGACGCGATGTCGGTCTCTTGTGCACTCAACTCAAGCGCCAACGTCGACACCGGGCAGCCCTTTTCAAAATTGGATTGCGTCAGATTTTGTGCAAAGCCGTCGACGATTAGGCTGATAAACTCGTCAACACTCTCGGCAGCTTTCCCCGCAAGTTCAATTGCATCGCCAATTTCAGCCTGAGCCTTGGCTACGACAGCAATAGCGATGTCGTTTTTGCCATTGGGAAAATGATAATAGATCGAGCCCTTGGGCACGTTTCCTTCAGCGCAGAGTTCATTCAACCCCACAGCCGCAAAGCCGCGCCGCTGGAATAGATCCATCGCAATCGACACCACTTTTGACTTTGTTGTTTCGCCCTTGCGCTTAACGCGCCTGGCCATTTCGTTTTTGCTCATGAATTTATATATAGACCAGTCATCATAAAAAACAAGAGGATTATTTAGATAAGTTGAAGTTGGGAGGTGTTGAGGATGGGGCTAAGTGTAGGGCAAATAAGGCGCGTGCGTCAGAAATACCTGCAACGATCTAGAGAATCTGCAGGCAATTTCAGAGGTTTGGTTCGATTTTCTTTTGCAGGAAAATGGAGAGTTAGGACCGCAACGCGCTTTGCGAAACCTCTTCCCGCAGCCCCGCGAGAAAGCTTTCAACTTTGGCGCGAAGATCGACGATGGAGATGTTGTGGAGGTCTTGGCGTTGAATCGAAAGCGCTTCCAATTCCTCCTGATGCGACTTTCGAACGGTCTCAAGTCGCAACGGCAGGTCGAGCTTTTTCGCCGCGTCGAGCATGGAAATCAACCCATGCAGCTTCTCAATAGTTGAAAAGGCTTCAAACATTTCATCGGCCAACTCGGGATGATCTCGCCACGATTTGCCGCCAAATATGTCTTGTGTCACCCGTTGACCGGCGCCAAAGCAATTATAGCGCACACAGCCTGAAAAGCCTTTTGACTTCAAATCAGAATGGATTGAGCAATAATGGTCGGCATCAAGGTGGGGGCAGGGGACGGCTGCATTTTTATCAAAAGAAAAATGCTCGCCCGCATCGAAGGCCAAGGCCACACAGCAAAAAGCCACACAGTTTTTACAATCTGGTTCCAATGAAAACGCCGCCATAAACATGTGCTACAAGGGGAGCCATGGACAAACAAGTGATTTATTTTTTTTGACCATATGATAAAAATAATCTAGCCTTCGCCATATATTGACGACTTGCGCAGGTTTTGGCCTTGCGAAACGCCAAACAAATATGAGACAAGGCATCAACAAATTTAGACAATCGGGTGCAAATATGAAATTTTTTTTGTCGACACAGCAGAAGTCGCCGAGATCAAAGAACTCAACGAATCTGGCCTTTTGGATGGTGTGACCACCAATCCAAGCCTGATCGCAAAGTCAGGCCGCGACTTTATTGAAGTGGTCAAAGAGATTTGCGACCTGATCGAGGGTCCAGTTTCCGCCGAAGTGGCCGCAACTGACTATGATGGCATGGTGAAAGAAGGCGATTATCTCGCCTCATTGGCTGACAATGTGGTCATCAAATTGCCATTGACCATGGATGGTTTGAAAGCCTGTCGCTATTTCACCAATAAGGGCGTGAAAACAAACGTGACGCTTTGCTTTTCGATCAACCAGGCACTGTTGGCGGCCAAAGCGGGCGCAACCTATGTGTCGCCCTTTATCGGTCGGATTGACGATATCAATTTGGACGGCATGCAGCTGATCGAAGATATCCGCACTGTTTACGACAATTACGGCTTTGAAACCGAAA
>LLEP01000008.1_pt1 | contig 181711 bp, 220 predicted proteins | sample 595871 | NCBI WGS metagenome assembly LLEP01 (sample SAMN02919316, study PRJNA255460) | bioreactor metagenome | biome: chemostat; feature: culture 2012_25.2; material: sediment; isolation source: day64 25degC chemostat 2012 inoculated with Wadden Sea sediment taken from... | place: Germany... | reverse complement strand
CCAATTAATCGATTTCATATGCGCCCGAAGATCGGCCACCACATTTGCTGCAAGCTTGTCGCCAGAGCTCTCGCCTGCCACCACAAACAGCCGCATCAGATGCCACCAATGATGGCAACATTATGCAGCACGCACGCCTCATCCAGCCGTTCCTGATTAAGAAGAAGCGTTTGGCCGGCCTCTACCAGAATGACAGACACACCAGCCTTCGCGGCGTGCTCAATTGAATTGATTCCTATTGTCGGCAAATCGCCAACGCCACTCTGTTGCGGTTTCTTTGCCTTTACCAGCCAAAGGCCACTGGGAATATCAAGAACTTTCTGCAGTTCGGAAACGCGCTTCAATAGCGCATCTGTGCCGCCAATATCTTCACCAGCAAGCGGTTGCTGACCAGCAAAAACCATTGCTTGTCCTAGGTCAGTTTCCCCGAATTGACGCGTTGCCTTGAGCAAGGAAGAGGCAATCTCAGGAATAAAGTCGACCGGGGGACCAAACAATTGTCCCTCGCCCGCCAACAAATCTTTCGCAAATTGATGCACCCCGATTGGAACTGCACCAATCTTTTCCGCGACAAGACCAAAAGTTTGTTCCACGCCAAAGTCACTGGTTGCATCTTTTCCATGCAAACCAATTGATGCGGCCATATTCCGGCGTCGTGATGGAGAAAGATCAACGCGGCCTGCAACGCAAACATGGGTGGGCAAGTGTGCATGTGCTTGGATGATCGCGTTGGGCAAATCATCCAAATCGAAGTGCGGTAATTCCGGCCAAACAAGCGGTTCTAAGGCCATGCCGACCACGTGACCGGCACCAAAATGCTTTTGCGCCGCCTGATAGGCGGCATGCGCCAACGCGCCTTCGCCCAAGAGCAGCGCCAGTTTGGTCATGACCCTAAGTCAACGCCGTTCTTAGGCATACAGATGGCCCGCTCGGAAGGCTTGCGCACAAATGCGACAACGTCCTCAACCAATTGGTGATTTTCAAATAATTCAGCGGCGTCTTCCACACGCTCACGCAGTGTACCTTCATTGGAGAAGATCATGCGATATGCGGCGCGAAGTGTATGAATTTCTTCCCGGTCAAAGTTTCGGCGCTTCAACCCCACCAAATTGAGCCCGCCCAAATAGGCACGGTTTCCTAAAACAGACCCGTAGGGAATCACATCATTTTCGACCATGCTCATCGCACCGACAAAGGCGTGCGCTCCAATCCGGACAAATTGATGAACGCCACTCAGCCCGCCTACAATGGCATGATCATCGACCAAGCAGTGACCAGCCAAGGTCGATTGATTGACCATGATCACATGGTTTCCCAAGTGACAATCATGGGCGACATGGGCGCCAGCCATCAGCAGAACATGATCACCTATGCGCGTTTCCAACCCACCGCCCGATGTACCGGGATTGATGGTCACATGCTCTCGGATCGTGCAATAATCGCCGATAATCAGACAACTTTTTTTCGCCCGAATACTTTAAATCCTGCGGTCGGTGCCCAACCGAGGCAAATGGAAAAATCTCTGCCTGGCTGCCAATTTCGGTACGCCCCTTTACGACCACGTGTGAGTGCAGGATCGAACCATCACCAATCTTAATTGGTCCATCTAAAACACAAAAAGGACCGATCTCGACATTTTCGCCTAGCTCAACGTCCGAAGATACAACCGCTGTCGAATGGATCTGAGTCATATTCTACTCGTCGCGTACAATCATGGCGCCAACTTCGGCTTCGGCTACAACAACGCCATTGACCATCGCCTTTGCATAGTAGCGGCCCACAGTGCGACGTCGATGCGCCTTTTTAATGTGATATTCCAAAACATCTCCAGGGCCCGTCGGCTTGCGAAATTTTGCCTTGTCGATCGTGAGCATAAAAACGGAGTGCTTTTGGCCGGACTTTTGCTCTTCCGCAATTACAATAGCCCCCGCTGTTTGTGCCATACCCTCAATAATCAGGACACCGGGAAACACGGGCGCGCCAGGAAAATGGCCTTGAAACATAGGCTCATTAAAAGTGATGTTTTTCACCCCAATCGCAGAATCGTCACCGTCAATTTCAATGATCTTATCCACCATCAAAAACGGATAGCGGTGCGGCAGGCACTCCAAGACGCGATTAATATCCAATGATGTCAATTCTTTTTCAGACATTCCCGACCTCAAACTCTACGCGTCACTCGCGCCCCATTTTTTTTCAACTTTGCCTGCATCCGACGCCATTGCTTGACCTCAACCGCAGGATTACCCGCCAAGATAGTATCCGCTTTTTGCGACTTTGATACAATCGAGCAAGCCATAACCACGCATCTATCCCCCAGTTTTGCCTTATTGACAATAGAAGCGCGGCCCCCAAACAACACATTGTCACCGATTTCTGAAGATCCGGCAAACCCGGATTTTGCCGCAATCTGACAATTGCGCCCAATCTTAGTGTTATGACCAATTTGGACCAGGTTATCGATCTTGCTGTTTTCGCCAATGATCGTATCGTCCAGTGTGCCGCGATCAACACAGCTGTTGGCGCCAATTTCCACGCCATTTTGCAAGATGACCCGCCCCAACTGAGGGATCTTTTGCGGACCGTCTTCTCGCGGCAAAAAGCCAAATCCCTCTGAGCCTATCCGTGCCCCTGGATGGATCACGACATTGTCGCCGATGTGCGCACATTGGATGGAAACATTGTCACCAATTATCACATTGTGACCAATGGTGACACCGCGACCAATGCTGCAATTTGCGCCAATCACAGCATTATCGCCGATTTCGACATCTGCACCAAAATAAACGTTGGGCGCCAGATGCACGCCATTGCCCAGGGCACACGGTGAGGTTTCGGTACAATAACCTAAAAGTCGCAAACCATCGCTGTAAAGAAGATCAAGCAAATATGTGAATACGCGGTATGGATCGTCACAACGCAGAAATAATGTCTCGGACGCAGTCTTTTTGGGTAGATTAGATGTGTCTGAGATTAGGATAATGCCGCGCGCGCAATCAGCTGCTGCGGCCATATATTTCGAGTTGGAGATAAATCCGAGTTCGTTTTCGCGTAGGAATGGAACGGTGCCTGCGCCAGATAAAGTGCGCGCCTTGTCCTGCTCGCCCAGTTGATCCAAAAGACCTTGGTCGCCAATTTCCGTCAACGCGTCTGCCAGACAAACGCCCTGCTTCATCGCGTAAAACCGCTGGTCGACCATAAACTGAGCCCTTTAAACAAAAAGGATCGCGGACAATAGCCGCGATCCTCTAAATTTCATCCAAACTATCTCGACTAGAACAAGGTCGAAATAGTCAATGCAAATACCTGCGTTTGGTCTGCGGTATCTTGATCGATTACGTGAGCAAAGTCACCACGTAGCGGACCGAAGGGACTATCCCAAATCACGCTGGCACCAACTGATGTCCGTGTTTGGACACCAATGCCACCGGTGATAATCGCAGGGTCAATGCCGTTGTGGCCAAGATAAGCTGCATCAGCCCAAACTGCACCTTTAAGACCATAGCTCTCAGGCAACACTGGAATTGGGAATTCAACCTCAGCAGAAAGTGCCAAATATTCGGTGATCCCCAAAGCGTTGCTTGCACCTTGTGGGCCAAGACCGCGCGACGCGAAACCGCGAATTAGGCTTGGGCCGGCAACAAAGGTTTCCGTTGGATTTACAAATCCGCCACCGAGTTCGTTGATAATACCCGCTTGACCTTTCAAGCTACCAATCACGCCCGCATCAGGAAGAATTGGTATGTAGTAGCTCCCTTTGATCTCAGACTTGAGCAGATTGAAGTCCACCCCAACATATTGTTGGCTGACATTGATCGCGAAACCTTCAGTTGGCGAACGCGCATTGTCCACGTCTGTGTATGTCAAATTATACCCAATGAACGCTTTCGTTGCACTACCACCAAAGCTGGTGATGTACGCAGGCGCATCAACAGGGTTGGTGCCTGTGCCATCTTGGTAGCTAGTCTGATCGATCCCGATAAACGCATTTGCCTGTAAATTATCAACAACCGGCGCACCTACACGAAGCTGAACGCCTGTGCTTTGTGTGCCATAGTTGTAGTATTTACCTTCGTCAACTTGACGCTGATAGGCATCAACGCCGGCCGAAATTTTCAAGCCCATAAAGCGCGGTTCTGTGAAGGAGAAATCGTAAGTACGAGTACCTTGCGTTGCACCAACAGAAATCCGCAGATCTTGACCACGACCCAGGAAGTTCCGCTCAGTCAATGAAAGCTCGCCGCCAATTCCGCCATCAGGTGAATAGTTTGCACCCAATGCGTAATTGCCGGTTGATTTTTCTTCAACCACCACGTTCACGATCACTTTGTCAGAAGCGCTGCCTTGCTCTACAGACACATTCGCTGTCGAGAAGAAACCAAGCCCCATCAACGCCTCGCGGCCAGCAGCCAGGAATGTCCGGTTGAATGGATCGCCCTCGGCAAATTCAAACTCGCGACGGATAACAAAGTCACGCGTCCGCGTGTTGCCGAAAATGTTAATCCGCTCAACATAGAGACGCGCACCTTCATCTACCAAATAGGTCACATTGAAGGTCTTATTTTCAATATTTCTGTCGATGCGTGGACGGACCTCGGCAAAGCTATAGCCCATATTCGCGGCGTCTTTAGCCATCTCTGATGCGCTGCGTTGCAGGCTGCTCAGTGAATAACGACGACCTTCATGAGTGCGCACTGCGCCTGTCAGGTTGTCTGGGTTCAAGCCGGAAATGCTGGTTTCGATGTTGATTTGACCAAACTCATAACGCTCACCTTCATCAATCGTGAAGTTGATAAAGTAAGCATTACGCTCGGCATCAAATTCAGCGACCGCAGACAACACCTGAGCATCAGGATAGCCGCGGTTGGCATAATAAAGACGGATCAATTCACGGTCGACGTTCAGTTTGTCTTCGTCATAAACATCATCACGGAACAAGAAGCTCAACAAATGAGACTCACGTGTTTTAATCGCAGCACGAAGTTGACCATCACCTATCGAATTGTTGCCAGTGAAACGGATCGCCGCGATACCCGCGCGATCACCTTCATTCACAACAAATGTCACCTTAACGCGGGCGCTATCTTGAACCTCAGAGCGTGCAGTCACAGTCGCGCTATCGAAACCGGCCTGATCGTATGCCAATTCAATGCTGCGAATATCCTGTTCTAACGCTGCTTCGGTATAAACGCCGCGTGATGACAAATTCACCATGTCTGAAAGCTGGGCATCAGAAAACTTCTGGTTACCTTCAAACAGAACACTGGAAATAATTGGGTTCTCTGCAACATCGACATTCAACGTGTTGCCGGACATATAAACCTTAACAGATGAGAACAGACCGCTTTGATAAAGCGCGTCAATTGATTCATCAATCAATTGGCTCGTTGCACGTTGGCCCTGTCGAACCGCCAAAAACGAAATAACGGTACTGTCATCAACCCGCTGGTTACCTGTCACCGAAATACGAGAAACTGTTTGGGCTTTTGCAGATTGAACACCCACTACTTCATTGAATACACTTGGCAGCATTGGTGCGCCAAATATCAAGAAAAGTCCCAGAATGAAACTCGGCAAAAGCTTTGCACGTACGATCATGTTTCTTGCAGCCTTTCTGCATTAACGCAACAGACACGGCAAAACACCCGCCCCTCGCGACACTAACTCCATCATCCGTTTTACTGTTTATTATCCCAAACGCAAGCCCAAATAACACTTGGAGTTACCAAAAGATTGTTGAAAGTGTCCATTTGCAACACTTTGTAATCTTTTGATTCCAAATATTCTTTGGCGGATGCACCCGCGTTTGTAAGGCCTCTTAAAAGATATCGTTGATCAATGTAAAGACCATCAGTGACATTACCACGAACAGCCCAAAACGAAAGCCAATTTCCTGAATTTGCCGACTCAGTGGGCGTCCGCGTATCGCTTCAATAGCGTAGTAGACTAGGTGCCCGCCGTCTAACAGTGGGATCGGGAAAAGGTTAAATATACCGATATTTAGCGACAATAGCGCCGTTAGGCTAATCAAAGAAAATATCCCCAGAGACGCCGCCTCACCTGATATTTTCGCAATTTTTACCGGTCCGCCTAGTTGCTCAACGTCGCCACGCCCAACCAGCAAATCCCCCAAAAACTTAAAGGAACGGTCGATGATGAACACAATTTCTTCGAATGTGATCCCTATTGCCTCAATTGGGCCCGGCCTAACGAAGCGCACTTCTTGTTCCGTCGCGTCGCGGGACACGCCCAAAAAACCAATTTCCGCGTCATTACCCAACCGATCCTCTTGAACCCGCGATCCCGTTTGCACCCGAATCTCTAGTTCCCGACCGTTGCGTTCGATCAAAAATGGCAATTCACGATTTGGACTCGTTGCGACAATCTTTTGAAAATCTGCAAAGCTGCGAACTTGATATCCATCAACCGCAAGAATCACATCATCAACCAACAACTCAGACTGAGCAGCGGGTGTATCGGGCGAAATACCATCAATGCGCGCTTCAATTGTGTAGCGCCCCAGACCCAGCAGCATCCCATAAAGAATGATGAAAGTGAAAAGGATGTTGGCAGCAGGACCAGCGGCAACAATGGCAATGCGCTGCCAAACACTCTTGTAATAGAAAAGCCGTCCACGCTGCTCAGGCGGAATATCATCAAGCGCGTCACCGTCAGGCGCGCTGGCCGCATTCATGTCGCCAACAAATTTCACATAGCCACCCAGGGGAATCACGGAAATTTTCCACCTGGTGCCATGCTTGTCATGCCAACCAACAAGTTCCGGACCAAAGCCGATAGAAAAACTTTCAATCGCAACATTGTTCCAACGAGCCACAAGATAATGGCCCATTTCGTGGACAAACACGATGACCACTAGAACAATCAAAAACGGAACAAGAATGCCAAACAAGCCTGTCATATAAGCCTTTTTTTTCTAAAGCTGCGCTACCAAATCAACACGCCAAAGGCGACTTGATCTGATGCCACATGGGTGACGCCAATAAGAAAGAGTAGTATGCCGCCGAATGTAAAACTATCAATGCGGTCCAAAATGCCGCCATGGCCAGGAATGATATCGCCGCTATCCTTAATGAAAAAGCGACGCTTCATCGCACTTTCCACTAAATCACCGAGCTGCGCGACGACGCTCAAAGCTGCAGCGATTAAGATACCAATCCAAAACGGACTATTGGTCGCCATAAGCCAAACAACAAGTCCACCGATGGTGCCGAAGCAAAGCCCGCCAATCGCGCCCGACCAGGTCTTGGAGGGTGAAATCTCAGGCGAGAGCTTTACACCGCCCAGCAAACGCCCCACAAAGAAGGCCCCACTATCAGTAAGCCATATCACGACGGCCAGAAAAACCGTCGCCCAAATGCCATTCACGCTATCGCCTCTTAAAGCCAACACACAGATGGCGGAAACACCAAAGAATATGGCGCCAAACGCATAATAGGCAACCGCCATTGCCGCCAGTCAACCGACAGTGCCGCAACGATCGCGCCAACAAAGAAAAACAGCAAGCTCGCGCCAATCCCCGCAACCGGATAGGCCACCGCACCGACTGCCAAAAGGCCCATGATCAAATAAGTGAATCGGTTCATTTTGCCCTGCCCGACCATGCGCGACCATTCCTGATAGGCTAAGGCGATGACGACAGCAACCAAGATAGCAACAGCAATCTTGCCATAAATAATGGCTCCGGCCACAACCGGGATCAACAAAAAGGCCGACATCAATCGTTGGCGCAAATCGCCCCAATTAGGGCCCGTCTTAGGAGTCGGCTGATCGGTCATACGTCCACCCCGCCAAATCGACGTTTGCGCCCAGCAAACTCTTCCAACATCCGCACAAAGATGTCGCGATCAAATTCCGGCCAAAACTCATCATAAAAAAACAAATTCAGCATAGGCCGCTTGCCATAACAAAAAAATTGGAAAGGCGCTCTTCACCGCTAGAACGAAAAATCAAATCAGGATCAGGCATGTCGCCCGTATAGAGCTTTTTTTTGTAATTGCCAACTCGTCAATGTCAGTGGGCAAAATCCTGCCATCGGCCACATCTTGCGCCAAAGCTTTTACAGCGTCAGTGATTTCTTGCCGACTGCCATAATTGAACGCCACATTGAGCTGCAACCCTGTGCAGTGGGCTGTACGACTTTCAGCCTGGTCAATCATATGTAAAATAGCTTTGGAAAGGCCTTCCCGGCGTCCAAGAATTCTAACCCGCACATTGTGTGCAACAAATTTGGAAACATCAGACGCAACAAAGCGCTTCATCAATCCCAAAATTGCATTGACCTCGTCTGCCGGGCGGGTCCAATTCTCTGAGGAGAAGCTAAAGATAGTGAGATAATTAATCTCAAATTCTACCGCGCAGGCCACCAGTCGCCGCAAAGCTTGCACGCCGGCACGGTGCCCGTCGTTACGGGGTTTGCCTTGCGCAGTTGCCCACCGGCCATTGCCATCCATAATCACACCAATATGCTGCGGTAAAACCGCAGGCTCGGTTGCAATAGTTGGGGCTATGGCCGGTTCGTTGGACATTATCGTGTAATCTATACCTGCATAATGTCGCTTCTTTTTTTCGCCAACATTTTATCTACTTCTGCGACAGTTTCATCAGTAAGCTTTTGCACATCATCGGATTTTTGGTGCATCTCATCTTTGCCGATATCACCATCTTTTTCCATCTTCTTTAGTGCATCCATGCCGTCGCGACGAATATGGCGGATCGCCACTTTCGCTTGCTCAGCGTATTGGTGTGCCACTTTGGACAATTCACGACGACGCTCTTCGTTCAATTCTGGCAGCGCCACACGAATTACAGTGCCTTCTGCCATTGGGTTCAGGCCCAATGACGACTCACGAATGGCTTTCTCGACCGCTTGGGTCATGCCTTTGTCCCAAACCTGTACCGACAACATGCGCGCTTCAGGCACAGAAACCGTCGCCACCTGGTTCATTGGCATTTTGGAACCATAAGCTTCCACCATGATGGGGTCCAAAAGGCTTGTTGTTGCCCGGCCCGTACGCAAACCAGCAAACTCATCCTTAAGCGCCGCCAGCGACTTTTTCATGCGCTGGTCCAAATTTGGCATAGAAAAATCTGTCATGTTCTAATCCTTCGATTTTGGCGCTTATCCCACCCGAGTGGATAACGCCTTCCCCTCAATAATGGCTTGGACGCCGCCCGTGACATCCAAAGCATACACAAAAATTGGCAAATTGTTGTCACGCGCCAAAGCAAATGCCGCCATATCCATAACTTTTAGATCACGAGAGATCACTTCGTCATAAGAAATTTGGTCAAATCGTTTGGCATTTGGCTCCAGTGCTGGATCGGCATCGTAAACGCCATCCACTTTTGTGCCTTTAAACAGTGCGTCACATTCGAGCTCGATGGCCTTGAGTGCCGCCGCCGTATCTGTTGTGAAAAACGGATTACCGGTACCACCAGCGCAAATGGCAATGCCACCTTCTTCAAGCGTTTTGCGAGCGTCACGTGCTGTGAAGTGGTCCGCAACGTCAGGCATCACAAGGTTGGAGAACACTCTGGCGTTGCCCCCTTGTCGACGGATAGCGTCGCCCAGGGCCAAGCAATTGATCACGGTCGCCAACATGCCCATATGGTCGCCAACAACACGATCTGCACCGCCTGCCGCAACTGACATGCCGCGGAAAATATTTCCGCCACCGACCACAATGGCCACTTCAAATCCGTTTTGAGAAAGGTGGACGAGTTGCGCGGCAACTTCATCCAAGAATTGGGCTTCGATCCCAAATGAGCCGTCTCCGGCGAGTGCTTCGCCGGAGACTTTAATCAAGATGCGTTTAAGCGATTGAGAGGCCATTGCCGCCCTAACCTAGTCTAGAGTTGGGAACTTTAAAATAAAGATTCTTTGTTCCAGATCAGGTTATTAGTTACCAGCCGCGGCTGCAACCTCGGCGGCGAAATCGCTCTCTTCTTTTTCAATGCCTTCGCCAATGGCAAAACGTACGAATTCAACCAATTCAACTGGTGCGCCCGCTTCTTTTTCAGCGTTCTTCAGCACATCAGCAATTTTGGTTTCGCCGTCGATCACAAAGGTTTGTGACAACAAGCAAACTTCTTCGTAGTATTTGCGCATGCGGCCTTCAACCATTTTCTCAACGATTTCAGCAGGCTTGCCTGAACCAGCAGCTTGTTCCGAGAACACAGCACGTTCACGATCAACAACATCTTGGTCCAAACCTTCAGGCGCAATTGCCAATGGGTTTGTCGCCGCAATGTGCATTGCCAACTGGCGGCCAACATTTTCCAAGCCGTCTGTTTTGCCTGAAGTTTTCAAGCCGACCAAAATGCCGATGGCACCCAGGTCATCAACGACAGCATTGTGCACGTAGCTACAAACGATGCCTTCATCAACTGAAACAGTTGCAGAGCGACGCAATGTCATGTTCTCGCCGATTTTGGCGACCGCATTGGTCACTTCTTCTGCGATCGTGTGCGATTTGCCGGGATAAGTTGCGGCGGCCAGTTTCTCAACATTTTCGCCTTCATCTAACGCCACGGTCGCAATTTGTTTTACCAAACCTTGGAATTCGTCGTTACGTGCAACAAAGTCAGTTTCTGAGTTCACTTCAACAACAGCACCTTTTGTGCCGGAAGTAACAACGCCAACCAAACCTTCTGCCGCAACGCGACCAGCTTTTTTCGCAGCTTTTGCCAAGCCTTTGGTGCGCAGCCAATCAACGGCAGCTTCCAAATCGCCATTTGTTTCGTTCAGCGCTTTTTTGCAGTCCATCATGCCAACGCCGGTCTGCTCGCGCAATTCTTTCACAAGTGCAGCTGTGATCGCCATTTTAAATCTCCTATGTTGCCAGCCTAATGCGGGCTGGCCCAATCGAAAGTCTTGTGTTTAGCGGGTAAACACGCAGATTTTATGAAGCTTACTGAGCGCCAAGTTCTTTGGCTTGATCAATCCAACCATCGCGCTCAATGCGGCCTTTGAAGTTCAAACGATCATCAACGTTTGCAATGTCTTCAGGGCTAAAAGCAGCAATTTGTGCAAAAGTGTAGATACCAAGATCATTCAACTTCTGCTCAAGAACAGGGCCAACGCCTGAAATCTTTTTCAAATCGTCCGCATCGCCAGCAGGCTTATCAAACAATGGTGTCTCGTCAGCTTCTGGCGCAGCTTCGGCAGTTGGCGCTTCAGCAGCAGGTGCTTCGGCTGGCGCTTCAGCAGCGGCCGGAGCAGCTTCCAAAACAGGCTCGCTCACTTCAACGGCTTCACCCAAATCTTCACCGAATGAAACAGATGAACGTGAGATACCGTCCAAAGCAGCTTTCGAAATCAATGAACAATAAAGCTCAATCGCGCGTGCGGCGTCATCATTACCAGGAATTGGCAAATCAACAGCTTCTGGGTCACAGTTTGTATCTGCAATCGCAATCACTGGAATGCCCAAACGACGTGCTTCGTTCAACGCCAAAGATTCTTTATTGGTGTCGATAACGAACAAAAGGTTTGGCACATTGCCCATGTCTTTGATGCCGCCCAAATCGCGCTCAAGACGATCACGCTCACGAGAACGCTGCAAACGCTCTTTCTTGGTCAAGCCCTGCATGCCTTCAGATTCTTGATCTTCCAACTCGCGCAAACGTGCAATTGACTTAGAAATGGTCTGCCAGTTGGTCAGCATGCCGCCCAACCAACGTGAGTTCACATAGTATTGTGCAGATTGACGTGCAGCTTCAGCCACAACAGGCGCTGCTTGACGCTTGGTGCCAACGAACAAAACGCGGCCACCTTCTGCAACAGTGTCAGACACCATTTGCAAGGCTTTATACAAAGCAGGCACAGTTTGCGCCAAATCAAGAATGTGAATATCGTTCCGTACACCAAAAATGTATTGTTCCATTTTTGGATTCCAACGGTGTTTTTGGTGTCCGAAGTGTACGCCAGCTTCGAGCAATTGGCGCATAGAAAAATCAGGAAGTGCCATCGGCCTTCTCTCCTTTTAACCGGTTATAACCTCCGCAAAGAGCTGCAACATATTTTGTCACCGGATGGCGGCCTCTACGGGCAGCCGTCTTTGCGTGCGAATTGATGAGCGGTCGATACAGCAATCCCCACACATTGGCAATAGCAAAATGGCTGCAAAATCGAGAAAGCGCAGAAAAGCGCGGTTTAACTCGGACCGGCGCTCACCCGCGCATCAGCAACGCCGGGCATCACTTTAAGCGAGCTGGCCAACTCTGGCGTCAAACGGTAGCCGCCCGGCAATTCAATCTCAAATTCATAATTATGGTCTTGATCCATCACAATGATGCTACCTGCCCCTCGCCGCCACGCTGCAATTGCTTGGTAAGATGCGGAATGCATTCCTTGCTGGTCAGATGCAACACCAACTTATTGGCCATTTTTGCGAGCGCGCGTTCAATTGGGTGCAAATTGATCAACCGCAGGCGCACGCCGTCCGGCTGGGCATCTGCTTCCAGCTCCACCACAATCGAGTTGCCAACCGTCAGCACATCGTCAAACCGGTCCAATTGCTCGGAAAAAAACCAAACACTCAAACGTCCCAGTCGGATCAGACAGGGTCAGGATCGACATGTTCGATCCTTTGCGGGTCTTACGGTCATTACGCGAGGCAATCGTGCCCGCCATGCGCCCGGCACTGGCACCGCTGCGTGCGGCCTTCTCAAACGCTTGCCAGGTTTGTGCATAGCCCTCGGTATAAATGGACTGATATTCATCAAGCGGGTGCGCAGATAAATAGAACCCGATGGCCGAAAATTCGCGCTGCAACCGCTCAGAGTGCGTCCAGCTCTTGACGTTTTTCGCGGGCTTGATCGGTTCAGGCGCCGCCGCGGTAAACATGTCGACAATGCCTTCCTTCCGATTGCTTGTTGCGCGCTGGGCTGAACTCAAAACCGTTTCGGTCAACGACGCGACTTCTTCACGCCGATAACCGAGGTCGTCAAACGCCCCTGCATGGGTCAACGTCTCAAACGCACGCCGATTGACAATTTTAGGGTCGATACGTTCTGCAAAATCGGCCAAATCCGTAAAGGGGCGATCGCCGCGCATCTCAACAATATGCTCGGCCACATTGCGCCCCACGCCCTTCACAGCGCAAAGACTATAATGAATGGCGTTGCCCTCAACGGTGAAAATCACTTCAGATTTATTGACGCTCGGCGGATTAACCTCAATCTTAAGTCTTTGCGCTTCACGTTTGAAATCATTGAGTTTATCGGTATTCCCCATGTCCAACGTCATCGACGCCGCGATAAACTCTTTTGGATAGTGTGCTTTCAAATATCCGGTCTGATAGGACACCAAAGCATAGGCAGCGGCGTGAGATTTGTTAAAGCCATAGTTGGCAAACTTCGCCACAAGTTCAAAGATGTTGTCCGCTTGCTGCTTGATCAGGCCATTTTTCACGGCACCATCAACAAAAAGTGCCTTTTGTTTGTCCATTTCGGCCTTGATCTTTTTACCCATGGCCCGGCGCAGCACATCCGCTTCGCCGAGTGAATAGCCAGACAAGACCTGCGCGATCTGCATCACCTGTTCCTGATAAACAATAATCCCGTAGGTTTCTTTCAGGATATCGGTCAGGCTCTCATGCAAGTAATCAGGCGTTTCCCGCCCATGCTTACGCGCACAAAAGGCCGGAATATTGTCCATCGGGCCGGGACGATAGAGCGCTACAATCGCAATAATGTCTTCAAAACGGTCAGGCTTAAGATCCAAAAGCGCGCGGCGCATGCCTGGGCTTTCCACCTGAAACACGCCCACGGTCTCGCCTTTGGCATAAAGCTCATAGGTCAACTCGTCCTCAATCGAAATATTTTCGATTGAAAAATCACCACCTTCGCGGTTGATGAGCCGTTCAGCATATTCGATCACTGTCAGGGTCTTTAGCCCCAAAAAGTCGAACTTAACCAGCCCGGCCTCTTCCACGACCTTCATATTATATTGCGACACCGGCATATCCGAGCGCGGGTCACGATAAAGCGGCACCAGTTGCTGCAAGGGTCTGTCGCCAATCACGATACCCGCGGCGTGGGTTGAGGCGTGTCGATACAAGCCCTCAAGCTTTTTGCCGATTTCCAGCAGTTGCGCTACGGTTTCGTCTTCGTCCCGCATCGCCTGCAAGCGCGGCTCGCCGTCGATCGCCTCAGTCAGCGTTACCGGATTTGCCGGGTTTGATGGCACCAGCTTAGAAATGCGATCCACCTGCGGATATGGCATTTGCAACACCCGCCCCACATCCCGCAGCACCGCGCGGGCTTGCAATGTACCGAACGTGATGATCTGCGCAACTTGCTCCGCACCATATTTGTTCTGCACATAATGAATCACCTCTTCCCGTCTTTCTTGACAGAAATCGATGTCAAAGTCGGGCATGGACACACGTTCGGGGTTCAAAAACCGTTCGAACAGCAACGCGTAGCGCAAGGGGTCAAGGTTAGTGATGGTCAAGGAATAGGCCACCAGCGAGCCCGCACCGGACCCCCGTCCCGGCCCAACTGAAATGCCCTGCTCTTTCGCCCATTTGATAAAGTCGGCAACAATCAGGAAGTAACCGGGGAACTTCATGTTCTCAATCACGTTCAACTCGAAATCGAGCCGCTCGCGATATTCATCTGTTGTCATGCCGGGCGCCGGTCCATCGCGCTCCAATATGCGCTCTAGCCCCTCTTTCGCCTGCCGCGTCAGCTCTTCGGCCTCAGCCTTCACCGCTTCATCAGAGCTCATGCCATCTGGCGCAGCAAAATTGGGGAGAATCGGCGCGCGCTTTTCGGGTCGATACGTCACCCGTTGGGCGATCTCAATCGTATTGTTGATCGCCTCAGGCAGATCAGAAAACAGCGCGCACATTTCGGCGCGCGACTTGAAATAATGCTGGTCGGAGAGCTTGCGCCGCTCGGTCTGTGCCAAAACACTGCCTTCAGCGATGGCCATCAGGGCGTCGTGAGATTCGAAATCGTCACTTTTGGCAAAGAAAGGTTCGTTGGTCGCAACCAACGGCACCGCATTTGAATAGGCGTACTCAAGCAATTGAGGCTCAGCCAACAGCTCATTTTCTTTGTCATGCCGCTGCAATTCAATATAGAGCCGATCACCAAAGATCCGACGCAGATTGTCGAGACGTGAAATCGCTTGTTGATCATAGCCTTGGGCAAAAAGTGGATCGATTCCGCCTTCCAAGCCGCCGGTTAAACAGATCAGATCTTCGTGTAACCCCTCATCAAACCATGCAATCGGCGCTTTGAGCGCTGCTGCATCTCCCAGCAAATAGGCGCGCGACACCAGTTCTGACAGGTTTTGAAAGCCCTGCTCGGTCTGTGCAATCAGCACCAATGTTTCTTTGGCAAACTTTTTCCGCTCGCGTCCGGGCATATCCGAGGGAGGTTCAAACTCGATAGGCAGTTCGCAGCCCACAATTGGCTGCAAACCTTTTGCGCTGGCAATTTCCGAGAATTGCAACGCGCCAAACAAATTGCCTGTATCCGCAACACCCAGCGCCACTTGCCCGTCGGCAACGGCCAAATCAATCAGCTTTTTAAGCTGGATCGCCCCCTCCAGCAATGAATAGGACGAGTGGGCATGTAGGTGGATAAAATCAGGTGTCGCGCTCATGGGGCAACTTTGACATAACGCGCCGAATTTCGCCAAGCAAACTTATGCGATTTACACAGGCGCGTTGACGTACCTAAAAACCACCCATGCGCGTCAGCACATCCATCCACATGAGACTTGCAGCACTAAACCCAGCCAAAGAGAAAAGAGCCATCACATCTTTAATCAAAACCAACATTGCAACCTCCTATGTTTCTTATTTGTTCTTATATATTCTACTTTTGTTCTCGTCTAGTGCGCAGGAGGTGTTCGTAACCTGTTGATGAGTTTATGGTTAACGGGGAAAGCTTGGGGAATAACTGTGAAGCACTTGTGGACAAATGTGGATAACTCGACGGCGCGAAAGACGCCGTCGCCCGGTGCGCCTAAAGCGTGGTTGGCACCACAGCACCACCATCCAGCGTCACAACGCGATCAGCGCGGCGCGCAATATCATGATTGTGTGTCGCGATCAGTCCGGCCGCTGCATGTTCTTTGATGGAGTTGGCAAGCAACTCAAAAACGATGCCACTTGTGTCCGGGTCCAGATTGCCTGTTGGCTCATCGGCCAGAATCAAACCCGGATTGTTGGCCATGGCCCGGGCGATTGCCACGCGCTGCTGCTCACCACCGGACAGTTGCGCCGGGCGATGGTCGCCCCGCTCCACCAAACCCATATGGGTCAGCAAGTCTTGTGCGCGTTTTTTCGCTACTTCTTTATCAGCACCGGCAATCAATTGCGGGATCATGATATTTTCATCGGCTGAAAATTCGGGCAGCAGATGGTGGAACTGATAAATATACCCCACATTCTGCCGCCGCAACAAAGTGCGTGCACGATCATTGAGCGTGTGGGCTTGCGCACCACATATAGTCACGTCGCCTTGCGCTGGGCGTTCCAAAAGGCCGCAAACATGCAACAGAGTCGATTTTCCGGCTCCAGACGGCGCCACAAGCGCAACAATCTCACCCGCAGCAATTTCCAAATTGACATCCACCAGAATATCAAGCCGCGCATCGCGCTCCAAATAATGGTGATGCACGCCAAGCAGTGATAGTTTGGGATCAACCATAACGAAGCGCCTCAACAGGGTCATATTGCGATGCCCGCCAAGCCGGATAGAGCGAGGCAGCAAAGCTTAGAATTAATGCGAAGGACACAACAAAAGTCACTTCAAATGGATCGGTCTTTGAGGGCAATGATGAAAGGAAGAAGACTTCCGGCGGAAACAGCGTGATGCCAATTGTTTGTGAAATCCACGCCCGAATGGCTTCAGCGTTGGCGGACAAGATCAAACCCGCGACCAGGCCCAAAAAAAAGTGCCCGCAAATCCGATCGCCGTCCCTGTCATGCAAAAAAAATGCGCATGATCGACGCGCGCGTGGCACCCATGGTGCGCAAAATAGCAATATCCGTATTCTTTTCCTTCACCAACATCACGAGAGACGAAATAATGTTGAACACGGCCACCAAAATGATCATCGACAGGATCACAAACATCACAACGCGCTCAACTTGAAGCGCGGAGAAAAACGTCTCATTGCGTCGTTGCCAATCCGAGAGGATCATCGGGCGTTCAGCCGCTTCCTGAATCGGCTCGCGCATATTGTGTATGGAATCCGGATCGTCGAGGAATATTTCTAATCCAGTTACAGAATAGATCCGCTCGTAGGATTCATCGATCTGCTCATCAGTCGCATCAAGCGGCAGCGGTTCAAGCCCCTCTTTCAGCTCATCGCGGAACAGCTTGAAATAGCTCTGCGCCAGTTGCAACGGCATATAAACGAAATAGCTGTCAAACTCGACCATGCCCAATTCGAACACCACGTCGACTGGATAGGTGCGTATCTGCGGGGCCGTGCCAAATGGGGTCACTGTGCCCTCGGGCGTAATAATGGTCACGCTATCGCCGACAGAGACACCAAGATTTTGTGCCAGGCGCATGCCGATGGCCACGCCCTTGCTTTCATCCCAATTATTAAAGCCACCCAAAACGGCGGATTCCGCAAATAAAGGCATCTTTTGGATGTCGCGCTCGTTGATGCCGCGCACAGCGACACCAGTGGAACGGCCAATGCCAGAGGCCAACGCCTGCCCTTCGGCGAAAGCGACAACCGCTTCAACGCCATCGACACCCTCAATTTTGGGGATCACCTTGTCGAAATCTTCGAAATGCTCTTCAATCGGAAACGCAGTGAAGTGACCATTCAGTCCAAGAATTTTATCTAAAAGCTCAGCGCGAAAGCCATTCATCACAGACATCACGACAATCAGTGTCGCCACGCCAATGGCAATACCGGTAAGTGTCAGCGCTGCAATTACGGAAATAAACGCTTCTTGACGGCGTGCGCGCAAATAACGCCACGCCACCATAAATTCAAACCGCGAAAATGGGCGGTTTTGACGGGTCTGCGTGGCGTCGCTCATATATTAAACGTCCTGTCTACGTTCCGGCACAATGCGTTCGAGAAGAAAATCAACGGCTTGCTCAAGCGAAACATTCGTCCGCTCGCCCGTTTTCCGATTTTTAATCTCAACTTCGTTGTTTTTAAGGCCGCGCGGTCCAACAATCATTTGATAAGGCAAACCGATCAAATCTGCTGTCGCAAATTTGCCGCCCGCACCCATATCTCGATCATCATAAAGCACTTCAATGCCGGCATTTTCTAACTGCTTATAAAGCGCATCACACTGCGCCAGGCAATTGTCGTCACCAGTTTTCAAATTGATCAATGCCAATTCAAACGGTGCCACGGAAACCGGCCAAATAATGCCGTCATCATCGTGGCTGGCTTCAATAATCGCTGGCACAAGCCGCGTGAGCCCAATACCATATGACCCCATGTGCACCGGCACGTCTTTGCCGTTGGCATCTGCCACAGTCGCGCCCATCGGCTCGGAATATTTGGTGCCGAAATAGAACACTTGTCCCACTTCAATGCCACGCGCTTCAATCCGTCGTTCTTCAGGCACTTCAGATTGGAACTTGTCCATATCGATCATGTCTTCTGTGGCGGCATACATGTTGGTCCAATCCTTGACGTAGGACGTCAAGTCACCATCATAATCAACATCCTTTGGCGGAATGGGCTGCTCCAACAATGCTTTGTCACAGAACACGCCGCTTTCGCCCGTTTCCGCCAACACGATAAATTCGTGGCTCAAATCACCACCAATCGGGCCCGTTTCAGCCTGCATCGGAATCGCGGTGAGCCCCATGCGATAATAAGTGCGCAAATAGGACACAAACATGCGGTGATATGACTTAACCGACGCTTCTTTGTCGAGATCGAAAGAATAGGCATCCTTCATCAAAAATTCGCGGCTGCGCATGGTGCCAAACCGGGGACGAATCTCATCCCGGAATTTCCACTGGATATGATAGAGATTGAGCGGTAAATCTTTATAGGACTTGACGTTTGACCGGAAGATCGAAGTGATCATCTCTTCATTGGTCGGGCCATAGAGCATGTCGCGTTCATGCCGGTCTGTCACGCGCAGCATTTCTTTGCCATACGCATCATAACGGCCGCTTTCGCGCCACAAATCCGCAGGCTGCAAAGTTGGCATCAGTAGCTCGATCGCGCCAGCCCGATCTTGCTCCTGCTCAATAATTGCTTGCACCTTGCGCAACACCCGATACCCCATCGGCAACCATGCATAAAGGCCGCTGGCCTCCTGCTTCAACATTGCCGCACGCAGCATAAGCCGGTGCGAAACAATTTCAGCTTCTTTGGGGGTTTCCTTCAATACGGGCAGAAAATATTTTGACAGACGCATGATCTATTCTGGCTTTCGTTCGACTCGTCAAATGGGATTAGCAGGTGGCACAAAACGCCATAAGACGCTTGGATGCAAGGCTTTTCAGTTCAATTTTTCCCAATCACGCTGCGGCGTAAACCAAAATTCTAAAAATTCCACTATTGCCGATAAAAACCGGGTGACAGGACCATTTTAAGTTGTTAGGGTCCAATCCCAATAAGAGGGCTGTTGATCAAATCCGGCCCCGTGCACGCTGACAAGGTCTAGGGAGGAACGTTGGCTTCGCTTTAATTAGCTTGAATAAGTCCAACGAATTGTCGCGAAACTATATAAACAGGGCTTCGGCCCTGTTTTTTTATTGATTCCAACAAGTTATGAGAACTACTTCCAGTAGTACTGCAAGCTAGGCAAGCTCAAAACCCACTGCGTGAGGAAGAGCAAGCCAAACGCTGCTACCGTGGCGACGCCCATTTTTAAAAGCAGATTATGCTTTACTGGCGAGGCCGCTTCAGAACCACGATCCACCTCGATATCTTGCTCCGCATGGGACTGCGTACCAAAGGGCAGCGCCACAAAAAAAGCTCAACCACCAAAGAACAAAATATAGCGCGATTGAAGAGACCAAACCCATGTGACCTACACCTTATGGACAAAAACTTTGACGATGGGCTTTTTACCCCAAAATTGATTCACTTCCGATCGGACAGCTCGTCGCACAGCCTCGGCAAGCACATTGACAGCGCCGCGCTTTTTCGCGGGCATGGAGCGGATCACCCCATCAATGGCCTTATCTACGACGAGGTCGAAATCCTCATCCTCATCTTCCAATTGCGGCAGGCCATAAAGTTCCACTTGCGGCGCTTCTCGCATTTGGCCCTTGCCATCCACCACCATTGAAACCGCGATAAACCCGCCAAAGCCAAGCTTGCGCCGCTCGCGCACGCCGCTCTCGTCTGGTGTACACAAAATGTCGCCATCCAGATAGACGCGGCCCGACGGCACTTCGTCCACAAAACGCTCTGCAGTCGGGTAAAGCATTGCCATATCGCCATTGCGGATCGACAACACTTTTTCGATCCCTGCTTCACGGCCCAATTCCGCCTGAGCTTCCAAGTGCGCGGCCTCACCGTGTACAGGCACCAAAATGCTTGGCTTCAGCCAATCATAAAGCTGGCGCAATTCGCCGCGCCGTGGGTGGCCAGACACGTGCACGAGCGCGTCCTTGTCGCTGATGACCTTCACACCCTGATTGATCAGCAAGTTTTGAATGTCCAAAACATCCTTCTCATTGCCCGGAATGGCCTTGGATGAAAAGATAACCTGATCGCCCTTGTTCAAAGTCAATGCCGGGTGATCGTCGCGGGCAATCCGCGCAATCGCCGCACGTGATTCACCTTGCGATCCAGTGCAAATCAAACAGACCTTTTCACGGGGCAGATAGCCAAACGCGTCTTGGTCCAAAAACGGTTCAATGCCCTCAAACAATCCAAGATCGCGGGCGATTTCAGACGTGCGATGGATGGCGCGGCCGGAGGCCACAACGTGCCGTCCTGCTTTTTGCGCAGCGCGCGCGATCGAGATCATCCGTCCCACATTTGACGCAAAAATCGTCACCGCCACGCGCTGTGGGGCGTCCAACATCAATTTCTCAAGGCTTTCCGCCACATCGCCCTCACCTGGGCTCTCGCCGTCGCGCACGGCATTCGTGCTGTCACTCACCAGAGCCAGAGGCGCGCCCATGGCACCAATTTCGCGCAACCGCTTCTCATCCGTCTTTGCATTGCCAACAGGCGACGGGTCGAGCTTCCAATCTCCCGTATGCAAGACGCGGCCAGCGGGCGTTTCAATATAAAGCGCCGAGCTTTCGGGAATGGAGTGCGCGACATTGATCATCTCAATTTTAAACGGACCTAACTCAAAAGTGGCCCCTTGCTGCACAATTTTAACTGGCACTTCATAGCCAAAATTATTGGAGCGTCCTTTGGCCTTCAGCATCGCAGCTGCAAATGGCGATGCATAAACATCACATTCAAGCTGCGGCCATAGATCCATCACGCCGCCATAATGGTCTTCGTGCGCATGGGTCAGCACCATGCCAACAATATTGTCGACTTCATCTTCTAAGAACCGCAAATCTGGCATCACCAATTCAATGCCCGGCAAATCCGGTCCACCAAATGTGAGGCCACAATCAACAATCAACCATTTCCGGTTGTCCGGCGCGCCAAAGCCGTAAAGACCGAAATTCATACCGATCTCGCCAACGCCGCCTAAAGGGACAAAAACCAACTGGTCCTGCATAAAATCAAACTTCCATTACAAATTGAATATTTCGCCTGCGGTCACGATGCGCTGTCGCCCCATATGATCAACGATCAATCCGCCAGTGGGATCAACCCCCGCCAGCCGCGCTTCATAGCTTTCCGCATTGGCATTAATCCGCATAACTTCTCCCATCCTATACGCATGGGAAAGCCAATCGGCTCGAATTTCGGCAAAATTGTTGCCACGGGCCCACTGCCCTAGCCGTTGGGCAACGGCATCGGACAAATGAGCAAAAAAAATGGGCTGGCGATGTGTTTAGCCCTAGAGCTGCAAAATCGCTCGCCGGATGGTTAGATTGATCAGGGTGAAACGCCAAATTGACGCCCAAACCAATGACAACAAATCGGCTTTGCCCCTTCATACCACCTTCCAATAGCAATCCTGCGCATTTTTTACCGTTGATCATCAAATCATTCGGCCATTTCAACTCAATCACAAGGTCGCCTGCGCCTTGTGATTGGGCAACGACACAAACGGCATCATGCAGCGCCAGCGCCATGACAAAAGAAAGTTGCGCCACATATTCGCTTGGCGCTGGGTCGCTTAACAGCAAGGACGAATACAAATTGCCTTGCGGTGAATGCCAAAACCGGCCGCGGCGGCCTTTACCATCTTCTTGCTGGTCGGCAACAAGCCAAACGGGGCCAGTGGCCCCGTTTAACGCATCTTGCATCAATGTGGCGCTGGTGGATCCTATGGTCGGCACATGCCGTAACTGAAATCCATCCAAGCGGGCACGTTCACCAAGGCTAACCACTAAAAGAGGCTACCTGCGGCTGTTTGCGCCCATCGGGTCAATGGCACACCAAGCGTGAAGTAATAGGTCACAAGCAAGAAGCCAGAAATCGCAATGATAAAGCGAAGGGCAAATGCTGAATCTTCAAACTGATGCACAACTTCATCGAAATACATCACTTTGATCACGCGCAGATAATAGAACGCACTTACTGCACTTGCCAGCACACCAATCACCGCGAGCACAAACAATTGTGCCTCAATCGCCGCAAGGAACACTTGCCACTTGGCAAAGAACCCGGCCAAAGGCGGCAACCCGATCAGCGAGAACATGATGATCGCCATACCAGCCGCCACAAATGGACGAGACTGCGCCAAACCGGCAAGATCATCGATGTTCTCAACGTATCCTTCGTCGTTTTTCAGCGCCAGAATACAAGCAAACAAGCCAAGCGTCATGGTGAGATAAACCGCCATATAAACGGCAACACCTTCCACGCCAATTTGCGAACCGGCTGAAAGCCCAACCAGCGCAAAGCCCACGTGACCGATGGAAGAGTATGCAATCAAACGCTTGATGTTCTTCTGGCCAATCGCAGCAAAGGCGGCAAGAACCATCGAGGCGATGGATACAAAGATCACGATTTGCTGCCAATCTTTGGCAATCGGTTCAAAGGCGTCAAACACAACCCGCACAAACAAGGCCATCGCTGCCACTTTAGGGGCAGATGCAAAGAATGCCGTCACAGGTGTCGGCACGCCTTGATAAACGTCTGGTGTCCACATGTGGAACGGTACGGCAGAAACCTTAAAGGCGAGCCCTGCCATCACAAATACCAGCCCCACGACCAACCCAAGCGATGAATCGCCCAACGAAATTGCGCGGGCAATCTCATCCAACTGGGTGTGCCCAGTGAAGCCGTAGACCAGGGACGCGCCATATAGCAACATGCCGGATGACAAGGCGCCCAGCACGAAATACTTCAAGCCCGCCTCAGTCGCTTTGCTGGAATCGCGCTTGAACGCGGCGATCACATAAAGTGACAAGGACTGCAACTCTAGGCCGATATAAAGTGAAATCAGATCGTTTGCTGAGATCATCATCATCATGCCCAGCGTCGCCAAGATCACCAACACCGGATATTCGAACTTGTTGAGCTTATGCTCATCCGCACTCGACACAGAAATCGCGAGCGCAAAGGCCGACCCGATCAGCACCAACACTTTCATGAAGCGCGCAAATGCGTCTTGAACAAATGCGCCGTTGAACAACACGCCATCAACTGGATGCGCCACCTCAAGCAATGCGGTAACCGCCAAAAGCGCCATGCAATGCCCAGCACAATTTGATTAGAGCTTTTGGATGAGGTGAATACCCCAACCATCAGCAATACAATGGCGCCAATCGCCAACAGCAGTTCTGGAAATGCTGGCGCGAGTTCTGCAAAAGAAGTCAAATCAGAATTCATTATATCCCCCTAGTGCGCAACGTCGGCAAGGGTGCCAACGTGCCCCAGGCTCATTTGATATTGGTTGACCAACTGCTCTACTGAAGCGGCTGTCGCATCCAAAATTGGTGCTGGATAGAAACCGAAAAAGATCGTGAGAATGATCAAGGGTACAATCACCGCCATTTCACGCGGGTTCATATCCAAGATTGCCTTCAAGTTTTCTTTTTCCAGTACGCCAAAAATCACGCGGCGATAGAGCCAAAGCGCATACCCCGCCGACAAGATCACCCCGAAGGCCGCGCCGAAGGCTACCCATGTGTTCACTTGGAAAATGCCCATCAAAATCAAAAACTCGCCCACAAACCCGCTGGTGCCCGGTAGGCCCACATTGGCCATGGTGAACACCATAAAGGCAAAGGCATATTTCGGCATCCGCTCAACCAAGCCGCCATAGGCATCAATTTGACGCGTATGCATCCGGTCGTAAATCACACCGACACACAAGAACAAGGCGCCAGACACGATACCGTGCGAGATCATTTGGAAAATCGCGCCCTGAATGCCAAGCACATTGCCCGCGAAAATCCCCATGGTCACATAACCCATATGTGCCACCGAAGAGTAAGCGATCAGCTTTTTGATATCGTCTTGAACCAACGCCACCAGCGAGGTGATGACGATCGCGGCGACCGACAGCACAAACACAAAGTTTGAGAAATAGGCAGAAGCCTCTGGGAACATGGGCAACGAGAACCGCAAGAACCCATAGCCACCCATTTTCAGCAAAATCGCGGCCAAGATGACGGAACCAGCCGTAGGCGCTTCAACGTGGGCTTCGGGCAACCAACGGTGGAATGGCCACATCGGCATTTTCACCGCGAGTGACGCGAAGAAGGCCAGCCATAACCAATATTGCGATTCCGAGGAGAACTCGAACTCCAACAGTTTGGCAATATCAAGCGTACCCGCTTGCCAATACATGGCCATCACCGCCAATAGCATCAGCACAGACCCGATAAAGGTGTAGAAGAAAAACTTGTAGCTCGCCTGAATACGCTTTTTGCCGCCCCAAATACCAATAATCAAGAACATTGGGATCAAACCGCCCTCAAAGAAGACGTAGAACATCGCCAAATCAAGTGTGGCAAATACCCCGATCATCAAAAATTCGAGGATCAGGAACGCCACCATATATTCGCGCACGCGGTTTTGAACGCTTTCCCAACTCGCCAACACGCACATTGGCATCAACAAGCCGGTCAAAACGATAAACAGGATCGATATCCCATCTACGCCCATACGGTAGCCGATCACATCGTCACCGATCCAGCTGTGGTTCTGCACAAACTGGAAGCCTGGGTTGGTGGAATCGAACATCGCCCACATCACCAGTGAGAAGATGAAGGTCACCAAAGTGGTGGCCAACGCAATCCGGCGCATATTGTTTTTGGCCAGATCGTCATTGCCCGGCACAATCAATAGGAAAAAGACACCGACCAACGGCAGGAAAGTCAGAATCGATAGGATGTTGTTATTTATAATATTCATCCGAGTAGGCCCCCTGCAGCAATCGCCCAGGTAATCAGTGCGGCAACACCAATCAGCATTGCCAATGCGTAGTGATAAAGATAGCCGGATTGCAGTTTCACAACTTGGTTGGTCACGTCTTTCACGCGCCGGGCCAAGCCGCCCACAATCACACCATCGACGAACCAGTCATCAAACCCGCGCCACAACACACGGCCAAGCCATTTGGCCGGACGCACAAAGATGAAATCATAGAGTTCATCAAAGTACCATTTGTTGAGCAGGAAGCATAAAGACCGGAATGCTCTTTTGCCAAAGCTTTGGGCAAGCCTGGTTTTGAAATGTAAAACCACCAGGCTGTGATAAAGCCCAAAATCATCGCAACAGTCGCGGATAGCTTCACCCATGTCGGCACATGGTGTGCCGCATCAATGATTTCCGCATCCACAACCAAAGAGCCTTGGAAGAACGCTTGCACGTGTTCAGCATGGCCAAAGAAGCTATCGTAGAACACAATACCTGAAAGCACCGCGCCAACTGCCAACACATAAAGTGGGATCAGCATCACATTCGGGCTTTCATGCGCATGATCAAAAACCTTTTTCGAAGCACGTGTCTTGCCGTGGAAGGTCAAGTGCACCAAACGCCATGAATAAAAGCTTGTGAACAGTGCAGCAACGACCAACAGGTAGAAGGCAAAATTGCCTGCTTCTGTGTGTGCACCATACGCGGCTTCAATAATCGCGTCTTTCGAGAAGAAGCCAGCAAAGCCAAGGTTTGGCAACGCATCAGATACGAGGTGGAATGGCAAACCAACGCCTGTGAGCGCCAAAGTACCAATCATCATCATCCAATAGGTCACCGGCACCTTGTTCTTGATGCCGCCCATTTTGCGCATGTCTTGCTCATGGTGCATGGCATGGATCACCGATCCAGCCCCTAAGAACAACAACGCCTTAAAGAACGCGTGCGTAAACAAGTGGAAGATACCGGCTGAATAAGCCCCTACCCAAGCGCCACAAACATATAGCCAAGCTGCGAACAGGTTGAATAAGCAATCACGCGCTTAATGTCGTTTTGCACCAAACCAACAGTCGCCGCGAAGAACGCGGTGATCGCGCCGATCACAGTGACTACGGTCAATGCAGTTGGCGAAGCTTCAAACATGGGTGACAAACGCGCCACCATGAAAACACCAGCCGTCACCATTGTTGCCGCGTGGATCAAGGCCGAAACAGGTGTCGGGCCCTCCATCGCATCAGGCAACCAGGTGTGCAGCAAGAACTGGGCTGATTTACCCATCGCGCCGAGGAACAACAGCAAGCAGATCACGGTCATCGCATCCCACTGGCCCCAAAGGAACCCAATGGTTTGCCCGTCCATGTCGGCCACATGTGAGAATGCAGTGTCGAAATCAATGGTGCCGAGCATCATCACCGCAGCGAAAATACCGAGGATGAAGCCAAAGTCACCCACACGGTTGACGATAAAGGCCTTCATCGCCGCCGCATTGGCACTTGGCTTGTGATACCAGAAGCCGATCAACAGGTAAGATGCAAGGCCAACGCCTTCCCAGCCAAAGAACATTTGCAGGAAGTTATCGGCGGTCACCAGCATCAACATCGCGAAGGTGAACAAGGAGAGATAGGCGAAGAAGCGCGAACGGTGCTGATCTTCGTGCATATAGCCGATTGAATAAAGGTGCACCAAAGACGACACTGTGGTCACCACCACCAACATAACGGCGGTCAGCGTGTCGACGCGGATCATCCAATAAAGATCCAAGCCTGCGGTGTCGATCCAACGGAACAGCGTGATCTTAACCGCCTCAGCAGCCATAAAGCCATGGTCGGCCGCTGCGTCTGCGCCGTGCGCGGCATCACTGGCGTGTTCACCACCGGAGCCGAAAAAGATGCCCGCAAACACAACCCAAGACAGCAATGCTGAAACCATCAGCATACCTGTTGTGACAATCTCCGCTGACTTATGGCCAATAGAGCGGCCGAAAAAGCCTGCAACAATAGCCCCCAACAACGGGAGGAAGAGAATGGCATGATACATGGTCATTAACCCTTCATCACGTTGACATCGTCCACGGCAATCGAGCCACGGTTACGATAGAACACCACAAGGATCGCCAAGCCAATCGCCGCTTCAGCCGCCGCAACGGTCAAAATCATCAAAGCGAACACTTGGCCAGCCATGTCTTGCAGATGGGCGCTGAACGCCACAAAATTGATATTCACTGCCAAAAGGATCAATTCCACTGACATGAGAATGATGATCACATTCTTACGATTCAGAAATATGCCAAATACGCCAAGCGTAAACAAAATGGCCGCCACGGTCAGAAAATGACCAAGTCCGATATCCGGTATCATTTAGGCCCCCAATTAAATCCCTTTGCCGCTCTCGACACTGACAACTTCGACAGCATCTTCGCGTTTGCGCGCAACCTGCGCATTAATATCTTGCCGCTTCACATTTGGTTTATGCTTCAGCGTCAACACAATTGCCCCGATCATCGCCACCAACAAAATCAGCCCGGCGGCTTCAAACAAATAAACATAGCGGGTGTAAAGCATGCGGCCCAACGCTTCGGTGTTGGACATGCCTTCCACAAATGGCACCGCACTGGAGGTGGCGACCTCCGGCGTCACAACAAATGATCCAGCCACCAATATCAGCTCAATCAGCAACACGCCGCCAATCAAGGCGCCCACTGGCGCATACTGCAAAATGCCTTGGCGCAATTGGGCAAAGTCCACATCCAGCATCATCACCACGAACAGGAACAGCACCATCACCGCGCCCACATAAACAACGATCAGCAACAGCGCCAAAAACTCAGCGCCCGCCAGCATGAAAATCCCGGCACCATTCACAAATGCCAAAATGAGGAACAACACAGAGTGCACCGGGTTTCGCGACGAAATAACCATCACCGCGGAGATGATCGCCACCGTTGCAAACAAATAGAAAAATGCAAGTTGAAGGGTCATATCATCCAGCTCCTAGCGATATGGCGCGTCGGCAGCGAGATTTGCAGCAATCTCACGTTCCCAACGGTCACCATTTTCCAAAAGCTTCTCCTTGTCGAAATAAAGCTCTTCGCGGGTTTCAGTGGCAAATTCAAAGTTTGGCCCTTCAACAATCGCGTCCACCGGACACGCTTCCTGCAAAAGCCACAATAAATGCACTTCACCATGTCAATATCGTAACGCACCGTGCGGCGTGTGCCATCATTCTGGCGTGGGCCAGCTTCAATGGTGATCGCTTGCGCCGGACAGATCGCCTCACACAGTTTGCAGGCGATGCAGCGCTCTTCCCCATTTGGATAGCGACGCAACGCATGTTCACCGCGAAAACGTGGCTCACATAGCCTTTTTCAAACGGATAGTTGATGGTTGGCTTCGGTTTGAAGAAATAGCGCATCGCCAGAAAGAATGTCGAAACAAACTCTCTCAGCAAAAGCGAATTGAGAAACTGAATTGCTCGCATGTGTCGTTTCTCCTTAAGCACGCCGCCGTGCCAGCCCCAGCCTGTCAGCTGAAGCACCAGGGCCACGACGAAGATCATTACGATGGAAATCGGCAGGAACACTTTCCAGCCCAAACGCATCAATTGGTCATAACGATAGCGCGGCACAAATGCCTTCACCATCGCAAACATGAAGAACACAAGGCAGGTTTTCAGCACAAACCATACCGCACCAGGAATCCAGTTCAGCGGCGCCACATCAATCGGCGGCAACCAGCCCCCCATAAACAGGATCGTTGTCAACGCACACATCAACACAATGGCCACATACTCGCCCAGCATGAACATCATGTAAGGGGTGGAGCCATATTCCACCATGAAACCAGCGACCAGTTCAGACTCAGCCTCCGGCAAGTCGAATGGTGGGCGGTTTGTTTCTGCCAAGGCCGAGATGAAAAGATGATGAACATCGGGAACAGGGGCAGCCAGAACCAGTTGAGGAACGACAACCACGGCACGCCCAACATATGCGCCAAGCCCATTTCCTGCTGCGCATGCACAATGTCGGTCAGGTTCAACGACCCGACACACAACAACACCGTGATGATCACAAAACCAATGGAAACCTCGTAAGACACCATTTGCGCGGCAGAACGCAACGCGCCCAAAAACGGATATTTCGAGTTTGAGGCCCAACCGCCCATGATCACGCCATAAACACCCAGCGAGGAAATCGCCAAGATGTAGAGCACGCCCACATTAATGTCGGCCATCGCCCAGCCTTCATCAATTGGCACGACTGCCCAAGCCGCCAATGCCACCAACACTGTGACAAACGGTGCCAGCAAAAACACGACCTTGTCGGCACCAGCTGGGATGACCGGCTCTTTAAACACAAACTTTGCCAGGTCAGCAAAGCTTTGCAGCAAGCCAAACGCACCAACGACGTTGGGGCCACGACGAATTTGAACTGCCGCCCAAATTTTACGGTCTGCCAGCAGCACATAAGCCACAAACACCAGCAACGTCACCAGCAGCAACAGCGCCTTCCAAATAAACCCGATCTGTTCGCCCAGTCCCAAAATTGGAACGCCGAGCAAATAATCAAGTGATGGGAGTAACCAATCCATAATCTAGCCCCTACTCCGCAGCTTCTTTAACTTGCCCAAGCGCCAATTGCGAACATTCAGCCATCACTTTGGATGCGCGTGCAATCGGATTGGTCAAATAGAAATCGTCAATCGGTGAAACCAATGCACCGGGTTTAATCTTTGCCGGCACTTTTGCCAATTTTGCAACGTCATTCGCGTTGGTTTCGACCGGTCCTTCAACCACCGCCAAATGCGGCACTTCAGCAAACATCGCCGCGCGCAACTGGTTTAGATTGTCGAATGGCAAGGTGGCGCCAAGATGCGCACTCAACGCCCGCAAAATCGCCCAATCTTCTTTCGCTTCACCTGGCCCAAACACAGCCCGGTTGGTGCGTTGCACCGTGCCGGCCGTATTCACATAGGTCACGCTCTTTTCAGTGTAAGCAGAACCTGGCAAAATCACATCTGCTGCGTGCGCACCCCGATCGCCGTGCGAACCGATATAAACAACAAACGCATTCTCATAGGCGCTCAAATCGTAGTTATCGGCACCCAGCAGGAACACAACGTCCAAATCACCTTTTTTTCGCCGCTGCCTGCATTTTGGCCGCATCCATGCCACCACGCTCTGGCACAAAACCAACATCCAAACCGCCAACGCGCCCGGCTGCATTGTGCAGAACCGCAAAGCCGTTCCACTCTTCGCTCAACGCGCCATTGTCAGAAGCGATTTGTGCGCTCAACGCCAACACATCTTTGGCAGTTGTGCCACTCAACGCGCCTTCGCCCACAATAATCATCGGGCGCTTGGCCTTGCCTAAAACTTTCGCGAACTTATCATCACCCGCTGCCAAAGCCGCCAGGGCTTCAGTACCAGTGCCGAGATAAGCAAAATCATATTTCAAATCCGCATTTTCGCCGATCACTGCAATCGGTGTGCCGTTTTGGCGCCATGCTTTGCGGATACGCGCATTGACAAGCGACGCTTCTTTGCGAGGGTCACTGCCCACAATCAAGATGGCGTCTGCGTCTTCAATGCCGTCGATGCCCGCGTTCAAGATGTAGCTTGCACGACCTTTAGAGGGATCAATCGCTGAGCCAACCGGACGACAATCAAAGCTTTTGCCGCCGATCGCCGAAAGCATAGACTTCAACGCAAACATTTCTTCAGCACCGGCCAGATCACCAGCCAAAGCACCAATTTTCGCTGGATCTGCTTTTTTCACCGCACGCGCGATGGTCGCAAACGCATCATTCCAATCAGTGGCCTGCAACTTGCGGTTCTTTTTCACATAAACCTTGTCGAGACGCTGTGATTTCAAGCCATCCCAAATAAAGCGGGTCTTGTCAGAAATCCACTCTTCATTGATCGCTTCGTTCACCCGCGGCATCACGCGCATCACTTCACGACCACGGCTATCCACGCGGATGTTGGAGCCGACGGCATCCATCACATCAACGCTTTCCGTTTTGTTCAATTCCCAAGGCCGCGCCTGAAAGGCGTAAGGCTTGGAGGTCAACGCACCAACGGGGCACAGGTCAATCACATTGCCTTGCAGCTCGGAAGTCATCGCCTGCTCAAGATAGGTGGTGATCTCCGCATCTTCGCCTCGGCCGATCAAGCCAAGCTCAGAAATGCCCGCCACTTCCGTGGTGAACCGCACACAACGCGTACAGTGAATACAACGGGTCATGATGGTGTTCACCAATGGCCCGATATATTTGTCTTCAACGGCGCGCTTGTTTTCCTGATAGCGGGAATTGTCCATGCCATAAGCCATGGCTTGGTCCTGCAAATCGCATTCGCCGCCTTGGTCACAGATCGGACAATCCAGCGGGTGGTTGATCAGCAAAAATTCCATCACGCCTTCGCGTGCTTTTTTCACCATTGGTGTGTTGGTGAACACCTCAGGCGGTTGCCCTTCGGGACCGGGGCGCAAATCGCGCACGCTCATTGCACAAGAGGCCGCAGGCTTTGGCGGGCCGCCCTTCACTTCCACGAGACACATGCGGCAGTTGCCTGCCACAGATAGACGCTCGTGATAACAAAAACGCGGAATCTCAGCACCGGCTTCCTCACACGCTTGCATCAGCGTGTAGTGATCTGGAACCTCAATTTCATTACCGTCTACTTTAATATTGGCCATGCTTTGCCGCCCTATTCTGCTGCAACAGAAGGCACAGCACCTTCTGTCTTGGCATTGTGCGTATATTGGTCAATGCGTGCTTCAATTTCCGGACGGAAATTGCGGATCAACCCTTGGATCGGCCATGCTGCCGCATCGCCCAACGCACAAATGGTATGTCCTTCAACCTGTTTGGTCACTTCAAACAGCATATCAATTTCACGCTTTTGCGCTTCGCCGCGCACCATGCGTTCCATCACGCGATACATCCAGCCCGTGCCCTCACGACAAGGCGTACACTGGCCGCAGCTCTCGTGTTTGTAGAAATATGAAAGCCGTGCAATCGCCGCGATAATGTCCGTGGATTTATCCATCACGATCACCGCTGCGGTGCCCAATGAAGAACCAACCTCTTTAAGGCCATCGAAATCCATAATCGCATCGCGCATTTTGTCGCCTGGAACACAAGGAACGGATGAACCACCCGGAATAACCGCCAGCAAATTGTCCCAGCCGCCGCGAATACCGCCGCAATGCTTGTCGATCAATTCACCAAAGCTCACGCCCATTTCTTCTTCAAATGTCGCTGGCTGGTTCACGTGGCCGGAAACACAAAACAGTTTTGAACCTGTATTGTTTTCTCGGCCCAAGCCCGCAAACCAAGAACCACCGCGGCGCAAAATCTCAGGTACAACAGCAATTGATTCAACATTGTTCACAGTGGTTGGCGAACCATAAAGCCCCATGCCGGCAGGAAATGGAGGCTTCAAACGGGGCTGGCCTTTTTTGCCCTCGAGGCTTTCCAGCAACGCGGTTTCTTCGCCACAAATATATGCGCCGGCACCGTGGTGGACGATGATCTCAAAGTCCCAACCATGCACATTGTTTTTGCCGATCAATTTGGCCTCATAGGCCTGATCAACCGCCGCCTGCAATCGTTCACGTTCACGCACAAATTCGCCGCGCACGTAAATGTAGGCCGCGTGCGCATCCATTGCGCGCCCAGCCAACAAACACCCTTCAACAAGGTGATGTGGGTCGTGACGCATAATTTCGCGGTCTTTACAGGTGCCTGGCTCAGATTCGTCAGCATTCACCACCAAATAGTGGGGCCGACCATCATTTTGCTTGGGCATAAAGCTCCATTTGAGCCCTGTCGGGAAACCAGCACCGCCACGGCCGCGCAATCCTGAACCTTTCACCTCTTCGGTGATCCAGTCCCTGCCCTTATCAATGAAGCTTTTTGTTTGAGACCAAGCGCCACGCTTTTGCGCGCCTTCAAGGCCCCAGTCTTCAAACCCATAAAGGTTGGTAAAAATGCGGTCTTTATCTGTCAGCATTATCGACGCCCCCGCATGAATGCATAAAACAACACCAATCCGATTGCTGCACTCACCAGCAACCCGAAAAAGCCATTTGTCAAAAACGCGGCTGAAAACGCAATCAACCGGATCGCGATATAGGTGCCAACCATGAAGGCAATCGCCACCATGATATTTTTCGGGTTTAACTCAATGCCCATGAAACGTTCAGCCATTAGCGTGGATCCTTACCGAAGACTTTGCGATATTCTTCAGCACCGCCCTTGGCCAAAGCCTTGGCTTGTGCTTTCCAATCATCGCGTTCAATCCGACCCTTAAAGCTCAAGCGATCGTCAACTTCAACAATCTGCTTTTTGGTCAGCTTTGCCACTTGTTGATAGGTCGTGATGCCCAAGGCATTCAATTTACCCTCAAGCACCGGCCCAACGCCTGAAATCATTTTCAGATCGTCTTTCTGCCCGTCAGGCGCTTCAAACAACGGCGCGTTCATTTCAGCGTCATCAGCCTTCGCCGCCGCCTTTTTCGCGGTTTTGCTTGGGCGTTTCACCTTCGCACCGGGCTCCTCAGCTTTTTCTTTAGCTGTCGGGGCTGGGTCAGGCGACTTAGCTGGCTTTGCAGCAGGCTTGCGCTTGGTCGGCGCGGGTTGCGACACTTCTTGCAGCGTAACGGCACCACCTTCAGGCGCAGCGAACTGACGTTCAATTTGTGGCCCGACCTTAACGTCCTTGCCCGCTTCAAACTCATCGATCATTTCTTCGAAACGTTCAGGCGTCAAATCTTCGTAAGTGTCTTTAAACACCATGGCCATTGGCGCGTTGACGCATGCGCCCAAACATTCCACTTCTTCCCAAGAAAGGGTGCCCGCTTCGTTGGTTTCAAACGGCTGTGCATTGATCTTGCTTTTACAAACTTTGATCAAGTCTTCAGAGCCGCGCAACATGCAAGGCGTTGTGCCACACACTTGGATGTGTGCTTTGGTGCCAACAGGCTTCAATTGGAATTGCGTATAAAAAGTCGCGACTTCCAGAACTCGAATATAAGGCATCTCCAACATGTCAGCGACATGTTCAATCGAAGCCTTGGTCACCCAGCCTTCTTGATCCTGCGCCCGCATCAAAAGCGGGATCACGGCAGATTGCTGACGGCCTTTTGGATATTTCGCAATGGTTTGCTTTGCCCACTTTTTATTGTCGGCGTTGAATGCAAATTTTTGCGGTTGAATGTTATCTTCTGCGAGACGACGAACTGACATTAGCGATCCACCTCGCCAAAAACGATATCTAGAGTACCAATAATAGCTGAAACGTCAGCCAACATGTGACCACGGCTTAAAAAGTCCATAGCCGACATATGTGCGAAACCTGGTGCGCGAATTTTACAGCGATAGGGCTTGTTTGTGCCATCAGACACCAAATAAACACCAAACTCGCCTTTCGGGGCCTCCACCGCCGCATAGACTTCACCCTCGGGCACTTTGTAGCCTTCGGTGTAAAGTTTAAAGTGGTGGATCAACCTTCCATAGATTGCTTCATCTCACCGCGTTTGGGCGGTACAATTTTCCCGTCAATTGACGAGATTGGACCCTGACCATCAGGCGAACGCAGCAAATCAATGCATTGGCGCATGATCTTCACAGATTCGCGCATTTCTTCCATCCGCACCAAATAGCGATCATAACAATCGCCATTTTTGCCGATTGGAATATCAAACTCGAGTTCCTCATAGCATTCATAGGGCTGGCTCTTGCGCAAATCCCATTTTGCGCCAGAACCGCGCACCATCACGCCCGAGAAGCCCCAGGCCCAAGCATCTTCCAACTTCACTGTGGCAATATCCACATTCCGCTGTTTGAAAATGCGGTTGTCGGTCAAAAGACCCTCGATATCATCGAGCACGTCTAGAAATGGATCGCACCACGCTTCAATATCGTCGATCAACTCGGGCGGCAAATCCTGGTGCACGCCACCTGGACGCACATAGGCTGCGTGCATACGCGCGCCACAGGCACGCTCATAAAACACCATCAATTTTTCACGCTCTTCAAAACCCCAAAGTGGCGGCGTTAGCGCACCCACGTCCATGGCCTGTGTGGTGACGTTCAACAAATGGTTTAAGATCCGGCCAATTTCAGAATATAGCACACGTATAAGCTGTCCGCGCTTCGGCACCGTAATGCCCAACAAACGCTCAACAGCCAACGCAAAGGCGTGCTCTTGATTCATTGGCGCCACATAGTCGAGGCGGTCAAAATAGGGCACAGCCTGCAAATAGGTTTTGTGCTCAATCAGCTTTTCGGTGCCGCGGTGCAACAAGCCCACATGCGGGTCAACCCGCTCCACCACTTCGCCGTCCAATTCAAGCACCAAACGCAACACGCCGTGCGCTGCCGGGTGTTGCGGACCAAAGTTGATGTTGAAATTTCTAAGTTGCGCTTCGCTCATAATATGATCCTCAACCTTGCGCCTTTTCATCACCAGGAAGCACATAATCGGTGCCTTCCCAAGGTGACAAATAGTCAAATGAGCGGAATTCTTGCGTCAGCTTCACAGGTTCATACACAACGCGCTGCAACTCTTCATTGTAACGCACCTCAACAAAGCCCGTTAGCGGGAAGTCTTTGCGCAAAGGAAACCCTTCAAAGCCATAATCTGTGAGCAAACGCCGCAGGTCCGGGTGGTTCACAAACAAAATGCCATACATGTCATAGGCTTCACGTTCGAACCAATCCGCACCGGGATAAACCTCACAGATTGAGGCAATTGGTGTGTCCTCGTCTGTTTTCAGTTTTACACGAATACGCAAATTCTGGGTTGGGCTCAAAAAGTGGTAAACCACATCGAACCGCTCCACACGCTGTGGATAGTCAACGCCACAAATATCAATAATGCAGCTGAACTGACACTGGCTGTCGTCACGCAAAAGCCGCGCAACATCCAAAATTGAATCGGCGACAATATTTAGCGTCAACTCACCAAAATTGCCTTCAACTGATTGCACAGCATCCGGCAGTTTTGCGCTGATATAATCGCCAAGTTCTGAAAGGGAAGAATCCATTTGCCCCCTACCCCTTATCGCTCAATGGTGCCGGTACGACGCAATTTTTTTTGCAAAAGCAAAACGCCATACAGCAACGCTTCGGCAGTTGGTGGGCAGCCAGGGACATAAATGTCTACCGGCACCACACGATCACAACCGCGCACAACAGAATATGAATAATGATAATAGCCGCCGCCATTCGCACAGGATCCCATAGAGATCACATAACGTGGCTCAGGCATCTGGTCGTATACCTTGCGCAAAGCTGGCGCCATTTTATTGGTCAATGTGCCGGCAACGATCATCACGTCTGACTGACGGGGGGAAGCGCGCGGTGCAAAGCCAAAACGCTCCGCATCATAACGCGGCATCGACATGTGCATCATCTCAACAGCGCAACACGCCAAACCGAACGTCATCCACATCAACGACCCGGTGCGAGCCCAGTTGATCAGGTCATCGGTTGACGTGACCAAAAAGCCTTTGTCGGCCAACTGATCGTTAACATCAAGAAAGAACGGATCATCTGCCCCAACCGGCTTGCCAGTTTTCGGTCGATAATGCCTTTTGGCTGCGAAGACACCAAAGTCGAATTATTGTCTAATCCCATTCCAAAGCCCCTTTGCGCCATTCATAAATAAAGCCAATGGTCAAAACACCCAAAAAGATCATCATGGCCCAAAAGCCGAACCAACCGACATCTTTAAACGCGACGGCCCAAGGGAAAAGGAAGGCGACTTCCAAATCGAAAATGATGAACAAAATGGCCACCAGATAAAAGCGAATATCAAATTTCATTCGCGCATCATCAAAAGCTTCAAAACCGCATTCATACGCTGACACTTTTTCAGGATCAGGACGTTTAATGGCGATAATGAAGGGAGCAACCAAAAGTGCCAAACCGATCACTGCGGACAAACCAACAAAAATGATCACGGGCAGATACTGAGAGAGCAATTCGGTCATAATTGCCTTGCCTTTTTTGACAGCTGAAACCCAGCCAAAGAATTTGTCACAAGTTCAGACTCACTAAAAATGAGCCGAAACTTTGATTTGGTACGCTTACGCCAACACCTTACGTGTTTCAAGGGCTTTGGGTCCAAATTTTTAATTTATCTCCCCATTCAAATCAAATAAGGCAAGCATCGTAAATAGTTTAAAAACTGGACTTTTTTTAGTCATAAAAAAAGAGCGCTCCGAAATGGAACGCTCTCTTAAACACTGTGTTGTGCGCTTCAACCTAGTTGAAGTACCAACGTGCTTTGGCATCAATGGCGTGGCTAGATGTGCCGCCGCTATAGAATGACCAGTTGTATTCAGAACCGATTGTCACATCGTCAGATACGGCAAATTCAATACCAGCGCCCGCGATACCAACTGCATCGCCGAAGTGATGGCCGATACCACCAACACCGTACAGCAAAACATCGTCAGAAACGAGGTAACCGGCACGACCTGTCAGGTCATATTGTGCACCATAATATGTGCCGCCATCATAGTTAGCTTGCGCACCAACTTCGAAACCAAACACCATTTGGTCGAACTGTGTGTTCATACCAGCAATGGCACCGATGCCCCAAACGTCAGATGCCGCATTAACATATGCGCCGTTTACACCCGCGTAGAACCGATTCCAGTCAAATCCAGGATTTGAATATGCAGGTGCAGCTGTTGGCGCTGGTGTATAATCGATCACAGGGTCCGCTGCGGACGCGCCTGCCGTCATTGCTGCAACTGTTAGTGCAGCAACGGAAATTTTCTTCAAAATGCTCATAATTGCCTCCATGGCTCTCTTAAGCGTTACTCTCGGCATATAGGTATCTAATCTTAAAACGCAACAGCAACCGGGAAAGTTCCGTCACTTTCTTTTTAAAATTTATGCGGATTAAACGCACACAAGATCCCCTAACACCTATGAATCAAATTTACAGGCAAAAGATGACCGCATTTAGTCTGAATTGTGGCTAAATCAAATCATGGGAAACAAAGTGTAAAAAAGCCACACTGCTCCATGCAGCGTGGCTTGCTAAACTTCAAAACTGCGTGCGGGTACTAGTTAAAGTACCAACGCATTTTCGCATCAAACACGTGGCCAGTGGTACCACCACCATCAGTGACATAAGTGTACTCACCACCAAATGTTACATTGTCATGCACGGCGAATTCGATACCGCCACCAATGCCGGCAAACGTGTTGCCGCTATCGTTGAACACGACGCCACCAGTCGCATACAACAATGCTTCGGGCGCCACCAAGTAACCTGCGCGACCCATCACATCATAAAGTGCGCCTGAAAAGCGCCGCCATTGTAATAAGCAGTACCTTGAACTTCTAAACCAAACACCCAATCACCTGACTGCATGTTCAGGCCTGCGAGCCCACCAACACCGAAATATTGTGTGCCATCATTCATACCGCCTGCACTCAGGCCAATATAAAAGCGATCCCAATCAAATGTTGAAGAGGTCACAACCGGAGCCGGCTGCGTATACATTACGGGATCAGCGGCAGAAGCCCCAATCACCCCAGTGGCAACAATCGTCGTTGCCAGAATCATTGATTTAAACATTTTGCCTCACCCTTTTCTTAATTAACAATTAATTTAGGCGCGAAGCAAAAAAGAGTCAATTGGCACACTGATTCATCAGGTCAACATTTCGTGCCTACCAATATGAACAGCAATTATGTGAGGAAAAGTGGCGGGAGTGACGGGACTCGAACCCGCGACCTCTGGCGTGACAGGCCAGCGCTCTAACCAACTGAGCTACACCCCCTCAAAGAGAAAATCTCATCAAAGAGTGTGCGTGGTTTAAAACTGAATGCACTTTGTGTCAAGCGCCATTTTCAATCTTTATGACATTGTTTTCAAAGAGAAATTAATTCTTTTTGCGAACAGCATCGAACCACGAACAAGAACCAAAATGGTGGGCGGTGAGAGACTCGAACTCCCGACATCTTCGGTGTAAACGAAGCGCTCTACCAACTGAGCTAACCGCCCCCCCGTTTGGTGATGCATCGTTTAAGGTGTTAAATCGCCTGCGTCAACAAAAAAGGTCTCGATTTTCACCGAGACCTTTAAAAAAATGCAAAAAATTTTGCTAAGACTAGTTCACAGCTTCTTTGAGCTGCTTGCCAGGCTTGAATTTTGGTACGTTTGTCGCTGCGATATCGATTTCAGCGCCAGTCGCAGGGTTGCGGCCTTTAGTGGCTTTACGGTGAGAAACCGCAAATGTGCCAAAGCCAACCAAGCGTACTTCGTCACCATTCTTCAAAGTGCCAGTAATCGCTTCGAATACGGCGTCAACTGCGCTTGCGGCATCTGCTTTTGTTAAACCAGCTTTTTCCGCCGTTGCAGCGACCAAATCATTTTTGTTCATTAGTCCATCCTCATTTTTTGGCCCGACTTACTATTGTCCGGCAATACGCATGAACCTTTTGACGATTCTTTGTCAAACGCAAGGAATTCCGGCCACTTCAGCCGGTTTTTAGGCAAAAAAAAGAGCGGAAAAGTCACCTTTCCCGCTCAATCAACATGAATTTGTGGAAAACCCTAGTGCGCAATCACGCCAGAGCCCTCGCCTTTTTCCGCTTTTTTGCTTGCGGCATAGGCCTCAAAGTCCCACTCAATCGGCTCTGGAACTTCAACCAAGGCATGCTTGAGGGCTTCTTCCATCTGCTTAACAGGGACAATTTCCAGCCCCTCTTTAATGATATCTGGCACCTCACTAAGGTCGCGCACGTTTTCCTCGGGAATCAGCACTTTTTTGATTCCACCACGCAACGCGGCCAAAAGCTTCTCTTTCAAGCCGCCGATAGGCAACACGCGACCACGCAGCGTAATCTCACCAGTCATCGCCACGTCATGGCGCACTGGAATGCCTGTCATGATTGAAACAATGGCGGTAGCATGCCAATACCTGCAGATGGACCATCTTTGGGAGTTGCCCCTTCAGGCACATGCACGTGAATGTCATGCGAATCAAACTTTGGCGGTTCAATGCCAAAATCAACAGCACGCGAGCGCACATATGTCGCTGCGGCCGAGATTGATTCTTTCATCACATCTTTCAAGTTGCCCGTAACGGTCATCTTACCCTTACCGTGGGTCATGACGCCTTCAATGGTCAACATTTCACCGCCAACCTGGGTCCAGGCAAGCCCCGTCACCACACCAACCTGCGGATCCAGCTCAATTTCGCCATAACGATGCTTTGGTGGTCCCAAATAGTCCTCGATTGTCTCCATGTCGAGCATGATGGATTTCTTTTTGTCATCCATCATTAATTCGGTCACAGCTTTACGCATCAGATTCGCGATTTCACGCTTAAGGTTCCGTACGCCGGCCTCACGTGTATAGCGACGAATCAAGAACTCGAGCCCTTTATCGGGCAAAGCGACTTCAGAGCTGTCTAACCCATGATCTTTGATCGCTTCAGGAATCAAATGCTGGCGCGCGATCTCCATCTTTTCGATCTCGGTGTAGCCAGACAGGCGAATGATCTCCATACGGTCCAACAAAGGCCCGGGGATATTCAGCGTGTTAGCCGTAGTGATAAACATCACGTCCGAAAGATCAAAATCGACCTCGAGATAGTGGTCTGAGAACGAGTTATTCTGTTCTGGGTCCAAAACCTCCAATAAGGCTGAGCTTGGGTCACCGCGGAAATCCATGCCCATCTTGTCGATCTCATCGAGCAAGAACATAGGGTTGGACTTACCAACCTTTTTCATGGATTGAACCACTTTACCTGGCATCGAGCAATATAGGTCCGACGATGGCCACGGATCTCTGCTTCGTCACGTACGCCACCAAGGGACATACGCGCAAATTCACGGCCCGTCGCTTTAGCAATCGACTTGCCCAAGGATGTTTTGCCCACCCCAGGAGGTCCTACGAGACACAGGATCGGTCCTTTTAACTTGCCGGTACGGCCCTGCACGGCAAGATACTCAATGATCCGCTCTTTGACTTTCTCGAGACCATAGTGATCCTCATCCAAAACCTCTTGAGAGAATTTCAGATCGCGCTTGATCTTGGACTTTTTGCCCCAAGCAAACCAAGCAGCCAATCAAGATAATTACGCACCACAGTCGCTTCGGCCGACATCGGGCTCATGGCTTTCAGCTTTTTCAGCTCAGCCTTGGCTTTGTCCTTCGCCTCTTTCGACAATTTGGTCTTTTTGATGCGCTCTTCTAGCTCTGTCAGCTCGTCGGTGCCGTCTTCAGAATCACCCAGCTCTTTTTGAATGGCCTTCATTTGCTCATTCAAATAATATTCGCGCTGGGTCTTTTCCATCTGGCGTTTCACACGGGTGCGAATACGCTTCTCGACCTGCAACACGCCGATTTCGCCTTCCATCAACTCCAGCACGCGTTCCAGGCGACCGGGTACGGAGGTGATAGACAAAATGTCCTGCTTGTCTTGAATTTTCACAGCCAAATGCGACGCGATAGTGTCCGCCAATTTCGAATGGTCTTCGATCTGCGAAACAGCACCCACCACTTCTGGTGACACTTTCTTGTTCAGCTTGACGTAGTTTTCAAATTCGTTCACTGCCGAACGGGCTAAGGCTTCCGCCTCAACCTCATCATGGTCATCCATTTCCATCGCAGTGGCTTTGGCTTCGTAATATTCGTCAGTGCGCACAAATTCTTCAATGCTGGCGCGCGAAAGCCCTTCGATCAGCACCTTCACAGTGCCATCGGGCAATTTCAACAGTTGCAGCACAGAAGCAATGGTGCCGACGTCAAAAACATCTTCAGGAGATGGATCATCTTCCTGCGCACTCTTTTGGGTCACGACCAAAATGTTTTTGTCATCGCGCATAACTTCTTCAAGCGCTTTAACCGATTTCTCGCGCCCAACGAATAAGGGCACGATCATCCCCGGAAATGCCACTATATCGCGTAGGGGCAACACCGGATAAACCCGGCTTTCGCCTGGCGCCAAATCAAGTTCAGTTGTCTTGGATTCGGACATAAAAATTCCTTTCTTAAACCAGTATCGATTCCCCAAAATAGTGCGGCGAAACCAATCCTGTTCTGGACCGACAATGGGTCACAACGTGGCTACGCCCAAGAACGGACGCACCAAGACTCATTGATACTATTAGATAGGAAGTTTTGATGGCCCTACAAGTGCTTTGCAGGGCCAAATCACAAAACTTTAGGCGCCGGCTTCCAGCTCTTCTTCTTTGCGATCTGAATAGATGTAGAGAGGACGTGCGTCCTTTTCCTCAACCACATCTTCGCTGATCACAACTTCTTCCACGCCTTCAAGCGATGGAAGGTCATACATGGTGTCGAGCAAAATGCCCTCCATGATTGAACGCAGCCCGCGTGCGCCGGTCTTCCGCTCAATGGCCTGGCGCGCAATCGCCTTCAACGCATCTTCATGGAAAGTCAATTCCACATCTTCCATCTGGAACAAACGTTGATATTGACGCACAAGGGCGTTTTTCGGCTCGGTCAAAATCTGCACCAGAGAGTCGGCATCCAGATCTTCCAAAGTGGCGATGACCGGCAAACGACCGATAAATTCTGGAATCAGGCCGAACTTCACCAAATCTTCTGGCTCTACTTCGGCAAAAACTTCGCCTAAACGGCGATCTTTTGGATCGCTCACTTCTGCATCAAAGCCGATTGAACTGTGCTCGCCGCGTTCAGCAATCACTTTTTCAAGACCCGCGAATGCGCCGCCAACAATAAACAGAATGTTGGTGGTATCCACTTGCAGGAACTCTTGCTGCGGATGCTTGCGTCCACCCTGCGGCGGAACACTGGCGACAGTGCCTTCCATGATTTTCAGCAAGGCCTGCTGAACGCCCTCACCGGAAACATCGCGTGTTATGGACGGATTGTCAGATTTACGAGAAATCTTGTCCACCTCATCGATATAAACGATGCCGCGTTGTGCCTTCTCAACATTATAGTCAGACGATTGAAGCAATTTGAGAATGATGTTTTCAACATCTTCACCCACATAACCTGCTTCGGTCAGCGTGGTGGCGTCAGCCATCGTGAACGGCACATCAATAATGCGCGCCAATGTTTGCGCCAAATATGTTTTACCGCAACCAGTCGGCCCAATCAGCAAAATGTTCGATTTTGCCAATTCAATGTCTTGGTTCTTTGTGGCGTGATTCAAACGCTTGTAGTGGTTGTGCACCGCGACCGACAAAACCCGTTTTGCGCGCGCTTGTCCGATCACGTAATCGTCGAGCACTTCGCAAATATCCGCTGGCGCCATCACCCCATCTGATGATTTGACTGTGGAGGACTTATTCTCTTCACGAATAATATCCATACACAATTCAACGCATTCATCGCAGATAAAAACGGTAGGTCCGGCAATTAGCTTGCGCACTTCATGCTGGGATTTACCGCAGAATGAGCAGTAAAGCGTATTTTTTTGAACTGTCGCCGTTACCGTTATCTTTTGTCATCAAAGCACTCCTGAATGTGCATTTTTAGCAGCATATTTTTAAAACGCTATCACTTGCAAATAAACAAACCGTAAGCGTTTTACAAACCTTAGCTTTTCTCTGTCGTTCTCGCAAATGGCGAAATGGTGCACAAACTGTGTCCATTTTGCGCAATTTGCCACTCTTTTTCAGCGCGCTTTATTCGCCGTTAGGTACCGCGCGCTTTTCATAAACTTTGTCGACCAAGCCAAATTCTTTTGCGTCGGCGGCAGACATAAAGTTGTCGCGTTCGAGCGCTTGTTCAATCGTTTCGTAATCTTGGCCCGTGTGCTGAACATAAATCTCATTCAAGCGACGCTTGAGGTTTTCTGTGTGTCTCGCATGGATCAAAATATCCGTCGCGGTGCCTGATAACCACCTGAGGTTGGTGCACCATCACAGAGGCATTCGGCAGCACGCCGCGCATGCCCTTTTCACCAGCCGCTAGCAACAGCGAGCCCATAGATGCGGCCTGGCCAACACACAGCGTTGAGATTTTCGGGCGAATAAACTGCATTGTGTCATAAATCGACAAGCCTGCTGTCACAACACCGCCCGGTGAATTGATATACATCGCGATCTCTTTCTTGGGGTTTTCACTTTCCAAGAACAAAAGCTGCGCCACGATCAAAGACGCCATATTGTCTTCAACTGGTCCGGTCACAAAGATAATGCGCTCGCGCAGTAGGCGCGAGTAGATATCAAATGAACGCTCGCCTCTGTTGCTTTGTTCCACAACCATTGGCACCAGCGTGTTGGTCAACATATCCATCGGATCTTTCATACGGTCTACCTTCTTTGCAATCGAATCGATTGGTTCGATCAGATATGATCCTGTCTTAACTTAGCGTAAAGGCGGGAGATAGGCCCAAACACTGAGTCATTCAAGTCACGGTTAATTTATTTACGCACTGCCATCAGCACATTTGGCAGCTGCGCCACGATGTCTGAGGCGATTAAACCTTCTTTTCCAAATCTTTGGCCACAAGCGCCATGAACGAAGGTACCCGCGCAAGCGGCCTGAAAACCGGACATGCCGCGTGCCAGCATGCCGCCGATAATTCCCGCCAAAACATCGCCTGAACCCGCCGTCGCCAGAATGGCCGGCGCATTTGCGTTAATGACCACACGTCCATCAGGTGCCCCGATGACCGTGTCTGCCCCCTTTAAAAGAACCTGCGCGCCACTCAATCGAGCGGCCTCGCGCACTTTTTCGACTTTGCTCGCTGCGCTGTCAATGTCACCAAACAAACGAGCAAACTCACCACCGTGCGGCGTTAGCACGATATTGTCGCCACCATATCTATGAATATGGTCGAATAATGCTTTGGATCACTCTCAAACGCCATTAAAGCATCGGCATCTAACACAGATCCACGTTTTGCTGCAACAACGGACAACACTTCTGAGCGCAAGGCCTCCGAAACACCTGCCCCCGGCCCCATGATCACACTGTTATGACGCTCATCTTGCAATAGCTTTTCCAGCGGCGTCGCTTTGAGCATAATTTCTGTGACATGGTGCGCCTGCATCGCCAGCGCCTGCTTCGTGCCGAATAAGGAAACGAGACCAGCACCGCTACGCAGCGCGGCCATGGCGCTCAACCGCGCCGCGCCGCTGCTCAACGCCTCACCCGACAGCACAAGGCAGTGGCCGCGACTATATTTATGCCCCTGAGCTTCGTAGGAAGGGATTTCCCAAAGATCCGGCCCATTACGCCACACTTGGCCACCCAGTTTCGGCAAAACCGCATCGGAAATGCCAATTTGCCCCAAGTGCACATCACCACAATAGCTCTTGCCAGGCAGCAAAAAATGCCCAGGCTTTAACCGGAAAAAACTGACACTTGCCGCCGCACGAATGGCCGCGCCGCGCACTGCACCTGTCGTCCCATCAATGCCGCTTGGCATATCAATCGATACAATCGGTTTCCGTGTGCGATTCATACGCTTAATCAGTTCGGCAAACCTACCAGATATGTCGCGGTCCAAACCAGCGCCAAAAAGTCCGTCCACCAACAGCTCGCTTTCATCCACAAGGTCATTGATCGGACTATCTTCTGCGCCCCATTGGTCCAGTTGTTCTCGCGCCGCAGCGCCCAGTTTTTGGCGCTGACCAAAAAAAGTAAGTTTGACGAACCAACCTGCGTCACGCAAGAGCCGCGCCACCACAAATCCATCGCCACCATTATTGCCAGGGCCACAAACCACGCCAACACGACAAGGCGAAAAGTGCGATCGAATATAATCGGCAACCACCTGCCCGGCATTTTGCATCAACGCATGTTCAGGCACGCCTTTTTGAACGGTCAAGCGGTCAGCCTCTCCCATTTGCGCTGGAGTCAATAATAGGTTCAGTGATTCTATTTTCATCGCCCACATGCTGACATATTCGCAGCCGGCTTTGCCATCATAAAAAAACGCAACAAGGCGAGACACTTTTCTACTGATGTATCAAACAAAAAAGGCCGCCCAAAAAAAGGCGGCCTAATAAATTCAAACAACGAGTCTTGAACGAAGGCTTTGATCTGAACGATCAAACCAAGTCCAAAGTCTGATTAATCGTGGTTGTGAGGCTCGAGATCTTCCTCTTCGCTCTCTTCAACCAGCTTGATCAGCTCTTCTTTTGAAACTTTTTTTTGTCGGTCACTTCAGCCAACTCAACGACATAGTCGACAACTTTGTCTTCAAAGATTGGTGCACGAAGGCCAGCCAACGCTTGTTGATTGTTGCGGAAGTAGTCATAAACCTGCTGCTCTTGGCCAGGATATTTCTGAACTTCAGCGATCAACGCTTTTTGGTGCTCTTCTTCGGTCACTTCGATTTCGTTTTTATTGCCGATTTCAGCGATCACGAGACCCAAGCGCACCCGACGGTCAGCAATCGCGCGATATTCCTCGCGTGCTTTCTCTTCGGTGGTGCCTCATCTTCAAAGCTACGACCGTGATGCTCGATATCGTGCATCACGCGGTCCCAAATGCCTTTGAACTCCAGGTCAACCAACTGCTCTGGCACGTCAAATTTGTGCGCTTCATCCAAAGCGTCCAAAACTTCGCGCTTCACGCGACGACGGGTCAAACCATCCAACTGGCCTTTAAGCTGATCTGTGATCATCTCACGCAATTGAGCAATTGATTCCAAACCAAGTGTTTTGGCGAATTCATCGTCAATCTCAACCTTAGAAGGGGTTTCCACCTCAAGCACTTCAACGTCAAACGTTGCATCCTTGCCGGCCAAATCTTCAGCGCGATATTCCTCAGGGAATTTCACTTCAACAACTTTTTTTGTCGCCTTTCTTCAGGCCAACAAGCTGCTCTTCAAAACCTGGGATAAACTGGCCAGAACCAATAACCAATGGTGTTGAATCTGATTGACCGCCCTCAAACGGCTCGCCGTCAACTTTGCCCAAGAAAGACATCGTAACGCGATCACCGTCGGCTGCTTTGCCATCTTTGGCTTCAAACGGACGGTTTTGGTCAATCACAGCATTGAACTGCTCATCAACTTCTTTTTCGTCGGCTTCAACAATTGGACGTTCAATTTTGATTTTTTTTGAAGTCCATCAATTCAACATTTGGCAAAATCTCATAGGCAACTGAGAAATCCAAATCTTTATTGCCTTCAAAAACTTCGTTCAAAACCGCTTCGTCTTCGCCAAAATTGATTTCTGGCTGCGCTGCAGCTTTTTCGTCACGCTCAGTCAAAGACGACTGAACAGCGCTGTTCACGGTCTCTTGGATCACGTCACCCATGACAGAGCGGCCATAAACCTTTTTCAAGTGCGCAAAAGGAACTTTACCAGGACGAAAGCCCTTAATGTTCACTTGGCCTTTGAGTTCGGTCAGTTTGGCGTCGAGCTTCTCATTGAGTTCAGAAGCTGGAATGCTCATTTCGAGCTTACGCTTCAGCCCTTCATTGAGGGTTTCAGAAACCTGCATGCGGAATATCCCGTTCTTTAATTCGATCGATCATTGTACGCTGGGAAGAATGGTGCGGGTGGAGGGACTTGAACCCCCACGCCAAAGGCACTAGAACCTAAATCTAGCGTGTCTACCAATTTCACCACACCCGCCAAAACTTCCCTCAGCGATGAAGTCGGCGCTGGGTCTAACCCAATTGCAAACAACAGTCAAAGCACTTTCGTGATTTTTTTGCCCTAATGCGCGAAAAACTGACATTTTTCGTGTTTAGCCCCCTTCTTTTGCCTCGAAACCGTATCTATGGCGCCATTCAGCTGCCGTAATAAAGGTCACGATTGAGTTCAGATTTATCTGCCTAAAAAAAGGGCACGATGCTCATAAATTAGGCAGTAATCACATTTTTGACCTGCCGTAATTTTGCGCAAAAATCGGTAAGTGATTGTTTTTTTAAGAAATTCAGTTCGCGCCAAAAAACTGGCACAGGGCGTGCATATGTAGAGGCAGACGAACCAAGCCTTATGGAGAATGGGTCTCGTGAAAAAAAATAGAAGCTATTGTAAAGCCGTTTAAACTTGATGAGGTCAAAGAGGCCCTTCAGGACGCAGGCTTTCAGGGGATAACAGTTACCGAGGTAAAGGGTTTTGGCCGCCAAAAGGGCCATACCGAGCTTTATCGCGGCGCAGAATATGTAGTGGATTTTCTGCCAAAAGTGAAAATCGAAATCGTTGTGGCCGACCACATGGCGGAAGAAGCCGTAGAGGCGATCCGCAATGCCGCCCAAACCGGGCGTATCGGCGACGGCAAGATTTTCGTCTCCACCATCGACCAAGCCATTCGAATTCGTACCGGTGAAACCGGCGAAGACGCCATCTAAAACAACCTGTCGAACAACAAAACCCAACAAGGGATAATAGGATAGAACAAATGACTTCTGCTAACGACATTTTGAAAAAAATCAAAGACGAAGACGTACAATTTGTGGATTTGCGCTTCACCGACCCTCGCGGCAAGCTGCAGCACGTCACAATGGATGTGAGCGCTGTCGACGAAGACATGTTTGAAGACGGCGTTATGTTTGACGGCTCCTCTATTGGCGGCTGGAAAGCGATCAACGAGTCCGACATGGTGTTGATGCCAGATAACGCAACCGCCCATATGGACCCATTCTTTGGTCAGGCCACTTTGGCGATCAACTGCGATATTCTTGAGCCTGCCACGTTCGAATCATACAACCGTGACCCACGCACCACAGCCAAAAAAAGCTGAAGCCTATGTGAAATCATCGGGCATTGGCGACACAGTTGTTGTTGGTCCAGAGCCAGAATTCTTCATCTTTGATGATGTGCGCTTTAAAGCTGATCCATACAACACCAGCTTCCAGCTCGACAATATTGAGTTGCCTACCAACACAGACACACGTTATGAAGCCGGCAATATGGGTCACCATATCAGCCAAAAAGAAGGATATTTCCCTGTACCGCCTTTGGACAGCGCGCAAGATATGCGTTCAGAAATGCTGACCGTTTTGAAAGAAATGGGTGTGACTGTTGAAAAGCATCACCACGAAGTGGCGTCTGCGCAGCACGAATTGGGCATCAAGTTCGATACATTGACCCGCATTGCTGACCAAGTGCAAATCTACAAATATGGCGTGCACCAGGTTGCTCAAGCTACGGCAAAACAGCGACCTTTATGCCAAAGCTGTTTATGGCGATAACGGCACAGGCATGCACTGTCACCTGTCAATCTGGAAAGATGGCAAACCAAACTTTGCGGGCGACGGCTATGCAGGTTTGTCTGAGCAGTGCTTGCACTTCATCGGCGGCATCATCAAGCACGCCAAAGCAACCAACGCCTTCACCAACCCATCCACCAACTCTTACAAGCGTTTGGTGCCTGGCTTTGAAGCGCCTGTTCTGTTGGCTTACTCAGCGCGTAACCGTTCTGCTTCTTGCCGTATTCCGTTTGGTTCTTCACCAAAAGCAAAACGCGTTGAAGTGCGTTACCCAGATCCAATGGCCAACCCATATTTGCATTCTCAGCCTTGTTGATGGCTGGCCTTGATGGCATCAAAAACAAAATCCATCCTGGCGAGCTATGGATAAAGATTTGTATGAATTGCCAGCCGAAGAGTTGAAAGAGATCCCAACTGTGGCGTCTTCATTGCGCGAAGCTTTGGAAGCTTTGGACGCAGACCGCGACTTCTTGAAAGCCGGCGGCGTTTTCGATGATGACCAAATCGATGCGTATATCGAACTGAAGATGGAAGAGGTTATTCGCTTCGAGCATACACCTCACCCAGTTGAGTTTGACATGTATTATTCCTCATAAGGAATTACGTACTATCCCCTAGGTAGCAATACCTAAACCTTAGGGCGCCTCCGGGCGCCCTCTTTTTTTTGCCCTCAATTACAAACTCCTCCGATTGTAAATCATTCTGGCAAATATGTACCACTTGACATATGGGTACATATAGCACAAACCTATCCCATGAAAATTGAAATTGATATCGAAAGCCGTGAACCGCTGTTTGCGCAGTTGATTGCCCAAATCAAGCTGGCGGTACAAACCAATGCGATCAGCCCCGCTGACCCCTTACCGTCCATTCGCCAATTGGCAAATGATCTGGACATCAACAGCAAAACAGTTGCCAAAGCTTACAAGCTGCTGGAGCGTGATAAAATCATCGTCACCAAGGGCTATCGCGGCACATTTGTGCATGCTGATGCCAAATCAAACTGTGCGACGAACCTAGCCTCCTGGACAAACCACATTCTAGCGGAAGCGACGCAGACACTGCGCACCGCTGGTGTGACCGATTCCGAAATTCGCATCGCCTTTCAAGCATGCATGAACAACCAAAACCAACAGAACACTGGAGATTGATATGTGGACCGACGTTGTATTTTACATCGTACTTTTAAGTCAGGTGATATTGATCTCGTTCTATTATCCAGCGAAAATGGTGCGCCGCACCACTTATGTGCTGGAAACCTGCCCGCCCGAGCATTATCCAAAGCTTTATCAAAGCACCTATTATGCCGAGCCCGAGGCCATCATCCGACGCACACTCACCCGCTTCAAATTGATGAACATGGCAATCGGAAATTTGGGCTTAGCCTCGTAATTGCGATGGCGATCACCCAATATTCGCCTCAGGAAATCAAACAAAACGGGCATATTTTATTCGTCCTCCTGTTCGCGATCCTGCAAATGGTTCCCTGCTTTTACATCGAATTTGCCACATGGCGTTGGCACGCCCATGTCCGCGCCACGGTGCAGCCCAGCAAACGCACGGCGGACCTCCGTCCGCGTCGACTTTTTGACCTTATTTCGCCTGCTTGGGTGGGCTTGGCCTTAGCCCTACTGGTCGCTTGGTTCGTGCTTTACGTCACCATTAATAATGATGGCACGCCATGGCAGTGGAATCAGTATGTCACCATGATCATTTTTCCCATCCAGATGCTATTCGCCTACAAAATCTATAGGGCGATCAACGGAAAGAAAGCTGATCCGCACCAATCCTATCCAGACCAGATGAGAAACATTCAAGCCGTCGTGCAGGTAAACCTGTTCGCCAGCATTGGCATGAGCCTGTTTTTGATCATGATGGAACTGGTCAATTTGTATCGACTGGATATGTATGAACCGCTATTTTTAAGTGGCTATGTGCAATTCATGGTGATCTTCGGCATCGGCCAATTGATGCGCACCTATTCGATCAAATCTGTCGACTTTGATGTCTATAAAGCAGAGACAGTATAGATTCGACAGGCACATCGTAAGCAGGGCGCCTCTCACGGCGCCCTATATGCTTATTCTTCCGCGCGCGGCACAATTTTGCTGCCATGTTCAATCGCAGCCGACGGGTAGAGGACTACTAGGTCCCCTTCTTCCATGCCACCGACCACTTCGGTCAACACGCCATTGCTTTGCCCAATTTCGATCTGAGTCAGTTGCGCCTCTCCATCCTTAGCCACAAATACAGACCAATTGGCATCTTCGCGAAACAGCGCGCTGGCAGGCACGAGTAAAACATCGTTCGCCTGCCAGACAATAATGGCGACTTCCAGCCGATAGCCATGCCCCAATGCTTTGCGTTCCTCGATAGGGCTCAGCAGGTCAATCTCTACCCGTACACGCTGTTCTTCCACGCCGAGCGCCGAATATTTCGTTGCACCAAACGGATGGACGCGTCTCACCTCGCCGCGCAAATCATTCTCGCCGCCCCAGTCCCGCAAGATCACGGGGTCGCCTTCGGTCACCTGAACAGCGTCTGATGAAATCAATTCCGAAACCACCTCCAGATCTGACGAAACATCACCAATCTCCATAATGGGTGCGCCGACAGGCAATGTCGTTTCACTTTCTTGCAACACCTGTAAAATGCGTCCATCAATCGGCGCATAGAGCGGAATCTCATCGCCATCAAGGTCGCCGCCAGCATCGGCTTGGCCAATATCTTCGCGTCCGTTCAAACTGGCACGCGCATTCGCCAGCTCAGCCTCGCGCATGGCGATCGCCGCCTCCGCTGTCTCGCGGCTGGCGCGGCTGGAACGCAAATTTCCTTCAGCACGTTCGAGCGTCGCCTCACTTTCAATGCCCCGCTCCGCAAGGGAACGCGTCCGTCTAAACGCAGCTTCGGCAAGTTCCTCGCTTGCGATCGCTGAATTCAAATTGGCTTCAGCAACCCGCAGTGACGCCTGCGCAATATCAACAGCGGCAAGGGCTTGTTCCCGCGTCCGGCTGTCCAGCACAGCTGGATTGATCGGGCGCATCTTGGCCACAACAGTTTTGCCTTGCGTCACAAAATCACCCGCATGCATCTCAACACGCAACAACCGCCCAGCGACGGGGGTTGAAACAGTATAGGTTTCGCGCACCCGCGTGCGCCCCTCCTCGTCGATTGTCACCGACAGGTCACCCCGGTTAACGCCCCCTAAATCCACCTCGGTGGGTTTGGCATAAGCGTCAGCGCCACGGTTACGGATACAGCCGCAAAGGCCGCAAATATGAATAGGTTTCGTGAAATTTTTGCGCGTTTGGGCATGTTGTTACTCTCTTGTCTTCAAAGCCAAGGTGATGTCAGATCGGCCGAGGCCTCGCCACACCAACCAGCCTGAGGCCAGCGCGGCGCCGACGACAACGGCAATTGCGGTGCCGTAGGCCTTTGGGGCATATACGACGGGAATTTGATAAAGGTCAGTGGAAAAGCCTGCAGCGATCAGATTCGTCAGGGCATTGCCCAGAAACAGGCCCAGTGGCAACGCCACCAAGGTTACAGCGCCAAGCTCACCAAGCAGCACGAAGGCCGCTTCACTTTTGTAAAAGCCCATGACCCGCAAGCTGGCCAAATCACGCGCCCGCTCGTCCTGCGCCACGCGCGCCACATTATAAATGATGCCAAATGTGATCGCGAAGGCCATGAAGCCCATAATAAACCGGGAAGAACCCGCGCCCTGGTTCATGACCTCTTGAAAGGCTTGTTCGGCCTCGCGTCGCAGGCTTACACCCGCAACCATGGGCATACCTTTCAGCGCTGCATAAACAGCGTCCTGTTCGCCATCATAGATGGAGATATAGGCACCAGATACCCGCAAAGGTTCGGTCATCAAGTCGTTTAAGGCGTCAACATCCATAAAGGCAGGCGAGCCAATCAAACTCGACGCAATGCCCGCAACTTGTGTCGACACAACAAGCTGGCTGCCCTCACGAATATCCACGGTGATCCGGTCTCCAACACCAACATTGAGGATATTGGCGAGTGGTGTGGACAACACAATCCCTTTTTTAGGCAAAACAATCGGCGCAGCATTGGCATCAAGTGCGCGATACAATTGCGCCCCGGGCTCAAGCCCGGTCAATGCGCCAGAGTGACTGCGGCGACCATTGCGCAAAACCACGGCCACGTTGCGCACTGGTTCGGCCAAGGTCACGCCAGGCAGGCGCTCTAGTTCAAAGATCGTTTTGGTCGAAGCGCTTTTCACAAAGCTGACTGTTGCATCAGAGCGATCGATCACGTTGAACGTCCGGTCGAGCACGGTGTCAAAGCTTCATAGATGATCAGCATCGAGAGGCTGAGCGCCATTCCCGCGGCGATCCCTGCAACAGCGCCCAACATGCGCCACGGTTGACGCACCAAACGGCGCACCACCATGCGTGTGGGCTGGTCGAGAAATTTCATCACATGCGTACCCACCGCCCCGGCTTTCGAAAAGTCTGGCGGTGCTGCTGGCCGCATCGCCTCAGCGGGGGTCAATCGGAACACGCGACGCAAGGCAAACGCGCCGCCCAACGTCGCCACAATAACGCTGGTCAAAATCCCTGATGCAAAGGATGACAACTCCAACCGGAACAGAAGAAATGGTAGCTTGTAGTAGGTTGTGTATAGCGGAATGGTCAACCGCCCCAGCCCGACGCCGAGCAAACAGCCAAACAGCGCCCCGCTGAGCGCAATGATCACCACAAGCTGCACATAATGGCCGCTCACTTCGGTGTCCGTATAGCCAAAAGCCTTCATCAGGCCGATTTCTTCACGCTCGGATTGGATTGTGCGGCTGGTCACAATATACAGCAAAAACGCCGCCACCAGCATAAAGATGGGCGGCACATTCTTAGCTGAGATTTCAAGGCCAGCGATTTCCTCCGACAAAAACCGATCCGATGGATGATCCGCCAATCCATAAGCTCCTGGCGAGCCATATGGCTCAAGCACCCGATCCACATCGTCCAACACTGCATCGACACCGCGCCACGCAGCAACGTCATCAGCGCCTCATTGAACGCCCCCTCAAGGTCGAGCGCCGCCGCCAAAGCGGGGCGGCCAATCCAAATCACGCCAAAGCGCGCATCATCCGGGATCATTTCGCCCGGTGCGGCATAATAAATAAATTCAGGCGATTGCGCCGTGCCAACCACATCAAAGGTGCGCCGCGCCCCGTTCAACGTCACCTCGATTTCATCGCCTGGCACAATATCATGCGCCACGGCGAAACTGTCGAGCAGCACAATCTCCGCCGATTTGCCGCTATCGGGACGCCGCCCTGTCGTCAGCCGAATCTCATTGAGATGCCGCAACTCTTGCGTCGGCAGCGATAAAATGCGCGCAGACACGGGAATGTCGCGTGTGGGAATATCGATCAAGGCCATCCCTGAAATGCGGGTCTGAACCGTTGCGACCCCCGGAATATCATGCAATTGCCGCGCAATATGCTCTGGCGCGCGCGACACGGGTGCGAACACTTGAGCAAACTGATGTCGCTCATAATAGGCGTCCCGCGTTTGGGTGAGCGACGCAACAAGCCCCGTCATCATCACCTGCAGGGCAACGCCAATGCCGATCACCAACATGATCGCAAGCGCCTGCCCTTTGATCCGCCACAGATCGCGGGTCAGTTTGGCATGAAGCGGTTTAAGCCGTCTCACCACTCGATCTCCTCTGCGGCGAGGCGTTCTTTGTTCAACACCACATCGCGTATCGCGCCATCGGCAAAGTGGATCACACGATCCGCCATCGCCGCGGTGGCCGCCGCGTGGGTGATGATCAACACGGTGGTGCCCAAGGTTTCATTCACATCTTGCAACACCCGCAATACCGCGCGTCCAGTGGCGCTATCCAATGCACCAGTCGGCTCATCGCAAAACAACACATCGGGCTGTTTAGCAACCGCCCGTGCAATCGCCACCCGTTGCTGCTCGCCGCCCGAAAGCTGCGCAGGAAAATGATCCAAACGCTTGCCCAAGCCCACCAGATGCAGCGCCTCGTCCGCTTCCATGGGGTCTTCCGCAATCTCGGTCACGAGTTCAACGTTTTCGCGCGCCGTCAGGCTGGGCATCAGATTGTAGAACTGAAAAACAAAACCAACATGGTTGCGACGATACATCGTCAGCGCACGATCATTCATTTCTGTGAGACACAAGCCGCCAAACTTTGCTGAACCGCTGGTTGCTTTGTCGAGACCGCCCAAAATGTTCAGCAGCGTCGATTTCCCGCTGCCCGAGGGGCCGAGCAAAACCACGATTTCACCGCGACCAATCTCAAGATTCACCCCACGCAGCGCATGCACGGCGGTGCGCCCCTCGCCATAGGTTTTGGTCAACTCTTCAACCATAAAGGCTTTCGCCAAATCTGATTTTTTTAATATCTGCCATGCCGCACCATAAGACGAATCGCGACGTACGAATTGACTGATGTCAACTTGCGACGCTTATCTCCATTGCGTTGAAATGAAACCATTTTGCCGCCCCGCTCGTTTCACAACAAAGCCAACTCACGCAAGGAGTCCCGACAATGCTGACCAAAACCCTTTCCATTGCACTGTTCGCCTCGGCCCTCACCATGCCCAGCGTTGCACAGGATGCGGCCTATGGCGGCCCGAAAAATGTGCCCGAGTTTGCCCCTGCCTTTGAAAATCAAACCCGCGCCCCGATCATGCAAAGTGATGTGGCGCTGCGCGTTGAAGAAGTCGCAGCGGGTTTGGTGCACCCATGGGGCATCGCGGTGCTGCCAGGTGGTGGCTATCTGGTGACCGAACGCGAAGGCCGCTTGCGCCATATCACGGCAGAAGGTGAACTGGTCGACACGGCCATTGAGGGGGTGCCCGAAGTCCTCAACAGGCGGCAAGGTGGCTTACTCGATGTTGAATTGGCCCCCGATTTTGAAAAGAGCCGTGTGATTTTCCTCACCTACTCAAAGCCTATGGGCGGTGGCAGATCCTCGACCGCGGCCGCACGTGCGGTGCTGTCTGCAGATATGCGCTCGCTTAGCGAAGTGCAGGACATTTTTGTGCAGCAGCCCCCGTCCCCCACGCCAATGCATTATGGCAGCCGCATCGTCCTGCATGATGGCTTTGCCTATATCACCACAGGCGAGCACTCTTCGCGCAAAGAGCGTGAATATGCGCAGGATTTGGATAAAACATATGGCAAAGTCATCCGCGTGACCCCAACCGGCGACGTCCCAGCTGATAACCCATTTGTCGATCAGCAAGGCGCTATCGACACCATCTACGCGCTCGGCTTGCGCAACCTGCAAGGCGCCGCCCACCGGCCCGGCACAGATGATATCTGGGTGCTCGGCCATGGCCCGAAAGGTGGAGACGAGTTGAACAAGCTGGAGGCTGGCGCTAACTATGGTTGGCCCGTGGTGAGCTATGGTGAAACCTATAGCGGCCGACCCATTGGCAGCGGCGAACCCCGCGCTGAAGGCTTTACCGAACCACGCTATTATTGGGATCCCGTAATCGCCCCCGGCGGCTTCGCCTTTAAAACTGGCGACGAATTGTCGGCGTGGAATGGCAACATCATCGCCGCCTCACTCTTTCCCGGTGGCCTCGTCCGCCTCGCGCTGGATGGCGACACCGTAACAGGTGAAGAACGGCTCCTCCCCAACCTCGGCCGCGTCCGCGACATTGAAATCGATAAAGACGGCACCATCCTTGCCCTGACAGACAAACGAAACGGCCAAGTGTTGCGGATTACGGCGCAAAAATAGGTTGTATTATTCGCCAGAATTGAATTTCCCGCGTGATCGACGCGGGGAACTTAGCGCGCCCACTTCAACGACAATAAACGCCGAACAACCGCCCTGTTAGCCGCAAAAACATAAAAGCGACGACTTAGATTTCTATCATGTTGGCTCTGCCAGAATGCTGGCAACATGGGCTTCCAGGCACGCGGTAACAGCACCATCGGGCAATGGACCAATCTTTTCACTGAGCAAATTTAGCACCAAAGCCAAATTGCGCTTGTTGCTGTTTTGCCAAGTAACAATCAGCCATTCGCCATCGAACCCATCGAGCGACCTAGGGTGCAGCCTAAGCAGCAGCGCCGCATATTGATCGGCATTTAAATGCGCCCGCAAAATCAGCTCCGCCAAGCAGGTTTCTTCATTTGCAGAAAAGTTTTTTTCGCGCGTCCAAATAGATTGTCAGCACCAAGTCTACCAATGCCTCACGGTCTTTATGATTGTAACTCATATGCTCAATGGCGGAGCAACAAAGAAGACCATGTGATTCATAAAGTGAATAAAGTAGCCGCTTGGGCTTAAAACTTGATGGGCCGAAGCTTTTTCTAAAAACGGCATAACACATGCCACAATTGTTTCGGCAGGTAGCGAGGTCGGTTCAATTTGATCGGAGTCAATCAGCGCGGAGAGATACAAAAAGCCGTAAGACTGAAGCACCGGATGGGTTTGCCGTTGCTGCCAGTTCACCAAGCCGTGAAACAAATCCAAACCAGCGCCTGCCCGCAAATCTGCGACCTGGCATTTGGTATAAATCTTCGCATAGAATGCCTCGGCGTTTTCCGGCTTCACCGATGAAAGCAAGTTCTCAAATTCAGCATTAATCACAATCAGTCCATTCAATGATCGAAAAAATGATGGGACGCTCAGGCGTCACCGCAAAAAAATAAAAAAAATATGCGCGATTCCTGCGCGAACAACCGGTTTCATTCAAAACCTATTTTAGCCTATCATATCAGCGCGCAAAACAAAAAAAGGCTGGAGCAATCCCCAGCCTTTTCGAAACAGATTTAATGCAACAAACTTTAGTGAGCCACATTCATGTTGGCCGCTTCCATTTGCCGTAACGCAGCAGATGAACGTAGTACCGTGTCGCGCTCCACTTCCGCAAAGTTCAACACTTCATTGGTGAGGTAACCAAACCGAACCATTTGTTGCGCATGCACTTCCAATACGGCGCGGGCATAGGCTGGGCTCAGACCCTGCTTCCACGGCTCGTTTGACGCCTTTTTGCCGCCAAATCCAACCGCTTTAACCGCCTCATCCGCGGCCTTTTTAAGCTCTTTGGCATCAAGCCAAGCCGCATATGGTCGGCCAAGCGCTTAAACTGCGCATGCGGGTCATTCAGCACATCTTCAAACCGCAAAACCAGATCATGCGCCAAGGTAGGTTCAGTCCAGCTCTGCACATTTTCTGACCATGAACCCCATGGCTCCAACGCGTTCTGCGCGGTCGTTGGCTGACGATATTCGCTGGTTGCCAACAATTTAATCGCATCCAGCGGCGGCTTGTTGCCCGCTTGGGCAAATGCCATCACCAAATTCAACGGATTACGGATCAAATAGACGCTACCGCCAGAAACCTTGGTGTTGATGCTCAGTACGTCGTGAAACTCAGCCCGCACCGAATGGGTTTTGATAAACGGCAAACCAGGATATTTCTTTGACAAATAGTCGTGGATTTTTGGGCGCGCCGCTGCAATTTCAGGCTCACTCATTTCTGAAGGCGCCTTTCCCATCACTTCGCGATAGAACCAAACATCTGTGTCCCATGGCACATCGCGATTGATATATTCAAGGCTTGCCGGCTCGTTCGGGCGATAGCCCTTAATTTTTGCGGCCTGTTGTAAAAACGAACGCACCGCCAAATCACCACTATGGGGATATGACGCGATCCAAAACAGTGGCCGACCCTTCGTTTCACTCATAATCACACTCTTTTAATCAAATACTTGCCGTGGGTTTTACAAGGCTTTCAGCATGGCGACAACCCTATGGCCCTGCTTGACCAATAATTTCTCGATTAGCCGTTAACGGCGGCGAACTCTTGCGCCCGCAACCGATCAAAGAACGGCTCCGGACTATCCACCTCTTTCAGACGCGATCGCGCATCGATTTCAAAGAAGCGCGTGCCCACGGCCCGCACAAAATGCCGGTCGTGAGAAATCACCAAGGCGCTGGTTCTCGCTCCACCAATTCTCGCTCTAATTGCTCGCGCCCATCAATGTCCAAATGATTAGTTGGTTCGTCTAACAAATAAAAATTCGGCTCAGTCAGGCGCAACGCCAACAGCACCAATCGCGTCCGCTGGCCAAAGGACAGTTGAGCAATCGGCCGGCTTTGCTGTTCGTAAATATAGCCAATATTGGCCAGTAATCCCTTTGCGCGTTGATCACCCACATCAAAGCGCTCGGTCACAAAGCTCAAAGGCGACTGCCTATCCGGCAGCATGTCCAGATTTTGATCAGCATACGCCACAACATTTGAAGGCGTGGTCCAAATCCCCGGCACCTCGTCGCCATCTAACGCGCGGCGCACCGCCTTGATCAATTGGGTTTTGCCGCGACCATTTTCCGCCAACACAACAATGCGATCCCCTTGATAATGGAACAGCTTTTCAATCGAAAACAGTTTGCGCCCATCAGGCGCCGCAACCTGAAAGTGTTCGAAACTCATCGCCACCTTTGCGTGCGATCCACGATTGGCCAGCGTTACATCGCCCTGCCGATCTTTATGCAATGCGCCGATTTGGTCTTCAATTTTAGCCGCACGCACCTTGAGTTGCTTGGCTTTGGTTTGCAGCAGGTCCGAACCACTGTTCAAGCCCACATTATAGAGCTTGGCAGCATTGGTGCGCAGGCGATTGATTTCCTTCATGTCGCGTTCGGCTTTGTTGCGCGCCGCCTGATCCAGTTCCTCAAGCGCAATCCGCGCATGCGAATAGGACACATCAAATGATTGACAATCACCGGGCCGCAAAAACAAAGTTTTGTTGGTAACGCTATCCAAAAATGCACGATCGTGACTGGTCAACACCGTCACCACCTTGCCCTGCATTGCTTTTAGCACCCGTTCAATCAGATAGATTTTTTCCAAATCCAAATGGTTCGTCGGCTCGTCCAAAACCAAAATATCGGGTTCGCCAACAAGCAGCCGGGCCATCATCACCAAGCGACGCCAGCCGCCAGACAATTCGGCCAATTGATAATCGTAATAGTCGTACGGCACGCCAGATCGTTCAACGCCACATCCACGCGCCACGCTTCAAAATCTCGTTGATCCGCCGGAAGCGCCGACAAAACATAATCGCGCACCGTCAGCGTCAAATAATCTGCCGCAAGCTCCTGCGGCATATAGCCAATCTTGGCGCCACGTGAGGTGATGATTTGCCCCTGGTGCGGGTCAAGTTCGCCCACAATTTGGCGCAATAGTGTCGTTTTGCCCTGTCCATTGCCCGCCACAAGGCCAAGGCAATCGCCCTTATTCAACGTCAGATCTAGATTTTGAAAAAGTGTTTCGCGCGCAACTGCACTGATGGATTGAAATTGTAATATCGTCATAATCTTTGTCGCTATTAATGCTGGCACATAGCCAATAGAATTTGCGCCATCACGAGATGACACCCTAAGCGAGTCACAAAGATGTTTTGACCTTTTGCGCCCGCCCTACTTCAAATGTTGAAATAGGGCCCAACGCGGTCCGAAATATAAACGATATTGATGTGCCAAATCCATCGCCCTCCGGGGGAAGCAATATTGCTTCATCCGCAAAACTAGCGAAGCGAATAGCAATTTGCAAGAGGCCGATCAAAAAAACAAAGATCAAACGAAAAAGAAAACGAGCGACAAGCAGACAGACAGGAAATGTCGCGGCATTTGGATATGGGCAAGTCGGTACGCAAAACTATTAAATCCGACTTGCACCATCCAATTGGATAATGTCGCGGCAAAAGATCCGGATACGCTGGTTTTCGCTCTGACACTCATACGGGAACTCCAAACTCTTCGACCGTATGAAATGATTTTTAGCACCACCTTGTTAAAAAAAGTGCTGACGCGCTGGAAAGAATTTATCAATAATTTCCGCATCTTAGCGACACATATAGTTAAACAATCCTTTACCGCACACCGGACCTGCAACGGCTTCAACCACTTAACGGTCCCATTCTGAAACGACGGGGTTGAAAATGGCCATCTCGCGCGTCAAAAAAAGCCAGTCAAAAAAAAGTTATTTCTTATGTTTTTTCAAAATCCGTCGATAAGTCCCGCAATCCCGTTATTTTCCGGGCCAGGTGATTGACCAAGCACCATGCCCAACAAATATGATAAGCAAGGCATGAGAGATGATTCGAGGCGTTATAATATGAGCAATAGTGACGATCTGTTTTCAGCATTTGGCGAGAGCGACGAACCGAGCAAAACGGAAAGCGCGACCCCTGAGAACAAATCTGCGCGCCCAGACACTAAAAAGCCGAGCGCAATGCCAGCAGCGTCGAAAGAAAATCTTTCCTATAGCGCGCAGGATATTGAGGTGCTCGAGGGTTTGGAGCCTGTGCGGCGTCGTCCCGGCATGTATATTGGCGGCACCGATATAAACGCCCTGCACCACTTATTTGCTGAAATCATCGACAACTCAATGGATGAAGCCATTGCCGGTCATGCCTCACGCATCGAAGTGCACTTGGATGCTGAAGGTTATTTGGCCATCACGGACAATGGGCGCGGCATTCCCGTAGAGGAACACCCTAAATTTCCGGGCCGCTCCACGCTTGAGATCATCATGACCACCCTGCACGCCGGCGGCAAATTCGATTCCAAGGCTTATGAAACATCAGGTGGTTTGCATGGTGTGGGTCTTTCTGTGGTCAACGCATTGGCTGACGATTTGATCGTCGAAGTCGCACGCGACCAAACGCTCTATGTGCAAAAATTCTCCCGCGGCCATGCAGTCACGGGCATAGAAAACCACGGCCAGGTGCGCAATCGTCGCGGCACTACCATCAAATTTCACCCGGACGCCCAAATTTTCGGTAACAGTGCCCGTTTTGCGCCCAAACGCATTTTTGAGATGTCACAAGCCAAAGCCTATCTGTTTGCCGGCGTCGAAATCCGTTGGTCCTGCGACCCGGAATTGGTTGAGGGCAGCGACGTTCCAGTTAAAAAGTCGCTGCACTTCCCGAACGGTTGAAAGACTATGTTGAACATCGCGTTGAAGGTCGGACACGCATCGTCGAAGAGATATTTGCGGGCCGTGCGGGCACAGCGGGTAAACATGGCACGGTAGAATGGGCCATCGCCTTCACCCTTGGCGACAGTTTTGTATCTTCATATTGTAACACCGTGCCCACTCAAGATGGTGGCACCCATGAAGCGGGCTTGCGCGCTGCGCTCCTGCGCGGGTTAAAAGCCTATGCCGAACTCACGGGAAACAAACGCGCATCCATTCTCACCGCCGAAGACGTTTTATCAACATGTAGCGCTGTGCTGTCCGCCTTTATCCGTGAGCCCGAGTTTGTGGGCCAAACCAAAGATAAGCTTTCAACCTCGGAGGCCACGAAGATCGTTGAAAACGCTGTACGCGATTCTTTCGACCATTGGCTGGCCGCCTCGCCAAACCAATCCAGCAAATTGCTCGATTGGAGCATTGAACGAGCCGAAGACCGGTTGCGTCGCCGTAAAGAAAAAGAGATCGATCGCAAAAGCGCCACCCGCCGCCTGCGGCTGCCAGGCAAACTGGCTGATTGCTCTCAGGGTGCAGCCCAAGGCGCTGAAATCTTCATCGTAGAGGGTGATTCTGCGGGCGGTAGCGCCAAACAGGCGCGAAACCGCGCCAATCAAGCAGTATTGCCTTTGCGCGGTAAAATTCTCAATGTCGCTGGCGCCACGCGCGACAAAGTCACCGCCAACCAGCAAATTGCCGATATTGCGCAGGCGCTTGGGTGTGGCTCCCGCGAAAAATATCGCGGCGATGATTTGCGTTACGACAAAATCATCATCATGACCGATGCGGACGTGGACGGTGCCCACATCGCAGCCTTGCTGATGACGTTCTTTTTCCAAGAAATGCCAGATTTGGTGCGCGACGGACATCTCTTCCTCGCCGTGCCGCCGCTTTATCGCATCACCCAAGGCGCAAAAACACTGTACGCCAAGGATGACGCCCATAAAGATCAACTCATGGCTGAAGAATTCACAGGGCGCGGCAAAGTTGAAATCACACGCTTTAAGGGCCTGGGTGAAATGCCCTTCCAGCACCTTAAAGAAACGACAATGAAGCCGGGGTCACGCACACTATTGCGCATTGATGTTGCAAGTGAATTTGAAGAAACAAAGAAAAGCATCGACCGGCTTATGGGCAATAAACCAGAACTGCGTTTCCAGTTTATTCAAGAAAATGCGGCCTTCGTCGACGACTTGGACATCTAGAATTATTGCCAGTTTGGATGCGTGTAGTTAAGAAAGTTTCCTAATAACCCATTGACTTAGCGGCTATTGTCGTTATGGTCTCGTGCGCGGGGCCACTAAACATATCATGACCAACCAACTGGCAAAGTGGACGTATTTACTTGAGCGAAAAATTTTCAAACCTTGGATTAAGCCAATCCGTTATAGAAGCTGTAACTGAAGCAGGTTACACCGAACCAACGGATATTCAGCGAAAAGCCATCCCTCTAGTTCTCGAAAAGCGAGATATAGTTGGGATCGCCCAAACCGGCACTGGCAAAACAGCCTCCTTTGTTTTGCCCATGTTAACTTTGCTGGGAAAAGGGCGCGCGCGCGCACGTATGCCGCGCACTCTAATCTTGGAGCCAACGCGCGAATTGGCCGCACAAGTTCACGAAAACTTCGAAAAATATGGCAAGAATCATAAGCTTACTGTGGCTTTGTTGATTGGTGGCGTTTCCTTTGAAGAGCAGAATAAAAAGCTGGACCGTGGCGCAGACGTATTGATCGCGACACCTGGTCGACTGCTTGACCATTTTGAACGTGGTCGCTTGTTGATGACCGGCGTTGATATCTTCGTGATTGACGAAGCTGACCGCATGCTTGATATGGCTTTGTGCCGGATATTGAGCGCATCAGCGCTTTGTTGCCTAAACGTCGTCAAACCTTGCTATTCTCTGCGACGATGCCAGACGAAATCGCAAAATTGACCAGTAAATTCTTGACCAACCCAGAGCGTATTGAGGTTGCACGGCAGAACTCAACTGCCGAAACCATCACGCAAAAGGCCGTCAAAGTTGGCACAAAGCCATTTGAAAAGCGCGCAGCTTTGCGCGATCAGATCAATGCGGCGAAAGAGCTGAACAACGCGATCGTTTTCTGCAATCGCAAACGAGATATCGCCACCCTCACCCGTTCGCTTGAACGGCATGGGTTTAATGCAGGCGCGCTTCACGGCGATATGGATCAAAAAAAGCCGAATGGCGACATTGGAAGGCTTTAAAGCTGGTAAAATCAAGATATTGGTGGCCAGCGATGTTGCCGCGCGTGGACTTGATATTCCAGAAGTCAGCCACGTTTATAATTTTGACGTGCCAACACATGCGGAAGACTATGTGCACAGAATCGGGCGTACAGGCCGCGCTGGGCGCTCTGGTGAAGCCGTAAGCTTGGTCACGAAAGCTGACGAGAAATACTTAACTGCAATTGAAAAATTGATCGAGAAAGAGATTCCGATAATCTCCTTCGATCAGAACAACAAAGAGCAGGCAGCGCCCGAAAAGCAAAAAGGCGAAAACCCAAAGCGGACTCAGCGCACACGAGGCAAGAAGCCGCAAGCGCCTGAAAACGCAGAAAAAAGCGAAAAGCCTGTATCTACAGAATCACAGCAATCATCTAAAAACAACCGGAAGAAACGCTCTGGACACGACAATCAAGACCGGGTGCCATTTGGTCAATCAGACCAAGTACCTGCCTTCCTTTTGCGTCCTGTCCGTCGCGCCAGTTAAGTCCGGTTTTTAACGCAATCTTTATAGATCGCGCATAGAACATTTGTGTGGGTAAATAAACTTTGAGGAAATTGCTTAGAATCGCAATTAACACAAAGTCTCGAGTTCGGAAAAAGATATGCTTGTATCTGAACATGACTATCAACGTACGTTGGAGTATTCGTTTGCTGCCTTAGGCATGCTCAAGCGCGCAAAGATTCCGCCCTACCCACACTTTTACGAACTTTGCTATACCTACGCGTCCGGCATCAATGAGCAGCTGAATGAGCGCCTCAATATGCTATTGGGCGAAGACAATACACTTTCCATGGAAAATGTGTTGCAAGTGTATCGTGAGTTTTTCGACAATCCTTCGGATCTAGAATCACGTCTAACCAGCGTTTCGCAAGAAATGTCATCCAAAATTGATGCCGTTAACCGCGCAATGGATGACGCGATTGACACTGCGGAGGGCTATTCAGGCTCTTTGGGTAAGGCCGAAAAACAATTGCTTGGTGCTGTCGACCAAGATGCGCTGCGACTTCTGTCAAAGCAACTCTTGTCAGAAACACACAAGATGCAAGAAGCTAATCAAAATCTTGAAGAAAAGCTCAAAGTGTCCAAGAAAGACATTTCTAGCCTGAAACGGGATTTGGACACGGCACGTCGCGAAACAATGCTCGACCCGCTGACCAAGATTGCAAACCGCAAGAGCTTCGACCAACGCCTCAAGCAAGTTCTTGAAATATCAAAAAAAACTGGTACGAGCTTCTGCCTCTTGATGATGGATATCGATCACTTTAAGGCATTTAACGACAATTATGGCCACCAAACTGGTGATCAGGTTCTACGCCTTGTTGCCATGACAGTTAAATCGAACCTCAAAGGTCGCGACCATGCGTCTCGTTACGGCGGCGAAGAGTTTGCAGCAATTTTGCCAGACACAGATATTCGTGGCGCCCGGGCAATTGCGGAAAAAAATTCGCAAGGCCGTGCACGCTAAGGAATTGCTGAAACGGTCGACAAATGAAAAATTGGGCCGCATCACCGTGTCAATTGGTGCCGCGCAGTTCCGCCATGAAGAAACGATTCATGAATTGATCGAACGCGCAGATGGTTGCCTATATACAGCCAAGCGCAGCGGCCGCAACCGCGTGATTTGCGAAACTGACGAAGAGTTCCGCAAACCAAAAGTCGCATAAATTTTAAAGAGTTAGCTGCAAATATTGCGTTATTCAGCTGAAGCGCGCGCCTCGGCAAGCGCCTTCAAGTCGGCGGCTCAAGCATCACGCTTTCGCCACATCCACACGACCCGGTTTGGTTCGGGTTGTTGAAGGTAAATTCTGAGCCAAGTAGCTCTTCCTTAAAATCCATCTGCGTACCCAGCAAAAACATTGTTGCTTTTGGGTCGACATAGACATCAACACCATGATCACTCACATGATCATCACCAGGCGTCTTCTCTTTTACATAATCCAACGTGTATGCCATGCCAGCACAGCCGGCATTTTTGACCCCAACGCGCACACCGATCACGTCATCATCGCCAGACTGCGCGATAATGCTTTTGACCTCGTCGGCGGCCCGTTCGGTTATGCTCATGATTTTTAAAGCCATTTTACCACCAATTCAGGGCGACCATCGCCTCTTCTGACATGCGTGTCTGATCCCATGGGGGATCAAATACCATATTCACCTTAACATCCTGTACGCCTTCAACGGACGCTACAGCATTTTCAACCCAAATCGGCATTTCCCCCGCCACCGGGCAGCCCGGTGCTGTCAGTCATATCGATTGTGATGTTGCGGTTGTCATCCAGATCAACCTTATAAATAAGACCAAGCTCATAAATATCGACAGGGATTTCAGGATCATAGACCGTTTTCAGCGCCCCAACGATATTGTCAGTCAGTTGCGTTATCTCTTCTGGAGCAAGATTGGAGCTCTCAGATGAAATCGTCGCCGCATTCGGGCTGACCGGCTCTGCTTGTGCAGTTTCTGTTTCGCTCATTATCTTCTCCTAACCAAAGAATGTCTGCGCTTTGCCAATGGCTTCAACCAACGCGTCAACATCATCTTTCCCATTATATAGGGCGAATGAAGCGCGACATGTAGAGGTCACGCCAAATCTTTTTAACAAGGGCTGCGCACAATGGCTGCCCGCCCGCACCGCAACACCATAACGGTCCAAAATCGTAGACAAGTCATGGGCGTGCACATTTTCAATGGCAAAGGAAAAAATTGCCCCTTTGCCGGGCGCATCGCCAATAAAACGTAAGGCGTTGATTTTTAACAATTCTTGCCGCGCATATTCACCAACTTCACGTTCGTGCGCTTCAATTTTGTCGCGTCCAATGCTCTCAATATAGTCGATTGCCGCGCCCAATCCAATCGCCTGAACGATCGGCGGTGTACCTGCCTCAAAACGATGCGGCGGCTCGGCATAGGTCACATTGTCTTCGAACACGTCGGCGATCATCTCGCCACCACCTTGGAACGGACGCGTTTCCAGCAACCGGTCATACTTGCCGTATAGAACGCCAATGCCTGTCGGGCCGTAAAGTTTGTGGCCAGTCGCCACATAGAAATCAACGCCCAGATCCTGCACATCAACATTCATGTGTACGGCTGCTTGTGAACCATCCACCAGCACAGGAATACCACGCGAATGCGCAATTTCTGTGACCTTCTTGATCGGCACCACAGTGCCCATCACATTGGACATGTGGGTCAGCGCCACTATTTTGGTGCGATCACTGATCGCAGCCTCAAAGGCGTCCAGGTCAAAGCTGCCATCTTCGGCAACATCAACCCATTTGATCACCGCGCCTTGGCGTTCACGCAGAAAATGCCACGGCACAATGTTCGAATGGTGCTCCATTTTGGTGATGATAATCTCATCGCCTTCACCAATTTGCGGGCCAGCAAAGCTCTGTGCCACCAAATTGATCGCTTCAGTCGCCGAGCGGGTAAAAACGATTTCGTCGACGCGACCAGCATTGAAGAACTTTTGCACCTTGGTGCGTGCATCTTCAAACGCCTCTGTCGCGCGGTTAGAAAGCGTGTGCAACCCACGGTGTACATTGGCATATTCGTGCGCATAGGCATGCTGAATGCGCGCCAAAACCTGATTGGGTTTTTGCGCCGATGCCCCACTGTCGAGATAAATAAGCTTATGCCCGTTCACCTCTTCCGAAAGAATGGGGAAATCACCACGAATTTTGCCAAGATCCAGCATATTTACTCCGCTGCCGCCAACCACGCATCAACCCGATCTTCGAGTTTGCTGTGAATTTGCTCATTTTCAATATCGTCGAACAATTCTGCCAAGAACGCTCTGATCAACATGGCCTCCGCGTCTGCCCGCGCAATGCCCCGGCTCATCAAATAAAACAGCGCGTCTTTGTCCAATTCACCACATGTCGCCCCGTGCGCACACAAAACGTCATCGGCAAAGATTTCAAGTTCGGGTTTCACCAAAACTTCCGCCCGCTCAGACAAAAGCAAACCTTGGCACATCATCTGCGCATCGGTTTTTTGCGCGTCCTTCGCCACAATGATTTTGCCTTGGAAAATCGCCTTGGCGCGATCCCGCACGATCGACTTGAAACTCTCCGTGCTGGTGGTGTTGGGCACTGCATGGTTCACATTCAATGTGAAATCGCCGTGCTGCTGATCCATCAACAAGGTTAGGCCCGCAAAGTCTGCGTGGGCGCCCTCGCCTTTGAATTCTGCTTTAACATCAGTACGGCCCAGCTTGAAATTCGCATGAGTCGTCAAGGTCCGCAGATTAGCATTCTCATGCAAATCATAGCTGTTTTGCACAAACTGCCGCGCATCGGTCCCGTTTTGATCCAACTGGATGTGCATCAGTTCCGCATCCGCAGCGATATCCAGTGCAAAGTCTGCAAACCGCAAACCACGATCATTTTCACCTTCAAAGGTCTCAATGAGTGCCGCGTTCACACCGTTGGCTGTGGTGACCTTCACCTTGCTGGCTGCAACGCTATCCGCACCATCATGCACTTGCGCAATATGGATCGGCTTATCGAGGGTTTTTGAAATCGAAATCTCGATTTGGCTTTGTGCAAACCCGTCCATCAAATTGATGACCTGATCGTCGCCAACTTTTTTTGGCCACATCGACAGATTTAATGTCGACGCCATCAATGGTGTCCGCGTGCACAATTTTGCCGTTCACAACCACGATCCGGCTAAAGCCTTCAAACTGTTCGTTTGGCAAACTGTCATTGGCTTTCGCCAATTCAGCGGGCACATCGCGCAGCAAGGTCCGCAAATCGGTATAGTGATATTCTTCAATCCGACGATGCGGCAAACCATGTTGGGTCAGCGCCGCTTTTGCGTCGGTGGCGCCGGCAGCTTGCAACAAATCCGCAAGCTGGTTTTCGGCGTCCGTCAATTTAACAACATGTTGTTCCATGAAATTCGCTCCAGCGTTGGATTAAGCAGCCGTACCATCAAAATCGGCATAGCCCTTTTTCTCGAGCTCTAGCGCCAAATCACGATCGCCGCTTTCGACAACGCGACCGTCAGAGAACACGTGCACACGATCAGGCACGATATAGTTCAACAGGCGCTGATAGTGGGTAATCACAAGCATTGAACGGTTTGCGTCGCGCAAATGGTTCACACCGTCTGAAACGATCTTAAGCGCATCAATATCGAGACCAGAGTCCGTCTCGTCGAGCACGCACAATGATGGCTGCATCAACGCCATTTGAAGGATTTCAGCGCGTTTTTTCTCGCCACCAGAAAAGCCAACATTCAACGGCCGCTTCAGCATGTCCTGATTGATTTCAAGTTGGTTCGCCGCATCTTTCACCAATTTCATGAAATCAGGGATTTTCAGCTCTTCTTCACCACGCGTTTTGCGCTGCGCATTCAGCGCCGCTTTCAAAAACGTCATTGTTGCAACACCGGGAATTTCAATCGGATATTGGAATGCCAAGAACAGGCCGGCCGCCGCACGCTCATCCGCGTCCATTGCCAACAAATCCTTGCCCATGAACAAGATTTCACCTTCGGTCACTTCGTAACCGTCTTTGCCAGCCAACACGTAGGAAAGTGTTGATTTGCCTGAACCATTCCGGCCCATAATCGCGTGCACTTCACCTGCTGGCAGGGTCAAATTGACCCCTTTCAGGATTTGTTTGTCTTCTTCTTCCACTTTCACGTGGAGATTTTTGATGTCCAGAATTGGCGTCGTCATTTCATTTCCTCAATTCTCTGCCCGCAAGAGGGGCGCATATTCGTCAATTTCACAGGCTGGATCACCACATATAGGTGATCACCAACCAAACACTGAGCGCGGCAAAAACACCTGCAATGCCGCCAATAATCTTATAGCCCTTGGGCTCTTCCGCCTTCACGCGGCCGGCCACCACATAGCCCATGCCAAGCCCGGCGATTATGGCCACAATGATTGCACTCCAACCCATTAGCCCACACTGCCTTCAAGGCTGATGCCGATCAGCTTTTGGCTTTCCGCCATAAATTCCATCGGCAAATGCTGCAGCACTTCGCGCACAAAACCATTCACGATAAGGGCCACAGCCTCTTCTTCGTTCAGACCACGCTGCTGGCAATAAAACATCTGATCATCTGAAATCTTTGAGGTCGTCGCCTCATGCTCAAATACAGCGCTTGCGTTGCGGCTTTCAATGTACGGCACAGTGTGCGCCCCACATTTGTCGCCAATCAACAAGCTGTCACACTGGGTAAAGTTCCGCGCGCCTGTCGCTTTCGCGTGCGCTGAAACTTGGCCACGATAAGTGTTTTGCGACACGCCAGCGGAAATCCCTTTAGAAATAATCCGCGAGGACGTGTTCTTGCCCAAATGGATCATCTTGGTGCCGCTATCCACTTGCTGGTGCCCGTTAGAAATCGCGATCGAGTAGAACTCACCTTGCGAATTGTCACCACGCAGAATGCAGCTTGGATATTTCCACGTAATCGCAGAACCGGTTTCAACCTGCGTCCAAGAAATCTTGGAATTCTTGCCGCGACAATCGCCACGCTTGGTCACAAAGTTATAAATGCCGCCTTTGCCGTCTTTATCACCGGGATACCAGTTTTGAACCGTTGAATATTTGATTTCGGCGTCATCCAACGTCACCAGTTCAACCACGGCCGCGTGCAACTGGTTCTCATCACGCATTGGCGCGGTGCAACCTTCAAGGTAGCTCACATAAGAACCTTCATCGGCAATAATCAACGTGCGCTCAAACTGGCCTGTTTTTTCTTCGTTGATGCGGAAATAAGTCGACAGTTCCATAGGGCAGCGAACGCCTTTTGGAATGTAAACAAATGACCCGTCAGAGAACACAGCCGCGTTCAATGTCGCGTAGAAATTGTCTGAGGTTGGCACAACAGAACCGAGATATTTCTTCACCAGCTCAGGATGCTCTTTCACCGCTTCAGAGATTGAGCAGAAAATCACGCCCGCTTTGGCCAGTTCGTCCTTAAACGTTGTGACAACTGAAACACTGTCAAACACAGCGTCCACCGCCACTCTTGCGCCTTCAACGCCTGCCAAAACAGCCTGTTCTGACAGTGGAATGCCCAATTTCTTGTAGGTTTCCAAAAGCTCAGGGTCGACTTCATCAAGGCTTTTCGGCCCTGGTGTCGATTTTGGCGCCGCATAATAATAGAGGTCCTGGAAATCGATTTTTGGATAATTTACCCGTGCCCAGCTTGGCTCTTCCATTTGCTGCCAACGACGAAATGCTTCCAAACGCCATTCCAGCATCCATTCAGGCTCATCCTTTTTCGCCGAAATGAAGCGCACAATATCTTCATTCAGGCCTTTAGGCGCCATATCCATTTCGATATCGGTCTTAAAGCCATATTTGTACTTATCGACGTCAATTTCCTTGACCTGATCAATGGTTTCTTTAACCGCAGCCATTTCAAGACCTCTCTTTCATCAACCCTATCGTGGCAGTGTTAGGCGCTTGCCCGCGCACTGCCTTTAAACTTTTCCGCTATCTGCGCACTTGCAGATAAAAACGCCTCAATATCTGCAGGCGTGCTGTTCCACCCAATGCTTAGACGTAACGCACAGTCTGCATGCGCTGGATCAATCTTCATGGCGTCCAAAACGTGTGAACGCGACACTTTGCCCGACGAGCAGGCAGAACCAGCCGACAGCGCAATCCGCGCCAAATCAAACTGGATCATCGATATATTGTTTTTGATGCCGGGCAGCGCAAACGCGCTGGTAAATCCTGAACGCGGCACATCCGCGCCAAAAAACAGGGCATCCGCAAATAGTTCTGCCAAACCTTTTTCGGCTTTCGCCACCAAATCCTTTGGCACATTGGCGAAGTTCTCTTGTGCCTGTGCAGCCGCCACACCAAAACCAGCAATCAACGCAGCGGATTCAGTGCCGCCGCGCCGCCCTTGTTCTTGGCCACCGCCGGGAATCAAGCGTACATCGTCAACGCGAGGCTTCAAAACAAGCGCGCCAACGCCTGCGGGCCCGCCAATTTTGTGGGCAGACACTGTATAAAAATCAGCGCGCGACGGATCGAAATAAAATTCAACCTTGCCCGCGCCTGCGCGCCATCCACCAGCAAATAGTGCTCGCGATCAAACAACAGCTCGCCAATCTCGTGAATTGGCTGCACAACCCCGGTTTCATTATTGACCTGTTGCACCGCAACCAAAACCCGCGCGCCTGTCGCATCGGCGTCGTCAAGCTGGCGCTGCAAGGTGCCAAGGTCCAAAAGTCCGTTGGGCAACAGTGGTATAAACTCGAACGGGACGCCTGCGGTTTCAACCGCACGGATCACAGCCATATGCTCGCCAGCGCCCACTAAAATACGGTCAATCTTTTGACTGCGTGCCAAGCCCCAAATGGCATGGGTCAGGCTTTCGGTCGCTGAACCGGTAAACACCACCCGTCCCCGCGCCGTACCACATAGCAACGCAACCTTGTCGCGCGCATCTTCAATGATCGCGCGCAGCTTGCGCCCATTCTCATGCACGGAAGAAGGATTCCCCGGAATCGCCATCGCATCGACCATGGCCGTCTGCGCGTCCGGCAACAATGGTGCCGATGCGCTATGGTCCAAATATGTCACCGCGTTGCGACTCATCGAAAAAATTCACTCTTTTTCAGGGCCATAGGCCGATTCATCCAATCAGTTCTTGAATTTTGCGCTCTACAATAGGTAAAAGGAGCGCACAATTATTGACTGTTGGGCGAAAAACTAGTTTTGAATAATTCTAAACTGGTTTTTCACACTCACGTTTTAGGTAGCGTGCTGACATTCGTCAACCCTTTTCGCCGAACAATCCCTGCATTCGGCAAAAGCTTTTGGTTTAGTGTGGGGATAGAAGGTCTCGTGTATGCCTGAAGTATTCTTTAATGGTCCAGCTGGTCGCCTCGAAGGGCGCTACCAACAAGCAAAAGACCCAAATGCGCCGATCGCTGTGGTGTTGCATCCACACCCCGAATTTGGCGGCACAATGAACAACCAAATTGTCTATAATTTGTTTTACATGTTCGCCAAACGCGGCTTTTCTGTTTTGCGTTTCAATTCGCGTGGCGTTGGCCGCTCGCAAGGCGCGTTCGACCACGGCGTGGGCGAACTGTCAGATGCAGCAGCAGCCCTTGATTGGTTGCAAACGCTCAACAAAGAAAGCCCCGGCGTTTGGATCGCTGGCTTTTCATTCGGGGCGTGGATCGGCATGCAGCTTTTGATGCGTCGGCCCGAGGTCGAAGGCTTTATCTCGGTTGCCCCACCAGAAAATCTTTATGACTTTGCCTTCCTGGCGCCTTGCCCCTCTTCTGGCCTGATCATTCATGGCGAGAAAGACCGTGTGGCCCCACCAGAATCTGTGCAAAAGCTGGTCGACAAGCTCCAGCAGCAAAAAGGCATCACCATCGAACAAAAAATTGTCGAGGGTGCCAACCATTTCTTTGAAGATCGCATTGATCCACTCATTGAAGATTGTGCCGAATATTTGGATCGTCGGCGCGAAGAAATTGCTCAGGGCGGTGGCCGATAGCCACCGACCGGGCAGCAGCTAAAAAAATAAGAATAAAAGGAAAAGCATATGACCTACAAATCCGACTTTTTGCGCACGCTAGAAGAGCGCGGATTTTTGTATCAGCTTTCTGATGCAGAAGGCCTCGACAAAATATTGTGTGAAGGTCCGGTCACAGGTTATATCGGCTTTGACGCCACAGCAAAGAGCTTGCACGTGGGCAATCTCGTGCAAATCATGCTGCTCTATTGGCTGCAAAAAAACCGGCAACAAACCGCTTGTTTTGATGGGTGGTGGCACATCAATGGTTGGCGATCCAACTGGCAAGGACGAAATGCGCCAGATGATGACCCCAGAGATCATTGAGGACAACAAATCCAATATCCGTGAGATCTTCGCCAATGTTTTGCAATTTGGCGACGGTGACACTGATGCGCAAATGCTGGACAATGCCGAATGGTTGCTCAAGCTCAACTATATCGATTTTCTCCGCAATGTTGGCAGCAAGATTTCCATCAACCAGATGTTGACCCGTGAGAGCGTTAAACAACGTTTGGATCGCGAACAATCTTTGAGCTTTCTGGAATTCAATTACATGATTTTGCAAGGCTATGACTTTGCTGAAATCAACAAACGCTATGGCTGCACGTTGCAAATGGGCGGCTCCGACCAGTGGGGCAACATCCTTTCTGGTGTGGATCTGGCGCGTCGACTAAACGGTGCGGATTGCTTTGCGGTCACCACACCTTTGATCACCAAGTCTGACGGCTCAAAAATGGGCAAGTCGGTTGCTGGTGCCGTTTGGCTGCGCGAGGAAATGTTGTCGGTCTATGACTATTGGCAATTCTGGCGCAACACTGGCGACGCGGACATTGCCAAGTTCGCAAAATTGTTCACAACCCTCCCCTTGGACGAAATCGCCAAATGGGACGGCCTTGAGGGCAATGAACTCAATGATGTGAAGAAGCAGTTGGCCACCGCTGCAACCGCCATGGTGCACGGGCAGCAGGCTGCTGAGGACGCTGCAGAGACGGCACGACGTACTTTTGAAGAAGGCGCAATTGACCTTACTTTGCCAACGGTGGAAGTGACCAAGGCCGACCTCAATGAGGGCATTGGCATTCTCAGCGCATTTGTGACTGCTGGGTTGGCGGGATCAAATGGTGAGGCCCGCCGCTTGATCAAGTCGGGTGCGCTCAAGGTAAATGATGAAAAAGTCGCTGATGAGCGCCTGACCTTAGGCGAAGGACAAATGTTACCCGAAGGTGATCAAACTGTCCGCCGGCAAAAAGCGGCATATCCTGCTTAAGCCTGCCGGATAGAAGCTCGGTATATTCAAAATCAAAGCCCGGCCTTGCTGCCGGGCTTTTTTTTATTGATTGTCTACTTGCTCAAGCGCACGCCGTGCTTCTGGATCGCCCTGAGCGCGAAATTCAAAGATTTGCCTGAATACACCTGGTGCTAAAATCGAGGCTGGATTAATCGAAAATTGGGGATCATCCAACGGCCCGCGCACAGCAAATGTCACGCCAATCAAACCCTCGCCATCGCGACCGCCCAAAATCCGCCCCAAAAGGGGTAGCTTTTGAAAAATATTGTTTAGGCCGAAAAGCGGAATATAGGTGCCAACCAGGTCATATTGGCGTTGACCTGTATATATACTGCCGCGCAACGTACCACCAATAGTGCCACCATCAAGCGCGCCCTTGGTCACAGTGATCACACCATCACGGCCCGTAAACTCAATCTCTGCTTGCTTAAAGCGCAATTGGTTTTGACGCTCGATCAGTTTACGGCTGTCGCGGTGGTTCCCCAAAACGAGTGCGACTTTCTCTTCATCTGCAATCGCAAAATCATTCAAGGTGAACCCACCGGAAATGCGTCCTGCCTTATCGTTGATGTTCAGCACCAGGCTGCCCACACCATTGAGCAAGCGCGGATAGATGCCAATAAACCGCAACAAAGTGCCAAGATCATTCGACGCAGCGACCATTGAGCGGCCAGATTGCACAGGATTTGTGGTGATGGACACAGACTTATCATTACCGAATGATGTTTGTAGATTCACCGTGCGGAAGTCCGCGCCCCGGAACACAAAGCGCCCGTTAGTGTTGTATGCTGTGGTTTTGTAAAAACCTAGAGCGCGATCTAGCGAAACATCGATATCGATAATTTGATCTTCAGCGTTTGATGTAGCCTCAGACGTTCCTTGATCAAGTCCCAAAAAGCGACGCAACATTGGTTTCAAATCAAGCTGCTCGCCCGTAAGCGAAACTTTAAATCCACCGTCAATTGGCGAAAGTTCCACCTGTGCTTTATCACCGGGATTCAGGCGGAAGGTCGACATTTTCGCGTTAGTCAGGCCCTTTTCGTAATTATAGTCCAATTCGCCCGCAATGCGCACGTTGCCAAACCGCATATCAATCTGCGGCACATCGACTCCCTCATCCGCCATACGGATTTCCGCATTGAGCTGCCCGGCCACGCCTTTTTTTCTTGGTTACGCCCAATTCAGAAAATTTCAAAGCGGCTTCTGTCAGATCGACGGCGACTTGAATGTCGTCGCCTACCGGGCGACCAACCACACGAATCGGTCCGGTCACAAATTGCGACACATCAAAGCCAGTTTCGCCCGCTCTTCTTCGGTGAGTGTCGCAGACGCTGTGATCACGGGATCACTGTCATCTTCCGCTTCAATGCGCAAATCAGCAAGCACGTCATCAACCAGCAACCGACCCGAGGCTTGATAACCAGCCTGGGAGGCCGTGAATTGCAAATCTCCCTCGCGAATTTCGTGGCCCTCAATCGGCACGGAGCTGGCAAAATTAACAACGCTACCATTCAGCGTGTAATCCAGCCCTTCGGGCTTGCCATCGCCGAACTGAGAAATGGTTGCAATCACGTTGATATCTGCGGCGCCGGTCAAGTCTTCTGGGCGATATTCCAAATCGAAATCTTCAAGCAGATTCAGCGGCTCTTTCGAAGCTATCGAGATTAGCGTACTGACATCTCCCTTTAAATCACCTGAGATTTCGAAAACTTGGTCAGTTGGGAAAGTATTGCGATTGAGGTAGGCTGCATTGGTGATTTCCACCTGCCCCGCAGCGTCGCTAACTGAACCGCGATCGAAACCCATCTCAATATAATGGTCCTTAACTTTAATTGTGGTCTTGCCACCAATATCAATGGTTGGAAATCCGGGGAGCGGCAAAAGCGATACATTCTGCGCGGTACCCAAAATCGTCAGACCATCCTTTGGTATCTGCTTATTCTCACCTTTTTCACCGATCGTGCCGACGGGGAAATCAAACCGCATTTTTGCGGTATTCAATCGCCCTTCGCTCACATTTTCCACAAACCATTCCCGCGCGCCGGTCGCTAGAAAATAAGGCCATAACCGTTTTAAGCTATCGGCATCCACATTGCGGGCCACCATCGCCAGATCCAGCCCGATGCCAGCCTGCAAAATATCAACGCGTCCGTCGGCTTGCAGATTATACTCACCGGTATCAATGGTCACCTTGTCGATGCCAATAGCGCCATAAACAGGTGCCGACCAGCCATTAAACACGATATTGGGAATGGTTTTTTCCGGCGCGTCCATATCGTTGGGGTGCAGATAAACATTTGCCAATTGCATGCCAATACCCACAGTTGGGCCGAACTGCTCATCGAGACCGAGCGCAAACTCACCCGAAATATCCGCATAGCTTTGCCCAATCTCGATACGAGTAGGTGCCAGGAAATAGCGGCTTTCGCGCGGCCGCCACTCCACCTCCGCAACTTCAGATCGTACGGGAAACACATCACTTTCGATAGCAGCCAGCGTGCCGGTTACGTCAACATCGAATTGCCCCGCATAGACGCCTTTTTGGTCAAAACTAACGTCAAAATCGAGCTGTGAGCCCCCCTTGATGGCAAACACGCCATCCTGATCGTCCATAAATGGCATTAGCAGTGCCAAGTCTAGATTTTCGAATTTCCCTGAAACGCGTCGTTCGTTGGCGGCATCAAGCTGTGTCCAAAAGAAACTGCCAGCAGTCCGGCGACCTGCAGCCTTGAACTGCGCAAACATGGACACACCATTTTCATAGGCGAGGAGCTCCAATTCAACATCATCCAGCGATCGGTAAAGCTGTAGATTCGATCCAGCACATCGATGCGCCCGCCTGAAACGGTCAGTTTGCGGTAGGCGCCGTCCGCGGTATTTTCGGCAAAAAGGGCCAACAGCCCCTCAAGCCGTTTACGGCCTCAATGGCCCAAGCATTGTCAGATTTAACCTTTAGGGCCTCATCACCTGAGCGCAATTGCAGCCCTTCGTCTCCCAACGATACGCTTAAGCCAGTTTGCGCCCCCACTTGCAGGCGCACTGTCGGTGTATCTCCAACCGTTTCCTCATCAAACTCTAGGTTTGCAAGGTTGACACCATTAAAGTCTTGGACCAATTGCACATGAGGCTCTCGCACCTCCACCTCAATCGCAGGTCGGCCAGAAACCCAAGCTGGCAAAAACCACCGCAAATCCACATCTTCCGCAACGAACTGCGCACCGGATTGCTCATGCCAAACCCTGAGTTTCCTAAGATTAAGTGCCGGAATCCACCCTTCACGCAATGTCAGGCCCGCTTTTTGGAAGTCAGCCGCATATCCGGCGGGCAATTGTTCTTCGATCTTTTGCGCGACGAGCCCCTGAACACCCGGAAAAGACACAACATTCAGCGCGAGCACTATTACAGTCACAACAATTAGGGTCACCAACCCGCCAGAAAAATGCACCCGCTTTCGCTTATGCAAGGGCCTCGGGTCTTTGGGCGATTTGGCGCGTTTGTTGTTTTGTCTCATTAAAGGCTTTTATACTACGGGTTGAATTGTTTCAGCTTCGGTGGCAAATGATTGAACAGGCTGATGATTTGCTCTTAAGTCTCAAAATGGGCTGATCTGTGACCAAATCGAATCTTCTTATCCTTTCATGAGGGAAATGTCTGATGGCTGAACTTCAAATTGGCGATGTCGCTCCTAATTTCACGAATGCCACCGAATCGCAAGATTTTACCCTTTCTGAGCAAAAGGGTAAAAACATAGTGCTATTTTTCTACCCCAAAGACGACACGCCAGGCTGCACAGTGGAAAACATTGATTTCACCGTCCTGCTCCCGGAATTTGAAAAGCACAACACCATTCTCGTTGGTTGCTCTGCAGACCCGGTCACAAAGCACGCCAAATTCCGCGAAAAGCATGACCTAAAGATCATTCTATTGTCGGATGAAGACCATGCAACGATGGAGGCTTTCGGCGCTTGGGGCGAAAAGAAAATGTATGGCAAAACGTTTATGGGTATCAAGCGCACCACCTTTTTGATCGATGAAAATGGCGAAATCGCGCATATTTGGCGCAATGTACGGGCCAAAGGCCACGCACAAAAGGTGTTGGATAAATTGATTGAGCTTAAAAATGGCGCGTGAGCTTTTTGAAAGCGCCGTATCAATCGTCCATGAGCCAGACTTGGTCAAAAAGACAGATTTGGCCATGGAGACAGCACGTGCTTGGCTTAAACGACAAATGGGCAAAGGCCGATTTGATGAAGCTGTTTTGCCCAAGCAACCGGGTCGCCCGGAAAAGCCTGAGTTACTCCCCCCCGGCAAAATGCCTAAACGCAATTTACGTACTGAGCATGGGCGCAAAGCCCATGTGCATGCCCTTGCACATATTGAACTGGCAGCGGTTGACCTCACCTGGGACCTCGTGGCGCGCGGCTGCGGCCATAATCTGCCGCGATCCTTTTTGGACAGTTGGGTGCAGGTTGGGATGGAGGAAGCAAAGCATTTTCGCATGCTTTCCAACCGCTTGAATGAACTTGATAGTGCATATGGCGAATTTCCCGCCCATGACGGTCTTTGGCAGTCATGCGCAGACACCGCACACGATCTGCTGGCACGCTTAGCCATCATCCCCTTGGTTTTGGAAGCACGTGGCCTAGACATTACGCCAGTCATGATCGAACGCACGCAAGCTATTGGTGATGAGGCAACTGCCAAAATCCTGCAAACGATCTATAACGATGAGAAACGGCATGTGGCCTTCGGCGCCAAATGGTTTCGCTATCAATGTGACATTGAGCACAAGCAGCCAATACCCACTTTTCAATCATTGGTGCGGCAGCATTTTCGCGGCGCTCTGAAGCCCCCCTTTAATGATAAAGCGCGCGCGGCAGCGGGCCTAACACCCAGTTTTTATAAGCCAATCGCCTCTATTATCGGATAGTTAACCATAATCCTCCATCTTAGCGAGTAGAACAGAATCGAGCGCTAAAGAATGGGCGGATCAAGTGAGTGTATCGCGTAACTTTTCGGGTGTAGTCTCGGGCCAGAATGGTCACCCCAAAAAGAAATCAGACTTGGATAGTTGGTGGGTATATAGCCTCGTTGCCATCTTGTTTTCAGGCAATATTGCATTTGCAATCACGCTATATATGTCGCCAGACTTTGCTGCAACGCGCGACGCACAGGCAGCGCAAACCATTTCCGCTTACGAAACACGCATTGCCACCTTGCGAGCTGAATTGGATCGGTTGCACTCGCGTCAATATGCAAAAGCTGGGGACATCAATTTACAATTGCAAGATTTGCTAGCGCAACAACAACAAATCCTAGAGCAGCACGATTTTGTGCGTTCAATCGCAAAAAAAAGCAAAAGCCGCTGGCATTAATGTTCCAAAGCGCGAAGATGCCACAAAAACCAGCGCCTTAGGCTACGCCCCAACCGAATCTTCAAAGACCGACATTCACGCCATCATCGAAGATCTTCAATTGATGAAGGAAGACACTATTTCGGCACTCACAGCGCTTGGCACCGAAGCCGAAAAGTCGACGACCAAAATCGTAAACGAGCTTGCTCGCGTTGGCTTCAAACCTCGCTTTGAAGATGCGGTCGGTGGGCCGCTTTTGCCGCCCACAATGGGCGATGCCTTCGCAGAACAAATGCAAGCTGCCAACTTTGCGCTGGACGCTTTGTCTCGATATGAACAGGCCAAAAATCATATTCATTCGGCTCCAATTTTCCGTCCCTTACCCAATGCCTATGGCTTGAGCTCTCGGTTCGGTAACCGTCGCGATCCATTCACTGGTAGAACCGCATTCCATTCAGGTTTAGATTTTAGGGCACCGCGGGGCACTTCTGTGTCTGCACTTGGAAAAGGCAGAGTAACCTTTGCTGGCCGCAAAGGCGGCTATGGCAACGCGGTGGAAATTACCCATGTGAACGGCTTGGTGTCGCGTTATGCTCACCTGTCAAAAATCAAAGTCAAAAAGGGTCAGCAGGTCACCCAAGCCACAATTATTGGTTTGGTTGGCAGCACAGGCGCAGCACCGGACCACATTTGCATCTTGAGGTGCGTAAAAACGATCGTCCCGCTGATCCGGCGCACTACATCAATGTTGGCAACAAGCTTAAAGGTCTACTTTAGCGCGCGATCCTAGGCGTCATCCTCGTCGGATTTACCGACCGTTGGGCCAAGGCTGCTTCCATAAATGCATCTAGATTACCGTCGAGCACATCGCTTGGCGCTGTGCTCTCGATACCTGTGCGCAAATCCTTCACCATTTGATAGGGCTGCAACACATAAGAACGGATCTGGTGTCCCCAGCCAATCTCTGACTTTTGCGCGGTTTCCGCATTGGCTTCTTCTTCGCGCCGCTGCAATTCAGCTTCATAAAGCCGCGCCCGCAACATATCCCAAGCCGTGGCCCGGTTTTTATGCTGCGATCGGTCGTTCTGACACTGCACCACAATGCCTGTCTCAATATGCGTAATCCGAACCGCACTATCGGTGGTGTTCACGTGCTGACCACCTGCACCCGAGGCGCGATAAGTATCGATCCGCACATCAGAATCGGCCACATCAATTTCGATAGAATCATCGATAACCGGATAGACCCAGATGGAGGAAAAGCTTGTGTGGCGACGCGCTTGGCTGTCGAAAGGTGAAATCCGCACCAAACGGTGCACACCGCTTTCGGTTTTCAGCCAGCCATAGGCGTTGTGACCTTTGACCAAGATCGTGGCAGATTTGATGCCGGCTTCTTCGCCGTCATGCACTTCCATCACCTCAACCTTATGGCCTTGGCGCTCGGCCCAGCGGGTATACATGCGCAACAGCATGTTGGCCCAGTCTTGGCTTTCCGTGCCGCCTGCCCCAGCGTGAACTTCGACATAGCAGTCGTTGGCATCGGCTTCACCGGACAGCAATGTTTCCACTTGCATCCGGTCGGTTTGCGTTTTCAAACCCAACAAGGCTTTCTCTGCCTCAGCGACAACTTCATCGTCGCCCTCCATTTCGCCCAACTCGATCAGATCGATGTTGTCGGTCAACGTGGCTTGCAGCCCAGTGATGGAATTGATTTGGCCCTCAAGATATTGCCGATCCCGCATCACGCCTTGCGCCTGTTGCGGGTCGTTCCAAAGGTCAGGGTCTTCTGCGCGCTGATTTAGCTCGTCCAGGCGTGATTGGGCACTATCCCAGTCAAAGATGCCTCCTCAGCAGACTCATCGCCTGCTCAATCTCATCAACAACACTTTGTATTTCTGCGCGCATAAATACTCACACTCGTTTATCTGTGCCTGTGATCTATCTGATCAGCCCGACTGCATCAAGTCCTTCGCCATTTGGCGATGGCGATATCCAAAGCTTAGAACAGGCCGCCGCGCCCAGCGTTAAAGTCCTGCGATCCGCCTTCCAGATCAACGAAAACGTCAGAATCTACGCCGATGACAGATGTAATCAGGTTTGGACCCGTGCCAGGCTTAAACGCCTCGACAATGGCGCCTTCGCCGCCGCCGGAAACTTTTACGCCCGTTTTGGGGTCAATCCAAATTGGCGTCATCCCACCCGGAATATTAAACGGAGTCGGCGGTTTGCCTTTCATAGCTTCAGCCATAAAATCACGGAAAATTGGTGCCGCTAATTCACCGCCGGTCGCATTGCGGCCCATATTGCGCGGCGTGTCATACCCCACATACACGCCAACCGCCATATTTGGTGTGAACCCAACAAACCAAGCATCTTTGTAATCGTCAGTTGTGCCGGTTTTACCAGCCACAGGGCGGCCTAATGAGCGGATACGCGTACCCGTACCGCGCTGCACAACACCTTCCATCATAGATGTGATTTGGTAGGCCGTCATCGGGTCAAGAATTTGATCCCGATTGTCGATAACAAGCGGCTCTGCCTGGTTTTGCCACTCTTCAACCTCACAGCCGTCACAAATCCGCTCATCGTGCTTAAACACGGTATTGCCATAGCGATCTTGCACCCGGTCAATCAATGTTGGATTGATCTTGCGCCCACCATTCGCAATTGTCGCATAGGCGGCTGTCATCCGCATCACAGTTGTCTCGCCCGCACCCAACGACATCGCCAGATATGGCGGCAAATTATCGTGAATGCCAAACAAGCGTGAATATTCAGAAACGAGCGGCATACCAATATCTTGCGCCAACCGCACCGTCATCACATTCCGCGAACGCTCAATGCCGCGCCGCAATGTCTGTGGGCCGTAAAACTCGCGCGAATAGTTATCAGGCTCATAGTTGGTGCCATCAGTATTTTTAATCGACAATGGCGCATCCAGCACCACAGACGCAGGCGTGTAGCCGTTATCAAGTGCCGCCGCATATACAATCGGCTTGAACGACGAGCCTGGCTGGCGTTCCGCCTGAGTTGCCCGATTAAATTCACTACCGGCGAAGGAAAAACCGCCGACCAACGCCAAAACGCGCCCTGTGCGTGGATCCATGGCGACCAATCCGCCCTGCACTTCTGGCGGCTGGCGCATTTGGTACACGCCTTCTTGGTCAGGCACTTGTTCCACATAAATCACATCGCCCACATTGAGAACTTGTGAAAGCGGCTTCGATATCCATTTTTGTTCTTTGCCAGGCAATTGCCCGGTTTCACGCTCAGAAACCAAATTGCCCTGCAAGTCTTTTTCGGGCCGCAAGCCAACAATGGCCGAATTTTGCTCAAGCTCGATCACCACACCCAAGCGCCATTCAGGGACATCGCTCAATGCATCAATTTCAGCTAGGTCGTCGCCCCAGTCGTCATCAAGCTCAATGGTGGCCACTGGGCCACGATAACCCTTGGTCTGATCGAACTGAACCAAGCCATTGATTAAAGCATCGCGTGCATAGGATTGCAGTTGCGGGTCCATTGTCGTCCGCACGGAAAGGCCGCCACCATAAAGCTGGTCCTCCCCATAAATGCGCGCCAACCGCCGCCTCACTTCTTCCGCAAAATATTCTGCAGAATAAACTTGCGAACCAGAAGTTCTTGGGAACACGTTTAATGGCTCTTGCTGCGCCTGAGCTGCTTCTTCAGCGCTGATATAGCCTTCAGCTTCCATGCGGCCTATCACGTAATTGCGCCGTTCAATTGCAGCCTTTGGGTGCCGAATTGGGTGATAATTCGCCGGCCCCTTCGGCAACGCAGCGATATAAGCAGCTTCTGCGATCGTCAGCTCGTAAAGCGCTTTGTCGAAATAGTTCAGCGCCGCGGCTGAAATACCATATGAATTGAGCCCAAGAAAAATCTCATTGAGATAAAGCTCCATGATTTTATCTTTAGAGAAGGTTTGCTCAATCCGAATGGCAAGCAACATCTCTTTGATCTTGCGATCCCACGTTTGATCAAGCGTCAGCAAAAAGTTTCGCGCCACCTGCTGAGTAATCGTAGACGCCCCAACAAGTGGGCCGCCTGTCCCATCGATCTTTTTCTGCACATTGTCGCGCACCGCGCGCAAAATGCCATCAAACGCCAACCCACCATGAGAATAAAAGTCTTTGTCTTCCACCGCCACAAACGCATTCACCACCATAGGCGGGATTGTCTCAATCGGCTGGAACAAACGCCGTTCGCGCGCATATTCGCCCAAAAGCGACCCATCTGCGGCGTGCACACGTGTTGTTACTGGTGGTTGATAGTCTTTCAAGACCGTGTAATCCGGCAAATCCTCAGAGATTGTCCAAAGAAAGTAGCCCACGCCAGCCAACGCGATTAGCCCGGTGAAGAAACCGAACGCAAAAAGCCAGCTCAAAATTCTCAGCATCTATTCAAACCTAGTTCGTTATTTTGATGGCCGGTGCCAACCGTCAATTTCAAATGTGTTATCCACGCTATCGCCTGAAACAACGGCAAAACTGTGAACGCACGGCTTTAATCAGTTTTGCGCTTCCGCGTCAAAATATTTAGCAATACCTTGCGCCAAGGCTTGTGCCGCATTTTCTTGCCAACTCTCCTCAGCAAGGTTTTCCATGTCCAAACCATTGGACAGAAAGCCAAGTTCCAACAAGATGGATGGTACTTCTGGCGATTGCAGCACAAAAAAATCGGCACGACGCAGCGGATAAGGTCGCATGGGCAGTTCGGTCTTGATCTCGTTAGTAACAGAGCGCGCGGCCATAAAGCTCTGCCGCCGCGTCTCGCGCCGCATCAAGTCAATCAAAATATTGACCACCTGATCATCATCCTTTGGCGCATCAAAACCCGCAATCAAATCAACCCGGTTTTCGCCCTCAGCGAGCACTTTATCCAACACATCAGTTGCGGATTCATCTCGAGTGTAGACGCTCGCACCACGCACACTTGGATCGTCAAAACTATCAGCGTGCAACGAAATCATCAGGCTGGCCTTATTCTCCCGCGCCAGTTCAACGCGCTCATTTAAACTTAAAAACTCGTCGCCTGTCCGCGTTAGCGCAACATCAAATTTGCCTGTTGCCAACAAATACTTCTGCACCCGCTTGGCAAAATCTAACACCACGTGTTTTTCCTCAAGTCCATTCTCAGCCTTGGCGCCACCGTCAATGCCACCATGACCGGGATCAAGCAATATCAAAGGCCGCACTTGCACCGCACTTGGCATCGGCCCCTCTTCGGTCGGCGTTGCTGGCGCTGGGGCTGCGGAGCTATCTTCTTCGCGCTCCGATTGCCCGGTCAACAGTGCTTTGGAGCGAGCAACCGCTTGATCAAAGATGGCGCGTTCGCCTTCAGCAATTTCAACCACCAACCGCGCAGGCTGTTCGCCCACCGCTTCCAGCATTTCAATTGTTGTTACTTGAACGGGCTTGTTCAAAAACAAAACCAAGCGCGCACGCCCCTCGTCAACCATGCCAATTGCTGTTTCACGCACCAGGCCGCTTGTTTCTAACTCGGTTGGTGCATCATCGGCCAGTTTTTCAACGCCCAGCTCCACGACCAATCGATCTGGCTGGTCAATAGGAAACGTCGCGTAACCAGCCACGGCACTCAAATCGACGACCAAACGGCTTTTGTCTGGTCCAACGGCCAATCGTGCATCTAGAATTTCTATGCCTTGTTGCGCCATTGACCCGCTAATAAGGCTGAGCTGCAACACAATGATCAACAAGAAGTGTGTAAAAAGGCGCTGGGGCATCACGATCCGTGCTTAAAAATTTTATTGACCCTATAGCTCATATGCGATTCGTGCAGGTTTTTGAGGCCATTGAAAGCCATCATCGCGCAGTTTCTTGGCATTCGTTGCTTGAATTCAACGCTTTTCTGCCCAACTTAATTTAAGCGCCAATAAACATATTTGTTGCTAAAATTGGCGTTGGAGATTAAACACTAATCATCAGTAGACGTAATGTCTTCGATTCTTGTCCTTTATTGTGACCTTAGAACTGGTCAAAATTTTGTCACACCTTCCTAGAGAATGACAATTCGGGACAATAGAACCGAAAGCATTTGCTGAAAACGAGATTCGGCCGAAGCGGCCATACCGGCAGACCGCGAAGAATTAGCGATTTGCCACCCAAATGAAAGAAGACGAAATGAGGTTTGAACAGTTGCATTGCATAAAGGGCCCAATTGCCCGCGACGCAATCGCACACGCCGCATTGTCTTCAAATGCCAATCTCTTGCGTGAGCAAAAGTCCGCAAGACAATCTTACATTTTCGCAACGCAACCGCCCACTTCGTCAAAAACGGATGGGCTGCGCTCTTTTGCGCCCGGGCTGCGTATGCGTGGAGCTTTACTATATGCCTACGAAAAGAATGCTGGTGGATGCAATCCACCCGGAAGAAACACGAGTAGTTGTCACTAACGGAAATCGTTTAGAAGAATTTGACTTTGAATCGGCCACACGCCGGCAATTAAGAGGCAATATTTATCTCGCGAAAGTCACGCGGGTTGAGCCGTCTTTGCAAGCCGCTTTTGTGGACTATGGCGGCAATCGCCACGGTTTCCTCGCCTTCTCTGAAATCCATCCCGACTATTATCAGATTCCGCTTGCGGATCGTGAAGCGCTTTTGGCTGAGGAAGAGGAAGAGGTCAAAGAAGACCTTTCAGATTTAGATCAGCCCGCGATGCTGAAAGCTGATGGCGACAGCACCTCTCTGATGCGGACGACGCAGCAGCCTCATCTGACAATGATGATGACAATGGCGACGGCGAACAGTTTGAAGAAGTCGGAACTGAAGACGCGCTGGAAGAAGTGCCAGAGCGTAAGCGCAAGCGTCCACGGACCTACAAAATTCAAGAAGTGATCAAACGCCGCCAGGTGTTGCTGGTGCAAGTGGTTAAAGAGGAACGCGGCAACAAAGGCGCTGCACTGACGACCTATTTATCACTGGCTGGCCGCTATTCTGTTTTGATGCCAAACACCGCACGTGGTGGCGGCATTTCTCGCAAAATCACGAACGCAGTTGACCGGAAGCGCCTCAAGCAAATTGCTGGCGAATTGGACGTGCAAAAAGGCATGGGCGTTATTTTGCGCACAGCTGGCGCAAGCCGCACGAAAGCTGAAATCAAACGCGATTTTGAATATTTGTTGCGCCTTTGGGAAAATGTTCGCAGCTTGACGCTGGAATCCACAGCCCCCTGCCTGGTTTATGAAGAAGGCAGCTTGATAAAGCGCTCTATTCGCGACCTATATAATAAAGAAATTACCGAGGTTTTGGTCTCCGGTGATGATGCCTATCGCGAAGCCAAAGATTTCATGCGCATGATTATGCCTTCGCATGCAAAAAAATGTGCAGCCTTTCCGCGAAGATCAGCCAATCTTTTCCAAATTTAATGTCGAAGAACAGCTCGATTCCATGTTCTCACCCAAAGTTAACCTGCCGTCAGGTGGTTACTTGGTCATCAACCCCACCGAAGCCTTGGTGTCTGTTGACGTGAACTCTGGTAAGGCCACCAAAGAACACAATATCGAAGACACGGCATTGCAGACCAACATGGAGGCCGCCCACGAATTGGCGCGGCAATTGCGCTTGCGCGACATGGCAGGTCTTGTTGTGATCGATTTCATCGATATGGAAGAAAAGCGCAATATTCGCAATGTTGAGCGCAAGCTTAAAGACAGCTTGAAGAACGATCGCGCCCGCATTCAGGTTGGCCGCATTTCGCATTTCGGTTTGCTTGAAATGTCGCGTCAGCGCATTCGGTTTGGTGTGCTGGAAAGCTCAACAAATACATGCCCAACCTGTAACGGCACGGGCTTGGTGCGCTCTGTTGAGAGCCTCGCGCTGATGGTGATGCGCGCCATTGAAGATCAGGTTATGCGTCGCCCCAACCAAGCGATTAACGTGAAAGTCGCATCCGAAGTTGCCCTTTACATTTTGAATGCAAAGCGCCCAACTCTTTCGGTTTTGGAACAACGCTACAATTTGGCTATTTCCATCACCGCTGAGCCGCATATGCATGGCGACCAGTTCACGATTGAAAAAGGTGACCCATATGACAATGGCGAGCCACGCATTACCAATCATGTAAAAGTTGATTCTGCGCCTGTCCTTGATTTGGTAGAAGACCCAGATCCTGTCGATATTAAGGAAGACGAAGAAGACGCCAAAGAAGAAAAGCCGTCCCGTCGCCGCAAACGTCGCCGGGGCAAAGGTCGTGAACGCGAAGATTCTGATAATCAAACGCAACACGAAAATCAGGATAGTTCTGATAAAGCTGAAGCAACAGCTCAGGATGAGACAAGCAAGCCTGGCGATGACGATGATGGCGAACAGCCTAAGAAACGCCGTCGCCGCGGTCGCAGAGGTGGTCGTCGCAATCGCCGCAATCAAGACAATGATAATGGGGCAAATACCGACCAGCAGGATGCTCAGCAATCCAACGACAATGAGAAGTCGGATGCGCAAAGCGGTGCCCAAGATAAAGTTGAAGACAAAGTTGAGGCTCCTGCAAGCTTTGATCAGGAAGCAGTTGAAGCGGTTGAAGAAAATATCACCCGTGTCCAAAACGCAACTGATGCAGACGCTGAAACGTCAAAAGAAGCAGCATTGGTCGACGCCAAGTTGGATACTAAAGCTGAAACCCTTGATGACGAAGATGCGAAGGCACCTCCGGCAAAACCAAAACGTCGCCCTCGTCGCAAAAAGGCTGAGGATTCAGCAAATGCGTCACCGAAGGAAGACACTGCAAAAGCTGATGATAGCAAGAGCGATAGTGCGGATGCAGAAGAAAAGCCAAAACGTCGTCGTGCCCCGCGCAAGCGCGTGAAAAAAAGATGATGATGCGGCAGCGCCCGCTGCTTCCGCTGAGGCGCCAAAGCAAGACGCAGTTAAAGCGCCTGAGGTGCGTGAAGAGCCGAAACAGAAGCCCACAGAAAAGCCCAAGACCGATAAGCCAAAAGAAGACGGCATTATCGTCACTTCTTCTTCCAAAAATGAGGAAGAGGATACAGGTAAAGAAAAGACCAAAAAGGGTTGGTGGCAACGCGGCTTCTTTTAAAGCCTAACAAATCGACAGTTTAAAGTGACAATGGTCGGCTCAAAAAGCCGGCCATTTTTTTTCTATGGCGTCAACCAACATGTGATGATCGCCGGCATAGGAAAAACGAACAAACTTATGACCATTCACACGGTCGAAATCGACGCCAGGCGTTGCAGCAACCCCCGCTTCTTGCAACATCGCTTTGCAAAACGCGACGCTATCCTGTGCAAAGTTTTCAATGCCAACATAGGCATAGAACGCGCCATCAGACATTCGGGCATCTTTAAAACCCATTTCGCTCAGCGCCTCAACCAACAGCAACCCATTGCGCACATAAGCCGCTTTTTGCTTGTCATAATAGCCGCGCTCGGGCAGCGCCACGCGCCCTGCAACCTGCGACAAACTGGGTGCAGAGATAAACATGTTTTGCGCCAATATCTCCGTTTGTCGCACCATTTCGTCGGGCAGGACCAGCCAACCTAAGCGCCAACCTGTCATGCAATAATATTTAGAAAAACTATTGATGATGAGCGCATTGTCGCTCAATTCAAGTGCACTCGTTTCTGGTAAACCATGGCTCAGCCCGTGATATATCTCATCAGAAATAAACCGCACGTCCAAATCATCACACGCGCTAATGATGCGGGCGAGTTCCTCTCGCTCAACCATCGCGCCTGTTGGGTTGGCGGGCGATGCCAGCAACAATCCGTCAAACGGTGTGTGATCGTGCGCCGCGCGCACCGCCTCGGCGTCAAGCCGCCATCCAGCCTCTGCATTCACTTCAATCTCTACTGGTTGGAACCCCAAACTTGAAATGATATTGAGATAGGCGGGGTAACCGGGGCGTGTAACGGCAATTTTACTGCCCTTTTCAAAACCAGACAAGAAGGCCAGCACGAACCCAGCTGACGAACCATTCGTCACCAGAATATTGTCGGGATTGACGATGGCTTTGTGTTGCTGCCGATAAAAATCCACCAATGCCTGACGCAACGCCAAATCGCCTTTTGCTGGCGTGTAGCGTTGCAGATCAACCTCAGCGCTTTGCTGCGCCGCAGCGATCACCTCAGGCGCAGGCGAAGCCCCTGGCTCACCTACCTCAAGATGGCAGATTTCGCGCCCCTCCGCTTCGAGTGCTTTTGCCATGGCAAGGATTTCCATTGCGAAAAAAGGCTGCAAATGAGGGAGCTGCGCGATTTTTGTCATCAAATTGTCCAACTGTTCGCGTTTTTGTGAGGGCAACAGCCCGTGTCAATGGCGACAAATGCCGCTATAGTCATCGCCAACAATGTCAGTGATTCATGGTTTCAGTAAAGGCTTAAACATGCCAAAGCATCTGCGGTTGATCCCCGTCTTTTTTGCCGTCTTGATGGCCTTTGCCCCCGTCAATGCTCTTGCGCAGCAAATTCGGCTAATCACCGACGCTGAAACGCAAAACATGATCAAAGATTTCGCGCGTCCTTTGCTTAAAGCTGCAGGCGTGAATCCAGGTAATGTCTCGGTCAACATCGTCAATGATCGGCGCTTTAATGCCTTTGTGATCGAAAGTGGCGACATTTTTATCAATTACGGCACAATTTTAGATTCCACATCGCCTAACGAGTTGAAAGCCGTTTTGGCCCACGAAATTGGCCATTTGGCCGGCGGACATTTGCGTCGCTTGCGCGAACAGGCCGAAGTTGCCGGTCGCGTGCAGGCAATTTCGATGGTATTGGGTATCGGGGTGCTGGCCGCCGCCTCGGGCGAAGATCGTTCTGGCGAGCTCGGAAAAATGGTTTCAGCTTTCATTTTGGGGTCAAGTGCCGCCGCTCAAAACAATTTTATGTCCTACCGCCAATCGGAAGAAAGCGCGGCTGACGCTGCTGCTTTGAAATACTTGGAACGCACACAACAGAGTTCGCAGGGCCTAATTGAAGTGCTGGATCGGCTGCAGCGCAATCAATCTAGCCGCGCCGCTGCCTCAAGCTATTTGCGCACTCACCCTTTGGCAGAAGATCGCTTAAATCAAACACTCAACCGCGCTGCAGGCAGTCCATTCCGCAACAAGCGTGATTCAAGCGCTGACATCCAACGCCTTGAAATGGCAAAGGCCAAGCTAACGGGATATTTGGAACGCACACAAACGGTTTTGAACCGCTATCCCAATTCGGACAAGTCTTTGCCTGCTCGATATGCGCGTGCCATTGCCGGATATCGCGCTGGCGCTGGTCCAGCGGCGGTCAAACAAATGGCGGCTCTCGCCTCAGCAAATCCAAGCAACCCCAATTTACACGAAATCCTGGGCCAGATGTTGTTCGAAACTGGTCAGGCAACCGCCGCGCTTCAACCCCTGGCGCGCGCCGTTCGACTGGCGCCAAACGAAATCGAATATCGCATGATTTACGGCGCAGCCTTGTCTGACACTGGGCGCAGCAAAGACCTTGAGGAAGCAATCATCCAATTGTCCCGCGCAACACAAATGGATAACGGTTCTGCCGCGCCTTCTCCTTACTTTCGCGCGCCTATGGCCGTGCGGGTCGCGCTGGGCAAGCAGACTTAGCCGCTGCCGAAGCCGCATTTTTGCGGCGCGATATCAGCTTGGCCCGTGGACTGGCGAAAAAAGCAAAACAAAATTTGCCAGAAGGCAGCCCTGCTTGGTTACGCGCTGATGACATTTTGGCGTTAAGCTAAACACAAATCTCTTTGAAATTGGACCCAATATATGACCTTTCTTAAATCCATTCTCAAATTGCCGCTTATTGTAGCGACAATATTCGCCCTTTTGCTGCCTGCCCAAGCCCAATCCGTTGGCGATATGTCGCAGGATGAGCTGAGCGCGCTCATCGAGAAAATCGTCGAAGAGAAAATCGAAAATTTGCTTTCTGATTCCCCAAAGTCCTCTGCGGCTCAGGGGCGCTTTGGCGTCGCGGTCGAAAGCTATTTGATGGCCAATCCACAATTGCTTGAACGCATGTCGGTTGCGCTGCAAACTCAGGCGCAAGAAGCCGAAATTGCGCAGACAAGCCAAGCTTTGGCCGCTCTTGGCGACCGCGTGCACAATGATCCAGACCAGGTTGTGCTCGGCAATCCAGAGGGTGACGTAACGATCATCGAGTTTTTCGATTATAACTGCGGGTACTGTCGTCAGGCAGTAGGCAACATGTTGCAATTGCTCGAAGAAGACAAAAATGTTCGTTTCATTTTGCGTGAATTTCCAATTCTCAGCCAAGGTTCAGCCGACGCAGCACGTGTAGCGACAATCGTGAACCGCAGCCCCGGAGTGGATTATTTAGAATTTCACACAAAACTCTTCCAATCACGCGGTCAGATCGATAAAGCGCGCGCTTTGGAAGTGGCGCAGGAACTTGGGCTCAATCCCGTGGAGGTTGAACTGAAAATGCAAGACCAATCTGTAACCCAAGCGATTGGGCGCACATATCAATTGGCGGATGCCCTGTCGATCAGTTCCACGCCAAACTACATTATTGGTAACGAGGTGGTGCGCGGTGCAGAAAGTTTTGAGGGCCTAAAGCAACGCGTTGAGAATATGCGGGCCTGCGGCGAAACCACTTGCCCATAGATCAAGACAAAAACCGAGGCGGTGCAATAGCTGCGTCGCCTCCACTTATGATCTGGCCATCCAAGAAGCCCTGACTACATAAATGATACAAAAGCGCAACAATTTCATACGGTAGCAGTATAAAACTGCGAGTAATCTTTGCCTTTTCATTTGTTTTCATATAGTGCAAGCTCCTGCACGGGAGACAAAAAAAAGGTATAGCCCGCAAAATGGCAAAACAAATTCACATCCTAAATGGCCCCAACCTCAATTTGTTGGGCGAGCGTGAAGGCAGTATTTATGGCCATGTCACTTTGGCTGACATTGAGCAAAACTGCCAAGAAGAGTGCGCGCGTTTAGGTTTTGGCTTGGAGTTTGCCCAGACTAATCATGAAGGTGACTTGGTTGAATTGATTCAGAATGCGGGCCAAACCGCTGATGGCATCATTATCAATCCCGCTGCCTACACCCACACTTCTGTGGCCATTCATGACGCCATACGTGCCATCAATATACCGGTGGTCGAAGTGCATTTGTCTAACATTTTTGCGCGGGAAAGCTTCCGTCATCATTCATATGTGTCCCCAGTTGCACTGGGCACAATTTGCGGTTTTGGCCCGGCGGGTTACATTTTGGCCCTCGGTGCTTTAACATCACACATTCCGGAATAACAAAATTGGAGAGCCCCTTAAATGAGTAAAGGTTCACAAGTTGATCGCGATCTGATCCGCATGATTGCTGAATTGCTGAACGAACAGAACTTGGTTGAAGTTGAACTTGAGCATGATGACTTTCGTGTTCGTGTCACCCGCAGCCACGCTCAAGAGGTGGTTCACATGCAAGGTGCACCTTATGCGCAAGCGCCAGCAGCACCGGCACCAGCGGCAGCAACACCAGCACCAGCCGCCGCAGAGGCCCCAGCAGACGATATTGGGTCAAACCCTGGTACGTTGACTTCACCTATGGTCGGCACGGCCTATATGGCACCAGAACCAGGTGCTGCCAACTTTGTTGAAGTCGGCACAAAGGTGACTGAAGGCCAAACCATCCTCATCATCGAAGCAATGAAAACGATGAACCAAATTCCCGCACACCGCGCAGGCACGGTCACCAAGATTTTGGTGGAAGATGCGCAACCTGTTGAATTTGGTGAACCCCTTGTGGTGATCGAGTAAACCTGATGCCCATGTTTAAAAAAAGTTCTGATTGCAAACCGAGGCGAAATCGCGCTGCGCATTTTGCGCGCGTGTAAAGAGCTCGGCATTTCAACGGTTGCGGTGCATTCCACAGCCGATGCCGATGCCATGCATGTCCGCTTGGCCGATGAAAGTGTGTGTATCGGCCCAGCTTCTGCCACCCATAGCTATTTGAACATCCCATCCATTCTGGCCGCGTGTGAAATCACGGGCGCGGATGCGGTACACCCTGGTTATGGTTTCCTGTCTGAGAACGCACGTTTTGCGCGCATCTTGGAAGAACACAACATCACCTTTATTGGCCCTTCAGCGCACCATATCGAAATTATGGGCGACAAGATTCAAGCCAAGCTGACCGCGAAAGAACTTGGCATCCCTGTGGTGCCGGGATCTGACGGTGGTGTAACCAGCGACGTGGAAGCCCGCAAGATTGCCGCTGAAATTGGTTATCCAGTCATCATCAAAGCCGCGTCTGGCGGTGGCGGTCGCGGCATGAAGGTGGCCAAATCTGAAGCTGACGTCGGCAACGCGCTATCAACTGCACGTTCAGAGGCAAAAGCTGCTTTTGGTGACGACGCTGTTTATATCGAGAAATATCTCAGCACACCACGGCACATTGAAATCCAGGTGCTCGGCGACGGCAAAGGCGGCGCGATCCATTTGGGTGACCGCGATTGCTCGTTGCAACGCCGCCACCAAAAAGTGTGGGAAGAAGCCACTTCACCAGCGGTAACGCCTGAACAACGCGCTGAAATTGGTGGCGTTGTTGCCAATGCCATTGCCAAGATGAAGTATTCTGGCGCCGGCACCATTGAGTTCTTGTACGAGAATGGCGAGTTTTATTTCATCGAAATGAACACGCGTTTGCAGGTGGAACACCCGGTGACAGAGCGAATCACCAATATGGATTTGGTCTATGAGCAAATTCGCATTGCAGCAGGGCACCCAATTTCCGCTAAACAGGAAGATATCACCTTCTTCGGCCACGCAATTGAAGTGCGCATCAATGCGGAAGACCCCGAAACATTTGCCCCCTCACCGGGCCGCATTTCGTTTTACCACCCTGCCGGTGGCGTGGGTGTGCGCGTCGATTCTGGTGTTTATCAGGCTATAAGATCCCGCCCTATTATGACAGCCTGATCGGGAAATTGATTGTGCATGGTCGCACCCGCGAAGAGTGCTTGCAGCGCTTGCGGCGGGCGTTGGGTGAATTTGTGGTCGATGGCGTGAAGACCACCCTGCCTTTGTTCCGTCGTCTGATCGAAGAAGAAGACGTGATCAACGGTAATTATGATATTCACTGGCTCGAAAAATATCTCGGCATGAAATAGATTAAGGGCCCTGCGGGGCCCTTTCTTTTGGACCTTATGCAAGAAGAAGATACTGATCCTACGATGTGACATTGACGCCAGATATGATTCTGGGCGCGTATGCGCACGGGATTTTTCCTATGGCGGAAAGCGCGGATAGTCCCGACCTGTTTTGGGTTGACCCTGAAATGCGCGGCATCATCCCGCTCGACGCGCTGCACATTTCAAAATCATTACGCAAGGTCTTGAAAAAGAAGGACTATGAAGTGCGTATCGATCATGATTTTGATCTAGTGATTAGCCAATGTGCAGCGCCCATGCGAGGTCGCGAGGAAACATGGATCAATCCTGAAATTCGAGCTCTTTACGCGCAATTATTTCAACGCGGTTTTTGTCACACACTAGAGATTTGGCGCGATGAGCAAATCATCGGCGGGCTTTACGGCCTTGCGCTTGGGGGGCATTTTTCGGGGAAAGCATGTTCCACCGGGCGACCAACGGTTCAAAAATAGCTTTGGTAGAATTGGTCAACCATCTGAATGCACAAGCTTTGTGTTGCTCGACACACAATTCACAACGCCACATCTGGAAACCTTGGGCGCCATCGAAATTACCCGCGCTCAATACCAAGCCCGACTTGCCGAAGCGCTAAAGGTGCGCGCGGATTTCTGAGAACGCCCACTGGATGAGCACGTATTTTTAGGTTTTTAAGTGGAAATCTACGGGTCATCCGCTTTTTAGCGCGTGCTAGGTGGCGGCACATCCGAGGTTTGTTTGCAATCAACAAGCCAAATATCATAAACCGCGTGGTCCACGGCATTTAGCGCCGGACTTTCAGCAAACATCCAACCAGTGAATATACGCGTCACAGTCTGCTTAAGCGACACCTGATCCACCTCGACAAACACGGACGTGCGCTGTGTTTCATTTGGCGGACGGGAATAACAGGCGCGCGGGGTAATTTGCAGCGCGCCAAATTGCACCGTCTCATCAATATAAACATCAAAAGTAATGATACGTCCCGTCACCTTATCCAGGCCGGCAAGCGATACGACTGGATTGGCCACAGGCTCGGCCTGCGCAGCACCGCGGCGGCCCACCCAACAATAGAAAACAAAATGATAAAAAGGGCGCGCCAAAGCATGGTCAAGTCAAATAAACCTCTGCTGTAGCTTATTCTGGCGACCAGGCGTCATAGTCGCCGGTTACTTCTGGACGGGTCTCATCGTTTAGCATGCTGCCTTTTGGCCGATATGCGGCTGAGGTGCCTGTCATATTTGGCTTGTGCGGCAATTCCCAAGAACGCGCATCATATTTTTTGTCTACGGGCGAAATGTTGGTGCGATGATGCATCCATCCATGCCAACCAACTGGAATGCGCGAAGGCTCAGCAGGCCCGTTATAAAGCACCCAACGGCGATCGCTTTTTTGGATTTGAAATAGCGGTTGCCCGCTTCATCTTCACCAACAAACTTGCCATTCATGGTGTATGCAGCCGCGTGCCAAGGGTTTGCCCGTGCCACCAAATAAACAACTCCGCCAAAAACTGTTTCATATCAGTTCCAATCGCCACAATCTGTTGTGTTTCTTGCTGCCAAGCATTTAGCACCTAACATCGGCGAAGCCTAGTCCGCAAAGAAGTTTTGGTTCAAAAAAACGCAAGAAACCAATCAAATTGTCGGCAATGAGCAACACCCCTCGCCTGGTCACCTGCACACAGATCAATAAAAGGCTGAATTCAGAATGCGATCCACATCAGATTGGATAGAATTTATTTGCGCCTTGTGCTGCGCTTCAGCCATCGAATCGGCACTAAACTTATGCCGATTGGCAAAATCTGCATCGACACGCTGCAACAAGCTGGGCACCACATAACGTTGACCGTTTAACTCCATGGGCATTTCTGAGGCCAATATCCAGGTGATATAATCGAAAAGCCGAGAGCAGGATATGGCTTCGCCAGAACAGCATGGGCGCCCAATTTGATGGCTTTGTCAAAGCGGCGCTTTTGCACGACGCTCATCACGACAATGATTGGGGTAAGACACACAGGATATAGTCGGCGATTGCGAAAATGCTTCAAAAAGTGACCACAGGTTGAATTGGTGTCGCTCCAATCAATCAACACAATATCTGGTGGGTCGGCAAGAATCGATTCGGCGGCACGTTCACCGTTAGAAAACACACGCAAACCGCGCACGCCGGTGGCGCTAAGCATTGATCTATAAAGGATTTGCATGTGGCGGGCAGGTTCTATGACAACAACGCTGGGTTCGGTCGCGTGAAATGACTTATGATCAAATTGAAATGACATGAAAAAAAATCCAAAAAAAACGCAAATACAGATCTAAATTATGCGCTTGACAGCATTCGCCGAAAAGTTGGGACCGCCCCCAACCGGATCAATCCGCAAGCAATTTCGCGTGCGGATACATTCACTTTTCATTCAGCATAAGCAGAGTTTCGTTGATTTTATCGTGGGATAGGCCAGCCAAATAAACTTGTTTGGTCGCCGAACCATGTGGGTAAATTTTGCCGAATCCGGTGTGAAAGTCCGAATCGGGTCTGCCACAACTTATCCCCATTGTTCACATAATATATACCAGATATGGCCATATTCGGCCAAGTGGATACTAGTGGTGGTAATTTCATAAAAAAAATTGCCTTGAACAATTTTAGGAAAAATGTAGGTTCGGAAATGCAAATTGAGTATCCGTATGATGACCCATCACCTGCCCAAGGTTGCGCAGCCCACCAGCTGCTCAGCGACCGAAGCATTGACTGCCATCTGGGAATGCCTCCAAGGCGCAGCCCAGCGCCTCACGGGGGAAGATGGCAACCGATAAGGATCATAAACGCGTACAAGATTGCATCCAATGCCCGGCTTCATACTGGCAAGAAAGTCAGGCGGACGGCGGATAAAAAAAGGCGAATAAGCCTCGTGAGTGCGGCTCGCAACTCACATCCAACAGGAAGCGAACAAACAGTAACTGAAAAACCATATTGGTTTTGATCGGACAATATATTGTTGTCCATAATTTTGGGGACGAACTCAAATGCGCATTAAGCGGCACTACACCAAAAAAGGCCAATCGGCCTATGCTGGCATCGAATTTCGCAAGGCCACAAGCGAAATTAAGAACCCGGACGGTTCAATCGTTTTCCGGTTAGACAATATTGATGTTCCCGCATCATGGTCGCAGGTGGCTGCAGATATCATTGCGCAAAAATATTTCCGCAAAGCAGGCGTTGCGAAAGTTCTCAAAAAAAGTTGAAGAAAACAGCGTGCCATCTTGGCTGTGGCGCTCCGTGCCCGATGAAAAGGCACTTGAAAAGCTGCCCGAAGAAGAACGCTTTGGTTCAGAAATTGATAGCCGTCAGGTGTTTGATCGCTTGGCTGGCACATGGACATATTGGGGCTGGAAAGGCGGCTACTTCGACGATGAAGAAGACGCCCGCGCCTTCTTTGACGAGTTGTGCTACATGCTCGCCACCCAAAAATGCGCCCCCAACTCCCCACAATGGTTCAACACAGGCTTGCATTGGGCCTATGGCATCGATGGCCCTGGCCAAGGCCACCATTATGTCGATCCATTTTCCGGCGAATTGGTGCGCTCTGCCTCCGCTTATGAACACCCGCAGCCCCATGCGTGTTTCATTCAGTCCGTCGACGATGATTTGGTGGGCGACGGCGGCATTATGGATCTTTGGGTCCGTGAAGCGCGTTTGTTTAAATATGGCTCCGGCACAGGTTCAAACTTCTCCTCCTTGCGCGGCTCCGGCGAAAGCCTTTCTGGCGGCGGCAAGTCCTCTGGCTTGATGTCCTTCTTGAAAATTGGTGACCGCGCCGCGGGCGCCATCAAGTCTGGCGGCACCACGCGTCGTGCGGCGAAGATGGTCGTTGTCGATATTGATCACCCGGATATTGAAGAATATATCAATTGGAAGGTGAAAGAGGAGCAAAAGGTTGCGGCCCTCGTCACTGGCTCCAAAACTGTTTCAAAACACATGAAAGCCATCATGAAGGCCTGCGTGAATTGCGAAGGCGCTGGCAATGATTGCTTTGACGTCACCAAAAACCCGGCCCTGAAGCGCGAAGTCCGCGCGGCGAAAAAAATCACTCGTGCCTGAAAACTACATTCAGCGCGTGATCCAGTTCGCCCAGCAAGGCTACACCGATCTCGAATTCCCTGTGTACGACACCGATTGGGATTCTGAAGCTTATTTGACCGTTGCTGGCCAAAACTCCAACAACTCCATCCGCGTTACCGATGGTTTCTTGAAAGCTGTCGAGGAAGATGGCGATTGGGATTTGATGGGCCGCATCACCAATAAGCCACCAAAACACTTAAAGCCCGCGATTTGTGGGACAGTGTGGGTTATGCCGCGTGGGCCTGTGCCGATCCCGGCATCCAGTACCATACCACTATTAACGACTGGCACACTTGCCCAGCGTCCGGCGACATTCGCGCGTCGAACCCTTGTTCAGAATATATGTTCTTGGACGATACCGCCTGTAACCTGGCCTCATTGAACCTGCTTCAATTCCGCGCCAAAGACGGTCAGTTCATGATCGATGCGTTCGAACATTCTGTGCGCTTGTGGACCATTGTGCTGGAAATCTCGGTGATGATGGCGCAATTCCCATCCAAAGCCATTGCTGAACGCTCATATGAGTTCCGCACCTTGGGTCTGGGCTATGCCAACATTGGCGGCCTGTTGATGACCTCAGGCATCGGCTATGACTCAGACGAAGGCCGCGCCATTGGCGGTGCCATCACCGCGATCCTGACCGGTGTGTCATATGCCACCTCAGCGGAAATGGCCAAACAGCTCGGCCCCTTCCCAAGCTACAAGCCAAACGCCAAGCACATGTTGCGCGTGATGCGCAACCACCGCAACGCGGCTTATGGCAACGACAAGGGCTATGAAAAGCTGTCCATCAACCCTGTGCCGCTGGATCATGGCAATTGTCCGGATCAGCGTTTGGTCGATCACGCCAAAAAGGCTTGGGACAATGCCTGAAACTCGGCGAAAAGCACGGCTACCGCAACGCACAGGTTTCTGTGATTGCCCCAACGGGCACCATCGGCTTGGTGATGGATTGCGACACAACCGGCATTGAGCCAGACTTTGCTTTGGTGAAGTTCAAAAAACTTGCTGGCGGTGGTTACTTTAAAATCATCAACCGTGCGGTGCCAGAAGCCTTGCGCACCTTGGGCTACTCTGAAGATGAGATCGCTGAGATCGAAGTCTACGCAGTGGGCCACGGCAACATGAACCAGGCCCCTGGCGTCAACCCTACCAGCTTGAAAGCCAAAGGCTTCACCGACGAGAAAATTGATGCGATCAATGCCGGCCTTGGCAGCGCGTTCGACATCAAGTTTGCGTTCAACAAATGGAGCCTTGGCGAAGAGTTCTGCAAAAACGAACTCGGCTTGACCGACGAGCAGCTCAACGACATGAACTTTGACATGCTCGCCGCGCTTGGTTTCTCGAAAAAAGAAATCGACGATGCCAACATCCATGTGTGTGGCGCCATGACGCTTGAAAAAGCACCACATTTGAAAGAAGAGCACTATAAAGTGTTCGATTGCGCCAACCCTTGTGGTCGGATCGGCAAGCGCTATTTGAGCGTGGAAAGCCATATCCGCATGATGGCCGCGGCACAGCCTTTCATCTCTGGCGCGATTTCAAAAACCATCAACATGCCAAACAGTGCAACGGTTGAAGAGTGTAAAGAAAGCTACATGCTGTCTTGGAAACTCGCCTTGAAGGCCAATGCCCTTTATCGCGATGGCTCCAAACTCAGTCAGCCTTTGAATTCGCAATTACTGGCCGATGATGAGGATGATGAAGATGGCGTGGATGCGGTCGAAGAACTGATCGCAAAATCACCAGCCGAGCGCACCGCCGCCATTGCGGAAAAAGTCGCCGAACGTGTCGTTGAGCGGGTTGTTGAGCGCGTACGCGAACAGGAAAAACTGCCAACACGCCGCAAGGGCTACACCCAAAAGGCAAAAGTTGGTGGCCACACCCTGTTCTTGCGCACCGGCGAATATGAAGATGGTCGTTTGGGCGAAATCTTCCTTGATATGAACAAGGAAGGCTCAACCCTACGTGCCTGATCAACAATTTCGCGATCTCCGTGTCCCTTGGCCTGCAATATGGTGTGCCGTTGGAAGAATATGTGGAAACCTTCGTGTTCACCAAGTTCGAGCCTGCTGGCTTTGTGCAAGGCAATGACTCGATCAAAAACGCGACCTCCATCTTGGATTATGTGTTCCGCGAATTGGCGATCTCTTATCTGGACCGGTCTGATCTGGCCCACGTCACCCCCGGCAGCGGCGGCGACAAAGGCGCAAGCGTCACCGACGACAGCGAGGGCATGGCCGCAGACCAGTTTGTCTCCAAGGGTCTCACCCGTGGCCGCGTGAAGGATAAAACCTTGATGCTGGTTTCGACCACCGAAACCGCCACAACCACCAACAAGGTGCAGGCCATGCAAACCAGCGCCGCCACCATGATGAAGGCCACCACAGCCCTCAAAAAGGAAGTGGAGCAGGAAATTGGCAAAGTTGAAGAACCTGCCCCGGCCCCCATGGCCGACGCCAGCATCCAACGCAGCCAAGCCCGCATGAAAGGCTATGAAGGCGAAAGCTGCCCCGAATGCGCCAACTTCACCCTCGTGCGGAATGGGACGTGTTTGAAGTGCGACACTTGTGGAAGCACTACCGGTTGTAGCTAAGAAACAAAAAAAGCCCGGACAGAAATGTCCGGGCTTTTTTCTTACATAGAGTACAAAACGTGAATATAGGAGACTGTAGAAAAACATCTCTAAAAACACCAAAACCGGAGCTCCAACTCCGGTTTTGGGACCGCGCGTCAACCATCATCTGGCGGCGCGGGGCAATCAGGATTTCCTCTCCCTTTTTGCGATTCTTATTACATCGCAAAATCTCCTGTTTGTCGACACGCTAGATGGAATCAAACGCCAAACATGGAGATTTTCTAATGGCAAATGACATAGATTGGACAGTGACTGATAAGCAACTAGTTGATTATATTCTAGCTTCGGGAGCACACACACGTGCTACCATCGTTGAAGAAATTGCTAGCGAATACGTGCCTTATAAGGACAGATACCGCGACATCCGATTTCCGATTCGCGATTACTATTTGACTCAAGATTTTGAAAACACCTTGGGAGCAGCAAAACGTCGACTTATCAAGCGTACAAAAAATCTTGATGATAACACCGAGGCCGCAATCCTTGACCAAATTGATGCTATAGACCTTGTTGCGTCGACAAAGATATTTCAACTAATTGGTGATTACCGAATTCTCAAAGTGAACCGCCATGAAAAAACCCATATTTTCAATGGGTTAAATATCCGATGCAGCGCAAGTATTAAACTAAGGCAATCAATTGGCGTCATTACAGAAGTCGGATTGCTGTTCCCAATGATTAAAAAGTGTGCCGTCAAACACGAGCAACGGATCAAAATTCATAGTGCCCTATTGCAAATGCACGCTGAGGAATTGTGTAACGAAAATCAGAAAATGGCTCCAAGGCTATGCATGATCCACGATGTGTTTAATCAGGCGATACAACTCTCTCCTAAGTCAACAAAGCGCCTAAAAAAAGAGATTTTGGCAAGTTGCGTTGAGTTAAAAGCGGCTCTCAACCAACTTGATACGTCAAACGACCGAAAAATCCTAGTCCCACTCTCAAACGCAAGCTGAGTTGACAGGTAGTATGATTTTGCCACTACCGGGCTAAGCCCGGTAGTGGTGCAATTCCTATGAACGGCCAAAGGACGATTTGGATACTCGGGTCAAGCCCGAGTATGACGGTTGGTGGGTGGCTACACCCTCGATGACTGAAGGCCGGTGGAGGCGTTCATCTGAACCGCCGCCTTGATGGGAATGGCGGTTGCGGACGGCCGCGGCATCATCACAAATTGATTTCGCGCCTCCCCCCAAAGCCCCGCAACATTCGGCCCAGCCCGCACGACATAAGCCACCTCCTCAGTCGTCACCCTCGGGCTCGACCCGAGGTCCATGATGAGCCGACCAAAAAGGAAATGTGCGCTTTCGACCCAAAGCATCAACTCCCTCCAAAGAATGGTCTATCCACGTGGCACGATTTCGCCCCACGCGCACCCTGCGGCAAGAGGAACAGCGTCATGGATACTCGGGTCAAGCCCGAGTATGATGAGCGGTGGTTGCGGCGGTGCATTTCCAACCTTTGGACACCAGTGAAGCCATTCGCCTGAGTTCCAGTCCTCACCGGAGAGATAGCGGCGGCTATGGCTTCACCACAAATGCATTTCGGGACCATTCCACCCGGGCACGCCATTTCGGCCCAGCCCACACGCGTAAACCATCCCCCGGTCGTCACCCTCGGGCTTGACCCGAGGTCCATGATGAGCCGACCAAAAAGGAAATGTGCGCGTTCATCCCACAGCGTCACCCCCCCAAAGAAAAGCCCATCCACGTGGCACCTCTTCGCCCCAGGCGCACCCTGCAGCAAGCGGAACAGCGTCATGGATACTCGGGTCAAGCCCGAGTATGACGAGGGGTGGTTGTGGCTGTGCAACCCAATCTTTGAAGACGGATGAACGCGCTCATCTGAATTCTTATCATCGTCAGCATCACAGCCGTCGAAATAACAACACCCCCACCCAATCACCCCAATTTGTCAAACAAATCAGCCCACTTTGGATTCAACCCTTCGATCAGCTCGATCTTCCAATGGCGCACCCAATGTTTGATGTTTTTCTCCCGCTGTATCGCCAGCGGCACCGTCGCGTGTTCCTCATAATAGACCAGCATTTTCAGCTTTTGCCGCAGCGTGAAGCCGTCCACAACGCCTTCGTGGTGTTCCCAAACACGGCGCACAAGGTCGTTGGTCACGCCAACATAAAGTGTTCCGCGCGGCTTGTTGGTCATGATATATACCCATCCACTCATAAGGTGGATGATGGGTGCAATCCTCCAATGCATCAAGTGCGAAGCGGCGATGGCGCGGATCAAACGGAAGGCAAAAGCCCGTAAGTCGACAACTTACAGTTGAAATTTGACTCGCCCTGCAATTTTCACTCAACGCGGCAACATCGTTCAACCAAATGAAAAAGCTCGACAATTCACTGTAAATCTCGCCCACGAGTTAATCCGATAAACGAACACCACCCGCAATCTTATCCCCGGTCTCAAAAGCGGTGGTATAATCACCCATCTTCTGCCCCAAGCGGTTTGTTGACGGATAAACGGGGTATATCGCCGAAGGCGACGAAAGAGGAAGCGGTGGGTCGTTCGGACGCGAGGGCCACGCAGCGTTGGATGATTTTGCCCGACACCGAGGGCGCCCCTTGCAAACGTTGCAAGAGGTGGGACTATTGGGTCAGCACCCCAAATCACCACTGTTTGTGAAAAAGCCGTTGGCGCGAGGCGGATAAGACCTCATCTCATTGCGCTATATAACGAGATCTTGGACGCCTCGTGCCGCGCAAAATAATAACTCGAATGCAATAGCATGTCGGGCGCGCTCCCACGCGCGCGGTTTCCCTCCCCTTGATGGGGAGGGATTAAGGGTGGGAACGTTAGCAAAACGAGCAATGGCGGCGCGAAGCAATCACAACTTAAAAAGCCCCGCTCTACCCCTTGTTCTTTTTGCCTTTTTTTTCGCCTTTTTGGGCTTTTCAGATGCCGTTTTGTCACCGGGCATATCTGTTGGCTCTTCTGTCTCGTCAGGCTCAACGTCACGCACAACTTCAATTTTGACCTTGGCCAAAACCCCGGCCAAGCCGCCGATAATCGCCAACCACGGCGCGGCCAGCATCACAACGCCGCCCACAACCACACTGCCCGTTAGCGGCACTTCGATCATCAAATCATCATTGGACGAGCGCAACCGCAATTTGCGCACATTGCCTTCAGAAATTAGCCGGGTAATTTCTTCAACCAACTTGTGGCCAGCCACTTCAACTTCTTCAGTAAAGCTGTCCCAACCGCCTTTGGGTTCATCAGAGTTCTTTTGTTTCTCATCAACCATAATATGCGCTCCTTCGCTGCCTATGCCCCAAGATGTAGGGATTGCAGCACCAAGAACAAGCACTCGATAAAGAATAAAACGTAAAAAGCCGCCTTGAAACAAGGCGGCCGAGCACTACACGGAGCATTTACCGTTGAATTTGCTTACTTTTTATCTTCCGGGCGCACGTCGCTATACTCTTTTGTTGCGGGTTTGCCGCGAAAGGTCACCCAAAAAAAGTTCAGCACATAAACGCCGGCGGTCTGAAACACGCCCTCTTCCGCCAAACGACGGCCAGACGTGCGCATCGGCAGTTTAAACGTCCATTTCACGGGGCCAACCTTGGAAAGTCGCACAGCAATGTCTGTGTCTTCGCCATAAAACGAAATCGAGGTGTCATAACCGCCAGCCTTCAACCAAGCGCTGCGGCGAATAACAAAATTGCCGCCCTGGATCATGGAGCCAACCTTCAGCACAAAGCGGTTGAGCAAATAAACTGCATAGGAAATGCCATAAAACATGCGCACCAAAATCTGGTTCCACAAGGAAAGGTCATAATAAATGTAAGGCCCGCTCAAGCCCACCATTTCTGGCTGCTTTTCAAAGCTGGCCAAAACGGTCTCGATCCAACCTTCAGGCAATTCGGTGTCCGCATCAATATTGGCCACCAACTCGGCAGTTGAGGCGTTGAACCCGGCACGGCGAGCATAGACAAGGCCTTTGTCAAACTCATCAACCACGGTCACACCTTGACCTTCAAAACTCTGGGCAATCTCTTTTGTGCGGTCTTTGGAGGCATTGTTGACCACAATAATCTCGCACTCAACACCGGACTCTTTCACCCGCTTCACCACGGCTTCAAGGCATCGGCCGATCAACCGCTCTTCATTATAAGCGGGAATAACAAAAGCCAATTGCATCTGTGCTCCTTCCGGGTGCCAATTCAAAAATTCACGCACCGTAATAAAACAAATAAAACGTTGCGCGGTGCATTACACCTTTTTAGCTAAAGGTCAAACACTTGCCACCCAAAACCGACTATTGACCCCGCGAAAGCATTAGTGATGATAGCAGTATGGCAGAATTAACACCCGAACAATTCTTGAAGCGTATCGAAGATCCTCAACGGCGCGAGGACTGTGCCCGCATCCACCAGATGATGCTCGCCGCAAGTCAATGGCCCGCCAAAATGTGGGGCCCTGCGGTGATTGGCTATTCGAGTTACAAATACAAATATCCCAGCGGTCATTCGGGGGAGACATTCCGCATCGGTCTCGCCAACCGCAAAAACCAAATCACACTCTATATTCTATGGTACCCTGATGAAGATGATCCATTATTGGCAAAATTAGGCAAGCACAAGATCGGCAAAGGATGCTATATATCAAGCGCTTAAGCGACATTGATGAATCAGTTCTAGAGCAATTGATCGTGCGCGCGGTGGATGAATTCGGCCAGCGGCACGAAGTCAAAGAATAGTCCCGCAGGAGGGATCAAGGTGAGCAAAAACGAAAACAAGACCCAACAAACCAATGAGAGTGTGGATGAATATCTGCTCAAAATTGGAGATGAGCAAAAGCGCGCCGACGCTTTCAAGATCAAAGAAATGATCGAGCGCCTATCCGGCGAACCTGCCAAAATGTGGGGTAACTCAATCATTGGGTGCGGCACATATCATTATAAATATGAAAGCGGCCGCGAGGGCGATTTTATGCGTGTGGGCTTTGCGCCACGCAAGGCAAATCTTGTGCTTTATATAATGAGTGGCTTCAGCGAATATGAGAAATTGCTGGATAAGCTTGGCAAGCACAAAACCGGAAAGAGCTGCCTTTATATCAAACGCTTAAGCGACCTTGATGAATCAGTTCTAGAAGAGATCATCACCCATTCACTCGCCTATATGGCGGAAAAATATCCGGAGTAATCATGCCGACCATTACCGTTTCTGAGCAATTTAATTGCGCCCCCGAGATGGCCTTTTCTGTCCTGACAGATGTCGAGAATTTGCCAGAGTTCATTGACGGCATTATAGGCGTAAAAATCCTATCTGAGGGGCGCTTTGATAAAGGCACCCGCTTCCGTGAAACCCGAATTATGATGGGGCGTGAGGCCGAAGAAGAAATGGAAGTAACCGCAATCGACGCGCCAAACTCTGTAGAAATGCAGGCGTTTTCTCGCGGCACTCAATACACCAGCACCTATGAAATCACGCCAAATGCGGCTGGCGCAAAAGTCACACTTATTTTCAAGGCGCAACCGCAATCTTTTATGGCCAAAGTGATGAGCGCCCTTTTTTCGCGCATGGTCGGCCAAGTCGCTGATTTGTTGCAAAAGGACCTGCGGGACGCGAAAATTGAAGCGGAAAAACGCCAAATTCAAGCATGATCGGTGGAAATTATTGGCCGCCACAATCCAACACATGAGGGCTGCAAAGGGGGAGGAGCTGGAAAGCGGCGGCCATTTCGCAATCAAGGGCTGATTGATTGCTCAACCTGATATGGGCACCCAATTTGACATTTTAAAGGCCGTCACACTTTTGTGATCAATAAAATTCATAAGCTGGACCGCCCGCAAATAAATGATAGAGTTAGGCACAGCTAAGAGTAAGAATTATAGGGACAATTATGCACATTATTCAACCAACCAACCTCCCCTTCAAGAGCTTTAGCAAGGCAGACGAGGCCGTTGAATATGTGAAAGAAATCTACGCCCGCAATACTCAGTTTATTCGCGATGCAGTGTTGAAGCTAAATAAAGGCGAAGCGCCAAGCGGGCGTGTGCGCGCCACCTACCCCTTAGCACGGGTGCGCAACACAAGCTTTCAAAAAGTGGATTCTCACCTGCCGTTTGGTTTTTTTGCATTCACCAGGCACCTATCAGACCACATTGTCAGATCCTGAACTCTTCACCCATTACCTCACTGAGCAATTTGAATTGCTGCTGAAAAATCATGACTGCAACATTGAGATCGGTGAATCCGACACGCCGATTCCCGTCCATTTTGCACTCAAGCCGAGCGACACGCTGGATGGCGATACGTTCAACGCATTTGATATTCCCCTGCGTGACCTCTTCGACGTGCCAGACCTTACCCACACAGATGATGAGATCGCCAACGGCACCTATATTCCGCCCGCAGGCGGCCCCTACCCGTTGGCAGCGTTTACCGCGCCGCGTGTCGATTATTCATTGCATCGGCTGGCGCACTATACGGCGACACGTCCCGAACATTTCCAAAATTTTGTGCTGTTCACCAATTATGGCTTCTACATCGAAGAGTTTTGTCGCACCGCGCACAAATGGATGGAAGACGGGCATCCCGACTATGAGGCCTTTGTTGAACCCGGCAATGTGGTCACCACCAATCAGCGCCTGGGTGGCGGTTCCATTGGGGTCGCGCCGCCGCGTGAGCCGCAAATGCCCACCTATCACCTCAAAGCCAAGAACGGCAGCGGCATAACGATGGTCAATATCGGGGTTGGCCCGTCCAACGCAAAAACCATTACTGACCATATTGCCGTGCTGCGACCCCACGCATGGCTCATGCTTGGTCATTGCGCGGGCCTACGTAACTCACAAGCCCTGGGCGACTACGTGTTGGCGCATGCTTATGTGCGGGAGGATCATGTCCTCGACGCGGACTTGCCGCTCTCTGTGCCCATCCCTGCGCTTGCAGAGGTGCAGGTGGCGCTCGAAGAAGCCGTCGCGGAAATCACAAATCTTTCTGGCCAAGACCGCAAGCGCATAATGCGGACGGGCACGGTGGCCACATTCGACAATCGAAATTGGGAATTGCGCGATCAAACCGAGATCGCCCAGCGCCTGTCGCAATCTCGCGCCATTGCTTTGGATATGGAAAGCGCCACCATCGCCGCCAACGGCTTCCGCTTCCGCGTGCCCTATGGCACCCTGCTCTGCGTGTCCGACAAGCCATTGCATGGCGAACTCAAACTGCCCGGCATGGCCAGCGATTTTTACCGCACCCAGGTTTCAAAGCATTTGCAGATCGGCATTCGCGCGATGGAGATTTTGAAAAAAACAGCCTGCGCATGCGATTCACTCACGCAAGCTGCGCTCATTTGCCGAAACGGCGTTCCAATAAGAATTATTCTGCGGCGACAAATACATCAGAAACTGTAAATCCCGGCCAGTTTTCACGTTGCCGCGTTTCGCACTTCAACTGGACGGAATAGTCGGATTGATCTGTCAGGCGCAGATCCATACTTGTCCCAAGCGCTTGCTCCAGCTGGGACAGTTTGGGTTTGGCACCAGCCAAGTCTGTGGTGGCAATCTGTGCCTTGCTTAGCGCGACAAGCCCCACATCTTCACCGTTTGGCACCATGTATGGCTTGTTCTTTTCTGCCGCCCCGGGCTCATATTGGATCAGGCCGATCTCTATTCGACTTCCAGGCAGCGGCGGCAGAATAAGATATCGCCACGGCAATCTCTTTTCTAAGAGACCGAACAACCACTTAAATCGTGTTTGTTCTATAACGCCGTGTGCAATATTGGCTTGAGCCAGGCTTTGAGCAATTGCCTCCAGGTCTCGGTCTACACGAAAGAAAACACAATATGCGCCGTGCTCGCCAGCGAGGTGGCGCTGCACCCATTCGTGCCGCCACACGCTATCATCATTGGTGATTTCCACGAATTCAAAGTAATCGCGTCCAATCCAGACGTTAGAAACCTTAAAGCCCTTCGCTGATTTACCCCAGTCAGGCTCAAAAGGGACATTCGCCGCGTCAAGATTCGATTTCAAAACCGACACATCTTGGGCGCCCGCAATGTGCACAACGATATGATCGAAGGGCATCAATCCGCTAGGCATTGAATTACCCGTCTTGCTCAAGGCCAATGGCTTCAGACACAGCAACAGCGGTCATATTCACAATGCCACGACTGGTCACAGATGGCGCCAGAATGTGTGCCGGGCTAGCGGTACCCATCAGGATCGGCCCAACTGCAAGTGCTTTGTTAAATTCCTTGATCAACGTCATGGAAATATTGGCACTTTCTAGGTTTGGGAAAATCATCAAATTGGCTTCACCTTCCAACGCACTGTTGGGGATATACCGTTCACGCAACATGGAATTCAACGCAACGTCGCCCTGCATCTCGCCTTCCACAACAAGGTCTGGCGCTTTCTGTTTCAGCAAGCGGTAAACCTCACGCATTTTTTGCGAACTATCGCCATCACGCGAACCAAAGTTTGAATAGGACATCAAGGCCGTTTTGGGCTCAAGATTAAACCGCTTTAAGTGGTCCTGCGCCTGCATGGCAATCTCAACCAACTCGTCTGCGCTCGGGTCCATCGACACATAGGTATCAGCAAAGAAAAACACGCCTTGCTGCAAGATCAACATCGACAAGGCCGAGACGTCAGAGGAATTGGCGTCTAAACCAATTATCGACTTTATATCGCGTACGTGCTTGATGTAACGCCCTTGCAGGCCACAGATCAGCGCATCAGCTTCGCCACGCTTCACAGCCAGCGCGCCAATCACGGTGGTGTTGGTGCGCACAATGGTCCGTGCTGTGTCTGGCGTAACGCCTGAGCGACCAACCAGCGAGTGGAACAAATCCACATATTCACGATAGCGCGGATCGTCCTCTGGGTTGATCACTTCAAAGTCTTCACCTGGGCGCAAATGCAACCCAAACTTTTCAATCCGGTTTTCTATGACCGAAGGCCGCCCAATTAGAATAGGCTTGGCAATACCATCCTCAAGAATGACCTGCGTTGCGCGCAACACACGCTCGTCTTCACCATCGGCAAACACAACACGTTTGGGGTCAGATTTGGCCCGTTCGATGATAGGCTTCATCACCATGCCGGAACGGAATACAAACCGTGTCAGGCGGAATTTATAGGCTTCGAAATCATCAATCGGTCGCGTCGCAACGCCACTGTCCATCGCGGCCTTGGCCACGGCTGGCGCAATACGCAAAATAAGGCGTTGATCAAACGGATTGGGGATCAAATATTCTGGCCCAAATGTGGCATCAGTCCCCGTGTTACTTGCCTCCAAAGCAGGCTCATGTGCCAACCGGGCAATCGCATGTACGGCAGCCATTTTCATTTCTTCATTAATGGCAGTTGCGCCAACATCAAGTGCGCCCCGGAACATGAAAGGGAAACACAAAACGTTATTGACTTGGTTGGGGTAATCCGACCGACCGGTGCAGATCATCGCATCGGGGCGCGCTTTACGCGCCAATTCAGGCATTATTTCAGGCACAGGGTTAGCCAGCGCCATAATGAGTGGATTTGGCGCCATTTTGGCTAGCATTTCCGGCTTCAAAACACCGGCTGCCGAAAGGCCAATAAAAATATCAGCATCTTCCATTACATCCGCAGTTTTGGTGAGATCCGTATCCTGCGCGAAGGCGGCCCGCCAACGGTCGACATCGTCTTTGCGCTTTTCGGTGACCAAACCGTCGCGATCAGCAACCCAAATATTTTCGCGCTTCGCCCCAAGGCTAATCAGCAGATTCAAACAAGCGATCGCCGCTGCGCCTGCCCCTGAAGTGACGATTTTGACGTCTTCAATTTTTTTTCTTTGCCAAGCGCAATCCATTGATCACGCCAGCTGCAACGATAATCGCTGTGCCGTGCTGATCATCATGGAACACAGGTATCTGCATGCGTTCGCGCAGTTGCTCTTCAACTTCAAAGCAATCGGGCGCTTTGATGTCTTCTAGATTGATGCCGCCAAATGTCGGTTCTAATGGCGCAATAACTTCGACGAGTTTGGCCGGGTCGTTTTCGTCAATCTCAATGTCAAATACATCAATACCGGCGAACTTCTTGAACAGAACGGCTTTGCCCTCCATCACCGGTTTTGACGCCAGCGCCCCAATAGATCCAAGACCAAGCACAGCGGTACCGTTGGAAATAACCGCCACCAAATTGCCTTTGGAGGTGTAATCAGCTGCTAAAGTTGGATCTCTCTCAATCTCCTCGCAAGGCGCTGCAACACCGGGAGAATAGGCAAGCGCCAAGTCGCGCTGGTTGCCAAGCGGTTTTGTTGCGGTAATCTCCAACTTGCCGGGTTTCGGCCATTTGTGGAAGTGGAGCGCTGCCTCGCGCAAAGATTGTTGGGTTTCGTCAGAATCCTGAGCCATCTAAGTCCCTTTCGTTCACCGGTTCTGGTGTGCCACCAAATGCGGCAAAAGAAAAGTGCAACTTATTCAGATTCGGTCAAGAAGGGGAAATTCAATCGCGTTGATCGGCCGCGAATTCAAGGACTAAGCGACGTCTTCTTCATCGTCGTCATCAAAAACAACCAGATCGTCATCAAAATCGTCGATCAGTTTCACTTCTTCATTGTTCATACGCTCCGCCAACGCGATATAATTATCGATTGGCAATGCTGGGGCGAACAAGAAACCCTGTGCTTGACGGATGCCTTTAGCGCGGAGATAAAGGGCTTGCTCTTCGGTTTCCACGCCTTCCGCGATGATCTCGGTATTCAATTCTGTCGCCATGCCGATAAGCGCGTCGACCACTGGAACAGGAACGTTTCTATGCCGGATCAGCTCTACAAACACCCGGTCAATCTTCACAATGTCGATCCCGAGTTTTTGGATATAGGCAAGATTCGAATGCCCCGTGCCCGCGTCATCAAGCGCCACTTTCGATCCCAGTTTACGCAAATCTTCAATAACCGCATTAACGCCTTCCATATTGGAAAGAGGCTGACGCTCAGTAATCTCAAAGACCAATTGTGAATAGCGCACGGCCGTTCCACCAAAGATCGCCTTAACATCTTCAACGATTGCACCATCGCGGAAATGGCGTTCAAACAAGTTGATGCTGATTTTCAAATGGCTATGGCGTGCACACAAATCTTCCAAATCATCACGCACTTGTTCCATCAAGGAAAGCGTCATCGGAATCGCAAGCCTGATAGCTCAGCATATTCAATAAATGCACCAGGTGAGATAACTTCGCCATTTGGCTTTTCCCAGCGTATCAAAACCTCGCAACCAGCAATCTGGCCAGTTTGCAGGTCAATAACTGGTTGATAGCGCGGGCGCAACTCGCCGGCTTGAATCGCGCGCTCAAGATCAAACGTTGGCGCTTGTGACCGGCGCACATACTGAATGCAAAGCCAGAGAAACACACAGCTGGCCAAGCATGCCACAATGGTGAAGCCAATTTTCAAATCTGCATAACCTGCGCGCACCACGTCCATCAACACCGCAGCGCTCAACTTGATCGGCACATTTTGCGCGACCTGTTCAACATAAAGAAAGTCGCGCGTGCGATTGGGATGGTTGTAATAGGCTTCGGGGTCGCCAAACTCAACGATGGCAAGGCCACTCGTGAGCGCATAGCGGGTCATAATCGCGCCAGGAATGGAGTTATTTTCCTTCACCAGCAGGTTCACATTAATGGGCACAAATGCCGAAACTTCTCGCCCCGGGCGCACCTTCAGGCTGACCTTAATCAATGGCTGATTGCTGTCGGGTATGCGCACTATCGTCATTTCTTGTGGTCCGCTCGGCATCGTCATGGTCGGCGTGATGGCAGAATACTTAAACCCATCACCATACGCGGCGCACAATACATTTCCATCGGCGGAGTTCACCACCAATTGACGCAAGAGATAGTTTGAACGCATTTGCTGCGCAGCACTATTCAAAAAAAGTTGGGGTACAAAGCGATGGGCTGCGCGACACGATCTCATTAAGCGACCGCAAGGCGCTATCAACACTGCCCTGCGTTTCATTGATGATGGCGCTCACTTCATGACGCAAAGCCTTAGATTCGCGCATGCGGATATATTCATCCAGCAGGAAATCGACCGTCAGAATCGGGGCGAATGCCATCAAGGCGGACAATAACATCAAAAAAATGAGAAAACTTGGCTTTCACCGTCGCCCGCCCCAGAAAATAAGCAACTCGTCCGCTTATACCGCAGCTGACTTAACACAGGATTAACCAAGCCCATAGCAAAACGGCGCCCCTTGGGACGCCGTTTCAGGAATTTCTGTGCCGAAATTGCCTATTCTTTCGGCAAATTCAAGCGGATATGCAATTCGCGCAGCTGGCGCGCGGAAACGTCTGATGGCGCATCCATCAACAAATCTTCTGCCTGCTGGTTCATGGGGAATGCTGTCACTTCGCGCAGATTCTCTTCGCCACACAACAGCATCACAATCCGGTCGATGCCCGGTGCAATGCCACCGTGTGGTGGGGCACCATATTCCATGGCGCGCAACATGCCGCCAAACTTGTCATAAAGAACCGCCTCATCATAACCAGCGATGTCGAACGCCTTTTTCATGATCTCTGGACGGTGATTCCGGATCGCGCCAGAGCTCAATTCAAATCCGTTACATACAATGTCATACTGGAATGCATTGATGGTCAGCGGATCTTGGTTTTCCAAAGCCTCTAGGCCACCTTGTGGCATGGAGAATGGGTTGTGCGAAAAGTCGACTTTTTTCTCGTCTTCGTCCCACTCGAACATAGGAAAATCGACAATCCAGCACAGCTCGAAGCGATCTTTATCGATCAAATCAAGCTCTTGCCCCGCCCGCGTGCGCGCCGCGCCCGCAAAGCTGACAAATTTGGATGGCAGCCCACAAACAAAGAAGACCGCATCGCCATCTTTCAAGCCAAGTTGATCGCGGATAGCCGCTGTGCGCTCTGGACCAATATTCTTGGCAACGGGGCCAGCGCCCTCACCATCACGGAAGAATATATAGCCAAGGCCAGGTTGGCCTTCATGTTGTGCCCATTTGTTCATCCGGTCGCAAAATGCGCGTGAACCGCCTGTTGGCGCAGGAATTGCCCACACTTCAACTTTTGGATCATTCGCGATCTGGTTGGCGAAAATGCCAAAGCCAGACCCATCAAAATGCGCGGTTACGTCCTGCATCTCAATCGGGTTACGCAAATCAGGCTTGTCGTTGCCATATTTACGCATGGATTCTGCATAAGGAATGCGCGGGAATTCTTGGGTGACGGGCTTGCCTTCACCAAATTCTTCAAACACACCGCGCAACACAGGCTCAATCGCTTGGAACACATCTTCTTGTTCCACAAAGCTCATCTCGATATCGAGCTGGTAAAACTCACCCGGAGACCGGTCAGCCCGAGCATCCTCATCGCGGAAGCAAGGCGCAATCTGGAAATAACGGTCAAAGCCCGAAATCATCAAAAGCTGCTTGAACTGCTGCGGCGCCTGCGGCAACGCGTAAAACTTGCCCGGGTGCAAACGTGAAGGCACCAAAAAGTCCCGCGCGCCCTCAGGGCTAGAGGCGGTCAAAATCGGTGTCTGATATTCCATAAAGCCCTGATCGACCATGGTACTGCGCAAATGCGAAATGATCTTTGAGCGCATTACAATATTGTTGTGAATACGTTCACGACGCAAATCGAGGAAGCGATATTTCAGACGGATATCTTCAGGATATTCTTGTTCACCAAATACCGGCATCGGCAATTCTTTGGCCGCGCCCAAAACTTCCATCTCGCGAATGTAGATTTCTACTTCGCCAGTCGAAAGTTCTTTGTTTACTGTTTCAGGACTACGGGCTTTCACCTCGCCATCCACGCGCACGACATACTCAGAGCGTATCTTCTCCGCCAATTCAAAGGCATCAGAATCAGGATCAATCACGCACTGGGTCATGCCATAATGGTCACGCAAATCGATGAACAGCAGGCCGCCATGGTCGCGGATGCGGTGCACCCAACCTGATAGGCGTACTTTCTCATCCACATGGTCTTTATTTAATTCAGCACAAGTGTGGCTACGATATAGATGCATCTAATCCAATCCCGGAATTTTTGGGGCAATTTTGCTGGCGAAAAGCGCACGCCATGCCCGATTTGTCAAGCATCTCATACGTTTTTCATTCTGCTCTTGCAAGTCGGCACTGTTTCCAGCCATTATCGGCGCAACAATACGCCTCGCACGAACCGCGCAAAAAAACTGAAAGCATCTATGCATATCATTACCGAAACGTCCGAACTGGCCAAATTTTGCCAGGCCGCAACTGCCCATCCGTTTGTCACCGTCGATACTGAGTTTTTGCGCGAAACCACCTATTGGCCAAAGCTGTGCTTGGTGCAAATGGCGACGCCCGATGAAGCTGTGATCGTGGACCCAATCGGCACCGACATTGATTTGGCGCCCATGTTTGAATTGTTCGCCAATGAAGACGTGGTCAAGGTTTTCCATGCAGCCAAGCAAGACGTTGAAATATTTGTCAATCTTTCCGGCGAGGCGCCCAAGTCCTTGTTTGATACCCAAGTCGCCGCCGCAGTGTGCGGCTTTGGCGATAGTATTTCTTACGATAATATGGTGCGCCAAATCACCGGCGCCAAGTAGATAAGAGCTCACGTTTCACCAACTGGTCACACCGGCCTTTGACCGAAAAACAACTGACCTACGCCATCGGCGACGTCACCCATTTACGGGATTGCTATTTGCACATCGTTGCAGAACTCGACAAACGCGATCGTTGGGACTGGATCAATGATGAACTCAAATCCTTGATGCAGCCCGAGAATTACGTGGTGATGCCGGAAGACGCGTGGAAGCGCATGAAAATGAAGGTCAATCGACCACGCGATTTCGCGCTGTTAAAAATGCTTGCAGCCTGGCGTGAAGAAAAAGCGCAAAATCAGAATGTGCCGCGCGGACGAGTTTTGAAGGATGAGGCGCTGTTCGAGTTATCACAACAGCAGCCCACCAACCCCAAAGCATTTGACCGCCTGCGCGCGTTCTCCAATGGGTTTGGTCGCTCTGGCACAGCGGCGGAACTGATCAAAATCATTGAAGCGGCAAAACACCTCGACAAAGCCGATTTACCCAAAATTCCGCGAAAGCCCAACGGCCCCTCACCCAAAGGCCCAATCGGCGATCTATTGCGTGTCCTGTTAAAGGCCGTGAGCGAACAAGAAGGCGTGGCCCCGCGCATTATCGCCACCAGCGATGACATCGATTCAATTGTTCTGGACGATCATGCCGATGTGGCCGCACTAAATGGCTGGCGCGCTAAAGTTTTTGGTGAAAAAGCCTTGGCGATCAAACATGGCCGCATGGCCCTTGGCGCCACAAGCGAAGGCATTGTGCCCGTTGAAGTTGACCTCGATCCCGTGGAAGCCGATCAGTAGATACGGATTTCCGCTTTGCGGCCCACAAGGCTGGCAAGCTGGTCAAAGCGCCGCATCATTTTTTCAGCAGCGAGAAACTCTAGCCCTTTGGGCAAACATAAAAAGAGCTTCTCCTCATCTGCTTGCCAAGACAATTGGTTCAAAACGCCTGGCATCGCCGCCGACAGCAAATAGGCCACGCGATAGATGGCGGCCACCTTCATCGCGTGATCACGCTGGTTGCCATCGCACAATTGAAGAATTTCATCGTGCCCTAGCTTTTTCGCCTTTAACCCATTGTACCGCGCCGCCAAAATGGTGGCGATGTAGGCGCGCTCCGCGTGATCCAGCCCGACAAAGGAGCCAAGGGTCACCAAATCCACCGCCTGCGCCCCGCGATAGTCAGGGTGGCCACGCCACGATACGTCAGACAACAAACATGCAGCTTCCCGCAATCGTTGAAGCGCGGGCGTTTCTTCCAACTGCAATTGAGTGAAAAACGCTGACGTGAATGCCGAAAGGTCAGAACTGTGCGCTGGGGCCCGCGAACGCAAAAGCGAATATTCTCTGCATGCCAACAAAAGAGGGTCCGCCCGCTGACTCTCATCACTCAATTGGCCAAACAAATAGCCCTCACGCAACCCAAGCGCCGAGAATTTGACGGATTCAAATTCGCCAATCTCCAGAACCGCTTTTAGGGCTGCAGCGCCGAAAGGCAACAATGTGCGTCTGTTTGAAGAAAGGCTTTGCGCCTCGTCTGGCAATTCCCCCTTCTTGGCGCACTTCAACACCTGATCGCAAAGCGACAGCATATCAGGCGCGCCAACGCGATAACCTTGAACCATCGAAAGTGGGTATTGATGGGTAATTTGATGCAGCTTCGCCAAAGCCCGCCACGTGCCACCAATGGCCACAAATTCCGGCAAATGCTGATTCCGTATCAATGTGGATTTTTCAAGCTGCTCTCGCGCGATCTCAAGCGCCTTTTGCGCGTTGTCATTGCTATCATCTTGCAGCCGAATGGCCCCGAGTGTGTAGCTTTCGCCCCCAAACACATTTTCACCGTCTAAGCCCGCAAGCTCAAGACTGCCGCCGCCGAAATCACCTAACAATCCACGCTGATTGGGCATCCCCGCAAGCGTGCCAAGCGCAGCATAGTGGGCCTCTTCCTCGCCAGAAAGGATTTGCACCTCAACGCCCATAATCTCTTGCACCGCAGTGATAAAGTCGGTGCCATTTTTGGCGTCGCGTGTCGCCGCGGTGGCCAGCACATGAAGCGTTTCAACCTTGGTCAATTCGCACACCATGGCAAAGCGGCGCATACCGGTTAAAGCACGCTCAACGCCTCAGCATTCAACTTGCCTGAACTGGCGATGCCGCGCCCAAGGCCACAAGCAACTTTTTCATTGTAAAGTGGCGTGAGCGCCCGCACATGGCGCTCGTAAATCACCAACCGCACGGAGTTGGACCCGATATCCAACACCGCAATAGGATTATCGCCCCCTATGCGCCCTTGCGCGGTCGGCTTACGTAGCGCTTTTACAAAGCTCTTGATCAATCATCTTCCTCATCGTGACGACCGTCTTGAGACAGCGCACTGCCCCGACCTGAAAGCGAAGGATTATTCATGAAATATTCCTGCGCGTTAAAGATCGGTTCGCCCTCTGGCGACTCAATCCGCCGGGATGTGCCATCCGGCAACACTTCCCAGCTTTGCTGATTGTCATTGATGTTGGCAACCATAATCCGATCAAGCACCTGCTTGTGAACTGTTTTGTTGAACAGCGGCACAAGCGCTTCCACCCGACCATCAAGATTGCGCGGCATCAGGTCTGCAGAGGAAATAAACACAGCTGCTTTGCGCGACGGCATCTCATGCCCTTGCCCAAAGCAATAAATGCGTGAGTGCTCAAGAAAACGCCCTACAATCGATTTAACGCGGATTCTGTCGGAAAACCCTGGAATTCCAGGCGCAAACAGCAAATGCCACGCACAACCAATTCAATGTCCACCCCGGCTTGCGACGCGGCATAAAGTGCGTCGATAATGCGCGGATCAACCAAAGAATTCATCTTGAACCATATGGTCGCTGGTTTGCCAGCTTTGGCATGCCCTATTTCCGCGTCAATATGTGCCAATAAGGTTTCGCGCAGAGACATGGGCGAAACTGAGATACACTCGAGGCCGGAAGGCCGCGCATAGCCGGTCACAAAATTGAACACCCGCGCCACATCGCGCGTAATCGCGCCATTGGAGGTAAAGTAAGAAAGGTCAGTATAAATCTTGGCGGTAATGGGATGATAGTTGCCTGTGCCAATATGGCAATAAGACACCAGTTTGCCCTTTTTCTCCCGGCGCACCACTTGGCTCAGCTTCGCATGGGTTTTCCAGTCAATAAAACCAAACACAACCTGCACACCCGCGCGCTCCAAATCGCGCGCCCAGCGAATATTCGCCTCTTCGTCAAACCGGGCCTTCAATTCCACCAACGCGGTGACAGATTTTCCAGCTTCCGCGGCCTGGATCAACGCCTTGACGATCGGACTGTCATTGGAGGTGCGGTAAAGCGTTTGCTTAATCGCCACCACATCAGGATCAGACGCCGCCTGCTTCAAAAATTGCGCAACAATATCAAAGCTTTCATACGGGTGATGCACCACAATATCTTTTTGCTTAATCGCAGCAAAACAATCGCCATTATGGTCGCGCACCCGCTCAGGGAAGCGCGCATTAAAGGGTTGGAACTTGAGTTGTGGCCGTTCGATCTCGCAAAGTTTAGAGGCATCCGCCAGGGCTAAAAACCCTTCAACTTCAAACGTATCTTCGATACCAACATGAAGCTCGTCGGCAATACGGCGGCGCAAACCGCGCGGCATCGAGCGTTCGATTTCCAAGCGGATCACCTGCCCGCGCCGACGCTGCTTCAACGCAGACTCAAACTCCACCACCAAGTCCGCTGCTTCGTCATCAATTTCCATTTCGCTATCACGTATAACGCGAAAGGCACCGGCCCCAACCACCTCATAGCCGGGAAACATGCGTTCAAAAAACAGATTGATCAGCGTTTCAATCGTGACCATTTCAATGCGCTTGCCCGTGGTCAGATCCTGCGGCAAAAACACAAACCGATCCATATTCTGCGGCACGCGCACCAACGCAGTTAGTGTATGGTCCTCGCCCGGCTGTTGCAGCTCAAAAGCCAACGAAAAGCCAGATTGGGAATAAAGGGAAACGGATGTGCAGGGTCCACCGCCATAGGGGTGAGCACCGGGAAAATCTCTTCTTGGAACATTCCTTCCAAGAATTTGAGCTGTTTGGGGCCCAGATCTTCGGTATCCAAAAGCACGATTTCCTGCTCGGCCAATTCATTGCGAATGGCGCGCCAGCTATCTTGTTGCTCCAAATGCAAATGCTGCGCCAGCGCCGCAATCTCTTCCAATTGTTCCGATGCGGTCATGCCATCGTCGCTTAGGCGCGTTACGCCAGCGCGCAACTGCCCCTTAAGGCCCGCCACGCGCACCATAAAAAACTCGTCAAGGTTGCTGGCCGAAATGGAGACAAAGCGAAGGCGCTCAAGCAACGGATGGTTTTTGTTGCCTGCCTCTTCCAATACCCGCATGTTGAATTGCAACCACGACACCTCCCGATTCACAAATCGAGCCGGACTTTTGGCCAAAACCTCAATATCTGGGGCATCGTTTTCTGGCATTTCCGCCAGATTCATCATCTCATCCATCATTCACATCCAACCAGTTTAGCCCACAACAATGTGGGGTCGCGCAACCGGAATCGCGCCTATCCCCAAGGGCTTAAACGGATTATATGGCAATTGTGTAACGGAATCATTGATTATAAAGTCGCGCCAACGCCTCACCAGCTAACCGCTTTGAGATCGGCTTGTGGCGCTCCAACGACATATGATCCATCATCTCCACGAGCGCCACCACATGCGCGGGTGACCGCTCCATCCGCGACAACAGATAGGGAATGAGCCCCGGATCAATCTGAATTTGTCGATCATCAAACAGTTTGACGAACAGTTGCGCCAGATGCGCATCATCGAGCGGCGCAATCTCAAGATTAAGGGCCAAACGCAGCCGCGAGCGCACATCTTGCGTCGCCAACGGCCACTCTGCCAAAGGCCGATCAGCCGTCATCAACAGCGGCACGTTTGACCGCATGGCTTGGTTTAATAGGTTAAACAACGGCGTTTCACCCATCCAAAGCGTGTTGCACTCTTCAACCAGCAATGGACTTTCCATCATTTGCGGCCAATCAGATGCGTTGTCACGCGACAGGATTTGCGCGCCCTTGTGCGCCGCCCACATGCTGGACAAATGGGTTTTGCCGGACTTTTCCGGGCCAATCAGCAGCGTGGTCGGCCCCGGCCATTCGCGCATGCCCATCAAATATTCATAGGCTTGTAGATTGCCGGCACTCACGACAAAATCGTCCTCGCCCAGCGCCGTTTCAAACGGCAGGTCGAGCACCAATTGCTGCGTAGGAGCCTTCTGCGCGGTCATAAATGGTCCTTATGCCTGCTCTTCAGCGGTTTTTGTCTCGCCTGTCAGGTCTTCCTTGGCGATATCCATTTCATCGACAGTTTTGGCTTGATAGAGCGAGCTTTCCAAATATTTGCGCACCGTATAGCGCACCAACACGCCTGTTATGGCTGCCAACGGTACCGCCAACAACACGCCAACCGCACCAAACAACAGCGCAAACGCAAACAGCGCAAACATCAACCAAACCGCGTGCACACCAATGGATCGGCCAACCAGCTTAGGATAAAGCACATTACCTTCGAGGAACTGGCCAAACATAAAGATACCGAAAATCACAGCGATCATCGTCCAATCCGGCCAAAATTGCACAATCGCAACGCCCATCGACAAAACAAAACCAATCAAAAACCCGACATAGGCACAAAAGAAAAGAACCCGGCCGAAAGCCCAATGGCCAAGCCGAAATTAAGCCCGGCGAGGGTAAGGGCGGTCGCGTAGAACAGCGCCAAAATTGCGACCACGCTTGATTGGCCGCGCACGAAGCCCGCCATGGCCTGATTAATTTCAACAAAGACAGCGTGGATCTCATCCCGGTGGGCACGTGGCAACAATTCGTCGCCCCGCTTGATCATATTGTCCCAATCCAGCAATAGATAAAAGGCAACAACCGGGGTAATCACCAACAGCCCAACCACATTCAATAATGCCAAACCGCTTTGCATCACCCGCGACAGAACCTCCACAGCGAAACCAACGCCCTGCCCGAGAAAGTTTGAAATATTATTCTCAAACTCGATCAGCCGCTCTTCGCCTAAAAAGTCACGAAGGGTCGGCGCATATTCGGACACCAATTCTTGCAGACTTTGCACATACCCGGGCAGCTTCTCGCCCAATCCGATCAACTGTCCCAAAATGCTCGGCACCAAAAACAAAAAGGCGCCAACAAACACGAGCACGCATAAAAGCATGATCACAAAGGTCGCCCACAGCCTTGAAAACTTTAGCCGCTCGAGAAAGTCAGCCGCAGGGTCAAGCATATAAGCCAAAATCATCCCGGCGATAAAGGGCAGCAAAATGCCGCGAAACACCCACAAGAACAAAACCGTGACCACCAAGATCACCAACCATGTTTTTATTTGGTTTTGTAGTGTCATTCCCCACTCCCACTCTTGCGCGAACGCCCGCAATTCTTTATCAGCGCTGTTAAAGCGTTTGCGGCCCCGTTGCAAGAAGCTACACCCGATGCCCCAACGCAAATTATGCATCCAATTTGTGCGATTGCACGTTGCCACACATATGGGGAATGGACCAGCCCAATGCCAGATGAGATCAAGAAAAACTCAAATTCACTTTCTTATGCAGATGCGGGTGTGGATATCGATGCCGGCAACGCGCTGGTGGACCGGATCAAACCGGTTGTGAAATCCACCGCCCGTCCCGGTTCAGACACCGAAATTGGCGGGTTTGGCGGCTTGTTTGATTTGAAAGCTGCGGGCTTTAAAGACCCCATTTTGGTGGCAGCTAATGATGGCGTGGGCACCAAGCTCAAGATCGCCATCGATAGCGGCATTCACAACAGCGTCGGCATCGACCTGGTGGCCATGTGCGTCAATGATTTGATCGTGCAAGGCGCAGAACCCCTCTTCTTCCTCGATTATTATGCCACGGGCCAACTCGACAATGATGTGGCCGCCGCTGTGATCGAAGGCATTGCCGAAGGCTGTCGCGACGCACATTGCGCGCTGATCGGTGGCGAAACGGCTGAAATGCCCGGCATGTACACCAAGGGCGATTACGACCTGGCCGGCTTTTGCGTCGGCGCCGCTGAACGCGGCAACATGTTGCCCACAAACGACATTGCTGCTGGCGATGTGTTGATCGGCTTGCGTTCGTCTGGCGTGCATTCAAACGGCTATTCGCTGGTGCGCAAAATTGTTGAACTTAGCGGCCTGAATTGGGATAGCCCCGCGCCATTCGAAGACGGCGTCACACTGGGCGAAGCACTGCTGCGCCCAACCCGCATCTATGTGCGCCAAGTGTTGGCGGCCCTGAAGGCCGGACATAAAATCAAAGCGCTCGCCCATATCACCGGCGGCGGCTTTACCGAGAACATTCCGCGCGTGTTGCCTGAAACACTCGCAGCAAACATCGATCGCTCCGCCATTGTGGCCCCACCCGTGTTTGGCTGGCTCGCCAAAACTGGCGGCGTTGAAACCAGCGAAATGATGCGCACCTTCAACTGTGGTGTCGGCATGGTGCTTGTGGCCGGGAAAGACGAAACAGCAGACCTGATCGCCGCACTTGAGCAGCAGGGCGAAGAACCTATTGTTCTGGGCGAACTGGCTGATCGCGATGGTGACGCCGTGACCTATCATGGTGAGCTGGCCCTATGAGCGGCAAAACCAAAGTCGCCATTTTGATCTCAGGCCGCGGCTCAAACATGAAAAGCTTGATTCAAGCTGCGAAGGATAAAGACTATCCTGCTGAAATTATTGGGGTCTTCTCCAATCGCGCCGACGCAGCGGGCCTTGATTACGCGAAAGAACATGGCATTCAAACCGCGGCCATTTCTCACAAAGATTTCGACAGCCGGGAAGCCTTTTGCGAGGCGCTTGACGCCCAGCTTGAAGCCTGGGGCACCGAGTTCATTTGCCTTGCGGGCTATATGCGCATCCATTCAAACGCATTTGCCGAAAAATGGTTGGGCAAAATGCTCAATGTACACCCCTCATTGCTGCCGCTGTTCAAGGGCCTAAAACCACAACAGCAGGCTCTGGATGCCGGTGTGAAGGTTTCTGGCGCCAGCGTACACGAAGTGATCCCCGAACTTGATGCGGGACCAATCGTGATGCAAGGCGTTGTGCCGGTGCTGGAAGATGACGACGCAGATGCATTGGCCGCGCGCATCCTGAAAATTGAGCATCAAATTTATCCCAAGGCACTGGCTCATTTTCTGCGCGTCAACACCAATACGGACCGCGACACGGCCGCAGATCAAAGCCTGATCTGGCCACAATAGGAGTAACGCATATGACCAAAACTGCACTCATCACCGGCGCAAACCGTGGCATTGGACTGGAGTTGGTCAAACGTTATTTGCAAGAAGATGATTGGCATGTGATCGCCACCTGCCGTCAGCCAGAAAGCGCCGTCGAATTGAAGCAACTGGTAGACAGCTCATCCAATAGGCTGACGATCCTAGCCCTCGAAGTGACCGACAGCGCCTCTGTTTTGCAGCTCAAAAATGATGTGAACGGCAAAATGATCGACGTGCTGATCAACAATGCGGGCATATTCAATGATCGCGGATCAAGCATTGGTGCCTTTGACTTTGACAAATGGGCACAAAGCTTTGATGTGAATGTGCTTGGCCCCATGAGGGTAACCGAAGCCCTACGCGACAATCTTGACCATGTGAACACCGCGAAAATCATCACAATCTCCAGCCAGATGGGCGCGCTTAGTCGAGAATCTGATGACAGTTATGCCTATCGCAGTTCAAAAGCAGCCATCAACAAGGCCATGTCTACCTTGGCCAATGAACTCAAAGATACCAACATGATCGTCACGCTGTTCCACCCGGGTTGGGTGCAAACGGACATGGGGGGCAGCGAAGCAGAAATCACGACCGCAGAAAGTGCCAACGGTATATTCACCACAACTGAGAAACTGACCAAGGCCGATAGCGGCAAGTTTCTCAAATGGAACGGTGAAATCCACCCTTGGTAATCTGATCACAATAATTGATCACCCTATTGTCAAAAACGGTTCGACCAACTCGGGCGCATCGTTTAGGTTCGGCGCTCTGTTTGAGACTCGAAAGCAAAATCAATGCGCATTTCTGACTGGTTGATCGTTATCCTATTGGGCACCGTTTGGGGCGGTTCATTTCTGTTCAATGCCATCATGGTGAAAGAAATTGATCCGCTTACCATTTCGTTCGGCCGCGTATTCTTTGCGGCGCTTTTGTGTTGGGTGGTCTTTTTTTGCGCTCGGTAAACGCATCAATATTAGTTGGCGTACCCTCGGCGGACTTTGCCTGTTGGGCATTATCAATTTCGCCATTCCCTTCGCCTTATTCCCCTTGGCGCAGAAAAGCGTATCAGTCGGCGTTTCAGGCATCACAAACGCCTTAACCCCGATTATGGTGGTGATCGTCTCGCAACTATGGCCAGGTGGTGAGCGGGCGACGATTGGCAAATCAATCGGCGTGCTTGCTGGTTTCACTGGCGTCACCATTCTCGCGATACCCGCCTTGCAACAAGGCGGGCACAGCGAAATCTGGGCTATTGGCCTAATCATGATGGCCACGCTTTGCTATGGCCTCTCCATGAATATTATTCGCTCTTATCACCACATCGATTCAACGCTCACAACCTGCGTGGCACTGTCCGGTGCATCGCTTGCGCTCTTGCCGCTGATGCTGACGATTGAAGGCATTCCAACGATCAGCCGGGCGGAAACATGGTGGTCGATCGGCTATATTTCGATCATCGCCACGGCAATTCCGTTCCTGATCGTCTATAAACTGGTCGAGCGCGTCGGCGCCACCAACTTCTCAACCGCAACCTTTGTCGCGCCGATCTCGGCATTGTTTCTCGGCTTAGTTGTTTTGGGTGAGCCAATCCTGCCCGTCCACCTGTTCGGCATGATGGCGATTTTCGTGGGAATTATGATGATTGATGGGCGGTTGTTTTTGCTGTTTAAAAAGGCAAAACCGAGCATTTAAAGCGGCTTGATCATCCGAAACTCATAAAGTTCATCCTCCGCAAACTCGTCGCGCAACTTCTCGCTGACCTTGAAACCATGCCGCTTATAAAACGCCACCGCGCGGGCATTGTTTTCATAAACCTCAAGACTGGCGGTTTTACCGTGCGTAAATGCGGTCAGCGCAGCGACCAGCAACTGATCCCCAATGCCCTGACCATGATAGGCCGACTGGAGATAAAGGCGACGGAGATGCAAAAGCCCGCCTCCTTCGTCTGAAGCTTGAGCATGCCCGACGATCTCACCATTTTCTTCGGCCACCAACGACACACCGGTTTCGGCGGATGTTTCCGCGGTCAGATTTTCGGGCGTGTGCCACATTTTGGTAAGATGGTCGACACGCGCTACGCCTAAAAATGGCGCGTAGGTCTGATGCCAAACCTGATGCAACATCTCTTTGAGATTGGAAACATCATCAGCCGTCGTGCGCCGAACAATCACATGAGCACCTCAAATCGTATGTCGAACAAGATGGGGTTGGCGTTTGCTTTCAACGGCCCACCATTCCTTCTTCAGTTGAGCGCGACTTTTGGGCAATTTTTGGTCCAAAACGTCAATGGATTGAATTCGATCCGCTCGGAACGCACGAAAATCTTGTCGTAATTCGCACCAACATAGCAACAAGCGCTTGAAATCAAAGTACCCCAGAGAAATCGGCCATACCCGCCTCGTCGAGTGCGCGCCATCTTCTTTCAAATAATCCAGCTCGATGATCTTGCCGCTGCGCAAGGCTTGTCGGAGCGCGCCCGAACTCACCGCCCCTTCATAAGTGTTGGCGCTGCCGGGTGGCGCATAGAGCGGCGCATCATAAAACTCATCGCGCAAATGAACCGGCAACACAGCGGCGATCTTGGCCACAATGTCTTTGGCCGCCATTTGCTGATCCGGGTCACCATGGGCTTCCACCCATCGCGCCCCAAGAATCAGTGTTTCCAACTCAAGGGAATTGAAAATCATCGGCGGCAAATCCAAGCCATCCTCCAGCACATAGCCAACGCCCGCTTCGCCACGAATTGGCACGCCGACAGATTCTAACGACACCATATCTCGATAAATCGTGCGCGGCGTCACCTCTAGCTCTGCGCCAATTCGCTGCGCGGAGACCGGCTGCCCATTGGCGCGGCGCAAAATCTGCACAATTTGTAGCAATCGATCGGCGCGACGCATTTTCGCTCTCCATCCTGACACAACGTTGTCAGTAGCGTGTCAGTATTTATATTGCCATTCAAGTCACTTTGAAAGGAACTTCGCGTGACCATCAAATTCTTCCAACCACCTGTCGCCCCCGGCACCCCGTGCCTCAGCCCTTTTTGCGCCAAGCTCGACATGATCTTGCAAATGTCAGGCGTTGATTTTGAACGCCATGTTGAAGGCGATCCGAGAAAAGGCCCAAAACAAAAGGTGCCTTTCATCAATGACAAAGGAAATCAAATTGGCGACAGCCATTTTATTGAGCAATATCTTCGCGACACCTATGGTTTTGACTCGATGGCGCATCTTCAGACCAGCGAACGCGCTATGGGCAACATGATCATCAGCGCTGTGGAAGAAAAGCTATACTGGGTCTTGGTCTATTCCCGCTGGAATAGTTCAGAAAATGCAACTGTCATGAAGTCAATCTTTTTTGGTCATATCCCCGATGAGGAAGTGCGCACTGAATTGAGCGCCAACGCAGAAACGATGATCAAGCAAAACCTATTTGGGCAGGGAATTGCGCGTCATAGCGACGATGAAGTGATGGAAATTGGCAGGCAAATGGTCAATGACCTCGCCATTTTGCTCGATGGTCGAGACTTCTTCTTGAGTGATCGGCCCACAACCATTGACGCGTGTGTGTTTGGCGCGCTGGCCAACTTTTGTTTTGGCCCGGTTAGCTCGCCAATGAACGCGCATATCCGTTCGAAACCAAACCTTGTGGCCTTTATGGATCGCGTTTCAAATCAGTTCTTTCCAGGGTCGGAACGACTTGCCGCATAAAGAGTTTGGGCGGTTCAACCGCCCAAATATCCAACCGAATGAGCTTATTTGACGTTAGACGACCTTCGTCATCTTTATGCTCGGCGGCTCACCATCGGGCACTGGTTCGGGGCCAGCCTCGAAAAACCCGATATGCTTGTAAAAATCAATTGCCGCTTGATTTTTCTCCAATACGGCAAGTTCCAAATGAACAGTACCTGGGAAAATTTCTGTCATCGCGTTCAGCAAGGTGCTGCCAATACCAACGCCTTGCGCCGCTTCCAATACATAAAGGTACGCAATGAGGACAGACCGATTGTCGCGTGGCAGCGCATAACAATGACCAACAATTTCCCCATCTACAATCGCCACAATGTTAGCGGCATTTTTGTCGGCAATGCGTTCTTTGAAATTGCGCTGTGCCAGCCACATATCGCAAATTTCTTGCAACTTGTCATCGGGCATCAAGCCCATATAGCTTTCGTGCCAAGAGCGGCGCATCATGACGCTTAAGGCAAGCGCATCAGCTTGACGTGCGTCGCGGATCGAAAACGCCGTTAGATCCGCGACCACGGGACTAAAGGCCCAATTTCGACTTCAGAATTTCGTTCACAGCCTGCGGATTGGCTTTGCCTTGTGAGGCTTTCATCACCTGGCCCACAAACCAACATCAATTTCGGGTTCTTCTGGGCTTTTTCGACCTGATCGGGGTTAGCGGCCACGATTTCATCAACCATTTTTTTCAATGGCGCCCGTATCAGTCACCTGCTTCATGCCACGTTCTTCAACGATTTTGGCTGGCTCGCCGCCTTCGGTCCAGACAATCTCAAACAGGTCTTTGGCGATCTTGCCTGAAATATCGCCCTTGGAAATCAGATCGACAATGCCGCCCAACTGCTCCGCGCTCACGGGGCTTGTAGAAATCTCAAGGCCCTCTTTGTTCAAGCGGCCAAACAATTCATTGATCACCCAGTTGGCGGCCAATTTGCCATCGCGACCATCTGCTACTTTTTCATAAAAGTCAGCAGAAGTGCGATCTGCCGCCAAGACGCTGGCGTCATACGGTGTGAGGCCCAATGACTCAACAAAGCGGTGACGCTTCTCATCGGGCAACTCAGGCAAGCCAGCCTTCAAGCCCTCAATAAAGGCATCGTCAAATTCCAGCGGCAACAGATCTGGTTCCGGGAAATAGCGATAATCCTGCGCATCTTCCTTGGAGCGCATGGAGCGTGTTTCGCCAGTTTTCGGGTCAAACAACCGGGTTTCCTGATCGATCTTGCCGCCATCTTCCAAAATATCAATTTGGCGACGGGCTTCATATTCAATCGCCTGACCGGCAAACCGGACCGAGTTCACGTTTTTGATCTCGCAGCGTGTGCCAAATTCACCGCCGGGTCGACGCACCGAAACATTGATATCCGCCCGCAGCGAACCCTGCTCCATATTGCCGTCACAGGTACCCAAATAGCGCATAATGGTACGCAGCTTGTTGATATAGGTTTTGGCTTCGTCGGACGAGCGCAGATCAGGCTTAGAGACGATCTCCATCAGCGCAACGCCGGCACGATTAAGATCGACAAAGCTCATGCTTGGATGCTGGTCGTGCATCAACTTGCCCGCATCTGTCTCCAAATGCAGCCGCTCAATACCGATTTCAACTTCCCCATTCTCCCCCATGTCGAGCAAGACCTTGCCTTCACCTACAATTGGGTCGAGATATTGAGAAATCTGATAACCGGGCGGCTGGTCAGGGTAAAAATAGTTTTTGCGGTCAAAAATCGAACGTTTGTTGATCTGCGCATTAAGGCCAAGACCTGTTCGCACAGCCTGACGCACACACTCATCATTGATCACTGGCAACATGCCCGGCATTGCGGCGTCCACAAAACTTACATTTTGGTTAGGTGGCTGGCCAAACTCGGTTGATGAGCCCGAAAACAGCTTGGATTCTGAGGTCACTTGCGCGTGCACTTCCAAGCCCAAAACCATCTCCCAGTCGCCCGTTGCGCCGCTGATAAATTTTTTCGGGTCGGGCGTGCGTGTATCAACAAGTGTCATAATTTCTTCTCTTCGCTTAGTGTCGCGATAGGATCTGTTCGCGCTGTCGCTTGTTCTTTTTGTGCTAGTCTTGGCTGCGGCGGGCGGCTATCACGCCCTTTTCAAAATTCACGTTCCAGTCAATCAAGGTCCGCCAAATCAGTTCGGCCTGATCTTCGTCCAAATTATTTTCCAAAGCGCGTTGCCGCACTTTTTCGATCACTGTTTCAATACGTTTCGGATCAAACGCTTCATGCGGATCGGTTTTGATGGCCGCCATGCGGGTCACATAAGCATGACGCTCCGCAAACAACGTGATTAGTTGTTGATCTACCCGATCAATTTCCGTGCGTACATCATCCTTGCTGTGGCATTCTTTAGGCGTCTTCATCAATTCGCTCAATCTGGTCCAATTCCGCATTTGTAATTAGACGCGCCAAACAAGGCGCGCCACCGATTTGGATTAAAGCAATTAGGTGCTATTGTCTATCGGTGTGGACGGGTTTTCGGTTCATTTTTGCCAGTATAACGCCAAAGGCTGCGCTGCCCGATTGTTGTCGAAATGCCACGCCCCCATTCCAATCGACGGACAGCCAATCAACACACCTTGCTCTGGCTGAAAAAAAATGAACCTATTGTTCCATTCGATCCAATTTTGGAGTTTTAATGCAACAACTGTCGGAAACCCGCTAAGGACCTGCCAAAAAGCGCAGGTCTAAAACGAATTTAAAGCACCCATGCGACCGGGCTGGAGGCTTTTCGGGTAGTTGCGCCTCAAATCTGAGGCTTTGACCGACAGAAGAATAATGGACATTTCAAGAGACGAACAGCGCGTGCTGCATCACTTGGCGCAAGGCGGCCAGTTGCGCGTGAAGAAGAACAAAAAAAAGAAAATCACCACTGTAGAATGCTTCACCCGTGCAGGGTGGCGATTTGAAGTGGTCGAGATCCCGCTGTTTCAAAAGATGAAACGGCGCAAATGCATCGCATCATCAAAAGGACAGCCCTACACGATCACACGGCGCGGGCTGGAGCTGGTGCGCAGCCAACTCAACAACCGATAATATATGTGGGGCGGTCATCGACCGCCCCACGCAGCTCCATAGCGGCGCTAAGCCCCATCCTTAGGTGGATGGGCGCCGCAAGGCCGACTCGTTAACAAGCTCAAATGGCTCGGCACTAAATATGGCGTCCAGACCCACGCCCAATGCCGCCGACAGTTTCAGCGCCAACTCGATGGTCGGGTTAAATTGCTGCCGCTCGATATAACCAATGGTTTGTGGGTGTACATTGATCATTTCAGCCAGCTGCTGGCGCGATAAACCGCGCTCGACGCGCAACATTTTCACGCGATTATAGAAGCCAACCTGCTTGCCGCTCATGCGTCATCCTCTGGATAGTCATCCACCCGCGCGCCGAGCGTCCAGCTCAAGACAATATGCGGTGCTGTGGCCACCACTGTCCACATAGGCAGCGCAAAGGCGATATATATCGAAAATGCAAGATCCAACGGGCTGATCGTAAGGAAAATAACAGGCGCCAAAAACAAGGCGATCGCCATAAGCAACATCGACAACCCATGCGCCTGGCTTTCGCCTCAAGATATATCTGCTCCATTCGCTCATCGAAATGTTTGAAAATGGCGCGACCAACTTGAATGGCCATCGCGACTTCTGCCAGCCACGCAAAAAACACCGCGACCGCCAACAATGCAAAATATCCCAGTATCGACAATCCTTGGTCGGACGCGTGGACTAGCAGGCCGGAAACAACGCCGATTCCCATGGCCCCCATTATGAATGCGATGGCCGTTAAACGCCGCGCGACCGGGTTCTGTAACCCCAATGCAAGCTGCGAGTCAGCCATGCGCTCAATAAAACCGACATAGCCAATCCTCCGCAAAAACCTGAAATCGTGAGAATTCTTCTCACGGTTGGGATATTCATAATTCATCACAAATCCGATCGCGTCTCAAATAAACAATATGTAGCATATACACTACAAACATATTATTACAAGATACGAAAAGAGATTTGTTTCATCCCGGCACCACATGAATGCCGAATTTGGAAATGATGGCCGCCAATTGGCTATCTGACACTTTCATGTTCCTGATGCCAGAAAGCGCAGTAATTTCGATCGACTCCAGATTGGCGCCTTGAAGGTTTGCGTTTTCAAAATTGGTGCGATCATGCAGCACATTGGACAGATCACTTTCGCCTAAATCGGCGTTATAAAAGCTGCTGTTCGACAGATCGGCACCCATCAAACGCGAGCGCACAATCTTGCAGTCATCAAAATTCAGCTCACACATTTTGGCGTAATCGAGCTGGCAATCCTCAAACCGCACATCGCGCAACATTTTATTGTTGCCCACCTCACGCCCCAATATCGCGCGCCGCAGATCAACACCCATCATTTTGCAATCCGCAAACCGCACTTCATATAGCTTCGTACCCATGAACTGGGCATTGGACAAGTTGCATTGTTCGAATTGAACATCACGCATTTCCACCCGCTCAAAGCAAATGCCTTTGTGGGAATCACGGTTGAAAAACCGGCAATTTTCAAAGCTTACATTGTCGAACCGCGCAGATCGGACAGTCGCCTTCGATAGATCGCAATTGATAAAGCTGGCATCAACAAATTCGGCCTCGCTCACATCGGCGTCTTCAAACACGCAATCCTCAAATTTGGCGCCCGTAAAGTCTTCGTCGACCAAATTCAGATCAAAAAGAAGGCACGCCTCAATCGGCGTGCCTTGCTCAACTCGATCCAAAAGCTCGGCTTTGGATATTTGTTCGCGTGCCAAACTTACCACCACTGCTTAGGGGTAAAATCCTCGCCATGGGATTTCTCAATCACACGACCAGCAGCGAACAATGTTTCTTCATCAAATGGCTTACCAATCAACTGCAAGCCCAAGGGCAATCCCTGCCCGTCTTTACCGGCAGGCACCGCAATGCCGGGCAAACCCGCCATGTTCACGGTGACGGTAAAGATGTCGTTCAGATACATTTTGATCGGATCTTTGGCCATTTCCTGATCTGCCACCCCGAACGCAGCGGACGGCGTCGCAGGCGTCAAAATCGCATCCACGCCATCATTAAAGACATCTTCAAAGTCTTTCTTGATCAGCGTGCGAACCTTTTGAGCGCGCAAATAATAGGCGTCATAATAACCAGCGGAAAGCGCGTATGTGCCGATCATCACCCGGCGCTGAACCTCGCGACCAAACCCTGCCGCGCGTGTCGATTCATACATGTCGGTAATGTCTTTGCCGGCAACACGCAGGCCATATTTAACGCCATCATACCGCGCCAAGTTGGATGATGCCTCGGCAGGCGCCACAATATAATAAGCGGGCAACGCATATTTGGTGTGCGGCAATGAAATGTCTTTGATCGTCGCGCCTTCGGCCTTTAGCCACTCAAGACCCTGCTGCCACAATTTTTCAATTTCAGCAGGCATGCCCTCAACGCGATATTCTTTCGGCACGCCAATGGTCAGGCCCTTGACGCCGCGCTCAACCGCAGCCGCGAAATCGGGTACCGCCAAATCAACGGAAGTGCTGTCTTTAGGGTCAAATCCAGCCATAGAGGTCATCAAATGCGCACTATCTTCGACCGTGCGCGCAATCGGTCCAGCCTGGTCTAAAGATGACGCAAAGGCCACAACGCCCCAACGCGAACAACGGCCATAAGTTGGCTTAATGCCCACTGTCCCAGTAAAGGCCGCCGGCTGGCGAATTGAACCACCAGTGTCTGTTGCGGTCGCGCCAGCACAAAGCCAACCCGCAACAGCGCTCGCTGAACCACCTGAAGACCCACCAGGCACCAGATCTTTATTGTCACCCTCAGCGCGCCAAGGGTTCACCACCGGTCCGTAAAATGATGTCTCGTTAGACGACCCCATCGCAAACTCATCCATATTGAGCTTGCCCAACATCACAGCACCATCGTCCCAAAGATTTTGTGTCACGGTGCTTTCGTATTCGGGCTTAAACCCATCAAGAATATGGCTGGCCGCTTGGCTATGCACACCTTTGGTGCAGAACAAATCTTTAACGCCAAGGGGCACGCCTTCCAGCGCGCCGCCCTCGCCTTTGGCCAACCGCGCGTCGCTTTGCGCCGCCATATCCAGCGCTTGATCTGCCGTCACAGCGACAAACGCATTCAACGCTGTCGCTTTTTCAATCGCATAGAGATAGGACGCCGTAACCTCTTTTGAGGTGAAATCTTTGTTTTTTTTAGCCCCTTGGCCGTGTCAGCCAGGCTCAATTTTGTCAGTTCAGTCGTCATGAATTTATTCCACTCGCAGCGCTATGATCTGCAATTTTGGGGATAAGAAGAAATCGAATATGCTGAGCAGCCTATTCGACTACCTTGGGCACCATAAAGAAATCATCTTCGGCCAACGGCGCGTTGGCGACGATTTTTTCCGGATACTCACCGTCTGTTACCTTGTCTTCACGGCGACGCAATGTCATCGGCGCAACCGACGTCATCGGTTCAACGCCGTCAACATTCGCCTCAGAAAGCTGGTCCACAAAACCCAGAATAACATTGAGCTCTTCTTGCAGCTTTTCAACGTCGTTTTCTTCAATCTTAATGCGGGCGAGACGACCAATCCGTCTCACGGTATCGGCATCAACCGACATGGCATTCTCCTGAAATAGAAATTAGATCGTTCGCTTTTAGCAATGCGCCGCGGTTCTCGCAACCAAAGATCAGCAAAAATCACATCTTGATCAAAAAACCGAGCAAAGCAAAGGCCACACAGCATGTCGCCATGTGGCCCAAAGTTTATAGTGTTGTAAAAAAATCCTATCTTATTGTTCAACACGAACGGCAAATGTGGCTGTACCCACAATGTTGCTTGGTCATCACGAACCGGCACACTCACTTGGCTTTGCACCACCTGCGTTGATTCATCCAGTTCGACATCACCAAGATCTACACCGCCGCTGTTAAACGGAATTTTCCACTTGTCCTCATCGCCTTGCCAATAATCAGAAGTAACAGCGCTTTGGCCCACATTCAGGCCTTTGGCATCCACAACAAAGATCTCGGTCAAGACTCCACCACTATTTTCTTGCACCGACTTGAGGTAATTGGAAAGTGGGCGACCCATTAGCTCATCAATGAGCGGCTTTTGGTCTGCATCAACTTGCGCGCGCCACTGGCTATCGAGCTCATCAATTTTTGCCTGATCATAGCTTGATGTCACTTCATTCTGCTGGACCACGGACGACCAAACAGCCTCGCTGTTTACCACCTGGGTAACAGGACCCGCGACAATTTCATTCAAAAGGTTTTCATAGTCGTTCGCCATTGCGCTTTGCGCAAAACCCAAAGCAAAAACACTCGTAGCCATTACCAATACGCGCATCATAGTTCTCCTCATTTATGACAGGAAAAGCATGTGCTATTGCCAGTTAACAAAAGGCGCGAATGTAACTTTTTTTAGTTACAAAACTGCGGACAGGGTTAGCAAAAGATTACAACCTAGACTAGTAATTTAGGCGCAAAACCTCACTGTGCTGACATTGTCCCCACTATATGCCGACGCAATTTCTCATAATTCGACGGCGTATCCTGGCTCCAATATTTGCGCAGGTGTGCCCCCAACTGCACAAACGAACCGCTCAAACACTTCTTCATCTGGAGCGGGAATGGCGAGCAAATAATGACGTGGTTGTATGCTGACCGACTTTTTCAGCTTCACTTCTTTAAAACTCTTAATCAACTCGTCTTTCTCGTTGGCAGCAATGACAACGATGGCTCCGGCCACCCACTCAGCGGGCAAAATGCCACTTTCCAGACCATCGATGACAACAATTAAGCGCTCTGTCGCCGCGCGATCAATCAGCAGAAAATTATCACCTTGCAAGTAGAGGTCGTTTGCCGTTTCTTGCCGATCAATCATACGCTTGGGTGGCGCAGCAGGAATTTGTCCCGAGAAACGCACGAATGGGCCTGCTGGCTCCCCATCAAAGGCAATCCGTTTCGCTTCCGCGGCTTTTCCGATCTCCACATGTTCAAAATTTTGTTTGGTTTTAGCGATTAAAAGATGCTCTAAGCCAACTTCGAGACGCAAAACTTTTTCACCAAGCCATGTTAAACGCATATATCAAATTCCTTTGAGTATATGAAAATGCTAATACAGATTTGAGCACGGTGCAATCAAACTTATGAGAGAAAAACATGCCAGTTGATAATCCGGCCGACCTGCCCAGAAAAGGCCGTTTGATGGGATTGGATTTGGGAACAAAAACCATCGGCGTGGCCATCTCAGACGGTTTGCAATATACAGCAACACCGCATTCAACGGTGAAGCGGAAAAAGTTTACTCATGATGCTGAACAGCTTTTGGCAATCATAACTGACAATGACGTGGTGGGCATTGTGATTGGCTTGCCGTTGAACATGGACGGTTCCGAGGGCCCGCGCGTGCAATCCACCCGCGCTTTCCAGCGCAACTTTGCCCAAAAGACCGAACTGGGCATGGCCTTTTGGGATGAACGCCTATCAACCAGCGCCGTCACCCGCACCATGATTGAGGCTGACATTTCCCGCGCCAAACAGGCCGCAGTCGTCGATAAGCTCGCCGCCAGCTACATTTTGCAAGGATATTTGGACAGCAAGCGCCCACAGTTTTTTTTAAGGATATGGAGCCAGCTCACTTGTTCTGACCGCCGCATTGGGTTATGCCCGATAAACCGATTTGGAATGGCAGGCATATGACTACCAACTCGCGCACGAATTCTGACACTGCGTCCGGCACCAACGTGCCCACTCAACACCATTTTTCTCAAAAACATCTTTTAGGCATTTCGCATCTCAATCCGGTGGAAATCACCGAATTGCTGGATCGGGCCGAAGCGATGGTAGATATCTCCCGGCAACCGAAAAAGGCCAAGCACAGCCTTAAGGGACGCACGCAGATTAATCTGTTCTTTGAAAATTCCACCCGCACCCAGTCCAGCTTTGAAATTGCGGGCAAGCGTCTGGGCGCAGATGTGCTCAATATGGCGGTGCAAACCTCTTCGGTGAAAAAGGGCGAGACTCTAATCGACACGGCAGCAACGCTCAATGCGATGCAGCCGGATGTGATTGTCGTACGACACGCGGCGTCCGGCGCTGTGGAGCTGTTGTCGCAAAAAGTGGCCTGCTCTGTCATCAATGCAGGCGACGGCACCCACGAGCATCCGACACAGGCCCTGCTCGACGCATTAACCATCCGCCGCAACAAAGGGCGCTTGAACGGCCTGACCGTGGCCATCTGCGGCGACATCGCCAATTCTCGGGTGGCGCGCTCCAATCTCTTACTCTTAGGCGCCATGAACGCCCGCACACGCGTTGTCGGGCCAAAGAACATGCTGCCACCGGCGTCGAGCACATGGCCGCCGAAGTGTTCACGGATATGGAGCAAGGTCTGAAAGGTGCTGATGTCGTGATGATGCTGCGGCTGCAACATGAACGTGCCTCCGGCAAGATGATCCCCTCTGTACGTGAGTTCTACCATTTTTATGGCCTTGATGAGCGCAAATTGGCCTTCGCCAAGGATGATGCCATCGTGATGCACCCCGGCCCCATGAACCGTGGTGTCGAAATTGCGCCGAACATTGCTGATGGACCCCGTTCCGTGATCACGGAGCAAGTGGAGATGGGTGTGGCCGTGCGGATGGCCGTGTTAGAGGCCTTACTGACCAATGAGGAGGCTGGCTGATGAAAAACGAATTGATCATCAACAATGCCCGCTTGGTTGATCCCGCCTCCGGTAAAGATGAAACCGGTTCCATCTGGATTAAAAACGGCAAAATCAAAGAAGTACATTGGGGCAACACACCAGACGCCCCCGAAGGCGTAGCGACACGCGACGCCCGCGGCAATGTGATTTCCCCTGGCCTGATCGATACCCGCGTTTTTGCCGGCGAACCGGGCCGCGAATATCGTGAGACCCTGGAAAGTGTGTCCAATGCCGCCGCAGCAGGTGGTGTCACCAGTTTTTTGCTGATGCCGGACACCACCCCTGTGATCGACGATGGCGCATTGGTTGATTTTATTGTCCGTCGAGCAGAAGCCACCTCTTGCGTAAAAGTTCTGCCTTCGGCTGCCATTTCAAAAGGGCTAAAAGGGCAAGACCTAAGTGAATTTGGTCTGCTCAAAGCTGCGGGCGCGCGTGCGTTCACAGATGGCAATAGCTCGATCCAAAGCACAGCCATGCTGAAAAATGCTTTCACCTACGCCCAGAATTTCGACATGCCGATTATCCATCAAGTCGGTGATCGCGAACTGATCGGCAGTGGTGTCATGAATTCGGGCATTCTGGCCACAGGCCTTGGGCTAAAGGGCATCCCCCATGAAGCAGAGACCATCCCGTTGGCGCGAGATCTGCAATTGGCTGAAATGACGGGCGTGCGCTACCACACGGCGCAGATTTCTTGTGGCAAGGCCGCTGATATGATGGCCTATGCCAAGCAAAGCAACCAAAACATCAGCGCGGGCATTTCCATCAATCATTTGTGCTTGAATGAAAATGACATTGGCTCCTACAGGACCTATTTCAAGCTCAGCCCGCCCTTGCGGTCTGAAGATGAGCGGCAAAAGATGGTTGAAGGGCTGCGCAATGGCACAATCGACATTTTGCACTCAGCGCACGATCCTCAGGATACTGAAGGCAAGCGCCGCCCGTTCGCCGAAGCGACAGATGGCGCAATCGGCCTTGAAACCTTACTGGGCGCGGCGCTGCGCTTGGTGCATGATGAGCAAATCAGCCTTTTGGGGCTACTGAAAACATTGACCATCAACCCCGCTAAGCTGTTGGGCCTCGAAACGGGTCGTCTGACCAAAGGCGCAGCGGCAGACTTAATTGAGATTGACCTCAACTACCCTTGGGTGGTGGCGGAAACCGACCTCAAATCGCGCTCACAAAACACTGCCTTTGAACATGCCCGCCTATTCGGTAAGGTGACCACAACTTGGGTGAACGGCAATATTGTTTTCGAACAAGACGGCACCACAGCGCAATAAGCGATTGGCCGGTAAGGATTAATGGGGACTTTCATGGACTATACGAACTTGATCATTGCAATCGTCGGCGGCTATTTGCTCGGCGCGATCCCCTTTGGCTTGGTGCTGACCAAGATCGCGGGCTTGGGTGACATCCGCAATATTGGGTCTGGCAATATTGGCGCCACCAACGTGCTGCGCACGGGCCGGAAAGACCTAGCATTGCTGACCTTGATTGGCGATGCAGGCAAAGGCGGCCTCGCGGTGCTGCTGGCGCGCTACGCATTTGGCGATCAAGCTGCCCTTTTGGCTGGTGTTGCCGCTTTTGCGGGTCACGTCTGGCCAATCTGGCTGGGCTTTAAAGGCGGCAAAGGCGTTGCGACCTATATCGGCACGCTTTTGGCCCTCAATTGGGTCGTTTGCCTCCTGTTCTGCGCCACGTGGCTGATTGTTGCCGTGCTGCGCCGCTATTCATCCCTCGCCGCGCTCAGCGCCGCTGCGGCAGCGCCGGTTTTTGCCTATATCTGGTCCGGCGTTGCGTTAAGCGCCGCATGTGCCATACTCTCGCTTATTCTATATTACCGACACAAAGAAAATATTTTAAGATTACTCGATGGCACAGAAACCAAAATCGGCGGCAAAAAAAGCCGCAACTGGCGAGGCGTCCTAAGCAATTTAGCTGGTGTCGCTGATGGACGGCACCACCCAAACGCCCGCTGTGAGCGAGCAAACCCTTTTTGATTGGCTGCGCCTGATCCGCTCTGACAATGTGGGCCCAGCCATGTTCAAACGGTTGATCAATCGGTTTGGCTCGGCTGAAAACGCCATAAACGCGCTGCCGGACTTGATCAAAGGATCAACCGCCAAACGCGCAATCCGACTGGCATCTCCCGACAAGGTGTCCCGAGAGATTGAGCAAACCCAAAATTTCAGCGCTCAATTCGTCACGCTTATTGACCCAGACTATCCTGAAACGCTCAAACATATCAGCGATGCCCCACCGGTTTTGACTGTTCTGGGCAACAAGGAATTGCTCAATACCAAAACAGTTGCTGTTGTTGGCGCACGCAATGCCAGCGCGGCCGGCACCAGCATCACCCAGCAAATCGCCCAACAATTGGGCAACGCCGGATATGTGATCGCTTCGGGCTTGGCCAAAGGCATTGATGCCGCCGCACATGCAGCAGCACTCAAGACGGGCACAATCGCCGTTTTCGCTGGCGGCATTGATCATATCTATCCCGAAAGCAATATCGAGCTTGCCCGAAATATCCTGCGCCATAAAGGGATATTGATGACTGAGCGCGCCTTTGGCAGCGTACCCCGGGCGCAAGATTTCCCCCGCCGCAACCGCATTGTCTCGGGCCTATCTCAGGGCGTGGTGGTGATTGAAGCCGCCATCCGTTCCGGTTCGCTCATAACCGCCCGTATGGCACTGGAGCAAGATCGCGACGTCATGGCCCTACCCGGGTTTCCGCTCGATCCCCGCGCAGAAGGCGGTAATAAACTGATCCGCGACGGGGCAACGCTGGTGCGCCATGCGGACGATATATTGCAAGAATTGGAACAAAGCCGCCCGCCCGCGCAGCAAGGCTTCTTGCAAGAGGATGAGTTCGACACTATCTACACCTCAACACAACACACGCCCGATGCAACCGAACAGGTGCTCAGTGCGTTAAGCCCCACACCAACACCGATAGATGATATTGTGCGCCACACCAACTTGCCTGTGGCCATCGTATCGACAGTGTTGTTGGATTTGGAAATAGCCGGTCGGCTTGAACGATCGTCGGGTCAACTGGTCGCGCTGCGGCCTTAAAAACTGATCCAAAACCGGGGCAAATCCGAATAAGCAAGGGGGCACTTTGCCGTTTGGTCATTGACAATTGGACCAAAGCAAGACCATGTTGCCGCCGATTTGACGTTAGGACCTAAGGACCGATTGAATGAAGCTGGTTATTGTCGAAAGCCCTGCAAAAGCGAAGACCATCAATAAATATTTGGGCAAAGACTATGAAGTTTTGGCTTCATTCGGCCACGTGCGCGACCTGCCATCTAAAGATGGATCTGTGGACCCTGACGACGATTTTGCCATGAAATGGGAAATCGACAGCGACTCGAAAAAACGCCTAACCGAAATCACCAAGGCCACCAAGGCCGCCGATGAACTGATTCTCGCGACTGACCCCGACCGCGAAGGCGAAGCCATTTCGTGGCACGTTTTGGAAGTGCTGAAACAGAAAAAAAGCACTGAAAGACAAAAAAAAGTCAGCCGCGTCGTATTCAACGCCATCACCAAAAAGGCGATCTTGGAGGCGATGGAAAAGCCGCGCGAACTCGACACGCCGCTGGTCGACGCTTATTTGGCCCGTCGCGCATTGGATTATTTGGTGGGCTTTACATTGTCGCCCGTGCTGTGGCGCAAACTGCCGGGCTCGCGCTCAGCGGGCCGCGTTCAATCTGTGGCGCTGCGCCTTGTTTGTGAGCGTGAAGAAGAGATTGAAAAGTTCAAGCCACAGGAATATTGGAGCGTCACCAGCACGCTCAATCAGGGCGGCAAAGATTTTGATACCCGTCTTTACGCCCTCAACGGCAAAAGACCGATAAGCTCGAGATCTCGACCGAAGAGCAAGCTGCTTCGCTGAAAAGCGCCATCCAAGCTGGCAATTTGCAGATCAAGTCGGTTGAGAAAAAGCCAACCAAGCGCAATCCATATGCGCCGTTCACCACATCAACCATGCAACAGGATGCGTCCAGCCGATTGGGCTTTTCCCCCTCGCGCACCATGCAAGTGGCGCAGCGGCTCTATGAAGCTGGCTTGATCACCTATATGCGGACCGACGGGGTGCAAATCGCTCCAGAAGCGATCAACGCCACCCGTGGCCAGATCGAAAAAGAGTTTGGCGCCAATTATTTGCCCGAAAAGCCGCGGATTTATCAATCCAAAGCCAAAAACGCGCAAGAGGCCCACGAAGCGATCAGGCCAACCGATTTGTCGCGCAATCCCAAAGACACAAAGAGTCTGGAAAGCGATCAAGCGCGCCTATATGAACTGGTGTGGAAGCGCACCATGGCCAGCCAAATGCGCGCCGCTGAAATTGAACGCACAACCGCCGACATCGATGTGCTTGGTGGCAGCGATCAGATTACGTTGCGTGCGGTTGGCTCTGTGACGACCTTCCCCGGCTTTATGTCGCTTTACGGTGTGTCCACCACCGAAAAGGACGATGAAAACAGCCGCGAATTGCCGCCATTGGCCGAAGGTGACAACCCGGCGCTGAAGAAATGCGAAATTGAACAGCATTTCACTCAACCGCCCGCGCGGTTCAGCGAAGCCAGCTTGATCAAAAAGATGGAAGAATTGGGCATTGGTCGCCCATCAACGTACGCCGCGACCCTAGGCGTGCTGCAGGCGCGTGATTATGTCCGGCTAGAAAAGCGCACCTTGATTCCGGAAGACCGGGGCCGTTTGGTGACCGCCTTCTTGCAAAGTTTTTTCGAGCGCTATGTCGAATATAGCTTTACCGCGAACCTGGAAGAGCAACTCGACCGCATCTCAGCTGGCGAAATCGACTATAAAAAAGTGTTGGTCGAATTCTGGCGCGACTTCTCTGAACATGTCACCGAGATTAAAGATCTGCGTGTGTCTGAGGTGTTGGACGCATTGAACGCGCTGCTCGGCGATCATATCTTCCCGCCGAAGGAAGATGGCAGCGATCCGCGCAAATGCCCAGACTGTGAGACAGGCCAATTGTCACTCAAGGTGGGCCGCTACGGCGCCTTTATCGGCTGCGCGAACTACCCTGAGTGTAAGCACACCCGCCAGTTGGGCGAGAGCGCCACAGGCGAAGCCGGGCAAGCTGATGGCACTGGTGTTGTTGGCGAGCACCCTGAATATGGCGTCGACATTGAATTGAAAAAGGGCCGGTTCGGCCCCTATCTCGAGATGGAAGTGGACGGCGAGAAAAAGCGTTCTAGCTTGCCAAAGGGCTGGACACCAGACAGCATCGACCTTGAAAAAGCCGTAAAATTGATTTCACTTCCCCGCGACGTTGGCGAGCACCCCGAAACGGGCAAAATGATCACCGCCGGGCTTGGCCGCTACGGTCCATTCGTGTTGCACGATGCACCTACGCCAATTTATCGGACATTGAAGAAGTGTTCAGTGTTGGCCTCAACCGTGCCGTATCCGTGCTGGCTGAAAAAGTTGCCAAAGGCGGACGCCGCGGCGCAGCGCAAACACTAAAAGAATTGGGAGACCACCCAGATGGTGGCCCCATAACCGTAAAAGATGGCCGCTATGGCCCTTATGTCAACCATGCGAAAATCAATGCCACCCTCCCCAAGGACACTGATCCACAGTCGGTCACCTTGGAACAGGCGCTAGAGCTGATTGCAGCCAAAGCCGCCAAAGGGCCCGCCAAGAAAAAGGCGCCGGCAAAGAAACGCAAAGCCCCCGCAAAAAAAGAAGGCTCCAGCCAAGAAGAAGGCGGCGGCGAAGTCATAAGAAATATTTGAAGGATTAAAATGGCAGGAAAAGATAAAACGTCACGCCTGAAACAATCACCCGAGGCGCGGCAAAAACCCAATTTCCGCGCCAAACAAAACCGCGATGGCACCATGCCAACGCGCGAAGAGATCGTGGACTATATCGTTCGCTTTCCAAACCACGCCAGCAAGCGCGATTTGGCAAAAGCGTTCGGTATCCGCGGTGATGACCGCATCATCTTCAAAGCGCTCTTAAAAGAGATGGAAGATGATGGCTTGCTCACCCGTGACAAGAAAAAATATCACCCCGTAGCAGAACTGCCCTCGGTCACCGTGATCGAAATTCCGCTTGATGCGGATAGCGACCACATGATTGGCTATCCCGCCAAATGGGACGGCGATCAAGAAAACCGGCCCAGAGTGCTGATTTCAAAGGGCAAGAACGACCGCGCCGTGCCTGCCCCGGGCGACCGTGTTTTGGCGCGCATTGACCGGGACGAAAACAAAGATCCTATCTATACCGCCCGCCCCATGAAGGTGTTGGATAAGCCCAAAAAGGCGCTAATCGGCATTGTTCGGAAAACAGACAAAGGCGCCCGCCTGATCCCTGTGGACCGCAAGGGCAAGGAAATGCAAATTCATCAAGGCGATATGGCGACGCCAAAGAAGGCGACTTGGTTGAAGTCGAGCAATATGTATCCGGACGCATGATGGTGCCCCGCGCCCGCGTCATGCACATCATCGGCAACCCAAAAAGCGAAAAGGCCATCAGCCTGATCGCCCTGCACAACCAGGATATTCCCTATCGGTTTCCAAATTCGGTAATCGAAGAGGCCGAAGCGCAAAAAGCGGCGGGCCTTGAGGGACGCGAAGACTGGCGCCACATTCCCATTGTTACCATTGACCCAGCCGACGCCAAAGACCATGACGACGCGGTTTATGCCGAGTTGGACGATGATCCCGACAATGACGGCGGCTATCTGATCTATATCGCCATCGCGGACGTGGCCAATTATGTTTGCCCTGAATCGGCTATGGACAAAGAAGCGCTCATTCGCGGCAACTCGGTCTATTTCCCCGACCAGGTGGTGCCGATGCTGCCCGAGCGGATTTCAAACAATCTGTGCTCGTTAGTGGAAGGCGAAAACCGCGCGGCCATGGGCCTGATCATCAAGATCGACAAGGATGGCAATAAACTCGACCATCATTTCCATCGCGTTCTGATGCGCTCCGCCGCAAAGCTGAGCTATCAGCAAGCGCAGACCGCCATTGATGGTCACCCAGACGACAAAACAGAACCTTTGCTGGAGCCAATCCTCAAGCCCTTGTTCGCGGCCTATGCCGCGCTTGAAAAAGCACAAAAGCAACGCTCGCCATTGGCATTGGATTTGCCCGAGCGCCGCATCCGCTTGAACGCAGAAGGCTTGGTTGAAGATGTGTTCGTGCCCGAACGGCTTACGGCCCACCGCTTGATCGAAGAAATGATGATTCAAGCCAACGTGGCCGCGGCGGAAACGCTGGAGGCGAAGAAATCGCCCCTGCTCTATCGCGTGCACGATGCGCCTCACAGCAAAAACTGATCGGGCTGAAAGAATCGCTGGCCAGCTTGGACATCAATCTTTCCATTGGCGAAAACGTCAAGCCGATGCATTTCAACAAGGTGCTGGCGCAAGCTGCCAACACCGACAACCCGCATATGGTCAACGAGCTGGTGCTGCGCTCACAGGCGCAAGCGGAATATACCAACGAGAATTACGGCCACTTTGGCTCAATTTGCGCCGCTATGCGCACTTCACCTCCCCGATTCGCCGCTATGCGGATTTGATCGTGCACCGGGCATTGATCACGGCGCTCAATCTGGGCGATGACGGCCTTAAACCAGGCATGGAAAGCAAGCTGGCCGGGATTGGTGAGCAAATCTCCATGACCGAACGCCGCGCCATGATGGCGGAGCGTGAGACCAGCGATCGTTTGCTTGCGTACTTCCTCGCAGATCAGATCGGCGCCCGTTTCAACGGCCGCATAGCAGGTGTGATTGGGGCGGGACTATTTGTCCGATTGGATAAAACCGGCGCAGATGGTTTTATACCAGCTTCAACGCTTGGTACCGACTATTTCGTTCATGATGAGTCGCAACAAGCACTGATAGGGGAACGCACAGGAGAACGCTTCCGCATTGGTGATCAGGTTGAGGTGCGGCTTATGGAAGCCGTGCCCCTTGCAGGGTCTTTGCGCTTTGAAATGCTTTCAAAGGGCGAAATGACCAAACCGATTGGTCGCGGGCGTCCCAAACGTTCCTTTGGCAAAAAATCCAAAGGTTTTGCCCGCAAGCGCGGCAATCGGAGTGCAAAATGAGTTTAGAGATGACCACCGGCGCCAAGCCAAAACGATCGATTTGGTCAGCCATGAAAAATGGCATGTCCTGCAAATGCCCAAAATGCGGCGAAGGCAAATTGTTTCGCGCCTATTTGAAGGTGAACGACGCCTGCCCAAAATGTGGTGAGGAATTGTATCACCACCGGGCGGATGACGCGCCGCCATATATCACAATGGCCATAGTCGGCCACATCATCGTCGGCGCCATTTTGCACATCGACATGGCGTATGAGTGGGAACCCATGATGTATCTGTACATCTTTGTGCCTATGGCCATACTCTCCTCACTCGCGATGCTGCCCTCCATCAAAGGTGCTGTCGTTGCCATCCAATGGGCCACCTATTTGCATGGCTTCGATCCCGAGCATACCGACGAATTTGATGGGCGCTAGCCACCGCCCAAAGAACACCTTGAATCAGTAGCCCCAGCGCCGAAAAGACAGCACTGGGGCTATTTCTTTTTCAAATGACGTGCCTGGACGCGGAAGCCATGCAACGATACATCTGAGCATGCATTAGTTTGGACAATAGTGATGACGCAGGACCAACCTCAATTTCGCCAACCAACCGAGGCGGATGCCGACCAGATCACACGAATCCATCGACAGGGCCTCGAGACAGGTCATGCCTCGTTCCGCGAGGCCCCGCTAGGCTGGCGAGAGTTTCAGGCTGCGTATATGGTCGATAAGGGCGCTGCGCGTGTCGTAGCCCATGGCAAAAGGCTGCTGGGTTGGGCAACTGTGTCACAGACGTCAACGCGCTCGGTCTATGCAGGTGTTGGAGAAATATCCATTTATCTCGATCGAGCCATCCAGGGCCAAGGGATCGGGAAACTTTTGATGCTCGATATCATTGAAAGCGCCGAATCTCTTGGATATTGGACCATTTTCGGGCACATTTTTCCCGAAAACACGTCCAGCGTGGCCCTGCACACCAAGATGGGGTTTGAAATTGTTGGCCGCAGACGCGCTATTGGCAAAATGACCTACGGTCCCTTGGCTGGCAAATGGCGCGATCTGATGCTGATGGAGCGGCGCAGCGCGCGCGTTGGCCAAGACTAGGCGCTGACAGACAATTATTTATGCTTTGAACTTGACATTTGATAGAAAATGCATAGTTTGCGGCCAACGGAATGATGACAGATCGCCGCGCACCAGTGCGTGGCCTTTTATTTGGGAATGTAGCATGGCCAAGTCCAACACTGTAAAAATCAAGCTGGTTTCAACAGCTGACACGGGTTACTTTTACGTGACCAAAAAAAATTCACGCACAATGACCGAGAAATTGACTTTGAAAAAGTACGATCCGGTTGCGCGTAAGCACGTTGATTTCAAGGAATCAAAAATCAAGTAATTTGATTTGAAATGCTAGAATAAAAAAAACCCGCCTCACGAGGCGGGTTTTTTTGTTGGGCGATCCAGCTCGGCCAGAAGAGGCCACTCTTAAACCGAGCCGGAACTGCCCCCTCGCAGGATCTCAGGAAGTTGCGGCGGACCTGAGCATTGTTCTGCGAGGCAAACCATTCAATGAAGAATGGTGCCCTTTGCAAATACGATGCTCAACCGCGTTTTCCAAGACAATTTTACAAAAATGGAATATAAAGGATGGATTAACTTAAAGACTTAACCTTAACGTGCCATATTAAGGTTAAGTCTTTGGGATAACGCATAAAAATTAAATCAAATGCGTTCTAAATTCTGCCCTAAGCGGCATCGTAAACTGTGCGATTTCGGCCTTCACGCTTGGCACGATAAAGGGAAATGTCGGCCCGCTTCATCATACTCTCGGGCGTATCATGGTCGTTTTCATGTATAGCGAGACCAATGCTCACTGTGATCGTGAGTGGGGCCACCAATTCGGTTTCAAATAACTCTTCGCCAATTGCGCGGCGCACACGTTCAGCCACCATTTCGGCATGATGCAAGTCCGTATCGGGCATCATCACCACAAATTCCTCGCCGCCATAGCGAGATGCCAGATCAACGCCGCGAATGCTGCGTTGAAGTCTAAGCGCAAATTCTTTCAGCACCGCATCACCCACGGCATGGCCATGGGTATCATTTACTGCTTTGAAATAATCGATATCCAACATCATCAATGACAATTGACGCTCATGTTCTTTTGACTTCTCAAGCTGCACCGCCAAATGTCGGTCGAAATACCGTCGGTTGTATAAGCCAGTCAGCTCATCAATAACGGCCATTGCTACCGTTGAAGAAAGGTTCTTGCGCAGTTCAGAAGAATAACGATGGCGTCGAATTTGTGTCCGCACACGCGCAGCCAGCTCATTGCGCTCAACAGGGCGCAAGATAAAATCATTCACGCCAAGCTCTAGCCCACGCACCACCCGAGGTTTGTCCGGGCCGTCAGCCACAAGGATGATCGGCATATTGCGCGTTTTTTTTCAAGCGTGCGAATCTGCGAGCAAACGCGCAGCGGGTCAATTTCAGACAAGGCCATTGATACGATCACGAGCTCAAATTCGTGTTCCGCCAAGACCATTGGCGTGTCTTCAGGGCGCGTCAGAATCATGACATCATGCTCCCGAGACAAAACATCCTGCAATCGCTCAGCAGAGCGCGTATCATTTTCGATCACCAACAGCTTGCCGCCCGTGGCATCAATACGCTGGGTCATGCCCACAATGTCTTCAATAGCGATCGATTGGCCGGTCAATGCACGCGAATGCAACTCGTCAGTTAAGTTCTTCAACCGCGCCAGGCTTTTCACCCGCGCCATCAATTGCACATCGTCCACAGGCTTGGTTAGGAAATCATCGGCACCAGCTTCCAGCCCCTTCACCCGATCTGAAGGCTGGTCCAGTGCGGTGACCATTACGATGGGAATGTGCTGTGTTTTAGGATTTGCCTTCAGCCGACGGCAGGTTTCAAACCCGTCCATCTCCGGCATCATCACATCAAGCAACACAATGTCGACTTGACCATGATCACAAATATCAATGGCCTCGCGGCCACTGGTTGCTTCTAAAACGTCAAAATACTCAGCAGACAAACGTGCGGCCAACAATTTGATATTTGTTGGAATGTCATCCACCACCAATACTCGTGCGGTCATTTTACTCGTCCCGTACTCAAAACTAAAACGCTAAACTCGGCCGTTATTTACCTGGCCCAATAAATCCTTCGATCGTTTGCAAAAAGTGCGGCAATGAAATTGGCTTGGAGATATACCCCTCACAGCCGCCTTCCAAAATGCGCTCTTCGTCGCCTTTCATGGCAAACGCGGTAACAGCGATCACAGGAATCGAACGCAAAGCTTCGTCTTCCTTGATCCACTTGGTCACTACAAGACCCGAAACTTCCGGCAGCTGAATATCCATCAAAATCAAATCGGGGTGATGCGCCTTCGCCAAATCAAGCGCCTCCATCCCATTGCGGGTTTGGATCGTTCGATATCCCCGTGACTCCAATAAATCGTTGAAAAGCTTCATATTCAGCTCATTGTCCTCAACGATCATTACCGTCTTTGCCATAAAGTCCCCAAATCTTTGCGAAACGCTTTTGCCCTTCCCTTACAAAAGCGTATAACAAGAAAACCTTACGAAAGACGTAATGAAAGACGCGCCATGATCGAAAGCACCCCCGAAAAAGTCCAGTTTGTCGCTGACGCGTGTTTAAGCCATCTCATTGCAGAACCTGAGCTTTTAGGTCATTTCATGACCGAAACCGGTACCACGCCAGACGAATTGCGCAGCGGCGACCCCGAGAGCTTGGCGAATGGATTATTGGAGTTTTTCGCGCAAAATGAATCGGCGCTTTTATCCATGTGCGCGAATGCTAAGCTGACCCCTGAGGAAGTAATGCGCGCCTACTACACGCTGAACGGTCATGACAGATAAAGCCAGCCCGACCATATGCCGCGACTGCGGACACTTGGAGGCGAGCCGCGCCCTCACGCGCTGTCCAGCCTGCAAGTCTGTCCGCCTGACCCGTCACAGTGAATTGCTCAGCTTGGATATTGCGCATGTGGATTGTGATAGCTTTTACGCCGCTGTGGAAAAACGCGACAACCCGGAGCTGCTGGACAAGCCATTGATTGTGGGCGGTCGTGAGCGCGGTGTTGTCTCCACCTGTTGCTACATTGCCCGCATGAGCGGCGTCCGGTCTGCCATGCCCATTTTTCAAGCCAAACGCCTCTGTCCCAACGCGGTGTTCATCCCGCCGAACATGGCCAAATATGTTGAGGTCAGCAAACAAATCAAAACCAAGTTTTTAGACCTGACCCCATTGGTCGAGCCGCTCAGCATCGACGAGGCCTTTCTGGACCTGTCAGGCACACAATTGCTGCATAAGGCAACGCCAGCTGAACTGATGGTGCGGCTGGCCAATGAGGTGGAACGCGACATTGGCGTCACCATTTCCATCGGGCTATCGCATAATAAATTTCTGGCCAAAATCGCGTCCGAACTCGACAAGCCGCGCGGCCTCGCGCTCATCGGCAAAGAAGAAACACGTGAGTTTTTGGCCAGACAAAAAGTCACCGTGATCTATGGCATCGGCAAAAAGTTCGGCCAAAAACTGGAAAATGATGGCATAACCCATATCGGGCAGCTCCAAGACATGGGCTTAAAAGATTTGGCGGGCCGCTACGGCGAAATCGGCGCCAGACTTTTCTACCTTTCGCAAGGCGAAGACAAACGCAAAATCAAATCCAGCCGCAACGCGAAATCAGTTTCGAATGAAACAACTTTTTTCAAAGATATCACAGACTTTGACGAACTTTCTAATGTGCTGCTAAAACTTAGTGAAAAGGTGTCGGCGCGGCTTAAAAAGAGTACGCTCGCTGGGGATACGGTGACGCTTAAACTGAAAACCGCAGGCTTCGCCACCCGCACCCGATCGCGCCAGTTAATCGAACCAACACAGTTGGCGCATGTGATTTTTGAAACTGGCATGGCCTTGCTGAAAAAGGAAGTCGGCATGACCGCCTTTCGCCTGCTGGGCGTCGGCGTGTCGGGCTTTCCCCGCCTGTCTCGGCAGAAGACCCACACGATCTGTTGGATCCCAATGTGGCCCGCAAAGCCAAGGCCGAACGCGCTATGGACAATATTCGCGCCAAATTCGGCGATGATGCCCTATTGCGCGGCCGCATGATGCGCGCCAAATATGAAAATGAACAACGCAAATCAGATTCGCAAAAGGACAAACCAAATGAGCGCCATTGAATCAAAACTGCAAGATATGGGATACACCCTGCCCGCGCCTAAGGCACCGTTGGCCAGCTATTTGCCTTTCAAGCGTGTCGGCAACATTTTGTACATCTCGGGCCAGCTGCCAATGAATGAAAGTGGCTTGACCACTGGTCGACTGGGCGACGATCTTGACGTGGAGCAAGGGCAAAAAGCGGCTGAAATGTGCGCACTCAATATTTTGGGCCAGATAAAATCTGCGGCCAATGTCCCGCTTGAAGACATCGCACAATTCGTAAAACTGACGATTTTTGTCGCCTGTACACCTGAATTCACCGATCAGCACCTTGTCGCGAACGGCGCTTCAAACCTGATTGGTGAAGTGTTTGGTGACAACGGTCGCCATGCCCGCGCTGCCGTTGGCGTGCCCTCATTGCCGCTAGGAGCAGCCGTTGAAATCGAAGCCATTGTCGAAATCGCACAATAGTCACATGCTGAAGCAGATCTTTGCGCATCCGATTGCTCACCGCGGGCTGCATCAGATTGCGCGCGGCATTGCTGAAAACTCAGAGGCTGCCTTTGTCGCCGCCATCGCCAATCGCTATGCGATCGAATGCGACATTCAATTAACCGGCGATGATCAAGCAATTGTTTTTCATGATGAAAAACTCGATAGGCTGACCAACCAATCTGGTTTGGTGGCAGATATCAGCGCCGGTCAAGCAAAACGCATTCCGCTTAAAGATAGCGCGGAGAATGATCATATTCTCTCGTTCCAGCAATTGCTGACATTGGTCGATAGCCGCGTTCCTCTGATCATCGAACTAAAAAGCCAGGAAGGCCGCAACGCCCAATTGGCCAAAGCAGCTCATGATGTCGCAAAAAACTATTTGGGAGTGCTTTGCTTCAAAAGTTTTGATCCTGATCTGATCCGGCACCTCAACCGTTTAAAAGACAAATGGCCAAAGGGTATTGTTGTGGAACGAGACACGCCAGCGGGCAAATCAGCAGCGACAGGGTTCGGCCTGCGTCATCTGGTGCATCTGCCCCTCACCCGGCCAGACTTTTTGTCGTGCGACGTTGATAGCTTGGATCTCCCGACCGTACGCGCTTACCGGGCCTCAGGCCGCAAAGTGATGAGTTGGACCATCAACTCTAAAGCCCGACTTGAAAAAGCCAATGCGGCAGCCGATCAAATTGTGTTCGAGGATATTAACCCCGCAACGGGGGCGCCAACAAATGACACGTCGGCGAAGGAGACCACCGCCAAGTGAGCCAGTTTGTGTTGAAAACAAATGCGAGCATTCAAGAAATTGGTGCCAGCCGTTGGCAAGCATTGGCTGGCAATGATAACCCTTTCAATTCTTTTGCTTTTCTGCATGCGTTAGAACAAAGCGGCAGCGTTGCTGCCCACACCGGTTGGCAACCACAACATCTCAGCGTTGAAACCGAAACCGGCGAGCTTATTGGCGCCGTACCTGCCTATCTGAAAGGGCATTCCCAAGGCGAATATGTGTTCGACCATGCCTGGCAGATGCTTTTCAGCGCGCAGGCGGCAAATACTATCCCAAATTGCAAATCTCTATCCCTTTCACGCCGGCGACAGCGCCCAAATTGCTCACCAAAAGTGACGCGCCGAGCGGCAGCAAAGCTCTATTGATCGACGGTTTGGAGCGTGCATGCCAACAACTCAACCTATCTTCGGCCCACGCGACTTTTTTACCGCCTGACGATTTGGAATTGTTTCGCGATCACCAATGGCTCGAGCGCCATGACCGGCAGTACCATTGGCGCAACCAGAACTATGAGCATTTCGACGATTTTCTGGCACAATTGGCCTCGCGTAAACGCAAGGCCATTCGAAAAGAACGCCGTACCGTCAAAGATCACGGCCTAAAAATTGAATGGTTGAGTGGCAGCGACATTCAAGAACATCACTGGGATCGTTTTTTTTCGCATTTTACATGGACACGGGCAGCCGCAAATGGGGCCAACCCTATCTAAACAGGGACTTTTTCTCATTGATTGGCGAAAGCATGGGCGACAAAATCGTGTTGATGCTTGCACATGATGGCGCCGACTATGTTGCAGGCACACTCAATTTGGTGGGCAGCGACACCCTGTTTGGCCGTTACTGGGGCTGTAACCGGCACATTCCCAATCTGCATTTCGAATTGTGCTACTACCAAGCCATTGACTATGCGATACAAAACAAGTTGCAAACCGTTGAAGCCGGCGCACAAGGCGAACACAAAATCGCCCGCGGTTACGAACCGATTACCACGCGATCTGCCCACTTTATTCCGCACGATGGTTTTCGTGAAGCAGTCAAAGACTATTTAGACGAGGAGCGCCGACATATTGCGCTCGACCAAGAGTTGCTGAAAGGCTACACCCCGTTCAAGAAAGACTGAGTCTTTTCCAAGGCTTGTGTTATAACGTATGCTCGCCACAATCATGTGACATTTGACATTTTTGTGACACACAGGTCGGGGCACAAAATGAATATTTTATATTTTATCACTCTCGCTTTTCAGGCAGCTTTGGTTTTCGCCGCATCAACATTTCTTTTCGACATCGTGCACTTTTTGTTGCACCGCTGGCAGCATTCGCGGTTTGCCCTATTGCGCGAGTTTTCGCGCTGGCACGAGGTGCATCACAAATTCCTCAATTCAGAAATGAAAATTGACCCCAAATGGGCAAAGTCCAACTTATGGTGCCACCTTGTACCCGAGTTTGCCGTATCGATTTTGGGCACGCTCGTGCTGGTTGTCTTTTTTTTGATTGGATCGCCGTCGCTTTGGTGATTCTGGTTCATACCGGCCTGTTTATCTGGCGCGTCGTCGACGAGGGTCGTGACATAAACCACATGAATATCGACCGCTTAAATGGCCGTCGCGGTCATGTGTTCGTGACCCCAACCTATCATGCCCTGCACCATGTCTACCCTGAGCAGCATTTCTCATCTTTTTTGAGCTTGTTTGACGTCGTTTTTGGCACCAACCGCCAAATCAAAGGCCAGCGCATCCTCGTGACCGGCGCATCGGGCGCCTACGGTCAGGCATTAACAGCGAAGCTGGAAAAACTTGGCGCCGTTGTCGACACAGCCAAATTTGGTGAAGACTATGAAATCGACAATTATGACGGCTTGAGCCAAAAAATGCGGCAAGCCGACATTTTGGTGTTGGCCCATGGCTCAAAATCAGAAGATTGTTGGACCGCAAATTATACCAGTTTTGTGGATCTCATCGAGAAATTCAGGGTGATCGGCAAGGACCGCCTCACCCCGCCCGAGATTTGGGCCGTTGGCTCTGAGATCGAATTGCATGGGGATATGGGAATAGAAGCGCTTAAACCATATGCAGCCTCAAAGCGCGCCTTTGCCGCGCGCGCCCGCGAATTCTATACAAGTCCTGACCTAACCTACCGCCACATTGTGCCGGCGGCCTTCACATCGCGCATGGGCAAAGGCTTGATGTCCGCCGATGTGGCAGCAGCCCTGTCGCTATTCTTTATTCGCCGTGGCTTCACCTATGTACCCGTGACGTACACCACCCTCGCGGTGTGGAACTATATTCGATTTCGGTTTATACCTTGGCCTAAATCTGTGCGCAAAGCGCCTATATTCAACAAGAGTGCCTAGGTCCTGACATATGAGCTACGATCCCGATAATATTTTCACCAAAATCATCGCTGGTGATATCCCAAGCCACAAAGTCTATGAAGACGATGTGTGTATTTCCATCATGGATATAATGCCTGAAGCACCGGGCCATGTTTTGGTCGTGCCGAAAAAAAGGTTCACGCAATCTGCTCGATGCGGATCCGGATGCGCTGGCTGGCCTGATCAAGCGGGTGCAAAAGATTGGCAATGCGGTGAAAAAAAGCCATGAATGCAGATGGCATCCTGGTGCGCCAGGCCAATGAAGAGAGTGCCGGCCAAACGGTCTTCCACCTGCATTTCCATCTGATTCCCTGCCATGACAATGTGAAGCGCAAGGATCATGTGAGCGGCACAACTGCTAACGATGAGCTGGCCGCCAATTGTGAAAAGATCAAAGCGGCGCTTTAGGTTTAGAACTTGAGTTCAAACAAAAAGGCCGGGCATTGCCCGGCCTTTTTATTATTCGCTGTCTTGCGTGGATTTTGGCCCACGCTTGTTGGCTTTCGGCACCCGCGTGCCTGAAGAAGGCTTTTTCCGCGGTGTGCTGGACTTGGCCGTCGATTTCTTCGCCGCGGTTTTGCGCGGCGTTTTCTTTCCAGACTTCGGCCCCGTAATCGCTTTGGGTCGCGCAGGCTGTGGCGGCAGGAAGGTCAACTTCAGCATGTCTTCCTTCTTATCCACGCCGACCTGAACAGTCCCGCCATTTTGCAGCTTGCCGAACAACACCTCATCAGCCAAAGGCTTTTTGATGTGTTCTTGGATCACACGACCCAAAGGCCGCGCGCCCATAAGCTCGTCATAGCCACGGTTGGCAATCCATTTGTTGGCCTCTGGGGTCAATTCAATGGTCACGCCACGTTCACCCAATTGCGCTTCAAGCTGCAGCACAAATTTGTCCACAACCAACGACACGACGTCCGTCTGCAATGGCGCAAACGAGATTGTGGCATCCAACCGGTTGCGGAACTCTGGCGTGAACAAGCGCTTGAGCGCTTCTTCATCATCGCCTGTCCGCCGCTCTTGCGTGAAGCCCATTGGTGCTTTCGACATTTCAGACGCACCCGCATTCGACGTCATGATCAAGATCACATTGCGGAAATTGACCTGCTTGCCGTTGTGGTCCGTCAGTTGGCCGTGATCCATCACCTGCAACAAAATATTGAACAGGTCTGGGTGGGCTTTTTCGATTTCATCTAGCAACACAACACAATGTGGGTTTTGGTCGACGCCATCGGTCAACAAACCGCCCTGATCAAAGCCGACATAACCTGGAGGGGCACCAATCAAGCGCGAAACCGTGTGCCGTTCCATATATTCGGACATGTCAAAGCGCAGCAATTCAAGCCCGAGCGTATCCGCCAATTGCTTGGCCACCTCGGTCTTGCCCACACCCGTAGGCCCCGTAAACAGATAGGAACCAATTGGCTTTTCTGGCTCACGCAGCCCTGCTCGGGCCAGTTTGATCGCCGATGAAAGCGCTGTGATGGCGGCATTCTGGCCGAACACGACACGTTTCAAATTGTCTTCCAAGTTCGACAACACTTCCGCATCAGATTTTGAAACTGATTTAGGTGGAATCCGCGCCATCGTGGCGATGGTGGCTTCCACATCCTCCGTGTCGATCACTGTCTTACGTTCAGCCAAAGGCTTCAAACGCTGCGCGGCACCGCTCTCATCAATCACATCGATGGCCTTATCCGGCAACTTACGATCATTGATATATCGCGCGGAGAGCTCAACAGCAGTCTTAATCGCGTCGCCAGTATATTCCACCTCGTGATATTTCTCGAAGTACGGCTTTAGCCCCTTCATAATATCGATGGCTTCGGAAACAGTCGGCTCTACCACATCAATTTTCTGGAACCGCCGCACAAGCGCGCGATCCTTCTCAAAGAACTGGCGGAATTCCTTATAGGTTGTGGAACCAATGCACCGCACAGCCCCTGAAGCCAACGCTGGCTTCAACAGATTTGACGCGTCAAGTGCGCCACCTGATGTGGCACCCGCCCCAATAATGGTGTGAATCTCGTCGATAAACAGCACTGAGTTTTCTTCAGCTTCAAGCGCCTTCATCACGGCTTTGAGACGTTCCTCAAAGTCACCGCGATAACGCGTGCCCGCAAGCAAAGCCCCCATATCAAGCGAATAGATGGTGGCATCTTTCAAAACGTCGGGCACTTCTTTATCGACAATACGCTTGGCCAAACCTTCGGCAATCGCAGTTTTGCCCACGCCCGGATCACCCACATAAATCGGGTTGTTTTTCGACCGACGACAAAGCACCTGAATGGTCCGATCAAGCTCAGATTTCCGGCCGATCAATACATCAATTTTACCGTCTTCGGCTTTCTTGTTCAGGTTGACACAGAATTCATCCAAGGGCGACGACCCCGCCTGACCAGCGGCTGCCTCCTCTTCGGATTCAGCGCCGCGCACAGGGCGCGTTTCGGTAACACCAGCTTTGCTGATGCCATGAGAAATATAATTGACTGCATCAAGCGAGTCATATCTTGCTGCTCTAAGAAATAAGCCGCATGGCTTTCCCGTTCAGCAAAAATCGCCACCAACACATTTGCACCCGTGACTTCATCGCGCCCAGACGACTGGACATGTATCACAGCGCGCTGCACAACTCGCTGAAATGCGGCTGTCGGTGTTGGGTCTAGATCCGTGTCGGTGATCAACCCATTAAGCTCTTCGTCCAGGAAGTCTTCCAAATCACGCCGCAAAATTTCACGATCAACGTCGCAAGCATCCAAAACAGCAATGGCATCCGTGTCATCGATTAAAGACAACAACAAATGCTCAAGGGTCGCCATTTCGTGAGTGCGATCACGCGCAAATGTCATTGCGTTGTGCAAAGCACGTTCAAGTCCGCGGGAAAATGAGGGCATATTTGCTCCTATTGCTTTTCCATTACACATTGTAACGGATGCTGGTGTTTACGCGCGGCATCCATGACACGCGTTACCTTAGTTTCAGCCACTTCGTATGGAAAAACGCCACACTCCCCCACACCATTATTATGCACATGCATTGTAATGGTCACCGCTTCTTCCTGGCTTTTGTGAAATACCTGTTGCAGCACGGCAATCACAAACTCCATTGGCGTATAATCATCGTTGAGCAAAAGCACGCGATAAAGACTCGGACGTTGGGTTTTGGTCCGCGTTTTCGTTGCGACCCCAATGCCTGAATCCTGATCGTCTTCATCCTTCTTTGCCATGGCAAACACCTTCGCTGAGCTGCTGCTCAATTTTGGCATCTGTTCATTGGTCATATCCAAGTGCTTCTCCGTTAAATTTACACGGTGAATGAAACAAATCACCGCCCCTCTATTATGTAGACAAAATTGTGCTCATGTTAAGGGCAAAACGCGTCAAATCTGTAATCAGTTTAGTCTCATTTTTGTGAACACAACGTCCCCCAAAAATTTTCTTTCAAATTTTTCGACAATTTTACTCATTCGTAAGGGTGCCAAATCTATATTCGGATCTTGAGTTGAGTTTGTAAATTTTGCGTACGGCACCCCGGCAGTGGGGCCGAATGAGTTGGAGTACAGAGTGGTTTTCCAGTCTGATCAGCACCTGTCTATTTTGACCTTGAAGCGTCTCCTTTTTGTGGTGACGCTTTTTGCTGTTTCATTATTTTCTGTCATCGATAGCCAAAGCGCAAACCTGCGTAAATATGCAGGCATTGTTGTGGACGCCAAAACCGGCAAGACGCTTTATTCGAGCGGAGCAGACGCCAAGCGCTATCCTGCCTCAGTCGCCAAAGTGATGACACTGTATATCGTTTTCGAAGAGCTCGAGGCTGGTCGGCTGACCCTCAATTCGAAACTAAAAGTGTCACAATATGCCGCCAGTGCAGTGCCTTCAAAGCTCTACTTAAAACCAGGCACCTCCATAACCGTTTCTGATGCTATTCAAGCGCTCGTGACCAAATCTGCCAACGACGTCGCTCGAGTTGTTGCCGAGAACATTTCTGGTTCAGTGCCCAAATTTGCTGATCGCATGACCAAAACCGCTCGCGCCCTTGGCATGTCGCGCACCACATATAAAAATCCGTCGGGCCTGCCCAACTCAGCACAGGTGACCACTGTGCGCGACCAAGCGCGCTTGGGCATGGCAATTTTCCAGCACTACCCACAATATTTCAAATATTTCAAAACCTCGTCTTTCCGCTATCGCGGCAACACCTATGGCAACCACAACCGTTTGTTGCGCACTGTAAAAGGTGTGGATGGCATTAAAACCGGCTATATCAATGCTGCAGGCTTCAATTTGTTGACCTCTGCGCGTATAAACAACCGCCACGTTATTGTGGCAGCGTTTGGTTTCAACACTGGCGGCGAACGCAATGCGAAGGTCGCATCGCTAATCAAGAAATATATGCCTAAGGGTCGGCGCGGCGACTATTGGCGTCAAGCAGCATTCCACGCCCAACCGGTGCAGGCGGCGTCATTCGCATGGCGTCAAACCCAGTTTCTTTGGCGATCGAAGGCACCCCGCCCGCGCGCCCAGCAGCTTTGGGCGGCGGTCAGATTTTAACGCCCCCTGCTGTCATGTCGCTTGCTGATACATCAACGCAACCGGTGCCAACGCCCCCAGCGACAACGACGCCTCAGGCACAAGCTGTACAGGTGGCGAGCATTGAACCCGTTGCACCCGCAGTGCCAGCACCTGCGCCCCCTAACCGCCCCATCGATTTGCTGATGGGCGACAGCACAAAACCCCTGGGCGTAATTAAGGTCGCGGCACCAATTGAGTTGCGCGCGCCGCAAGGCAGCGCACCTGTGCCACAACCCTTGAACAATCTACAACCACAACGCAAGTCGCTCTCTGCATTGACGCCAATCGACCTATTCGGCAATTTGATCCAGGGCGGCCCATCGACGCAACAACCGGTTAGCCTTGTTCCGCCTGCATCTGTGGGCACCGACATCACAAGCGCTATTCCCGACGTAAAGACTGCACAAATTGATCGTTGGTCCCTACAGTTGGGTGCCGCGCATAGCGCAGAAGAAGCGAGCGCAATACTCGCCAGCGCAACAAAAGAAGTGGACGATCTAAAAGATCTAAGATCCACCGTCCAGCCCATCGAAACGAATGGCCAAGCCTACTTCCGGGCCCGCGTCATGGGCTTCACCAATGAAACAGAGGCGATTCAAACCTGCCAGGCACTGAAGAGTAAGAATATCAAGTGTTTGGCGCTGCCGGGGTAAAATAGACACCGCTTGAGTAAGTTGTATGGAGTAACTCAATGCAAAATGATGACAGCCTGAAGAATTTGGCAGCGTTTTCGCCAAAATCACCATTGGCCTCAGATGACTTTAAACTGCGCCGGGACACCCTTTTGGGTCTCGCACAGCAGATGGTCGACAAAAGTGCCCGCAAATCAGTTGGCGAAATGCTCAACTCGGTGCTCGCACTTTCTGGCCGCACACGACGCATTCTAAAACCGACAGTTTCGATTGAATTGGATGTTTTCGCGCCAAATGGCAACCGCGCCATCCTTTGGGATTATCAAGTCCCGACGCAAGAAGACTGATCGCTGGCCCCTATGGGCCGGCAATATGCTCAAATACAGGCTGTTCGCGCACACATTCTTGCCAAACAGCTCGACGCGCACGCCGCTCTTCCAAGCGTTCCCGCACGGGCAAATTCAACGAATCCACGAGATGTCGGTATTCTTGGCGCGCGCTTACTTGGGCAATGCCACCCCCCGGCAGCAAATCATCGCCGAGCGCATCAAAAACGGTCAACCCTGACGCAAACAACGATCGAAATGCAACGCGCTCAGCAATGCCATCAGCCATCCGACATCCCAGTCGACGAGCGATATGTTCGATCGCCATCTGCACATTGCGCATGTTCCGCGACGCCAACGTCGCGATGCGATTGCGCACGATGATCCAATCAATCGTGCGGCCATCAATCGCCAGACGCTCCTTGCGGGCTTGCTGAACAAGACGCGCATAATGGTTCACCTTGCGAATCTCAAGCGAGACCGGATTGATATCCGCCAGCACATCCAAATCAATCAAACTATCATTTACAGGGGTAATCAACGTGTCAGCCAAAGCATGGCTAAGCCGCGTTAAATGCGTGTCAAAACCCGGTGTATCAATAATCAGAAAGTCTGCACGCCCCTCGACCTCCCCAACAGCCTGACGGAACAACGCAAACTCAATGCGTTCGCGTTCAACTGAACTGTCGTTTTTTGCATTGGGCAAATGATAATGCGTACTGTGGGGTATGGTTAGGTCGTGAACCCGTGCCCAATTCCGACGGTTTTTCACATAGTGGGTTAGGGTTTGTTGCCGACTGTCGGTGTCGATCGTCGCAACCTTATAACCTTGATAAAGCAAATAGATGGCCAGATGAAAAGCGGTGGTGGTTTTACCAGATCCCCCCTTTTCATTCCCCAACACAATCACATGTGCGCCAGAGCGTTCGGCCATAAACGATTCACCTCTCCCTTGAACTGGAATAAGTGTGCTTCAGATCGAGAATCCGCGCAAGCCACTAGAATTGTTAATTCATTTTTTACCTTAACACAAAAGGTAAACCGATGTGTTAAAGCAGGCCGAGCGCGTCCAACTCTGCCGCCAATTCTGGAGGGAGCGCATCGTCATCGCCCTGCTTGATGTCTATTGGCGCATCCTCGGGCTTGAGGTATCGCCAGCCCTGAAAGGGTCTTTTAGGTCGCGGAACCGTACGGATAATTTCCGGCGCCATCAAAATGTCACAGCAGGACTTGCCTTCGTGATCCGTCGCCTCAGCCAAATCAACAAGACGCTGACGCGCCGATATCTTACCACCCATCACCCAATAGATTGAACCACCATCCAGAAGCTCTTCCTGGCGTTTAGGGGTCATCCGGGTGCGGTGCCGATGTAAACCGTCATCTCGCAATTGGCCGGAATCGCGCAAAAACGCCCGATGTGCAATCAGCTCATCGACTGTTTTAATACCGACACATAACTTGATCAAATGAATCATGGTCACCAGAATGTCGCGACTGAGACGCAATTTCAATGCGACACAGTGTTTTTGAAAGCGGCATTATGCCAAATAGGCAAAAAATAAGGGTGCGCGAGTTAGGCGCACCCTATTAAAATCTTTTTTTTCAGCTAGCAATTAAGCGCTGACCAATACGGATACAAGTAGCCCGACGGATAAAAGACTTACAAACGTCCAGCTCGCGGCTCGCCAACATACTGCCTTAGAATGGCTGCGCATGTCGCCTCCTATAGTTGTTGATCCCCACTCGCCAGTTTTAACACTCGCGAGAGCCACAAGAGTTAACGAAATATGAAGAAACTAGCAAGTGCAAAATCTACATGGCTTCGTTGCAAGATGATCATAGTGGATAAGTCCGGGATAACTTAAAACAGATTAAACGCGAGCGCGGCGATATAAAGAAAGGCCATAAAACCCACCACGTCAGTCACTGTCGTCACAAATGCGCTTGAAGCAATTGCCGGGTCAATCTTGAGTTTATCCAGGGTAAGCGGGATCATGATCCCTGAAATCCCTGCCGCAATCATGTTGATCACCATCGCGGCGCCAATCACCAAGCCGAGCGTCAAATTGGCAAACCATATGGACGCCACAACGCCGATAACCAAGGCAAAAACAACGCCGTTAACGACGCCAACCAAAAACTCACGTGTGATCAGCCGCCGCACATTGTAACTGTCCAATTCCCGGGTCGAGAGCGCCCGCACCGCAACTGTCATAGTCTGCGTGCCAGCATTACCGCCCATCGAGGCCACAATGGGCATCAGCACCGCGAGCGCGACCATTTGCTGGATCGTCGCATCAAACATGCCAATCACCAAAGACGCCATTATAGCGGTCACAAGGTTTACGCCAAGCCAAGTGAGGCGCGACCGAACAGCATTCCACACATTGCCAGAAATCTCTTCATTACCCACACCAGCAAGGCGCTTAATGTCTTCGCCTGCTTCTTCTTGGATCACGTCCACAATGTCATCAACAGTCAACACGCCAACCAATCGGCGCGTATCATCAACAACGGCCACTTCAACCAAGTCATAGCGCTCAAACATGCGCGCAGCTTCTTCTTGGTCTTCCTCCGCCTCAACCTCGATGATGGTCGAGTTCATAATGTCTTTGATCACCGCGGGGCGTTTGGCGCGCAACATCCGATCCAGCGCTAACGTGCCCAACAGATTATAGCTTGGGTCGACCACATAGATCTGATGGAAATCATCCGGCAAATCATCAGCTTCCCGCATATAGTCAATGGTTTGACCCACCGTCCAAAATGGCGGAATAGCGATAAATTCGGTCTGCATGCGCCGACCAGCTGTTTCCTCAGGGAAATCTAAGGAACGCTTAAGCGCCAAGCGCTCAAAGGTCGGCAAGGCTGCCAGAATCTCTTCCCGGTCCCCGCCTTCAATATCTTCCAAAATATAGACAGCATCATCGCTATCCAAATCTTGCACGCCGCGCGCAATATCATTGTTCGGCAACAAGTCCATCAGCTCAAGGCGCACTGAGTCGTCGATCTCGGTGAGCGCAGAATAGTCGAATTTATCTTCCAAGAGATTGATGAGTTCAAAACGATCAGCTGGAGAAATCGCCTCGATGACATCGCCCACGTCTGAGGCGTGCAGCGGCGCTATGTAACGCGCAACTTCATTTGCGTCTTGAACCGCAATCAGGTCAACAAGCTGGTCAATCCAATCTCGGTTCAGTCGATCATCATCGTCCCGAAACGGCGGAATCGCATCCATGTCGGCATCGTCATCCCAATGTGCTTCAGGTACATTTGACATGTGAGCCTCCAAAAATATGCGTTGTGACCTGCAACATCTGTTACATAATTCGCGGTCAGATGGCCACTGAATTGTGGCGCTTTAAAGCATAACTACCCTGTTCATATAACAAAATGACAATTCCGCTAAATTCGCGCTTTATCCGCTCACTTCCGGCTCACACCAATGTGATAAAAATCGCAGCAAGCGTTATTTTCCTTTTGCCACTGAGTTCGACACAAATAGGACAGCAGATAATCTGCACAACAAATTGTTTATTAAAACTTCATTGGAGGAAAACATGTCTAAAGCCAAAACAGCCACAGGTCTCGTTGTCGCCAGCGCCGTAGCCGCAGCAGTCGCTTCAACTGCATCTGTTGCACCAGCGCACGCTGAAGGCGACATGGAGAAATGCTACGGAGTATCCGTTGCTGGCAAAAATGATTGCGCTGCGGGTCCAGGCACATCTTGCGCAGGCACATCGAAAGTTGACTATCAAGGCAATGCTTGGACATTGGTACCTGCTGGCCTTTGCGAAAACACCGAATTTTGGGCAAAAGTACTTCCAGGCGATCGTGAAGGTTCTTTGGAAGCCCTAGAACGCGACATGTCATAGGTCGCGCCCTAAATTTTCCATTCTCGCGCGGGGGCACTGCCCCCGTGCAATCGAAACGGAACTGTACCATGCGAAAATCAGTACGAGCAGCCGAAATCGGCGTCGGATTTAAACCCGAACACTACCATGACATTGCAAAGGCGCGACCTGACCTTAGTTTTTTTTGAAGTGCACGCAGAAAATTATATGGGCGAAGGCGGCCCACCCCACGCCATGCTGCGCGCTCTTGATGAAAATTACGATCTTTCGATTCACGCGTCGGCCTTTCTATTGGAAGCGACGGCCCCCTAGACCGCCCGCACCTGCTGCGGCTGAAAAAGCTAGTGGATCGATATCAACCCAAACTCGTGTCCGAGCATTTAGCATGGTCAAGCCATGACACAGAGCGGAACATGCTGTTCCTCAACGATCTCCTGCCCATTCCCTATACCAAACGCACACTAGACCGTGTCGTCGCGCATGTGGATGAGATTCAAGAGACGCTGGGACGGACGCTTTTGATGGAGAACCCCTCAACCTATGTCGCCTTCAGCAACACAGAGATGGATGAAATCAATTTCATCAAAGAAATGCAAAAACGCACAGGTTGTGGGTTGATACTGGACGTCAACAACGTTCATATTTCGGCCAACAACCAAAAGCTCAATGCCTACGAATACCTTGATCGCTTCCCGTTGCATGCCGTCGGTGAGATCCATCTTGCCGGCCATGCGACAGACAGCGACGATGAAGATCAGCCACTTCTTATCGACAGCCATGACCGCCAGGTTGCACCACCTGTTTGGGACTTGTATCGCCATGTAGTTAAAAAAGCGGGCAGTCGCCCTACATTGATCGAATGGGACAATGACGTACCCGATTGGTCAACCCTTTACGCGGAGGCTATCGCCGCGCGCGAGACACTGATCAAAGTGACAGGGGAGCACAAAAATTATGCGCTCACCTAATTTCAGAAATGATCAAACTGATTTTGCACGTGCATTGTTCCACGCCGATCTAGCCGCCCCTGGAAATCTGGTCGACCCCAAAGGAGCTGCCGCACCGAAGCGGTTTGGCGTTTATCGGAATAACGTAATGGTCAGTCTGATCGATAATTTGGCCAGTACATTTCCCGTTTGTCAAAAACTGGTCGGCGAGGAATTCTTCCGTGCGCTCGCGCGCGAATATGCGTTCAACTTTCCGCCCAGCTCCCCACTAATGATCTATTATGGCGATCAATTTTCTCAATTCTTGGGCAATTTGAAACCCGCACAGCAAGTCCCTTTCCTCGCGGACATCGCAGACATTGAATATAAGCTGATAAAATCATATCACGCCGCCGATGGACAAATGTTCGACGCTCAAACCATCGCTCAAGTGCCGCAAAAAGAATTGGATCGAGCCAAACTCAAATTTCATCCCAGCTTCTTCTGGTCGACCTCTCGCTTTCCGGCGCACACCATTCACAGCCGGGCCCAAACTGGTGAAACACTTGAGAATGTTGATTTTGAACAGCCCCAGATCACACTCGTTTGCCGCCCCGAATGGGAAGTAAAAACAGCAGCAGCCAATCCTGCACATAAAGCGGGACTCACCGCCCTTGTGGCAGGTTTTTCACTATCTACCGCGGTGGATATCGGCCAGAAATCGAATCCCAGCTTTGATCTTCAAGACCTGCTCACCAATTTGCTGGCTCTTGGGGCAATTGAGCGCTTCGAATTGAAAAAGGACATTTAAAATGATTGCGACCATATTTGGTGAATTCAAACCTTTGCGCCGCTTCGGCATCCTTGTTTATTTGGCGCTTTCGGCGGCACTGTTGGCAGTTCGATTCTTTGTGGCAACACCATATTGGAATTCGGGATGGACAAAATGGGCCGAATTCCCAACACAGATCAATTCAGGGGCTAAATATTTGTTCAGCCAGGAATATAAACTGAATATTCTAGGCACAGCATACGACATGCCCTTCCCCGAGCTGCTCGCTTATTTCGCGTCATTGGGGGAAGTTATTCTTCCTGTTCTCTTGGTCATTGGCTTGTTCTCACGCTTCGCCGGTCTCGGGCTTTTAGGCATGACCTGCGTTATTCAGCTTGTTTACCCCGGCGCTTGGGCGCTTCACGCTCAATGGGGCCTTGCAGCATTGACCATCTTTATTTGCGGCCCAGGCATTTTCTCATTGGATGCAGGCATTCGGAAGCTGATCAAAGCTTAGCTTTGGGCGCGTTTGGCACCTTCTCAACCTCGTCATCGATCGGGGTTGAGTTCTCGCCGAGATAAATCTCGTACCAGTAAAAATCTATGCCAAACGCTTTTATGTTGAATTCGCGCACTTTTTCAAACCGTTCAAATCCTGCGCGCGCAGCCTCCAAGTCGCCAAAATAATCATGAAGAATCAACGCATTGCTGCCTGCTGGCGGGGATTTAAGCTGCCAAAAGTCGAATTGAGAGCGCTTATTTGAAAGGTCATATATCTCGACCTTGTCCAATGCAAATGCCAATTGCCCTGCGGTTGGATACCCGGTGGTCGCCAACACATTCACATCATATTTAGACTGCATTTCAATAACGTTACTGGCGACTTCATCCCAACCATGCATGCGACCCACTTCCACATTTTTGGCACCCACCAAATAGTCGAAAGGCAAAATGCCGTAGCTGAGCAAACCATAGCTGATGAACACAAAACTCGTCAGCACGTGCGCCCAGATTAACCAAGCCCAGCGCAGATAAAGTGGCATAAACAAGATCATCAGCGCGTAGGCCAGATCGCTCCAATACCAATGGACTGTGCCCCGAGCGGCAAACACGACAAATATCCCCATTGAGGTCAAAATGGTGATTTGCGCCAGTCGCACGCCAAGCGTCGCAAATGACGTTTCATAGCGACGCGGCCAGAAAATGCCGACCAGCGGAATCAGCAAAAACACGCCAAAATACAGCGCGGTCGAAAACAGATAGCGGGCAAATGTCGCCGCATTTATGCCCTGAAATGCCTTCAACTCATAGCGATCGCTCAGGTGAAGTTGAAATGACGCCCAGTCATGTTGCACGTTCCAGACAAGGACCGGCAACATGCATGCGAAAGTCAGCGCGCCAGCCAGATAGATATGTGGCCGCAGCAATAATGGACGCAACTGCGTACTCAATATAACCACCAGCGCCACAGACACGCCCAGAAACGCGGCGGCATACTTGGTAAGGCCAGCCAAACCAAGCAGCAACGCTGCAAGATAAAGCCCCCTCACTTCCGTATCGCGTTCTTCACTAAAGCGCGAAAAATAGTCAGTGAAGCAATAAGCGGCGGCTAAGCACAGAAACAGCATCAAGTGGTCGTGATAAACAATTGTTGTCCAAACAAACAACGTTGGCGATGCCAAGAACACCATCACGATAATTAGAAAGCTCTGCTTCGTATTTCCCGGAAACAAGCGTTTCGCAAACAGCCACATCACATAGAGCGTACCGAGAAAAGTGAGGAAAGCTGGGAAACGCAGGCCAAAAATATTGGTGCCGAAGATGGCGTCACTGAGCCTAAAAGCCATGCATTCAGCGGCGGATGGTCAAAGTAAGACCAATCAAAATGCTGCCCCCAAAGCCAATAATAGGCCTCATCTGCCGCTACTTTGGTGAATAATGCAAAGCCGAGTTTTAACGCGAGAAGCACTGCCACAAAGAAAATCAAAGCCCGGACAGGTAAAAAGCGATACTCGCGTTGTTGAGTTTGCACCTTTGCCACTGAACTTCTCCATCCCATAAAAAAACCTGCCCTCAGGCAGGTTCTTTTAAAACAGTTTGGTGCGGTCGAGAAGACTCGAACTTCCACGGGTGTTACCCCACAGCGACCTCAACGCTGCGCGTCTACCAATTCCGCCACGACCGCATAACTGTCTTAAGCGCGTCACCATGTATCAAATGGCTTCATGGCGCACAAGCCAAATTTATAGCTTTTTTTCGCTTAAGGACGTTTTGTTACTTTTTCCAGCACTTCGATGGAGAGCTGGCCTTCGTCAATCTTAATTTCGCCAATGGCGACCAAGGTCTTGTTGGCATAGATCTTCAAAGGATCAAATTCCGTCGCGTCCAATTCAATCACCGCACCACGGCCCATCCGCAACAAATGGTGTATCGGCATCTTGGTCGCGCCAAGCTCAACCGTGATGTCAACATCAATGGATTTTAATGCGTCCATGAATAAATAGTCCTAAACGACAGAATCAGGTCAATACATTGCTCAGGTTTATGCCATAAACCAAATGTGTTGCAATCGACCTTGCACCGCCTATGGTTATTGAAATCTTAACAAGAATGAAATTTACCGGCCAATATGTCTCAAAATTCAACAGTTTTGCGCGAAGATAAGAAACCGGCCCAATGGGAAATCGCCGACAGACTTGTCGAATACCCAAACGCCCTTGCGCGCATGAAAGACCATGTAGATCGCATTGTAAGGGGTGAAGCCGAAGAACTCGTTTGGCTTCTGGAACACCCACCGCTTTATACTGCGGGTACATCAGCCAAAAGCGCTGACTTAACAGACCCTGATCGGTTGCCCGTTTTCGATGCCGGGCGTGGCGGCCAATACACCTATCACGGGCCGGGCCAGCGCGTGGTTTACCTCATGCTCGACCTTAAACATCGTGGCCGAGACGTACGCGCATTCGTGCGCGCCATGGAGCAGTTGGTGATCGACACGCTATCCGACTTTAATATCGCAGGTGAACAACGCGACGGTCGTGTCGGCGTTTGGGTGAAGCGCCCTGAAAAGGGGTTTAATAAAGAAGACAAAATCGCGGCCATCGGCGTGCGCGTGTCCCGGTGGGTAAGTTTCCATGGCATTTCTATCAATCTCAACCCCGACCTTGCCGATTACAATGGAATTGTGCCGTGTGGCATAACCGATCAGGGCGTCACCAGTTTTGAAGATTTGGGCCAATTGGCGTCCATGCCAGAGTTAGATAGTGCCCTTCGTCGCAATTTCGAACGGATATTTGGCCCCACCATCCGGGTTTAACCCCAGTAGACTGGCCATTTTTCCCACAAATATGTTAAAGCTGAAGTAGCCCAGCGCCAACACCCACATAAAGGTGATAAAATGACCCCTGACGATATAAAAAAACTTGCCACCAGCGGCACAATCTTCAATCTTGACCGCATGATTGCCCCCAAGATCATCAAACTGCTTTATTTGCTTGGGTTGGGCACAATCGTTTTGTGGTCCATAAATCACTTATTCGCAACTTTTGCAGATTCTTTCGGCTCGGGCCTTTGGGGCTTGCTTGAGGTAGGCATCTTCGGCCTCGGTGGCTTCGTCGCGCTGCGTGTACTTTGCGAAACCTTGTTGGTCTTCTTCAAAAAGAATGAAAAATTGCTTCAAGTTCAGCAAGAAACGCGCCCCGCCCTGTCCATCTTTGACGACGTAAAAGATGCGTTGGAAGAATTGGCGGAAGATGATGTGCAAGAGGCCTATAAAGAGTTGCCGGCCAGCAAAACTGAGTCCCGTGCACCCGCCAAAGCAGCGGCAAAGCCAAAAGCACGTTCGACCACATCACGCGCCGCCTCAGCACGCAGCAGCACGACCACGGCAAAATCATCAACGCGTAAAACACCTGCAAAACGCAAAGCGACAGCAAAACGGCCTGCAACCGCGAATAAGTCGCAACCAAGCCAACCGAATAATTTCAAATTCTGTGTTTTGACAAGTTGGTTCATGCGCAAATCGCATGAACCCATTTTTATTTTTCGTGCACGCTTATGCGGGTTATGGCTCCTATATCTCGCAAAATTGGATATGATAAACAAAACCACATTCAACTAAGGGTCAAAGCACTTATGTCTGCGTTTGAGTTCGCCCCACCACAATTTACCGAACAAGATGTCCTTGAGCTGCTTGAAGCTAAATATGGCCTAAAAGGAAAGCTCAAAGCGCTTGAAAGTGAGCGTGATCAGAACTTTGCAGTGGATACAGGCAAAGAGAAATTCGTATTTAAGATCGCCAATCTGGGCGAGGACGTGGATTTTCTGCAACTGCAAAACGACAGCCTCACCTTTTTGCAGCAATCTGGATTTGAAGGCTGTCCCGCAGTGGTCCCCACCACATCTGGCGAGCACATGTTTGTGGCACAAAAAGGCGAACAAGAATTCCAAATCCGCATGCTGACCTTTCTTGACGGTGACCTTTACTCACAAAAACCGGTCTCATTAAACCGACTTGCTGATCTTGGTCGCTTCATGGGTTTGTTTTCAAAAAGCATGAGCGGTTTTTTCGAACCCGCTGCGCACCGCCCGGACTTCATCTGGAATTTAGACAATGCGTTGGCCGCGGAAGAATATTTTCCCTCAATCGCCGATCAAGCGCACCGCATTCGCGCAGAAAAGCTGTTTGATCACTACCGTCGCGTCACAGCGCCAAAGCTGCAACATCTGCGCATGGCCGTGATCCATCAAGATGCAAACGACAATAATCTGGTGATTGATCCCAACGACGAAAGCCGCATCACGGGCCTGATTGATTTCGGCGATATGTGCTACGGACGCCAAGTCAACGAATTGGCCGTGACCATGGCCTATGCCTTGATGGATCAAACTGATCTGTTTGCCGCATCAAAAGCGCTGGTCAGCAATTATTGCGCTGAATTCCCACTATTCGCGGAAGAGCTGGACGTATTGTTCGATCTGATCCGTATGCGCCTGACGGTGAGCGTGGCGATGTCCTCGCACCAGATCAAGGCCCATCCCGAAAATGAGTATTTGCTGGTGTCGCAAAAACCAGCGCTCGAACTGCTGGACCGTCTGGACGATATTGACCCACAATTTATGACCGCCCTGTTCCGCCATGCGGCGGGCCATGACGCGGTGGATCACGCCAGCGACATCATCAGCTATTTGGAGCAACATCAGCCAGAAGTGGCCTCCATGTTCGAGCCGGACTTTAAGTATGAAGCCCGGTTTGTCATCCCCGCAGACGGCAGTGACGCGACCATTCCCCCCTTTAGCGATCAAGCCTTTAACGCATGGTTCGATGAAAAATGCGCCAAAGAAGAGGCACGCTTCGGCATCGGCCGCTATGGCGAAGACCGCACAGTTTACCAAACAGATGCCTTTGCCTCAAAACTCTCGCAAGAACGTCGCACCATCCATATGGCGTCGACGTATTCGTCAAAGCCAACGAACCACTGCACGCACCGGCAGAGGGTGAAGTATTTGCCGTACACGAGAATGCATTCGAACTGGACTATGGCCCGACACTGATCCTCAAACATGAAACAGATAAAGGCGTGCCCTATTACAGTCTTTACGGCCATTTATCGCGTTCAATTTTTGATTTGCATAAAGTCGGTGACAAAATCGAAAAGGGCCAATTGATCGCTCATGTTGGTGATTGGGACATCAATGGCGGCTGGTATCCGCACTTGCATTTCCAGATCATGACCTCGATGCTCAGCCAGCGCACGAACTTCAATGGCGTGGGGCACAAAAGCATGTGGGATGTGTGGCAACAAATTTGTCCCAACCCGAATCTTTTAATGAACCAAGCACCCCAAACCTTTGAAATTGATGAGCAAACGCCAGACAAGATGATGGCGCGCCGCACAAAATTGCTTGGCCCCTCCTTGAGCGTTTCTTATAACAAAAAGCTCAAAATGGTGTCCGGTAAGGGTGCACATTTATATGACCATACGGGCCGCGCTTTTGTGGATTGCGTCAACAACATCACCCATATCGGTCATTGCCATCCGCATTTGGTGGAATCAATTTCGCGCCAAGCCGCAATCTTGAACACCAACACCCGCTATCTCAGTGAATTGGTGCTGGATTTTGCCGAGCGCCTCACCTCAAAAATGCCAGACCATTTGTCCGTCGCTTATTTCGTCAATTCTGGCACCGAGGCCAATGAATTGGCGCTAAGGATCGCGCGACAGGCCACGGGCCAAAAAGATACGATCGTTTTGGATTGGGCCTATCATGGCAATTCTCAAGGCACGGTGGATGTCAGCCCCTATAAATTCAAACGCAAGGGCGGTTTCCCACAGCCTGACTTTACGCATATCGCAGAATTTCCCGATCCCTATCGCGGCCCCTATCGCTATGGCGACAATCAAGCGGGCGAAAAATATGCCGAAGATGTGAAACGCCGGATCGAAGAGATCAAAGCCAAAACCGGCAATGGCGCGGCCACCTTTATCGCCGAAAGCATTTCGGGCGTAGGTGGCCAAGTGGCCTATCCTGAAGGTTATTTTAAAGCGGTTTATGAAGCTGTGCGCGCAGAAGGCGGCATTTGCATTGCCGACGAAGTGCAATGCGGATTTGGTCGCGTGGGCGAGCACTTCTGGGCCTATGAGTTGCAAGATGTGGTGCCGGACATTGTGGTGTTGGGTAAACCCATCGGCAATGGCCACCCCCTTGCCGCTGTGGTCACCACCAAAGAATTGGCTGACAAGTTCAACACCGGCATGGAATATTTCAACAGCTTTGGCGGCAACCCCGTGTCCATGGCCGTTGGTATGGCGGTGATGGACGTGATCGAAAATGAAGGCCTGCAAGCGCACGCCAAAGAGCTGGGCAATTACATTTTAGGGCGCTGGCATCAAATCAAAGACAAATATGATCTGGTGGGCGATGTGCGCGGCCATGGCCTTTTCCTCGGCATGGAGCTTGTCGAGGACGCGGACCTAACGCCCGCAACGGCCAAGGCGGGCGCCATCGCAAATGCCATGCGCGACCGTTCAATTCTGCTCTCAACCGACGGTCCTTTGGACAATGTGCTCAAATTTAAGCCCCCCATGGTGTTTAGCCGTGAAAATGCCGACTTTATGTGCGATCAATTGGATGAGGTGATCGGCGCATTCAGCTAGGCAATTAAGGCGATAGAGCCAATATGCTTGACGTAGGATTTGAGTGCGTTAGAAAGCCCATTCAAATCCTATCAAAGGCCGAACGGATGAACCAGAACCCAACCATTGGACTTGTGAGCCTTGGCTGCCCTAAGGCACTTGTCGATTCAGAACGCATTTTGACCACCCTGCGCGCGCAGGGCTACAATTTCTCGCAATCCTATGAGGGCGCGGATTTGGTGATCGTCAACACATGCGGCTTTTTGGACAGCGCCAAAGCTGAAAGCTTGAGGCGATCGGCGAAGCATCAACGAAAATGGCAAAGTCGTGGTCACCGGTTGTTTGGGCACTGAAGAACAATTGATCCGCGACACGCACCCAAAAGTGCTGGCGGTTTCTGGCCCGCACCAATATGAGCTGTGGTCGAGGCGGTGCATTCAAACCTGCCGCCCGTACATAAGCCATTTGAAGATCTGGTACCTGCTGATGGGCTGCGGCTCACCCCGCGCCATTATGCCTATTTGAAGATTTCTGAAGGCTGCTCGAACCGCTGCACATTCTGCATTATCCTTCCATCCGCGGGGATCTGCAATCGCGCCAGTGGCCAGCGTGCTCTATGAAGCAGAACGGTTGGTGAAGGCCGGTGTCAAAGAAATCATGGTGATTTCACAAGACACAAGCGCCTATGGCCAAGACATCAAATATGCCACGTCCCGTTTTCACAAACGCGACGTGGAAGCCCGCTTCCATAATCTGTGTGAAGAGCTGGGTGAACTGGATGCATGGATCAGACTGCACTATGTCTATCCCTACCCGCATGTGGACAAGACCATCCCGTTAATGGCTGAAGGCAAAATTCTGCCTTATCTCGACATTCCATTCCAGCATGCGGCACCAAATGTGCTCAAAGCCATGCGCCGCCCGGCCAACCAGGTCAAAACAGCAGATCGCATCAAGCATTGGCGCAGCATTTGCCCCGATCTGGCCATCCGCTCGACCTTTATTGTTGGGTTCCCCGGCGAAACGGAAGATGATTTCCAACAACTGCTTGATTGGTTGGACGAAACTCAAATTGATCGACTCGGCGCATTCCAGTACGAACCCGTAACTGGTGCCGTTGCTAATGAACTCGAAGGCGCAGTGCCCGATGAAATCAAGCAAGATCGCTATGATCGCTTGATGGTGAAAGCCCAAGCCATTTCCACTGAACGCCTACGGCAAAAAGTGGGCCGCGAGATCGACGTTTTGATCGATGATGTGGCACCTGAAGACAATCGCGCCCTTGGCCGCAGCCAGTGGGACGCGCCAGACATTGATGGGCAGGTGTTTATCGATGATGTGCAAGGCATAAAGCCTGGCGATATGGTCAAGGTGAATGTGGTCGATAGCGACGAATATGATTTGTTTGCCCAGCCAGCTCATCCTGAGTTTGCGGCCAAACCTGCCGCCGAATAAATGCACAGCGCCTTTACGTTCAAACTCAAATCCGGCGAGATCGCGCTTGGCCGCGATCCGCTGGTGATGGGCATTCTGAACGTTACGCCCGATAGCTTTTCAGACGGTGGCGACTTCACCGATCGACAAAAAAATCATCGCCCAAGCCCAAAAGATGGTGGCCGAAGGCGCGCATGTTCTGGATGTGGGGGGCGAGAGCACCCGCCCCGGTTCAGAAGAAGTGGGCGCGCAAGCCGAAATCGACCGCGTTTTGCCCGCCATCGACGCGATCAAAGAATCGGGCGTCACCACGCCGATCTCCATCGACAGCTACAAAGCAATTGTTGGCCAGCAAGCCATCGAAGCTGGTGCGGAAATCATCAACGATGTTTGGGGATTTCAGCGCGACCCGGAACTGGCAGATGTGGCGGCGCACTATGGCTGCCCTGCCATTTTAATGCATTGGGACCCAGAGCGCGACCGCAGTAAGGATCTGATTGGCGAGATGAATCGATTCTTTGAAAAGAGTCTGCAAATCGCTGAAAGAGCTGGCATTTCCAAGACTCAAATCGCTCTAGACCCAGGTTTTGGCTTTGCCAAGAGCTTCAAAGAAAACTATGAATTGCTGCGCCGTGTGAACGAGCTACACGCGCTTGGCTACCCGCTATTGATCGGCACATCACGCAAGTCCATGTTTGGCAAATTACTGGGCAATCAGCCAAAAGAACGGGTTGCGGCCACCACCGCCTCTACGGTACTTGCATATGAAAAAGGCGCGCATATATTCCGCGTGCATGATGTGCGCGAAAATTTGGATGCGCTGCACGTCGCCAAGGCCATACTCTATGGCCCGCCACCGCCAAAGGACGTTTAAATTATGGTTCGCACCAACCGTGTCGAAGACAAGATCATTCTTTCCGACCTCGCTTTTTATGGCTATCACGGGGTGATGATGGAAGAGAACACGCTCGGTCAACGCTTTCGCATTGATCTAGAATGTGGCGTTGATCTTCATGTGCCAGGCCGCAGCGACGATGTGGAAACCACAATTTCGTATGCCGATATTTTCGAGCTGATCAACAAGGTCGTGACTGAAACCCGCTTCAAACTGATCGAAGCATTGGGCCAGCATATCGTGGATCAATTGTTTGACGCCTTCCCCACCATCCAATGGATCAAAGTGCGGGTGCGCAAACCAGAAGCGCCGATTCCCGTGGTTGCTGGTGAATTCGCCATCGAGATTGTGCGGGATCGGGAGACGGCATAATGGCACGAGCATGGTTAGCTCTCGGTGCAAATATTGGCCGCCCGCGCGCGCAGCTGAAAGAGGCGTTGCGCCGACTGGATGCACACCCCGACATTCATATCATCAAAAAATCGACCATCATCGAAACAGACCCCTGGGGCAAAACCGACCAAAATCCGTTTTTGAACATGGCGATTGAGATCGAGACGTCTCTCGGGCCAGAAGGGCTGCTCGATAGCGCACTGATGATCGAGGTGGCCATGGGCCGCAAGCGCGACGAAAAATGGGGCCCTCGCCTGATTGATATTGACGTGATCGCCTATGGTCGCAAAGTGATCGAAACCGAACGGCTAACCATTCCGCATCCCTACGCCCATGAACGGGCGTTTGTCACCGATCCATTGGAAGAAATTGAACCCGCCATCGTGGCGTGGCTGCGCGAGCACGCAGCTAAATCATCCAACTAACTCAGTGATTTAGTTAGATTTTCGGATTCAATCAATGAGATTTTTGGATAAACACCCCACCGCTTCACCGATCTGACACCGCAAATGGATTGCAAGGTCAAGCCTTGCTATAACGAGGTGATAAAGCGGGCGGAAGGCCGAAGCGGCCGTTGTGGTGTCGCCATAATTGATCCCAGCTCAGGGCCGCGATGGGCCCAAATGCCGTAACGAGAGCAGAAACGAGGCCACCCCCACTTAATCTGGGGCGCCCTCTCTCAAGTCACAGATTAAAGAGCGTATTTTCCAGAGAAACCAACACCCCACGGACCGTCCCGGACCTGATCCGGGACCAATTCCGCTAGATCCAAAAGGCTATGCGCGTCAACGACTTCTCTATACTTCCGGATTCAAAAGATCAAAAAGCTTCACCGCCGCGTCGAAATCTTTGCGTTTATAGGCGCGTGCAAGCATGGCTTGGTCATCTTCGCCCCATTGGCTGGCCTGATAGTCTTCGTCGACATAGGCCGCCGCCCACACTTGCTCGGCGTCAAAATGCCCTTCACGCAGACCAATCGACAGCAAAGCTGAGCCCGTGATAGACGTGATTGACATTGAGGCGAACGCTGAATAGAGGCCGTAATTCGTTACAATCTGCTCAACTTTAGCCAGACTTTCCGCAGGTTGATCCACATGCATCACACCGGCCGCCAATTCAAACTGCAAGCCAAATTGATTTTCAAGCACCTCAAGCGCCTTGCCCCAATGCTGCCGCTGCAACGCCGCCAAACTGTCCGGCCCTTCGGCTCGATAAAACAGCAAGTCAGACCCGGCATATTTGACGATTTCGGCCCGCACGGCAGGCAGGTATTCTTCGCCACTTTCAACAATCGTGTTGCACAGCCGTGTCATCGGCATTTTCGATGGATCGATCTTTTCTTCCGCGGCCGCCCACTCATCCGCAACCAATTGAGCCAGCGCCGCAGCAGGAAACCCAACCGTCTTTTTGCCCGGTGTCTTGATGGGCTTGCCATCTAGCAGAACACGATGCTGGCCATCCTGCTCGTCGGTCGAAACCTCTTTATAAAACCGTTTTGGCAATGGCTGCTTGGCATGCTCCTGCGCGCGGCCATAGCCATCGTTTATGTGTGCTTCAGCTTCCTTAAGAATCTCACGCATTAGCCTATAAGTCCATCAATCGCTTCATCAATATGTTCATATTTGTCGATCACGACATCTGCGCCATGCTCTAGCAAATCCGCTTTATCATGATAACCCCAGGCCACACCAATCGCTTTGACATTGGCGGCTTTCGCCATTTGCATATCAAATGACGTATCGCCCACCATCACCGTGCGGTTGGCCTCAACGCCGGTTTCATTAATTGCATTGTGCAACATGCTCGGGTGCGGTTTGGAAGGGTTATTGTCTGCGGCCTGCAGCGTCACAAAATGATGGCCAAAATCATGATTATCGAACAAGCGGTGTATGCCGCGCAAATGCTTACCGGTAGCAATGCCCAACAGGGTCTGTTCATGGGCGCCCAGCCGATGAATCGCATCATAGGCCCCGTCATAAATGTGCTCGATGTGCGGCTCGTCCGTCACCTTGCCGAAAAAATAATCGCGATAGTGCCCAGCGAGCTGATCGACCAGCGCGTCATCATGCTCGTCAAGCAAATGGCCAATTGCCGTTTCAAGCTTGAGGCCAATACCCGACCGCACCGCGTGAGCGGTTGGAAGCGATAGTTTTTCTTTATCAAACGCATAGTGCGCCGCATCAATAATGATGTGCGCGCTATCTACAATGGTGCCATCAACATCAAAAACGACAAGGCGCATCAATCTTCATCCAATTCATCATCTTGCGGATCATATTGCGCGGCATTGAAGCCGAACAAATCAAAGGTTTGCTGCATATGCGGCGGCAATGGCGCGGTAATATCCAAACGATGACCATTGGCCAATGGAATGGCCAAGCGGCGCGCATGCAGGTGCAGGCCCTTGCCCGCTTCTTCTGGGGCTTCCCAGTTTTCCAAGGAGAAATAGCGCGGATCATGCAAAATTGGCGTGCGGAGCTGCGACATGTGCACGCGCAATTGGTGCGTCCGGCCCGTAACAGGCTTAAGCGTCACCCAAGCGACTTGACCCGCAGCGTCATCCGTTACCGAATAATGGGTCACAGAGTGCTGGGCACCATCTTCGCCCTGCTCAACCACTTGCATCTGCTCACCATCATCTGTGGCGCGACGCGCCAAGAAGCACGATATTTTGCCCTGCTTCGGATGTGGCACATGCGCGGTGATCGCCCAATAGATTTTGCGGGCAGACCGCGACCGGAAAATTTTGCCAAAATGCGACGCCGCAGAGCGGGATTTCGCAATCAGCAAACAACCCGACGTGTCCCGGTCTAACCGGTGCACCAAACGTGGCTTTTCGCCCTTTTTATTGGGGATACTCTCCAGCATCTTATCCAAATGCCGTTTGGTGCCTGTGCCACCCTGCACGGCCAAGCCATGCGGTTTATTCAACACCAAAATGTCGTCATCTTCATAAAGCGTGATATCGCGAATGAAGTTGACGTCTTTCTCGTCGACAGGCTTTGGCTTGCGCGGTTTCACACCAGCATCGCTGATCGGCGGCACGCGCACGGTTTGCCCGGCTTCAAGCCGCTGATTGGCTTTCACCCGGCCCTTTTCCACGCGCACTTCACCTTTACGGATAATGCGGTTCAGGCGCGAAAACGGCAAGTCTGGAAAATGGATTGAAAACCAGCGGTCCAATCGCATGCCATCTTCTTCTTCCGTCACTTTACGATGTTGAACACCACTACTCATATTGCACTCCCGCGCACCAACGCCATGGCTGCAAACAATGCAGCGATGGACAAAATTACAGAAAGCCCCAAATATATCAGCGCCGACAGCATTTGGCCGCGCTCATAAAGGGCGATAAAATCTAACGAGAACGCCGAAAACGTGGTGAACCCACCGCAAAATCCGGTGGCCAACAGCAAGCGCGCCGAATGCGACCATTCCGGGGTCGTACGCGCCAAAAGCGCTATAACGAGCCCCATAAGAAACGAGCCGACAATATTGACCGCTAGCGTGGCATAGGGCCAACCTGACAGCCCCCACCGCATGACCAATTGGCCAACGCCAAATCGGCCCATGGCCCCAAATGCGCCACCTAATCCGACCAACAAATAGGACATGAACTGCCCTTTCTCACTTCGAAATTCTCAGTTGCTTAGCTTTTGCCCGTTTGCCGCCGCAAACGCAAGCGTTTGAAATAATCTACCCGCTTTTGCAAATCGCGTTCAAACCCACGCTCAACCGGTTCGTAAAAACTCTGCCGCCCCAGTTTTTCCGGAAAATACTCTTGGCCAGAAAAAGCGTCCGGCGCGTCATGGTCATAAATATACCCATCGCCATAGCCTTCATTTTCCATCAATTTCGTCGGCGCATTTAATATCACCTTGGGCGGCGTGGGTGACCCGGTGGTTTTCGCCACCCGCATGGCCTTGTTAAACGCGTTATAAACCGCATTGGACTTTGGTGCCAAGGCCAAATAAACCGTGGCCTGCGCCAGCGCCAATTCACCCTCTGGCGGCCCCAACATATGAAACGCATCCCGCGCTGCCACACATTGCTCGAGCGCCTGTGGATCGGCCAAACCAATATCCTCAACCGCCATGCGGATCAGCCGCCGCGCCAAAAACATCGGGTCTTCGCCCGCCACCAACATCCGCGTCAGATAGTAAAGCGCCGCATCTGGATCCGAGCCGCGAATAGTTTTGTGCAAAGCCGAGATTAGATTGTAATGCCCGTCCTGCCCTTTGTCATAAACCGGCGCGCGCCGTTGCACCAACGCCTCAAGCGCCTGCTGGTCCAGCACCTCGCCCTCATCCGTGGCGGCATAAACTTCTTCCAGCAAGCCCAATAACGCGCGGCCATCGCCATCGGCCATTTCAAAAAGTGCGCGTCGTGCATTTTCATCCAACGGCGCATCGCGCTCTTCCAGCTTTTCAGCCCGCGAAATCATCTGCTCTGCCGCAGCCCGATCATGGGAGCGAAAGCTCAAAACCTGCGCACGCGACAGCAACGCGGCGTTTAATTCGAACGAAGGGTTTTCCGTTGTCGCGCCGACCAAAACG